>Ga0114922_10000094_pt1 | contig 76534 bp, 55 predicted proteins | sample AartaG_FD_100975 | JGI IMG/M metagenome (GOLD analysis project Ga0114922, IMG submission 100975) | Deep subsurface microbial communities from Aarhus Bay to uncover new lineages of life (NeLLi) - Aarhus_00045 metaG | ecosystem: Environmental > Aquatic > Marine > Oceanic > Sediment | place...
CAGAGGGTCGCTATAGGCAACTTGGCGAGCGTGCAGGCCGTAATGCGAGTGAACGCTGAGCAGGCCTCGAAAAGGGTAATGCGGAAGCCGACCCGCCTGTTTAACGGGGAAGGCCGCCGCCGCCGGTCGCACCCTGATCGGAGCCGTCGCCGCCTCGACCACCGTCGCCGCCCCCACCGCCGTTGAGGCCGCTGGAGCCACTCCCCCGGGTTCGGGACCTTCGCCTGCGGGGAATCCACGAGCATTGGCTGCGATCAGCCCACCGGCCTCGATGATCACATCACCGCTGACGACCAGGTCAAGGGCCGGCGGCTCCGGTGGACATCTCGGATCCACGTGGCGGCTTGGATCCGCCCGCGATTGGAATAATATGGCGAAAATATAGGCGCGACCCTCTTGACGCATCCTCTACTGGCGCGCACAATAGAGCCATGAACGACATATCGAAGAAGATAGAGGCCGTCCTGACGGAAGTAGAAGAGGAACTCCGCAAGCTGATCGGCGAGGCTGGGTTGGCCGGCGATTACGAAGCGGTTGACCTGTCGCGCGTCGCCGCGAGTCGAATCCGTGAGGTTCGAGACTCTCTGTGCAATTCGACGAGTAGCGGCGACGGGGATGGAACGCAGCTCGAGCCCGTGCACACGCCACGGCCGGCAGGATCGCGAAGACGTGCCAAAAAGACAAGGAAAAGGAGCGGAGGAAAGGCAGGAGGGTATCCCAAGTTCTTCACACGAAACGGCACGTTGTGCAAGGTCGGATGGTCTAAGAAGGCCAAGAGCGAGTACGTCCATAAGGTGTCGAAGGATGCTTTTGACCACACAGTGACCGCCATCACATCTTTGGCTGCATCGAGTAAGGACCTGTTCACGGCCGAGCAGGTCGTAGAACGAACCGAGCGGGATGGAGAGGAAATCCCAGCGTATCAGGTCTACGTGATTCTAGCGCTGCTTCGCGAGAAACAGGTTCTGCATCGTGAAGGGCGGGAAGGATACCGGGTGATCTCACCGAACGATCTTCCCGCGCGATCGTCGGAGGTGTGGGACGCCGTTGAGGAGACGACAGGATGATAAGTGGATCGACTTCGACCAGGAACCCGGTAACGACTGACTTGGAGCGCTACAACGGACGTGAGCGCCCGGCAAATTACGTCTCAATTTGCGATAACTTTGCGGACTCGTATCCGAACGGGACCGCCCATGGCGTGCAGAAGGATGCGATCCAGAACAGCATGGATGCGCGCAAGGGACGAAAGCCTGCCCTCGTGGAAATGGGCCTGATTGCGAGCGACAAGGGGCGTCTCTTTACGATCACGGATGCAAACACTACCGGGCTGACCGGAGACGTAAAGTACGTTGCGGACTACGAAGAGAATCTAGCCGTCGACGACCATTGGGCGCGTTTCGAGGCGTTTGCATTTACCAAGGATGACGCAGACGCCATCGGGGCACGAGGGCAAGGAAAGTTCATATTCCTGCACGCTTCTGCTGACTACAAGATGTATTACGACAGCCTTCGTGATGATGGGGTCTATCGCGTAGGGGCCACCCATGCGACGCGAACCGGATGCCCAATCTTTCCCGGTGTTGGCGAAGACCCATGGGAGGGAACGCGAGGGGCGGGCATCCTGAAGGAGGCGACGGGACTTAGCCGGATAGATCACGTGGGTACGCGTATCGTGGTTGTGAGACCCAACGAGGAGCTCTGCGAAGCGCTTGCCAATGGTGAGTTTTTTCGTGCTATCCAAGAAACTTGGTTTCGCGCCATTCAGAAGAATCATGCGGTGATTCGTCTACGGGTCGGAAGCGATGCTCAGGAAGTTTCCCTTCCCGCTCCATATCCTCTACCGACCGCGGATAGCCGTGACCACAAGGTCTGGAGGCTGGGCAAGGAATTCACCGATAACGAGATCCGACTTGGCGGGGGAGAGACATACCGCGTGAAGAATTTCCACGCCGTTTATCTCAATAGGGCCACCATTCCGTAGAATCTGCGCGGAATCGCCATCATTCATAATGAAATGAAGATTTGCGCACTTCCGATGAACATGGCGCCGCCCCACGTTCGAGAACGCGTAACCGGCTTCATTGAGTTCGATCGCGATCTAGACCGTGAGCTACGCAAGGGACAGAATCAGCACCCCAACCACTATGATTTGAAATGGCGTCGGCGAATTCCGCACGCGATCAAGGGCTATGTGAATGCGCAGCTTGATGCTTTTGGGCGGGCAAAGCTTGGCCTCGGTGTCGACCCTAGGGAACAGAAACGGAGGAGACGTTCTAACGCCGAAGACTGGGCGATGCGCCAGTTGATGCGGCACGCGCGCGACCTGGATCTGTTCGGAGGCAAGGGCCCGTGCGCTCCTAGACCCGATGTACCACCGCCGCCACCTAAACCGATCGGGGTTGCAATACACAATTTCTCGTATCCCGATCCAGACCTGGCACCCCGTGTCAACTGGGGCCAAAGCTTTGCCGAATTGAAGGTCACAGCGCACAATCGAACCGAAAAGAGCCTGCAGATTGCCCTGACGTTTGGTGTACTGCGCGCCGACTCCGTTGTCTACACGCTTGTTGACCGTCACAAATCCGCCCTCGTCCCAAAGGGCGGGGTCACGCTCGGGCCCTTCGATATCATTGTGGACCAACAGCGCTTCTCCGAGCCCGGAGAGTATCGTCTCAAGGCTTCACTGTTCGATCTGAAGACGGGCGACCTCATCGACAAAGTTACACGGCGCTTCTGGGTCGAGAAGGACCCACCTCTGCGCCGGCCATTTGAACTGGTTGCAGTCCCCAGCTTCCCCGAGCCAGACCAGCGCCGTCATTGGAGGACCAGCGGCTCGATAAACAACTCGGCAATCGTATACTACAACACCTCCCACCCTGGATACCGACTGGTTGAAGACGACGAAGATAAACTGGGCGACTACTTGCTAGAGGTCTCTCTTCAAGCAGCGATTCAGTTTGTCTTAGCACGTCCCAATCAGCAAGACGGCGCTCCCGATTTCCACCCACTCTCCGCAAGCAAGATGCTTGGCGCGAACCAGGCTATCGACAGGGACGAGGTCCCAAGCAACGCGTACGACGAGATCGCACGCTACTTGGGCGAGGTTCGGTGGCGGATTCTCGAAGGCGAATGACTCGACGATGGCGGTGATCATCCGAAAACGCGTGATCTTTGGCGATCGGGAGATGGAGCTCCCCACGTATCAGCCGGCTGGGCGTATCTCGAAAGCCGAGAGAGTTCGAGCTGATACGCTTGACGAAGTCCTGTGTAAGCGCGTGCCTGAGATTGCGCGACAGGTCCTTGGAAAGGCCTGTGCCGATCGGGTCGTCGTACGCTGGTACACCCTGGGCCGTGAACTGCGAAAGATCCTTGAAGACAGAAAGCTGATCGCAATAACCGACATCGAGAGCGGTGTGATTTGGCCCGCGATCTGGCAGTATTTGCCGGAATCGTTGAAGCCGCCAGGATTGCTTGACGCTGATTCGTATGATGCCTACCGCAAACGACGAAAAGATCATTTGGCTTTGGCGTATGAACTCAGCGAGTTCGAATGGTCGGACGTCCAGTGGATCAAAAGGTTCGAAGATTGGTACGAGATTGCATCGCGTCCGGGTCTGATTCGCGATAAGCGAATTCTGCGCATCCTCGGCCAACGAATCAAGAATCTTGCGAAGTATCCCTCGCCGGATCAGATGCGGGCGATTGCCAAAGGACTTGTGAAGGCTTTTCCGACGCGCCGGCTCCGGGATACCTCGCTTCTCGGTGACGAGTACATCGGGAACGCCGTAAAGGAGGTTGTCGATAGCGTCGTCAAGCGGACCTCGGATTGACGAGAGCTTGGTTTGGGGGAAGCGGCCACGCAGGACTTACATGTGCGCCACGTCTTACCGTGCCCCAAGCGACGACCGGTCGCAATGCTCCGTAGCGCACATGTCTGCGTGAGTTTACCGATTCTCCGTTGTTTCGACCTGCTGCCGAAGGCACGGAGCACGAGCCGGGTAGGGTCCGCTCTGCGGACCATTCTGGCCCAACACGATGAACCTTGGCCTCAACCAGAGTGGTGCCGCCCCCCATAAACGGATCGAGAATAACGTGGCCTGGGCGGGTGAAGGCTTGAATAGCAGCTCGGACGAACAACGGGGAGAAACGCGCCGGATACCTGTAGAAGTCGTGCGTCAAACCGGACACGGGTGCCTGATCCTGAATCGCATCTACAAGGCCGGATAGCTTGGTCCGGTCGATCATTCGAACTCCTCAGGAAGGTGGAGCGTTAGCCGCTTGTCCTTCGCGTCCTTGATGAAGCCGTCCAATGCGTACCGCATGACGTACGCGACGGATGTGTGGTTACTGTCTGCAATCGCTTGCAGCGCTCTGCGCTGAGCCGCCGTGAGCGTGACGCTCAACCGCACTTGCACTACTCGCTTCTTGAGCCGCCTTTTCGCCACGGTTGTGCTCACCAATCTAGCACGGTCCTGCACCATTATGGTGCATTCTGATGCGCTGTCAAGCCCTTTTTTGGATGGGGCTTTGCATGGCCAACGTTCGAACGCTCGCATCCGTGGCCGCGGCGTCTACCAAGACCCCCAGGGCCGCACGATCTGCACCGGCCTATTCCTCCCCCGCGACGTGACGGTCAAGTAGAGCAACAACGCCGACCGGTGCTGACTCGTTCCAGCGAAGACGAATGGTGCATCAAGATGTACCCTACACTGTTATCCCCGACATTCTTGTTTTCCTGCGTGCATTTTTGGCTGCGGCGGAGCCCCGCTGGGCGACTCGCTCAATCCACAGGAACGAGATGGGAATCTCGTTCCAGCCGAGATATGGTGCGCAACGTGAAACATGCCCACGCAAGTGTGGAGCATGAAACTCGTCGATCGCGCGCGCAATTCTTGTGGATGACGCAAGTCGGTCGGTGCGGATCCGTCCGTCTACGATCTCGGATGGGCCTCGTCGTAGGCGGTCTTGAGTCGCTGGGTCGTCAGGTGGGTGTACACCTGTGTCGTGGACAACGACTGGTGTCCAAGCATTTCCTGCACGCTTCTTAGGTCCGCGCCGTTGTCGAGCATATGAGTGGCGAAGCTGTGTCGCAGCGTGTGCGGGCTGATGGACGGATCGAGGCCGGCCTCGGCCAGATACTTGTCGAGCTTGCGGCGCACGCTCCGGGTGCTCAATCGCTGGCCGTGTTTGTTGACGAACAGCGCCTCCTGATCGAAGGTGGCCGCCCGAGGGTCGGCCTGGCGAAGCTCGAGGAATTTCTTGACGGCGTTGAGGGCGGTCAATCCGACGGGTGAGACGCGCTGCTTCTTGCCCTTGCCCCGCACACGGATGGCCTGTCCCATGAAATCCAAGTCCGCAATGTTCAGATCGACCAGTTCGCTGACCCGGATACCTGTGGAGTAGACGACCTCGAGCATCGCCCGGTCCCGTGAACCGAGCAGCGTGCCGTCATCCGGGGTGGACAGTAGCTTGTTGATCTGCTCGACCGTCAGGCATTTGGGCAGGCGTTTTTCCTGTTTTGGCGTGCGGATGGTCGCCAGCGGGTGCGTTTCAATGTAGCTACGCCGCAGGCAGAACTTATAGAAGCTGCGCAGGGTCGCCAGCTTTCTCGCGGTTGTGGATTTGGAGTAGCTTTGCGTGCCCAAAAACGCCAGGAATTCCTTGACCCGCTCGGTCGTCATGCTCAGCAGTTTCTCGCGCATGCCCGGCGCTTCGAGCACCGCCGTCGTGGTGCCGGGACCGCCCGCGCCTCCGGTAGTCGCGGCTGTTGTGTTGGCGGCCACACTGGTGAAATTCTGTCTCCCGGCTGCGGCAGCGGTGTCCCCATTGAGATAGGCACAGAACTGATGCAAATCCGCCGCATAACACTTCGCCGTATGTGGCGAGAAATGCCGCTCGAATTTCAAGTAATTGAGGAATTCTTCAATCAGTGCATTCTCAATCATGACTGCACGTTACACTACGGCGAAGGTGACCGTTGATCTAGCCGGGGTCGCCGCCTGCGGCGGCACTCCCAACCGTCTTTCCTTTACAGTTTCACAATCTGGTCGATCTCCGTCTCCAACCGTCTGCCCATCTGATATGATAGGACCGCTGCGTCGAACCAGTCAAAGCCGCTGGCTGGCGCAGCCGCCATGGCGGCGAAGGCGTCGATGACGTCGGCTTCCTGGCCTGACTGGTACCGAAACACAAATCGCTCCGGTCCTTTTGATAGCGACAACTGCCGAACCACGGTACCCATCGCGTCACTCCCTTATTGTTCGGCAATCGCCGCCGCCGATCCCCGGTCGTCGGGGCGCATTAACATCTCCAGCGTCTCGTGGCAGCAGAAGCGGATGTAGTCGCGTTGGCTGACCACATACTTCCGCCAGCCGAAGGGGTTGCCCTCGCCGCCCCGCGTCTGCGCAAAGACCTCAACGGCCCGCGCCACATCATCATGCCCGGCGTCGAAAACGCGCTGGGCCTGGGCCAGAGGCTCTCGCCGGGCGGGCGCGTGCTCAGAAGCGGCAAAACTCGCGTGCCGAGACACGGCCACAGGATCGAGACCGTGCCGCCCGGCGTCGCGCGTCCTCCCGTAGAGCTGGGCGTCGATGCCGATGGACGGAGGATCGTAGGGGTCATATTCCGTCACTGCGAACACCAGGATCGCGTCCGCCCCCAACAGTTCGCGCAACTCCCATGCGTCAGTCGCGGATTCCACTCCCTTCAATCCCAAGGCGCTAAGCGCGCCTAGGACCCGACTGACCGGAATTACGTCGACGCCATCGACGTAAGTCAACTCGCCGGCCATCACATCTGCAAAGCGCTCCGGATCAAAATCCGCACACCCACTCAGGTTCAGCGCCGGCGCGACCGCAATGCTCATCGGCCCCAACATCCGGTTTTGGATGAAGCGGGGCCCCGTCACTCTCTCAGCACACCCTCCCATGGCGGCTGGCACGGCGCCGAAAAAGACCAGTGCGAAGCGGCGCCGTCGATCACTCGTGTGATTGATCATCCCTGATCCGCAATCCGTTGCGCTGTGTTCCGAGGGTCTGTTGCCGGGCTCAAGCCGGCAACCTGGCATTCGTTCCCAACCCTGCCAGCCCACGAACCAATCGTGTTATCGTCATTCCCAACCCCGGTCTTAACGTTCGGGCTGGGCAACGTCGGAAGCTATGCGAACCGACGCGTTCTGCGGGACCGGTAAACCGGTCGGTGCCGTGTCGGCGCGCAGTTGCCCGTCTCCACTGGGCGTGTCCGGCAGCAACAGCGACCAGACGTTTTCACTCCCCTCTCGATCCGAGGTGAAGTACACTCGACCATCGGCGGAGATCACCGGCCCAAAATTGGCGGCGTAGCCGTCGGTCAGACGGATGCGCGAACGACCATCCACATCCACCACCCAAATGTCCGATAGGTCGGCCATCGGCGCGGGCCCTGCGCCGATCGGCACGCTCGCGCTGACACTGGTAAAGGCGATCCGCGATCCGTCCGGACTCCAAGTGGGCAGAATCATGGCGTAGTCCGGGCTAAAGCCGATCTCCGTCGGATGACGGGGTTCGCCGTTTATCAGCTTCACCGTCCAAATGCTGAACCAACGGCTGCCGCGCTCCCGAGCCCGCTGATACACGATGGTGTCGTCAACCAGCGACCACTCCGGGAACAGGCCATAGCCGATAAATGTCTTTTGACCCGCCGCCACCGCGTCCGCGACCCATAACTCCCACTGCCCGCCGGCTGCGGGCTGGCTGCAGTACACGAGGGTTTGGCCATCGGGCGACCAGCTCGGGTGAATGTCGTCCGCCGATCCGGTCGTCACCTGCACCGGTTGGGTCCCGTCAACGTTGATAATCCAGATATCCCAATTACCCGTTCGATCGCTGGCAAAGGCGACGCGCGTGTCATCAGGGCTGAAAACAGGCTGAACCTCCGAAGAGGGATCACCGGTCAGTTGTGTTACGGCCAGCCCGTCCACCGTCTTAATGTAGAGATTAGGCCGCAACGTGTGGCGTGTGGAGGCGAACACCATCCTTCGGCCCTTGCCGTCCAGATCAGGGTCGTAATCGGCCCCCTCTTCCATGAACGTGTGTTGATCGATGGATAGACGCGACCGGGTCATGTAGGGTGTGCCGTCTCTCATCGGCAGATCACCGAATAGCGTGATCGAATCGTCGCGTGCGGCGGTGAGCATCGGGTGCGGCGGCGATTGCAGTGTGATCGCGTCGTCGCTGGGCACCGTCCGGCATCCGCCCGCAAGCCCGAGCACCATGGCCGTTGTCGGGACCGTTTTTCCATAGAAGCGAGAGACGTTCATTGCCTGTGGCGCCTTTCCGGAAAGGTCCAGGAATTGGGCCGGGCCCGTGCCGGTCCCTGACCTGACCAGTCGTGATCAGTTGCCGTTATCACATCGGCTTGAACCTTGATCCGGTGGAGTTCCAAGCTCGCCACCTCGGTGTCCGATAATGCCAGTCCCTTGATATTATCGGTCGTCACGACGGCAAACTTCATCTTCGGCGTCAGGCATCTTCTGCGTCGGTGACGGCAATTCCTGCGCGTCGGGCCGGCACCGATGAGCATCACCGCAAAGGGACCAGGTTGGAAGTGATCGCACACACTTCCTCCGCACCGCCGGACTTGGCTTGGCGCGGAGTTGTGGAACTGACATCTGCGGACGACTTTCAGAAATACACAATCATGACCCGCAATCTACAATGACCGGGTCAAAGCAGTCGGGCGGATCCAGCATCTCCACGTACTGCTCGCCGGTGCGACGCTCCTTGAGCTTCGCCTTTTTCCCCTTGAATGGAAGGCAGTATTCCTCGCCGTTGACGGCTATGAGAACGTTGGCCTCTTGCGGCGACGGCCACACACGACGGCGTTTGACCACGACCTTGAACACTCCGGGCTTGTCTTTCTTCTTGCATCGCACCTTGAACTTCTTGAGTTCCTCGCACGGCACGATGTTGGGGCACTGACTGCCCGCGCTGCCTCGCTCCATCCAGTTATAGGGGTAGCTGGCGACGAGGTCCCTAAACCCAAGGGCCGTGGGGGGGTGCGTGGGATTATGCGTCCCGCCCACTTCGCCGTTCCACCAGGCTCGCGTCAACTGGGGCGCGGAGGAATCCATCGGTGCGGGGTACTTACCCTGCGGGTGGGCAAGCCAGGTGACGACGAAGAATCTATCTCCAGCATTGCCCACATTGGTGGCGGGGACGGCAACCCTGTTGAAGAAGTCCGTGTCCGGATCCACGACACCGTCCGGACTTGCCGCGTGCGCCAAGAGCGCGCCGTCGCCCGGGTTGCAGTCGTTGTTCGGGTCAGACCAGACACCAACGCTGAACGGCGTGCCCGGAGCCACACAAGGAGGACTCGTGCAGGCGGGGTACCCGAACGTGCTGGCAACCTGACTTACCGTCTCGTTGCCGGCAATGACCTCGAAGCAGTGCCACCAGCCCATCGCTCCACCAGCCGTCAAGCCAAGCGCGTTGTCTGAGGCCCCGTCATCCCACATGTACTCGTCAAGTGTCGGTCCCGGATTAGAGGGGGGACGATCAAGGAAGAAAGGAATCGACGCGCTGTAGTGCACGTCAACCGGAACAGCCACTTCTGCCGGCACCGCTACACCGGCGAATGCCAAGACCAGAGCACCTGCCAATAGCCTGCACAACATGACAGAACCTCCTCAAAAAAACGTCCCCACAGTACCGAGGCGCGCGCCCGAACTCGCCGCACGCGATGCTGGTGCGAGAATCCTTTCTCGCCCCCCGACATACGTGGTGGTGAGTGGGTCGAGCAGGGATTCTCGACCGGGCGACAAAGGGATTCTCGACCCAGCGATCACAACAATTATAGCAAATCGACAGGCCCAGGAAAAGGACACGCTGTGCTTTTTGCCGCCGCGTGGGTGAGCGTCGCGATCGTGGGTAGAGCAGAGTTCCACTTTGCCCAGCGACGCTCAACCAGTCACGGATCGGGCGAATCGACCGGATCGGGCAGCAAGGCCCGGTATCTTGCCGCCTCGTCAGGCTTGCCGATGTCTTTATGGAGGCGAATGAGCCGAGTAATCAACTCCTTGATTTCGCGCTGATCACGATCCTGATCGCGGACGGCTTGAAAACTGCCGAGCAAAATGGATTCGGCCTCGGCGTACTCCCCGAGCTTGATTAGACAATCGCCCAGCCTTTCCGCCGTACCGACGGTGCTAAGGTCCGCCTCACCGAGCGTCTTTTGCCTCAGTTTGAAACACTCGCGCAGTAGCGGCTCTGCCGCGGCGGGTTGGTCCTGATCCAGCGCCACTTTGCCTCGCACGCTCAGCGCGTCAGCCAGGTCCAGGGGATCCGCGTTTGCCGTCCCGCGGAACTCCTCAATCAACTCGTCGGCAAGAGACGCCGCCTTATCGTATTGTTCCATGTGCCGCAGCAGATCGGCGAGTTGCGTGCGTACCAGGCCTGAACTGACACCGTTGCTGCCACCGAATTTGCGCACCAGGGCCAGGGCCTTGCGGAGGTGTATCTCCGCTTCGTCTTTGTTCTTGTCCCACAGCAGCAGCGCCAGATTGTAGTGTATCTCGGTGGCGAACGGATGGGACCCGACGTCGTCCAAGATTTGTATCGCATTACGGTAACGTCTTTCCGCTCCCTCGGGATCACCCAGATTGTCCAAGGCCGCCCCCAAGTTGCCAAGCATCCGCGCGGTGTAGGGAAGCCGTTCGAGTATTTCCGATTTCTTCTCCAACGCGCGGGTAAAGAGTTTCTCGGCAGTCTGTGGTTCACTGACCGTCAAGAGCACACCGAGATTGTTCAGAGTCTCAATGATGTACGCGTTCCCCGGCGGAAATGCCGCCTTGCGGATGGCCAATGCGTCACGATAGTATCGCTCCGCCTGTGCCGGATCACAGTCCGTGGCGTTGTCGCACAGACTCCCAAGGCCGTGGAGCGTCTCAGCTACGTCCGGGTGATTGTCGCCCAAAACCTGGAGGCGAATCGTCAGAGCTTGCTGGTAGAGATGCTCAGCCTCGGACGGATCGTCACGAGCGACAACGTCGGCCAGGAAATGCGTAGCCTCGGCGAATTCCTTGCTGTCTTCGCCCTTAGTCTGCTCGGCGATGGTTCGTGCCCGCGTGTACATCTTCTCGGCCTCGTCATACTCGCTTAGCCCCTCGTGGGCTTCGCCGAGTCTTAGGAGACTATCCACCACGTCAAGATGAGTGGAACCAAGGTGTTTTTCGCGTATTTGCAGCGTGTCTTTCAGAAGCGGTAGGCCCTTGTTGGGCAGACCGAGCTCCACGTAGACTCGACCGATGATCGCCAGCGCAGTCGCTCTAACAAGTGGATCCCCATTTGACTCCTCCCTGATCTGCCCGGCGGCGTAATCCACGAACTCGCGCAATGTGGTCTCGCCGCCCGCGCCGGTCATATCCTCGAAAGGACTGGCGAAGCTGAACAAGTCCTGCATTAGCGAAACGGTGTTGTTCGCCTTCGCGGCGTTCCTGTCCGCGCGCTCCCTCTCCTGGACCTGAATCCCGTACATGACCGACATGGTGATGCCGAAGACCACCAGCAGCGCCATGACGCCGAAGAGAACGCCCACCGGCGCCTTGTGCCGCTTGAGCGTCTTGCTGAGAACGTACCAGCTACTGTCACGCTTGGCTTCGATCGCTTCACCGGCAAGATAGCGATCGATATCCGCCCGCAGCGCGTCGGCGGTTTGATAGCGCCTGTCTTTGTCCTTGGCCAGGGCTTTGAGAACGATCGTGTCGAGCTCGTCGTTGATCGGCTCGTGAACGCTGTCGATACCGGTCGCCGTCTGAGCCGCATGTTTTAGCTTGCGCGGATGCATCGCGCGGGCTAAAGCCGCGCGGCTCAGGCGCGGATGCGTCGTGCGGGCTATAGCCACGCGGCTCGGGGGGGCCGGGTCGGCGCCGGTGATGGCATTGAGCACATCCATCATCGACCCTTCGGCGGCGTGCGGCCGACGACCGGTGAGTATCTCGTAAAGAACGACACCCAGGGCGTAGACGTCCGTTCGGATGTCGATCAGCGCCGGGTCCCCCTTGAGTTGTTCGGGGGCTGCATACGCCAGCGTGCCCATGAATTCACCGGTCATGGTCATCGGCGCCGGCTCGCGCGCCCACGCGGCACCCGGCGCCTTGGCCAGCCCGAAATCCACCACGTGCGGATCGCCGTTGGCGTCAATCAGAATGTTGCCGGGCTTGAGGTCGCGATGGGTGACGCCGCGCTGATGGGCGTGATTAACTGCCGAGCAGATCGCGGCAAAAAGCCGCAGGCGTTCTTTAAGCGACAGCGAGCCGTGTGGCTTTAGCCCACGCGATGCATCGGCACCCAGATAGCGGTCCAGCGGCACGCCGTGGATGTATTCCATGGCGAAGTACTGCCGCCCGTCGGATGTCTCGCCGCTGTCATAGAGCGTGACGACGTTCGGGTGATTCAGATGGGCGACCAGATCGATCTCGCGCTCGAAGCGATACCGCTGCTTGGGCGAGGCGAACGCCCCCTCCGTCAGCACCTTCAACGCCACCGTACGCTTGGTCGCTTTCTGAACGGCCTTGTAGACGATCCCCTGGCCACCGCGGTGAACCTCACTGAGAATTTCATATCCTTCGATCGAATCCGCAGCGAAGTGCAAGGCCGCCGGCGAAGCCGGTGACACGGTCTCGGCGAGTTCCGCCATCAGCGCGTTGTTCTCGCGCACTCGCTGTACGTTCGCCTGGCATCGCTCACACGTCTCGATGTGGCGTAAGGTCGCTTCGTCCGCCAGACGGCCCGAGACATACTCTTCGATCTGCTGAACTGTGCAGCACGACGACATTTATCGAACTCCCAGATCAGTGTGCCGGCCCAACTCGACATCAGAGCAGGCACCAGGCGCTGCTGTCGATACTGCGTCTTTGACCCGGTCAATCTTACCGTAAACGAGCCGAACTCTCGCAGGGGGTTGCACAAAACACGACGATCTCGGCGGAACCCCTTTTCGAGGCTGCGTCAAAAGCCCTGTGGCACCGGTTTCCAGCCAGCGGAATCCACAGACACGATGTCTGTATCACAGTCTTCGGACAGGCGCTCAACCTAGCTCATAGGCCGCACTGAGCACGTCGCGTATCTTGCGGAGCCGTTCGATCGTGCGGTTCTTGGCCACGTACACATCGTTGACCGACATTCCCAGTTCCTTGGCCACCTCCGGCGCGCTCTTCTGCTCCAGGGCGATCATCTCGAAAGCTCTGATAGTGCGCGGGTTCATCCGGGTCTCCTTGCGAAGCCCACTCACGCTCCGATTCAGGATCGCACGCCGGACCTCCGCCTCCCACAAGGCTTCGAGACTGTCATCGTCGGGCAAATCCGCGATCGCCGACCCGCCGCGTTGCTCCCGCCGTCGCATCCGGCTCCGCTTCAGGTCCGCGATGCGGTACTTGGCTATGCCGACGATCCACGAACCAAGCCGGCCCCGCGTTCGATCATACTTGCCGGCCTGATACTCGCTAAGGAACTTGGTCAACGTCTCCTGGGCAACGTCGGCGGCGTCCTCCTCCGACAGGCCCAGCTTTCGCGCAAACGAGATGATGATAGGCCGATAGCGAGCATCACATTCTCGCCATGCGTCATCGTTCGTACGGTCGAACAGGCCCTCGAGCAACTGGCTGGTCGTGGTGTTAATGGTGTTAATACTGAACACGGGTCGCACCCCCGACGTGATTTATAATCATAGTCTCTGCCCCGATCACCGGCAACCGGCGCCTACCGTGGTGCCCCATTGCGAGTCGGCATCGGCGTAGCCCGGACGATTCTTGGCGACGCACCAAACAGTGCAACCTCCTGTAGCGTCACCCCTTGTGGCTGACGCAATCGAACACCCCGCCCCCGGCGTCTGGGACAAGTCCCTGTCTGCCACCAGCTTGTGTGGGTGGATCAGCGGGCAACATCTCCGTGCCATGTCGCCCGCCTTCAGCGTGGCGCAACCGCGAAAATATCACAGCAGCAATTGATTTGTAACCTTATGTAAATAAATAGCTTAGATGGCAAACAGGCTATGTGCGGCCTGTTTTGCCACGTTGACACCGCAGCCCAGGTCTGGTATCACACCTTGCGGTGGGCCGGCCGGCGTCGAGGGAAAAAACGGGTCTTTTACGGCCCGCACGATTATGCGGCTTGCGTAGCCGTGGCGCGCTTCCGGGGTTGGTGATGTGTCGCTGACCCCGGAAGTTCTTTTTGTGCTCCCCTTGCCATACCCCCGCGCAAGACGCTATTCATGCCGCACGTGCCATGTCTACCGCGATGATTCAGACGGCCGAGGTGGTGGCCAACCGGCCCCTTTGTCGCGAACACCTGCGACTGACGCTGTGCGTGCCGACTTTCGGGGCCGCACGCCCGGGCCAGTTCGTACATCTGAGTCCCCACACCGGCGGACCCACCGGCTACCGCGCTCACGATTGGGAGGCCGCGACCCAACCGCCCGGCGTGGAGTGCGGCACGCCCAGGCCGATGTTGCGACGCGCGTTCAGCATTGCAGCCATGCGCCGCAGGGCCGAAGCGTGCGAAATAGACGTGATTTACCGGGTCGTCGGCGCCGGCACCAATTGGATGGCCACGCTGGGCCGCGGAGACCGCGCGAGCGTGCTGGGACCGCTGGGCAACACGTTTCCAATCATCGCCGACAAGCCCCTTGCCTGGCTGGTGGCCGGGGGGGTCGGTTTGCCCCCAATGTTGTGGCTTGCCGAAGCGCTAAGCGCCGCCGGCAAAGACGTGGTGGCCTTTTACGGGGCTCAAACTAGATCGCTCGTGGCGCTCGAACTTACCGACACACCGCCCTCGCCAGACGCCCGCCGCGCGGCAGACTCGTCCATCGAGTTTGCAGCAAGCGATACCCGCGTCGTCCTGGCGACCGACGACGGCTCACTGGGCTTCCGAGGACACATCGGGCAGGCACTAGCGGCCTATCACGCCGCCAACCCGACCCCTCCCGTTGACGTCGTGGTCTACACATGCGGTCCGGATCGGATGATGCACTTCGTGGCCGACCACTGCGCCGCCCATAGCATCCGCTGCTATGCTTGCCTGGAGCAGGCAATGGCTTGCGGGACGGGCGCCTGTCAGTCATGCGTTGTGCCCGTGCGGGATGCGTCGGACCCGGCAGGATGGCGCTACGCGCTGTGCTGCACCGACGGGCCGGTGTTCGACGCCGCACTGGTCGAGTGGGACTTCAACGGCGATCCGAATTACCGGTCAAGGGTTTCGTGATAGACTGCGGGAATACCTGATCTGACTCCGCGAATACCGGGCGTAGGTGTAGATGTCAGTCATGTTTCTTGGCCCGACTAAGCAAACTGACCTGCCGTCGATGTGGCGAGATGTGCAAACCGGTGACGCCGGGTGGGCTGCCCGACTGGGCGTCAGCCTCGTGGCTGCGGCGGGACTGGCAGCCCTGGCGATGGTTGTTCTTGCTGTGGCTGACGCGCTTTTGCCGCCGATCACCCGGCAGTACACGCGCTCCGACGGCATCGTCCGGACAAGCTACTACAGTCCGATTCGCGACGAGCACGTCGCGATCGCCCTGGCCTTTGCGGGGGCGGCCTGGTGCTTCATGCTGACACGGATATGGGCGACATATCGGCGTTATCGCACAGTCATCAGAACCACTTTCGGCGTCATCGCCGTCTGGGTCGTGGCGGTCCCCATTTGCGTGCTGATTGATAAGTTTGTGGGTAGATCCGAGGAGTTCTGGATCGCAGCGTGCATCCTCGCCGCCTGTGCGGCCTCGATCCTTCTGGTCACCAGCGCGTCCTACAAGGCGAAATCCGGCAGGGCGATCGCAAATTCCGCCGGCGAGGTGAACCTCAACTGCCCGAATTGCGGGTACTCGATGATCGGGCTGAACGAAGCGCGGTGTCCCGAGTGCGGCACGCAGTTCACACTTGACGACCTCATCAGGCGGCAGGATTACGACGCGCTGCGCAAATCGCCATCGCTTAGAAAAACAACACCACAGGCTGTCACAGGGCGATGAACGAACACCTGCGCATCATTGACGCGAACGTGAACCGGGCCGGCGAGGCGCTCCGCGTGCTCGAGGAGTACGCCCGCTTCATCGTGGAAGACGCATCGCTGGCGGCCGCGTACAAGCGGGTGCGGCATACCATTAGCGCCGCGGTGAGTGCCGAGTTGGCCGCTGAGCTGATCGGCCGGCGCGACATCCGCGGCGATGTCGGCCGGGATAATCAGACCGAGGGTGAATACGAGCGCGCCGACACAAGGGCGGTAGCCTTGGCGGCTGGCAAACGCCTGACGGAATCCCTCCGCGCCATCGAGGAATACGGCAAAATCGTTGGCCGCACGTTCGCCGAAAGGATCGAAGCGATCCGATACGAGGCGTATGATCTCGAGCACCGCGCGGCGCTACTCCTGGAGGCGCGGTGGAAGTTCGCCGACGTGCGCCTGTACGTGCTGATCACCGAGGCGATGTGCCGAGGCGACTGGTTCGCGACGGCCTGTGCCGCGCTCGACGGCGGCGCCGACTGCCTCCAGCTTCGGGAGAAGGTCCTTCCGGACCGCGAGCTGCTCGCTCGGGCCCGCCGTCTGGCCGATTTGTGCCGTCAGCGCGGGGCTATGTTCATCGTGAACGACCGGCCGGACATAGCCGTCTTGAGCGGCGCGCACGGGGTTCACCTCGGGCAGGACGACCTCGCCGTCTCCCACGCCCGCCGGATCGTCGGACCACACGCGATCGTGGGCGTCAGCACGCACTCGGTCGAGCAGGCCGAGTCGGCCATCGAGACGGCGCCGGATTACGTCGCCGTCGGGCCGATGTTCCCGAGTGATACCAAGCCGCGCCCGCACGTCGCCGGGCCGGAAACGCTCGCCGCCGTTGCCGCAATGACATCCCTGCCCCTGGTGGCCATAGGGGGCGTTAGCGTTCAAAACGCGCCGCGCGTCCTCAAGGCCGCGCGCTGCGCCCTTTGTGTTTGCAGCGACGTGCTCGGCGCGGCTGACCCTTCGTCAGCCGCTCGACGGTTACGCGAGCTGATCGATCCGGCGTCGGTGAGCTAAGCGCACACCACAAAAACCCTGTGGGACCGGCTTTCCAGCCGGTCGGATGACAGGTTGGAAAACCGTCCCATAGTCTTGGAACAGTTTCTTACCGCCGTGGTCCGGTTAGCGCCGCGGGTAGTGGTAGCCCATATCGACGCGCTTGCGGTCTTTCTTGTGGTCCGTGCGGGTGGTGTACTTTTTCAGGCTGAGTTCTTTCGCCGTGCCGTCGCCCTTATTGACACACGGGCTATTCTTGTCTTGCCCGGCTCTTTTCTGGCTGAGGTAGAAGTCGCCCAGCGGACCAGTCACGAAGCGTGGGTCTTTGTCGATGTTCCCCTCCCCAGGCCAACCGCCTTGGACGTCGCTGAAGGTGACCACGGGATTGGCGGAACCACCTATTTCATTTGGCGTGTCGCCCCACAGGATGCAGTTGGCCAGCGTCGGACTATCATCGCCGTAGTTGTACATCCCGCCGCCGCCGTCGTCGGCCGAGTTGTCGCTGAAGGTGCAGTTGGTCAGCGTTGGGGTGCTTTCGTAGTTGGACATCCCGCCACCGCTGTAGGACGTTGAGTTACCGCTGAAGGTGCAGTTGGTCAGCGTCGGGCTGCTTTCGTACCAGTTGCTCATCCCGCCCCCATCGTCCCTGGCAGAGTTGCCGCTGAAGGTGCAGTCGGTCAGCGTGGGGCTGCTCTCCTTGTTGAACATCCCACCGCCGTGCCAATCGGCCGAATTGTCGCTGAAGGTGCACTCGGTCAGCGCCGGGCTGCTACCGCCCAAGTTGGACATCCCCCCGCCCCACCTCTCGGCCCAGTTGCCGCTGAAAATGCAGTTAGTCAGCGTCGGGGAGCTGTTGTAGCGGTTATCCATCCCGCCGCCGTCTTGCCCGGCGACGTTGCCGTTGAAGGTGCACTCGGTCAGGGTGGGGCTGCTGCTCCGATAGTTCCACATCCCGCCGCCCCAGATCTCGGCCCAGTTGTCGCTAAAGGTGCAGTTGGTTAGCGTCGGGCTGCTCTCCTTGTTGAACATCCCGCCGCCGTCGTAGGCCCAGTTTCCGCTGAAGGTGCAGTTGGTCAGCGTCGGGTTGCTCTCGATGTTGTACATCCCGCCGCCGTCCCCGTACTCGTCCGGATTCCCGGCGGTGATGGTGAACCCGTCCAGAACGGCCCTTTTTCTTGTCCCGCTGCCTTTTGTGACGTGGTAGCTGTTCTCGTCGTTGTTCTCAAAGTCGGGCCCGTCATCACCCAGCAGGTCGCCGCTGAGGATGGTGTCATCAAACAGACCCGCACGGTCCTCCAGTTTCTTCTCGGTGCCGTCGAATCCCCCGTAAATGGCGACCCTGTTTCGAAGCCGAAAACTCGCCTCGCGGTCAAGCGTGTGCTTGCCGGAGTTGACGTCATAGTCCGGCAGGTACTTACCCGCAGCCACCCAAATTTCGTCACCCTTTTTCGCGACATGAAGGGCCGACTGCAACTCCGTAAACGCATCTTCCCAGCTTGTGCCGTTGTTCTGGCCACCGGCGTCGGCTTTCACGTACCAGATCGTCTGGACGAAAGCCCCGCCCGACGCCGGACCCGTCCCGACCACTTGGCCCCGGTCGTTGATGCCGGTGGCATCGCTGGTCAGGTGGCCAAACGTGTCGAAGTCGGTCACGGTGTAGGCCTGTTGGGCCACGACCGGCATCGCGGCCAGGCACAGCGCGCAAAGGCCTCCCGCAACACCTCCCAACCTGGTCGTCAAACACGAAACTGTCATAGCATTCTCCTTTGGCAGGAGTGGGCTCACGTGGGTGCGAAACCGCATACCAGCGCGACCCACTCCGCCATAGAAATCATCGCCGCGCACGGCGCGCGGTCCTCCACAGGCTAAGTCCCGGCTGCGGGCGATTTCTTACGCGCGATCCAAAAAAATTCTCAAAAAAAATGCAAAATGAATTGTGGCGGAACGTTTGTTACTGGGGCTTGACGTACAAAGCATCTTGCCCGGCGCTTCGGCGAGGATTGGCGAACCCACAAGCAAGATGCCTGTGCCGCAGTCTTGGGATTGGCTCTAAGAGCGTGTGTGAGAGGCGGGACGGAAAGTAAAAACCGAGCCGCGACCGTGAGGGAGCGCTTTTCCGCGAATGATACCGCACCGCTTCCTTACGGGCGCGGCTCGGATAAGACTTCTCACACACGCTCTAAGAGCGTGTTCAATAAGCTCGTGCATTCTATGGATACGGTGTGATGGAACCACGTTGAGCCGTCAGCCGGAATATGGGTTGACGTCACGCAACGCGTCGCCAGGAAATAGGCTACACTCCTGTCTGCGTGCAACACACAGGCAGGCCATGTTTGTTGTGGGCCTTGGGGGTTGCAGTCCTCCGGCTGATAGCTGATGGCTGATAGCTTCTTAAACACTCTCTAAGCGTTGAGGATCGAGTCCCACCCGTCGGACCTTATGCCAGCCGATCACTTCAAGGCTCGCGCCCCACCGTCGGCATCCGTCTGCGCGTGGAACCGGTTGCGAGCACGCACAGCATCGACGAAGATGCCGGTATCCAGGGTTCATCCGCGAGGCGTCCATCCACCTGTGTTGAGCCGGCGTATCCATGATCGACACCCACATTCTCGATCTGCTGATGGCCGACGAGTGGCATCCGGACCTGCATCCGTTTTGCGTGCACTGCGGTTACGATCTGACCGGGTCGGTGTCGGACCGGTGTCCCGAATGCGGCATGTTATATAGCCGCAAGGAAATCGTGCGGCAGGCCTACGCCCTCAAGAATCAACTGCGCCAGCTTGCTCTGGTCAACGACTGGGTGCGTGTCGGGTTTTTCATCGCCATCGCCGGTGTCGTCCTGGTTCTTCCGGGTGTGTTGTTCAAGCTCTTCGGGCCGGCGGGGGTCGGCGTCTTCTTCGGGCGTATCTTCGGGGTATTGTGTGGCCTGCCGGCCTTTTTCATGGGATTGAGCGTGGTGCGCGTAGCCCGCTTGCCGGCCTGGGCTCGTCGCAAGCTGCCCACGCAGATCAATTACGGCATGGCCTACGTGGCCGTGTTCATCGGCGTCACGCTTGTGCTGTCGGCCTGTTTCCTATAGTGGACGGTAAGAATCTATCTGCAAGTGTCTGGGGGACGGGCTCACATACCTGTGGGACCGGCTTTCCAGCCGGTCAAACGACAGGTTGGAAAACCTGTCCCACACTGGAGAATCCGTCTTATAGTGAAAACCCCATCTCACATTTCTGAGGTAGTCTCTAATGGCCCCGCATCGCGGAAGACACGCGTTTGTTGCCGGTGCAGAGGCCTACAGAGCGCGGGCGTGCATCGGCGTCGCCGGGCGAACAGCACGGAACAAGACTCATGACCCAGACACCAGCCGCCACAAAGGCAATCAGCCCGGATGCCGGGCCTCACGCGCTATCCGGCGTCGGGCGATGGGTTGCAGCCGTAGCGGTCGGCTCGGTTCTGTCGGCTGCCCTGGGCATCGTGTTGTCGTATGTGGCGTTCTTGATGGCGTTGCTGGGGCTTTTCTTCTACCTGTTGTTCGGCCTGATCGTAGGCGCCCTGACGTACCGCGTCGCCGCCCCGGCCAGACCGCAGCCGCGGTGGTCGCTTGCTTTCGGCACTGTTGTCATTGTCCTGGCCGGCTGGGGAACGTCGCTAGCGTGGGAGGTTCACACCTTCCCCCATACGATCGCCAACAACGCGATCAAGGAGGTCCCCCGCCTGCCTGTCGGCATGGGCAAGGGTGCGTTCCGCGAGAAGGTCGTGGCGGACGCCCGGTCCTATATCAATCGCGAGTACCCACCTGGTGGGGCGATCGGCTACTTCCGGTGGATGTTCAGGAACGGCCGGTTCGAGAAGGGAGTGTTTGAAGGGGTGAAGGCGGAAATGTCTCTGTCGCAACGCGGCTGGACCTGGCTCATTCGCGTGGTCCTGTCGTTGCTCTTCATGTCATGCGGCGTAGCGTCGCAGACGTTGCTGCTCGCGGATCGCTCACAGACCGTACCCCCTCTGAGCGGGCGCCACATCCTTCCCAAAGACTAAACGCGACCAAGGTTGGGAACAGACCCGACTGTCAGGTGGCATGGTCAAGCTAAGCGAGGAACGAGCGGAGCTTGGCCATGTTTTCCGTCTTCCTGTTACGCAGGTTCTTGGATTCTCGATTCGTCGGGTCGATGAGTGTGGCGCAGACATCTTGCCTGTGGGTTCCACCGGCTGGATGCCGGTGCCACACGGAGAATGGCGAATAACGAATTCGGAATGATCCGAGCATGTCCTCGCACCTCACCGGCGAGTCGCCGGTGCCACGCTGTCCATCGCATCTCCCATTCAGCATTCGTCGACCAACTCACCGGCGAGTCGCCGGTGCCACACTGTCCATCGGGGGCGCCCGTGTCCCATTCATCGTGCATGGAAGACGGATCGACCCTTGAAGTCTTGGATCCGTTGCACTTGTACTCACAGACCAAGAGCGCTCAGGCATGCCCACAAACCAAGAGCGCTCAGGCGTGCCCACAAACCAAGAACGCTCAGGCGTGCCCGCAAACCAAGAGCGCTCAGGCGACCGTGGGGGGGGCGATGGGCGCTTGCCGGGCAACCGGTAGCGGTTTGGGGCGGCGTCCGAAGATCAGCAGGATCAGAAACAGGACGATCACGCCGGTCCCCAGACCGTAGTACCACTTCAGGCCGTACACGTCGCACATGATGTGCCCGCAGCCGCCCGCGACCAGGGCTGTGACCAAGGCGTAGGGAATCTGCGTCCAGACGTGCTCCTCGTGCCGGCAACTGGACGCCAGTGATGAGAGCACCGTGGTGTCGCTGATCGGCGAGCAGTGATCGCCGAAGACGGAACCGGCCAGAACGGCGCCGACAGCGGCCAGGAACAACGGCATCGCTTCGTCCGTTGGCAGGCCCGCCGCCACAGCCAACTGGATAGAAACCGCCACGGCCATCGGCGTCAATATACCCATCGTCCCCCACGCTGTTCCCGTGGCAAATGACACGCCCGCCGCGGCCAGGAATATGGAAAGCGGCATCCACTGAATCGGGAACCCAGCATTCACGAGGTAATAGGTGACCACTTCACCCAGCTTCATGTCCTGGGCGACGCGCGACAGAGCCCATGCGAGCACAAGAATGACCAGCGCCGCGGAGATGCGCATCATCCCTTCCAGGCCCGCATCGGCGGCGTCTTTGATTGAGCAGGCTCGAGACGCGACCGTCAAAAGAATCGCGACAATGGCCGCCACGATAGCTCCATAGAAAATCGCGGAATATGGATCCGCTTCGCCCAGCACTTCCGAGAATTTTTGCCACCAGGAGAGTTTGGAAGTCTGCCACCATGACGGGTCGGAGGTGCTAGCGACGATCTCGGCATAGCCGGTCTGAAGCAGGAGGCCAATGGTAACCGCGACCAGGACGAATACCGGCGCGAAACCGAGCCACCATCGCGGCTTGGCGGGCTCTGGCGGGTAGACAACGTTAACGTCCAAGACGGCCCGATCATCCTGGCCGCTAAGCGCACGAGACTCGGATTTTTTCATCGGTCCGAAGTCGCGTCCCAGAACCGAAACGAGGAAGACCGCAACCAAGGCCAGGACGGCATAGAATCGATAGGGAATGCTGCTCCAGAAAACGCTCATGCCGTTGACGTTGACCGACCCGTCAGCACCCGTCAGAAACGCCGGCACGCCGCCTCTGATCGCGTCGTCGATACCGTCTTGAATAAAGCCGATTTCCGTGCCCACCCAGGTGCCTATGAAAATGGACGCAATGGGGGCGGCGGTGGAATCCACGATGTACGCGAGCTTGGCCCGAGATATCTTCAAACGGTCGAACACCGGGCGCATGGTCGGGCCGACGATCATCGTGTTGGCGTAATCGTCGAAGAACACCAGCATCCCCGCCAGCCAGGCGGTGAAACGCCCGCGCCGCGGCGATTCCGTGTCACCGGCCACCAGACGCACCATTCCGGCTGACCCGCCGTTGCGGCCGATGACGCCGACCATGAACCCGATCGCCATGGTGAAGATGATAATCTTGGCGTGGCCGAAACCGTGCTTGGGATCGATGATGGCGCCCACAACGTACTTCTCTGCCGCAAGACAAAAACCACCTACGGCTTTTGGCAGTTCCTGGTAAGACGCATCACCGGCTGTCAGATCCGGGATCATCATGTAACCCCCGACCAGCACGCCGATGACCAAGGCCGGAACCACCGCCCGGAAGGCGATCGCCAGGATGATCGCAGCCAGCGGCGGAGCGAGCACCCACAACTGATACGGGGACGGGCAGACACTCATCTGCGCGGGTTGCGTCGGTTCGGACGAGACGTCGGTCGCTTCGATCCACGCCGGTTCTTCCTGCGCCCGGTCTTCGGTTTGTGCCTTAGCGTCGTCGGCAACGATCGCACCAGCGCTGGACGGCTCTTTGTCGTCCCACGCACCCGATGGTTCGCGGATCTCTGGTTCGTCCTGCCGGGTCTGGGCAAGCAGAAGTGGTGTGGTGACGGCCAGCCCCACCGCCAGCCACACCCAACGGTTGGCTCGTCGCCGATTCAGTTGCAGCGCTGTTCTCATCTGGTTGTCACTCCTTGGCTTGTCCGAGAAGCCGGTCCGGTTGACACGGTCGATCCGTGTCGAGTTGTAGTGGCGGGGTCGCTTGTGGTCAATGTAAAAATGCGTGGTACGATGCTACTGAGCCGCAGCTTGAGTCTGCGCGAAGGTTCGTTCCGACGGGAAGCGCCCACTGCCGGTGCCCGCACCGCCGCGTATCAGGTCACTGTTTCGATTCTTCTTGTTCGTCGGGGTGGATGTCGGACAGCGGAATCTCGTACTCGAACGCCCCGACGGACACGACAACCATCTGCCTGTGCAGGGCCAAACGGACCACCTTGCCCTTCGATTTGACCGGTCTGACGTATACCTCGTCCCCACGGCGCAGGGCGGTGACCCAGTCGGTCCAGCGCTTATGGGCTTGTCGCTGCTGCTCGAGTTCGTCTTGTTTGGCTTCGTATTCACGGCTAAGCCGCTGCGATTCCAAGGCTGCTTCGTGGGCGGTCTTTCGAGCTCGTTCCGCGTCGCGTCGGGATTTGAGGGTTCCCATGATCGCCTCGTTGAGCGCTCGATAGCGGCCGGCCAGGTGCCCCCGGGCGGCCTTGACCAGTTCTGACGGCATGCCCAGCCGATCGGCGATGGTGATCGCGTTGCTATTGCCGGGTTCGCCCAGGCGCAAACGATAGGTCGGCTGCAACGTCTTGACGTCGAACTCGACCGAAGCGTTGTCCGCCCGCAGGTGTGTGTAGGCCACCGCCTTCAAGGCGGAAAGATGCGTGGTGACCACGACTGAGGCACCGCTGGCGATAAGGTCCTCGACTATGGTTCGCCCGATGGCCGCCCCCTCGTCAGGGTCAGTCCCGGCTCCGAGCTCGTCGATGATCACCAATGTGCCGGGGCCGCTGTGCTTGAGAATGTCCAGCAGATTGGACATATGCGAGCTGAACGTGCTCAGCGACTGCTGCAAGCTTTGCTCGTCGCCGATGTCCACGAAGATGTTGCGGTAGACGGGCGACCGCGAGCCTTGTGCCGCCGGGATCGGTATGCCGCATTGGGCCATAAGCGTCAACAGACCTATGGTTTTCAGTGCGACCGTCTTACCGCCTGTGTTGGGGCCGGTAATGATCAGGGCGTCGAAGTCGTCCGCCAGGCGGACGTCAATCGGCACTACTCGGCGGTTCCCGCCGTCCTTCTCATTCGCCTCAGCAAACACATCCAGCAGGACCGGATGTCGTGCGTCGTGCAGATCGAGGCGGCCTTTATGGTCAATAGCCGGATAGGTGCAATCGTAAGCTTTGGTATACGCCCATTTGGCACGGTTGAGGTCGACAACCGCGACAGCCTGTAGCGTCTGCAGAATGCCAGGTGCTTCGGCGTGCACAAGACGCGACAACTCGCCCAGGATTCGCGTGATTTCCTTGTGTTCCTGCAAGCGCAGGCGAATGATCGTGTTGTTCAGTTCCACCACCTCCGACGGTTCTACGAACAGTGTGGCCCCGGAGTCGGAACTGCGGTGAATGATGCCGGGCACGCGCCCGCGATGCTCGGCCTTGAGCGGCAGCACAACACGATCGTTGTGGAACGTCGTGCCGTGATACTGCAACAGGCGGGTGACTCTGGCTTGACCCAGCAGCCGGTCAAAAACACCGTTGATCCGCTCGTGGGCGTTGTCGATGGTGGCCCGGATGGATCGCAGCTTTTTGCTGGCGTGGTCGACGACTTCGCCGCGGGCATTGATAGCCTCGCGGATGCTCTGGGCGATGGGGCCGAAGTTGTGGATGCGCCCACCGAGCCCCAACAGCGAGGGCGCCTCGTCGCCGATTTGCTCGAACCAACGGCACAGCGTTTCGGTGGCGCCGAGTGTTTCGGCCACCGTGGCCAGGGCGTCCGGCTCCAGCGGGGTGGGCGAGGCCGTCGCCCGGACCGCGTCGCGGATGTCATGAAACCCGGCCATCGGCGGCGGACCGATGTTCTCCGCTATGTCCGCCAGTTCGCGGGCCTGCTGATGCCATCGGCGGACCGTAGCCTCGTTCGACGTGGGTCGTAGCGATAGGGCGAGTTGTCTGCCCAGGGCGCAACTGCAAAACGACGACAGTTTCTGACGCACATGGGGGAATTCCAGCTTGTCAAGCGTCGTTTCCTTCACTGGTGCTAGTGTACTCGGACCGGACGTGGCTGGCGATCAGGCTCGCTCGCGGCGGCATCCGCGAGGTCACACCGGCAAGATGCCGGTGCCGCAGCGCTGGATTATCGGTTCCCTTCGCCAGTCCGGCAGGGCTATAATACGTTTGATGGGGTTGCCCATCCAAGAGCTTACCCCAAGGCCGTCGGACGGGGTTTTTACGCTGTCATTTGACCGGCTGGAAAGCCGGTTCCGCAGGAAAACCGGTCTCACAGCGGCTTCGGGGTAGGCACTAAAGTTGAAGCCAAGAAGGGGGTAAGGATATGGTGCGTGAACACGTCCGGGCAATGTGGCTCAACGTGGTCTGTGTGATCAGCCTTGCGGTTGTGCTTTGTCATATCGCGTCGTCGGCGCTCGTCGCCGCCCCGCCGGTCCGGTACGACATCGCCGATCTAAAGGCGCTGGAAGCGGCGTTCGTCAGAGTCTCGCAGGATGTTCGGGCGAGTGTGGTGGCCGTGCGGACCTACCACCTGCGCCGGGGGACAAATGACGAGGAAGGCCCCGCGTTTCGCAGTCCTCGGATGCGAAACCAGGGCAGCGGCATGATCATCTCGGGTGACGGTTTCATCCTGACCAACAACCACGTCGTGGACGGCCCGGAGGATATGGACATCCTCATCGTCCTGCACAACGGAATGGAGGAACAGGGGCAGGTTGTGGGGCGCGACCCTCGCAATGACCTGGCTGTGCTGAAGATCGAAGCGGAGCATCTTAAAGCCGTGCGTTTCGAGGATACTCCGGATGTCCGCGTGGGGCAGTGGACGTTCGTGGTGGGTAATCCGTTCGGCATGGCCAACGCGCTGGGGCGGTCTTCGGTAACGGTGGGGAACGTCAGCGCCGTCGGGCGGAGCTTGACCGGCCCGCTGACCAATTGGGGACGCGACGATCGTGATCTGTATTACGGCAACCTGATTGAGACGTCGGCGGCGATCAACCCGGGGAACAGTGGTGGGCCATTGTTCAATCTTGACGGCAAAGTGATCGGCGTGGTCGCCGCGATCGAGACGCGATCCGGTGTCAGCGAGGGCGTCGGCTTTGCCATTCCGATCGATCGCTATACGCGGCGGATCATTGAGATACTCAAGCACGGCGAGCAGGTGCGGTATGGGTTCCTTGGTGTGGTTGTCGGGCCTCCAGACATGCGCCGTATTCGCGCGCTCGGTTTCGACCGTGTCCGAGGGGCCGACGTCACGCGGGTGTCCGCCGGCGAACCGGCAGCCGACGCCGGCCTGCGCGTGGACGATCTGATCATCGAGTTTGACGGCCTGGTGGTTGAAAGCCCGGATCATCTGGTCCGCCTGGTAGGGGGCACACCGGTCGGTACCGCGTCGGATATCACATTCTTTCGCGACGGCAAGGAGTTCACGAAAACAGTCGTTCTCGCCATCCGCCCGCCCGCCAGGCAAGAGCCCCCACGGACGGATCAGCCGGACTAGCGAAACAGGGCGTGCAAGACGCCGGTGGCACACTGCGGTTCAACGCAGTCGTACAACTTAGTGCCTATCCCAAAACTGTGGGACAGGTTTTCTAACCTGTTATCTGACCGGCTGGAAAGCCGGTCCCACAGGGGGTTTGGGGATAGGCTCTTAGGACACACGGTGCTCGACGACCGCGCGTATGGTTGCGTCGTTATGACGGCGGCCTGATGGGCTGAGGACAGCGCAGCTCCGATTGGCGCGCCGCACGCTTGCGCCCGGTCATTCAGTTGGAGGTTGGTGATGCTTTCCTCATGCCAGACAGTGTTGAATGCCGCGACAAAAGGTGGGACTTCTCTCCGTGTTGACGCCCTTGTTGTCCTTCTTGCAGCAGGGATCATCGGCAGCGGCGGTTGCCAGGCCGACCAGGGTCAGGGCGACCTCGAGTACCGGGAGCAATCGAAGGCGATGGCGAAACTCGACCGGTGGACCCGATCGCTGCCCAACGGTGAGCGGGAAGAATGGGAAATCAAGCGCGTCGCCGACGGTGAGTATGTCCGGCACGGTACGTACACCAGATGGCATTCCAACGGGCAGAAAGCGTCCCAGGCGACCTACCGCAACGGCAAGCTTCACGGGACATACCGTTTTTGGGACAGGCACGGCAAGCTGATGGGGGAACAACGCTTCCGCAGCGGTGAATCCATCGGCGAGTAGAGCAGGCTCCGTTTTCGTGCAGCCGATGTAACGTCACCCCTTGTGGGTGGCGCTGTACGGATTGTCACGTCACCCACCAGGGGTGACGCTACATGGATCATTCCGTCACCCGCGAGGGGTGACGTTACTCGAAGATCGAACATCGCCCGCGGATAGGCGACTTACGACCCGGCGCCGACGGTGAAGTACGTCACCACCAATGTCTTGACCGGCGATGCGGTGCCGGTCACATACCCGATCATCGCGTAGTTGCCGGGCGTTAGTTCGGGAACCTCCTCCTCATACTCCCTCGTCCGCGTGTTGAGAATGTGGAGAAACTCGCCCGAGGTGCAAAGGGGGTATTCCTCACCGGCTTTGAGAAGCCCGTCCGCCCGCGCGCTGAGCGAGTATTGCCACAGCAGGTCCGCCCGGGGGGGCTGATCCGAATCGGACGACTCGAACTTCCTCAGCGTGATTCTGACATCGACGAGCTCGCCCAGGAGTTCATTGACAACCCAGATTGATATTGTCGGTCGGCTGCTGACCGGCTCCGTTATATACCATTGCAGCATATCTGTCTTGAATGCGCCCTCACGGCCATCGAGGACGAACCAGGCGCACGGCCTCTGGATGTCCTCCAGCGTCGGCTCACCCCTGCCAGAGGCCGTCGTCGGATTGTGAACCAGCGTCAAGTGGCCCGGCTTCAGACCTGTCGGCAACGGATCGCCGATCGGGTCGATGATGGCGTCGATGGGCTGGGGCGGCTGCTCGGCCTTCTCCTCCCTGATGATCGCCACCACCGGCTCAGCCTCGGTGGGCGCGGTTGCCTCCGGCTCGGTGGGCGCGGTTGCCTCCGGCTCGGTGGGCGTGATCGTTTCCGGCTGGGCCTCGATCGGCACCTTCGTTTCAGCGGTTGGGATCTTCGTCTCCTGCGGCGTCATCGCCGGCGCCGCAGGCTCAGGTTCACGTGCGGTGGGCGCTTGCTCTTTTGGCTGTCCCTTCGGTGCTACACCCTCGGGTTTGTCGTCGGGCGGGGCGGCCTCTTCCGCAGGCTTCGCCTTTGTGGGTTCGTCCGGAGTGCTCGGCGGCTTGTCCTGTGTGGGTGTTGAACCGGGCGCCGCCTCCTCGTGCTTGACGGCCTCGGACTTAGCCTGGGGCGGCTGTGCCGATTCCCCCTCGGCCGTCTCACCCTCCTGACCCGGCTCGGCCGGCTGACCCTCCTGACCCGGCTCGGCCTTCTCACCAGCTTGACCCACCTCGACGGGCTCAGCCGGCGATTCGGCGGTGTCAACGGCTGAGGGTTGCCGCGCCGTTTCGGGTTTGACCGTTGGCGAAGTGGCTGCACACCCGCCGCAAACGAGCACAATCGTGCCAATCAGACACCAGCCCCACCGACAATTATCGTGTAAACTCAACCGCATGACGGTCTCCCGCAAATGTGCCGATACAATCGCCGTGACGCCGACGCACCCGATAGCATACCATATTGTTGGGCTTGGCCGAAGGATGCAACCTCGGCGGGCGGACTCCGGTGCATCCGCTGACACGGGCCGTCCAAAAAGTGAAGCGATAGTGGCCGCCGCACGGCGAACCTCGATATGATCTTGCGTCGCGTCATGTTCGCCGCCGGAATCGGCCACCAGGTGTTTAATTCTTGCAGACGGGCAGTGATATGACGTCAGATGAGATTCGACGGCAGTTCCTCGACTTCTTCCGGTCGAAGCGGCATGAGATCGTCCCCTCCTCGCCGGTCGTCCCACTCGACGACCCCACGTTGATGTTTACCAACGCGGGGATGAACCAGTTCAAGGACGTCTTCCTCGGCGCCGGCTCGCGGCCCTACAGCCGGGCGGCCGACACGCAGAAGTGCATCCGGGCCGGCGGCAAGCACAACGACCTCGACGACGTTGGGCAGGACACCTACCACCACACGTTCTTCGAGATGCTGGGCAACTGGTCTTTCGGCGACTACTTCAAGAAAGAGGCTATCCAGTGGGCGTGGGAACTCCTGACGGAGGTTTGGGGCATCGATAAGGCCCGCCTGCACGCCACCTACTTCCAGGGTGACCAGGCCGAGGGCCTCGAGCCGGATTCCGAAGCGGCTGATCTGTGGCGAAGCGTCACCGACATCGACCCCTCGCACATCCACCCCGGAGGCAAAAAGGATAACTTCTGGGAGATGGGCGACACAGGCCCGTGCGGTCCTTGCAGCGAGATCCACATCGACCTGACGCCCGATAAGTCCGGGGCCGATCTGGTCAATGCCGGCGACGCCAGGGTGATCGAGCTGTGGAACCTGGTGTTCATCCAGCACAACCGCGGACAGGACGGCAAGCTCACCCCCCTGCCCGACAAGCACGTCGACACCGGCATGGGCTTCGAGCGACTCTGTGCCGTGCTGGCCGGCAAGAACAGCAACTACGACACAGACGTGTTTATCCCCATCTTCGACGCTATCCGAAAGCGCACCGGCGCGCCACAATATCAGGGGACGCTGCCGAATCCGAGCCGCGACCGTGAGGGAGCGATCCCAAAACCGAGCCGCGACCGTGAGGGAGCGATCCCAGAACCGAACCACGACCGTGAGGGAGCGATCCCAGAACAGAACCACGACCGTGAGGGAGCGATCCCAGAACAGAACCGCGACCGTGAGGGAGCGATCCCAGAACAGAACCGCGACCGTGAGGGAGCGGAAAGAACACTCGACGCGATTGCGCCTTCATCCGCCCCGGGCAGCCTTCCTCTGGCCTATTTCATCTCTTTCCACACCTATGGGACATGGCTCCACGGAACCGAGCGCGGATCGGTCGACCGAGAGCACAATACGCCGGGTACTCCGTTTCTCAACGCCGACGAGGAGCGCGAGCACAGGGAGTTCATCAGGCTCGAGCATAAGCCGGTCACGCTCGATGATGATCGCCGCGGCATTGTGGATCGGACGATCCGAGAGGTTTGTCTTCATCGTCACTGGGAGCTTCACGAACTCAGTGTCCGTTCGAACCACGTGCACGTCGTGGTCAGCGGTCCGGTTGGGCCGGAACGCATCATGAATGACCTGAAGTCCTACGCTACGCGACGGATGAACGAAGCCGGCGTGTCACCGTCCGGACATCGAGTCTGGTCGCGCCACGGAAGCACCCGGTACCTATGGACGCAGCGCGACGTCGAGACCGCGTCCAACTATGTCTGCGTCGGGCAGGGCACGGACTTGCCGATGAGCTTCGACGCGTGGCGCCGGAATCGGAGCAGCCGAGTAGAGATGAAACAAGCTCCACCGCTTTCAGGCGGTGGCGATCACGATGCACAACCGCTCCCTCACGGTCGCGGCTCGGTTCATCCACCGCTCCCTCACGGTCGCGGCTCGGTTCATCCACCGCTCCCTCACGGTCGCGGCTCGGACCAGCTCATGATCGACGTGTCCTACCGCGTCATCGCCGACCACGTGCGGTGTCTGACATTCGCCCTCACCGACGGCGCCGTGCCCAGCAACGAAGGGCGCGGCTATGTACTTCGTAGAATCCTCCGCCGGGCAGTCCGCTACAGCCGGCAGTACTTCAACATGCACGAGCCGTTCATCTGCGACCTCGTAGAACCCATCGTCGACCACATGGCCGACGCATTCCCCGAACTGCGCACCGGCCCCGATCCAAAGAACGCACGCGACAACATCGAATACGTAGCTAACATAATCCGCGACGAAGAGCAGTCGTTTCTCAAGACCCTCGATCGTGGCATCAGACTTTTTGAAGAAGCCGCCGGCTACGCCGTCAAGCGCCACCACGGAAAAATCAGCGGCGAGGACGCCTTCATGCTCCACGACACTTACGGCTTCCCGATCGATCTCACCGAACAGATGGCCGAGGAACAGGGCCTGACCATCGACATCGGCGAATACGAACGGTTGATGGAAGCAGCACGAGAAAAGGCGCGTTCGATTGAAGGACCGCAAGGACAAGAGGGGATTCGTCACGCGACTGACGAGATCGAGAATGCACGATTTCTACAGGAGGGAAAGCGGAGAATCGACGAGGCCGGAGGTCTCGATTCACCAGAAGCTCAGTCTGTGCTCGAAGAGCTTGAACAATCAATCAAGCTTAAGCAATCCATTCTACGTGAGGTCATTCCGAAACTTCCATGGTCAGACACTCCGAAGTATGCCGACAATCTTGGGTGTAACGCGCGCATCGTGACGATGGCTCGGCACACTCGGCCCTACGATTCCGACGCAGCGAAAGAGGGTCAGTCGATCGTCTTCTCGACCAATCCCACATGTCTCTACGCGGAACAAGGCGGCCAAGTCTCCGATACCGGTATTGTGACTACTGAAACGGGGGAGATCGAGGTGAAGTCTGTGCGCCAGACAACTGTGCACACTCAGTGTTCTGGCATCGTTACGCGCGGAGAGATTTGGCCTGGACAAGAATGCATCGTTCGAGTCAACCGCGAGCGTCGCCTCCCCACCATGCAAAACCACACGGCTACGCACTTGCTCAACTGGGCCTTGCGGGAAGTGCTTGGTGATCATGTGCAGCAGAAAGGGTCGCTGGTCGATCCTGAGAGGACGCGGTTTGACTTTTCTCATAGTAAGCCGGTCACAGCCGAAGATTTGGATCGCGTGGAGTCGCTGGTGAATGAACAGATCGCTGCCGGGCATCCGCTGTACACTCAGGATGTGGATCAGGCGAAAGCGCGTGAGATTTGTGCGCTTCGGGCTGTGTTCGGTGAGAAATACCCGGATACGGTGCGTGTCGTCTCCATCGGGGCAAAGATCGGTAGAGAAGATCAGGAGGATCCGAACACGCTGTTGGGCAACCCGAAGGACCCCAAATGGATGAAATGCTCCGTCGAGTTCTGCGGCGGTACACATCTTAAGAACTCGTCAGAGGTCGAAGACTTCGTGCTGATTTCTGAGGAAGGCGTCGCCAAGGGCATTCGCCGCGTGGTGGGTGTCAGCGGTGAGGCTGCCGGGACCGCCCGGAAACGCGGTGAAGAATTGCTCGAACAGGCCGCTACGTTGGCAGGTATGGCGGGCCATGCCCACCATCCGCCAGCAGTTAGGGCGGGCCATACCCGCCGTCCGGCGGGTGAGGAGCAGAGAGATACCGCAGCCGACACGTCCGGTTTCGCACGCGATCCGTCCACGCAACCTATTGCATCGGCGGGCGGAGCCGGCCCTACGATTGACTCCGCCGTTCTTTCGGCTCAACTGGGAAAACTGACGGAGGAACTCAACGAGGCCGTCGTCTCTCTGTCCGATCGGCGCAAGATCAATGAACAACTCGGCGTCATCCAAGCCCGGCTCAGGGAGTGGGAAAAACGACAAGCGGCCTTGTCAGGCCAGGCTGTCATGGATCGTGTGGCCGCTCTGCTGAGAGCTGCGGAAACGGTCGGCGGTGTAACGGTAGTGGTCGGCGAGGTCCCCCCGGCCAAGCCCGACGTTTTGCGCAGCGCCGTCGACTGGGTCCGCAACAAGACGGACGCATCAGCCGTTCTGTTGGCCTGCACGAGTGAAGGCAAGGTGACACTGATCGCCGGCATGAGCAAGACCGCGGTTAAAAAAGGTCTAAACGCCGGTGATCTCATTAAAGAACTGGCCCCAATGATCGGCGGCAAAGGCGGCGGCCGGGCCGACATGGCCCAGGGCGGTGGGAATGCCCCGGGCGCGTTGTCAAAGGTCATCGGGAAGACCAAGGTGCGGTTGCCTGCACGGCTTCAAGAAAACCTGTAGTTTATCGCGACCCTGGTTTGAGGTCGCCCCTGTGGAAAATCCCCTGGACAGTCGGTGTTTTCGCGTGGGCGGTATCCAGGAACTGCAAGACTCTGGGCTAGACAGTTAAGAGTAAAGCCGACAATTTGGTAAGCATGTTGTTACCACACCAAGTCCGCCCGAACGCAAAAAAGCCCCGCCTCACGGGCCCGAAACGCCGACTTAGCCCGCAAGCCACTGCCCAAACTGACGAACATGGGGCAGCCCCCGCCGAGGCCGTCCAGGGACGTCGCACTGACGCAATGGAGCTAACGTGGCGACCCGTAGCGGGCGATAAACACGCATGGTAACGTCCGATACATTCCGCCGTCCACGCCGCGGACGCACCCTTCTGGACGTGATCTTCATTTTGATCCTGAGCCTCGCGGCTGAGACGGGGCATTTTTCGGTCAAGCAGGGCAGGGCGATCATCTGTGGTGACTCGGCGCAGCATGTGGACGGGGCCAAGGCCCTGCTGTCGGCGGACAAGACGCCGAACTTCGGATTTCGCAAGCCCGGCTATACGTTCATCCTCGCGGGCCTGGCATTGCTCACCGGCAACATGAGTTGGTCGGCTGTGGTCACCAACCACCTGTTGTTGGCGCTGCTCCCGGCCGCCGCTTACGGATTGGGATGCAACCTTCGAGGTCGGTCGGCGGGTTGGATCGCGGCCATACTCGTGATCGCGCAACTTCAGGCGGCGCTTTGGGGTGGACGGATCATGACGGAGGCGTCGTATACGTGTCTCCTGTCGTTCGGTGTGCTGGTGCTGGCGGTCGGTCTGTCCAGGCCTGGGATTGTCCGGTGGATGTTCACAGCCGGTTTGCTCCTCGGGTGTGCCTGGCTGATCCGCGCGGTCGGCGTTGCAGTGATTGTGGCGGCGGTCGTGTGCGTTATCTGGGACTTCCGCCGCACGCCGCGCCGGGCCATGACCGCCTGCGCGTGCTTGGTCTTGCCCGTGGTAGGTGCGGTCCTGGTGGAGTGCGGGCTGAACCTGAAGACCAGCGGGCGATTCAGGCCGAGTACCGGCGGCAGCGGTGTCATGCTGCTGACCCGCGCCAGGTATTTTCAGGGTTCGCCGCTTACGGATACTGACACTACCGCGCGCCTTCTTCGTCTGCTCCCGGAACGTGACACGAAGACCGCCTATATGGTGAATAAACTCGACGGCTGTATCGCCCGCTGCCACGCGATCCGCGATGATGGTATGGACGAGTGGATGTTCAACAGGCTCGCCGCGCGGTCGGGCTTCGAGATTATTGCAAACCAGCCAAAGGCCTACGTAAAGGCCGGCGTCTTCATCTTCGTCCGGCACCTGCTCCGCCGGAAGGACAGTCCCCCGGCTTCGTGGGTCCCGCACGAGCGACGCGAGCCGATCATCACCCACGAGGCCGCACGCGATTTTCACCAGAGCCAAAAGGACTGGTTCGCGTTCTGGTTTCTGCCACATTGCCGTGTCGAAGAATCCACAGCGCTTGTCGCCGACATGCGGACGGCGGCCGAGCAACGCGCGCCGTTTGGCCGCCCGGGATTCTGGGCCTCCGTCCGACACCTGACGTTGCTGCCAGTCGTCGTGGACGTTATGGGCGTCGTCCGCTCGGTGGCGTCGCTGTGGCCTGGGTTTGCGCTGATGTTCTTCGGTTTGCTCGGTTTGAATCGAAGAACGTGCGGTCTGCTTGCCATCGCCTACGTGCTGGAGGCGTTGGTGATCGCCGCCTGCGGATCCACCGACACGACAACCGCTCGCTACCAGTTCGTCTGGCTCGCGACGGACACGGCCCTTGTCGCATGTCTGGTAGCGCCGGCGGTGAGCATTGCGACGGCCTATGTCTTTTGCCCGTGGACGGGGCGACTTCAAGAGAGCTTGAGCAACAGCCGATAACCAAGAGCGTGTGTGAGAAGTCCTATCCGAGCCGGGATTGTTGACGACCCGGATTCACCAATCATGCTTTGCTCATCCATCACGCACGGCGCGCCGGATTCATCGGTCGCCCTCGCGCCTTGTGACGAGGCACCGACCCGTGCGGAGGAACAACACGCGCCGGCTCACGTCTTGCGTGCTGCCGAGTGTGTGGCGGCGTCCGTGCCTGACGGCGACGCCGTTCGAGTCCTGGATGCATGGCGATCTCGCAACCCGTTCTATCACCGGCGGATCGCCGAATACCTCCGCTTCATGATCCCTGAGGGCGAGTCCGTTCTGATGATCGGCTGCGAAGACGGCGCCTTGCTGTCAGCATTGCGCCCTGCGCGCGGCGTTGGAATCGACAGCAGACGTGAACTGATTGCCTGCGCTCGCCTCCGCAACGCCGGGCACGAATACCTTGCGGCGTCTGACTACGCGCCCTGCGTCGATGGGCAGTTTGAGTACGTCGTAATCAACGACGTGACGGACGAGGTGTACGACGTATTCGCCCTGCTGCAGTATGTTGCCACACTGTGCACACCGACGTCGCGCATCATCCTAATACAGCGGAATCATCTCTGGCAGCCGCTGAACCGCGTCAGCGCGTGGTTCGGATCGAAGGACCTTAGAACCCGCAGTAATCTACTCACAATGGGCGATCTACGCGCAATCCTGGACGGCGTGGGTTTCGAGACCATATACGTTAGACCGAAGCTTTTTTGCCCGCGGCGGCTCCTCGGATTCGGCGCGGCTGTCAACTGGATCGGCGGGCTGGCGCCGTTCTCGCGCCGCTTCGCGAGCATTCACGTCATCGTCGCGCGTCCTAGGCCGAAGATCGTCAACGCGGCGAACAAGTCCGCCACCATCGTGATGGCCATGCGCGACGAGCGCGAGAACGTCGAGCCGATGGTCCGCGCGATTCCGCACGTCGGCGCCGAGACCCAGATCGTGATCGTCGAGGGGCACTCGCGCGACGGCACACGAGAGGAAATCGAGCGCGTCATCAAGGCCTACCCGGAAAAGAACATTCGCCTTGTCGTTCAGACGGGCGAGGGCGTCGGCAACGCCATCTTCGAGGGCTTCAAGGCCGCCGGAGGGGACGTCATCATACTGCTCGAAGCGGACCGCACATCCCCCCCCCAAGACGTACTGAAAGTATTCGACGTCATCGCCTCCGGCCTGGCGGATTACGTAAACGGCAGCAGATTCATATACCCACGCCGGCGGGGATCGATGCCGCTTGTCAATGTGATCGGCAACCGGCTGTTCGCGGCCTGGTTCACGTGGCTTCTGGGGCAGCGCACCACGGACGTGTTGTGCGGGCTGAAGGGAATCGACCGACGCCGGTTTCAGCAGGTTCTGGAGCACTGGGGTTTCCTGGGAGTGACCGACCCTTTCAGCGACTTCGAGCTGGTCCTCGGGGCGGTACGTTTGAACCTCAAGATATGCGAAGTGCCGACACGTTACACCAGCCGAAAATACGGCCGGACAAAAGCCAGGGTCTTCGAGCACGGATGGATGTTGACGCGCATGGCAGCGCGGGCCGCGAGGGTGTTCAGATGTCGTTAGCCGACTACCATGAGCGTTTCGCCGCTTGCTATGATACGTTCTACGCGGATCGCGATGTCCTGGCTGATGTGCAGTACGCTGCCGGGCTGCTCAAACTCGACGCATCGAGCAATAGCAGCGCCCATGTGTTGGACCTCGGCTGCGGATCAGGCTCGCACGTGCTGGCGTTCGCCAGGCTCGGCATTGACGCCACGGGTATCGACAAGTCACCGGCCATGATCGCCCGGGCCCTGGCCAAACCCGTTCCCAAGGGTACAGCCGGGGTGCGTTTCGTGTCCGGGACGTTCCGTGATTTCTGCGCCGAGACGAACGGACAAACTTTTGACGGCGTGGTCAGCATCTTTCAGGTGTTCAACTGCATGGAATCAGCGGGCGAGATGCTGGCCCATCTGAAGCTCGTTCGCAGCAAGCTGGCCGTCGGCTCGCGGTTTTTGATCGACCTTTGGAACGGCGCCGCCGTCTTCGCCGACGACCCTCGGCCCTGTGAACGTCGCTTTCGCGATACGGAGGATCCCGAAACACCGGCGTGTCACCGGTGCCACAACGAGGATCCCTCAAAGGAGATCGTGCGGGTCACGACTCCACAGCTTGATCGCATCAACCAGCGATGCACGCTTCACTACCGCGTCCGCACGTTGAACGCGGCCACGCGGGAAACGCTGAATGAGTTTGAATCGGTTCACATACTGTTGTTTCTTACGCCGGTGCAATACCGCCACCTCTTTGAGCTGGCGGACCTGACGATCATCGACGAGTTTCGCCGAGGCCAGCCGGGTACACCGATCACGGACCGCGATTGGTACATCAGCTATCTCTTGCAGTCGGACACCTGACGGCCCGTGACAGGCCGTTTGCAGCGCCTTGGCCGGCGCACTGCCTGCCGCGTCTGGGCCGCCGTGCGAATTCCCCTGACCGGTCGCGGTGGCAATCTCGCATCATGTGCACGCCACAAGACATTTCCGCAGACGCGCCGCAACATTCGCCTCCTGCGAGGCATCGAGCGATGTTCCTGTGCTGTGCGGTTGCCGTGACGCTGGCCGGCGTCGCCGTGCGATGGCATTTTCTTGACTACCCGATGCGGTACGACGAAGCCTTCAACTACTTCCACTACGCCTCAAGAACGCCCTGGTATATCGCCACCCACTGTGAGGAGCTTAACAACCACGTCTTGCACAGCCTGCTGGTGCGCTTTTCGATTCACTTTTTCGGTACGACACCGCCCGCCCTGCGGCTGCCGGCGTTCGTTGCGGGTGTGTTGTTGATTCCGCTCACCGGCTGGTTGGCGTGGTCTGTTTTTCGCCGTCGCCCGGTCACGTTGCTTTCCATGCTCGCGGCGTGCGGCTCATCACACCTGGTCGAATACTCGGTTAATTCGCGCGGTTATACGTGGCTCGCCGTCTTCGCCACCCTCGCTGCAATCTGCACGATCCGGTTGATGAACGCGCCTGCGACGCGCCGGCTTTGGATCGTATGGGGCTTACTCGGAGCGCTCGGCGCGTACACCGTGCCGATTATGGCATTTCCGATGTTGAGCCTGGGAGCGGCACTTCTGGTTCGAGTGCTTCGAGCGCCTCGCGGCGGCGCCGAGCGGCGTCGCTTGGTCCGAGGATTGACGTTGGGGTCGCTCGTTTGCGCGGTCGGCACTTTCGTGTTATATCTGCCAATACTCGCCACGCACGGTGTATCTGGGATGGTCGACAAGGCCGACTTCTCGTACGAGGTGTATAGGGCCTGGCTGGACGCTCAGGGCGGGAGGTTCCCTGCTTGCTGGCGAAGCCTAACTCGCCACAGCAATCTCGTCTGGCAGGTGGTATTGATTGTCGGCTTGATGGGCTTTCTGATCTCGGCGATCCACAGGCCTTCATCACGCTACCTGGTGCCGCTTATCATGCTGCTGGTTATACCAGCCGTCGTGTGGGTCTGCGGCGTGCCGATGGTGCCGCGGTGCTGGACATTCGCGCTCCCGTTGTTCCTGGCGTGTTCGATGTACGGAGTCTTCACCTTGCCGGGCGTATTGATCAGGGCGCGGGCGGCGACCGCCGTGACGACGGTGGTTGTGGCGATCACTGCGTTATCCGCGACGATGTCTTTGGCGACCGTGTGTCGGCAGCGATACCTCAGTACGTGGGAGCACGAACTCGTGGACATCGAGCGCATTCTGGACGAATGCCAATCGTTCGGGACGCAACGGTGCGCCCTGGTCATCCGGTACACCCCCGCCAGTGCGTACTACCTCCGTCAGCGAGGAATGACCCACCCACTGTCGCCGGCGGACCCCCACACCGGGCGGGTCTACATCACCGTGGGCACGCTTCGCTCGCTGGGCGAGCTGTGGCACGGGGCGGTGCCCGGATTCGCACAATACCACCCGCCACGCGTGTGGCGGAAGTTCTCACGCAGCACGCTGTACGTGACTGATAGGATCGCGACTATGGACGATCAACATGGACTATAGCCTATCCGCAGACCACTGTGACACCGACTCAGTGGCACCAATTTTGTGGCAACGGCCGTTGAACAAACGCTGGCCTGTCATTTGCGGCGGATGAGCGTTTCGGCCCAATGTATGAACTCTCCCCCGTCTTCTTTTTTCTCGAAGATCACGCCCGATTTCTCAACCGTGTCACCGCTGAATCGAATCGTGTCGTACCAATTCTCGTCATACTGGATTTGAAGTATGGTCGCGCCTTCGACGGCGATGCAGCTCACGCCGTACGGGGGCGCCGAGTCGTCGTACTGGAGTCCTATGAACGGTTTGGGGTTGAACTCGAACGCCACGACCCGATATAGGACCACATCGTCCGAGACCTGCTTGGCTTTGACCAGGGCGATCTTAAAGTGGTTTGTCCAGTCGGCATCACTCTCTGCACCGTGCTCGGAGAGAATCTCCATCTCGATGACGTCGCGACCGCCGGCCAGACCTGGGCCGATCCTCAAGTCCGCCGAGTACCGCCCCTTCAGGCTGGCCGGTTCGTCATCCCCCAGGTTTTCCACGGGCCATTTTTCGGCCGCGAACGCGCCGTGGCCTGCCCACTGGCCGAACGGAATCTCGGCCTGTCTGGTTGAAGCGCAACCGGCCACAAGAAAAACAGCGACGACAAGCGCCAAGAGGAAACGCCCACAAGACCGGCGCATGAATACGCCGTCAGGCCGACGCCGAAATACTCCATCAGACCAGCGCGGAAATACGTTGAGATTCGGATCGCTCATCACATCAACTCCATAGTCGTGCCAGGAAATATGATTCATCATGTGAGCAAAGAAAATCTTTGCTCTACCTTTGATTACGGTAGGGCAAAGATCCTCTTTGCCCCAAGAAATACGGTTCGTGACGTGAGCAAAGAGAATCTTCGCTCTACCTTTGATTACGGTAGGGCAAAGATCCTCTTTGCCCCAAGAAATACGGTTCGTGACGTGAGCAAAGAGAATCTTCGCTCTACTTTTGACTACGGTCACAAAGAGAATCTTCGCTCTACTTTTGACTACGGTCACAAAGAGAATCTTTGCCCCAATCTTTGCTCTACCTTTGATTACGGTAGGGCAAAGATCCTCTTTGCCCCAAGAAATACGGTTCGTGACGTGAGCAAAGAGAATCTTCGCTCTACCTTTGACTACGGTCACAAAGAGAATCTTTGCTCTACCCTTGGGCATTGTCTGGCCGGCGGGTGCCCAGGTCATCACACCCGACCCGCCTGGGGCACAACTCACTGGCCCACACTACAGCTATCCAACGGAATCACCGGCGAGTCGCCGGTGCCACTGTCCTGCCCCGTCGTTGACCCCAGGCGAAGGATGGTACACACGCACCCGCGTCTACGACTTGTGCGTTTCCGCGACTTGGCGAGTTTCGACGGAGCCATGCGTTTTGACCGGGGCGGGAGCCTCCGCGGTCGAGACCACCTGCCCGGCAGGCACCAGGGCGGTCAGCACCTTCCGGATCGCCCGGCCGCAACTGCGTACGTACCGCTCGGAAGCCGTGTCCAGACGGGGCATGCTGACGAGTTGTCTGCACAACCGCTCGCTGGCCGGCAACTCACCGAGTCGGATCGTGTCTTCCCACGACCTTGTCGGATCGTAGCTGCCGCCGCCAAGCTCGTGCCGGTTGATCGTCGTGAACAGCGGCGCCTTGTGCAACATGCCGTAAGTGAAGTTGACCTGCGAGTAACGATCGGCGATCAGCGGAACGCGCTCCCTGCGGGCGGCCTTTACGAACTCTTCGCGAGTCGGCCCGCCCAGCTCCTCTCCCTCGTAGACCAGCACGAACGCCTGATAGCCGCCGCGTACGGCCCCGGGCAAGGTTTCCGGCGCCCTGATTCCGGGCACGCCCTCAAGTTCCTTACAAAGACAGTTCCACGCCCGCGTGCAGCCTTTGTTGAGCCGCTCAAGTCGTTTCAAGGACGGCAGGGCCAGGTGCATGGCGCACTGATGCGGCCTATACTTGAGCCCCAGGCTCATGTCGCCGAAGTCGAACGTCTGGTCCGCCTGGCCTCGCTGGATTCGCCCGAAGTGCCCCAGGATAAGCATGCGATCGAACAACCGCGGATCGTCGGTGACGGCCACCCCCCCCTCGCCGGCATCGACCGCCTTTTTCGAGTTGAGGCTAAAGCAGCCCACCGCCCCCCAGGTGCCGATCGCCTTGCCCTGGAATACGGCTCCGTGGGCGTGCGAGGCATCCTCGATCACCGCGATGTTGTGGCGGTCGGCGATCTCCATGATGCGGTCCATCTGAGCCGGGTTCCCCCACACGTGAACCACGCAGATGGCCTTGGTGCGCTCGGTGATCCGTTTTTCAATATCGTCCGGATCGGCGGTCAACGTTCTGGGGTCGATATCGCAAAAGACCGGGGTCGCGTTGCACTGAAGCACCGGCGTAGCCGAGGCGTGCCAGGTGTAGGCGGGCACGATCACCTCGTCGCCCGGCCCGACGCCAACGGCGAAGTAAGCGCTGTGCAGGGTGGCGGTGCCGTTGTTCATGGCCAGGGCGTAGTCGCTGCCCGTCATGTTGCGGAACGCTTTCTCGAACTTGGCGATGATCTTCGATCCGTCGCCGATGGTCGTCTTTCCGCGGGCGATCCGGGGCATCATCGACAACACATCGCCGGATAGAACCACAGCCCGCTTGATCCGCGTCCACGGACCGGGGAAAAGACCCTTGACCGCCCGCGGCCCGCCCTTGATCGCCAGCTTCGCATTGCTCATGATGAGTTCCTTACGTGAATGAACTTCCGTCGGGCATCACGCCTTCACACGGCGAAACGGACCAACGGGCAGCGTGTGTGCGTGCCCCGTCCTTCGCGCAGCGAAGGGCGGGGGACTGATCCTCCTGAACAGGCCTGCCCCAACGAAGGCAAACCCCCGGCGATCAAACATGCTTACCGGCTGCATGTGAAAACATAGGGCTCAACATGCGATTCCCTTGCTCTTCGAGGGCAATTCCGTCCCCCACCCCTGCTGCGCAGGAATGGGGCACCCGCACCCTACCAGCCGGTCGCCTCTGATCACGCTGGTCTCGTATGTGTCGGTTGCTCCTGCCCGGTGCCGGCGACGGCCTCGGGCACATCGATACGCTCGGTTACGACAGCTTCAGCCTCGCGTTCAATGGACGCCGCCCCGTCTGCCGTAACACCGTGATAAAACGTGCTGCCGGAGTCGAGCGGCAGCGAGACGACCCTGCCCTTGATCGCCGACTCATAGAGTGCGGCGGCCAACTCGATCGATCGCCGCGCCTCGGCGGGCGGTATAGGCGCGCCTGCCCCGGCCCGCGCCGCCTCCAGGAATTCGCGCACGTGCGGCGTGTGCTCCCAGTGGGCCGGCGGCTGCCACTCGCGCCGCCGTGACTTCGATACCAGCTTTCCGGTCTGTAGTTTCCATTTCGGCGGGTCCTTCGGCGGGGGGGGGCACTCCTTGAGCCCCGCATCCCGCACGGCCTTGCGGGCGGCGCTGCCGGGGGCTTTGACCTGCCAGGCGAACATGTGGCCATCCGGATTACCGCTCACGCGCATGCCGGCGTTCTCGCCCGTAACCTCGATCGAGAAGTTCTTCTCATGTGCGCACACCGTGCAGTCGATCGTCGCGAAAGCTCCGCTCTTGAACTTGACCCAACCGACGATCGTGTCCTCCGCTTCGCACGGTTGAACGAAAGTGTCCATCACGGCTGATGCCTGGACCGGCTCGCCGAGGAACGATATCAGCCCATCGAGCTGGTGAATCGCCTGGTTGATCAGCACGCCGCCGCCGTCGCTTTTCCATGATCCCCGGCCCGGCGCCGACGTGTAGTAGGCGGGCTTTTTGCGCAGACGCACGGTGAGGTTCGCCTTGAGCACCCGGCCTATGTGCCCCAGCTCGATCATCCGCTTCATGCGGCGGTGGGTCGGGTCCGACCGCAGTTGGAACACAAACGAAACGACAGGCCCGGGGCGCTGCTGGCAGGCTTTGATGATGTCGTCCGCATCTGCCAGCGTGGTGGCCATGGGCTTTTCGCACAGGACGTGTTTGCCTGCCTCAATGGCATCGATTGCTATCCGTGCGTGGCAGTGGGCCGGCGTGCACACGCTGACGACTTCGACGTCCCCGCGCTTGAGAAGTTCGCGATAGTCTTCGTACGCCTGGGCAAAACCGAACCGTTCTTTTGCCGCGTCGGCCCGCTTGAGGTCGATGTCCGCGACCGCGACAAGTCGGGCAAGCTGCGGAAGTGAGCGGTAAGCCGACGCGTGTCGTTTGACGATATGCCCGGCGCCGATTATGCCGATGCCGAAAGGTTCCTGCTCCATCAGGCGATTTCCCTCCACCAAGTCGAGTTCCAGGTTGATCCACGGCCTCCATCGGCCCGGATCGGCGATGGAGAGCATACCACGCCGCCGGGGTTTGTCGAGCCGCCGCCTTGCGATGGGCAACTGCGCGGATACAATCCAGCCGCTCGAAACTCAAACGCTGGTGCGAGAGTCCTTTCTCGCACCCTGGCCCCACCGGAGAACGCCGGATTAGATGTCTTCTGACCATCGAAACGCACTCAACGCCGCCGATTCACCGAAACGCTTTCGTGTCCAGCCCACGCCTGCGGGCGCCCGCGCCTTCGACGCCGTGGCCCAGCGCGTGCTGATCATCGGGCTGGACGGCGCCACGTTCAACGTCCTCAACCCGCTGATGGCTGAGGGAAGGATGCCGAACCTCAAGCGTGTCGTGGACACCGGCGCGTCTGGCATCCTGAAATCGACCATCCCCCCCCTGACCCCTGCGGCGTGGACGACGTTTTTGACCGGCAAGCAGCCCGGCTCCCACGGCGTCATCGATTTTGAGTACTACGAGATCGACACGGGCCTGCTGCGGTTCCACAGCACCCTGTCCAAAGACCACGTGCGGGCCATCTGGCACATCCTGGGCGACCATGGGTTCAAGGTAGGCAGCATCAACGTGCCGATGAGCTACCCACCGTACAAGGTCAACGGATTCATGGTCAGCGGGTTCGAGACGCCCGGCCCGGACTCCGATTTCGTCTATCCGGCCGAACTGAAGGGCGAGATTCTAAGGCGTTGGCCCGATCCCACGCTGGGGACCAGTTGGAAACGGAAAGTCGGCGGTGGGGACGAACTCTTCGCCGGCAACGTAGACTACATGTCGCGCAGCTTCCACCAGGGGGCCGAGATGACCGCCTGGCTGGGCGACCAGCACGGCTGGGACGTGCTGATGGTGGTCCTCAAGCTGGTTGACAACCTGCAGCATAAGACCTGGAAGTATATTGATCCTCGTTGGTCGGGCCGCAACCCTGCCCGCCGCGATCTGGTCAAGCGTTGCTTCGAGGAGTTGGACAAGGCCGTCGGGTCGTTGCTGGAGTATGCCCAGGCCAACCAGGCCACGGTCATCATGGTCTCGGACCACGGGCACGGCTCGCAGGAAGGGAAGGTCTATCCCAACGAGTTGCTGAGGCGTTGGGGGTATCTTGTGCTGCGACCGGGCCTGGCCCGGTTGGCCGGGCGAGCACGGCGCAGCCTGGGTCGTAGCTCTGCGACGCTCACGTCCGGCGCGGCCGGCGGCATCGAGCAGCATGTTCCGGCCGATTTGTCCCGCACACGTGCCTGCGTCATGCACGCCGGGAACGCCGCTTTTGTCTACATCAACCTGGAAGGTCGCCAACCCACCGGGATCGTCAAGCCGTCAGAGTACGAGGCCCTTAGGGACGAGCTCAAGGCCCGTTTCCTCAGCGACGAGTGCACCGTGCGCAATCCGGAGGGAAAGAAGATACGGCTTTTCCCCGAGGTCCACAGGCCCGAAGACGTGTACAACTGCTCGCGCCAGGACCAGCCGTGGCTGCCCGACCTGATGTTGATCCAGCATGAGACGTTGGCCGCCGTTCGCAAGATGCGCGGCCGTCAGACGATACGCTGGCTGCCATACGGACGGTTGGAAGGGACCCATCGGCCTGAGGGGATCTTCATCGCCTCCGGCCCCGGCATCGTCCATACCAGGGACGTCAACGCCCAGATTGCGGATTGCGTTCCGACCATCCTGGCGATGATGGGCCTTCGCGTGCCCGACGATATTGAAGGACGTGTTATCACCGAGATATTCGAGACCTCTCCTGTTGTCGAGATGGCAAAGGCCGGCGTTCAAGCAGCAGCCGAACCTGCAGAGGAAGCCTACACCGCCGACGAACTGCAACAGGTCACCGACCGCCTGGCCGATCTGGGGTATCTGGAGTAACGTCGGCCACTGCTGTGTGGCACCGGCCACTGGCCGGTGGGTTTGTGACGGCGATAGACACTCGTCGAGCTTCACCCCGATGTTCATATCAGGCCACCAGCGTGCTGCGTGCGGCTTCGGCAGCTTAGACCAAAATCCCTGTGGGACCGGCTCAGCCGGTCTAACGCGGCTTTACAGCCGGTCAAATGACAGGTTGGAAAACCTGTCCCACAGGTTTGGGATAGCCCGTTATCTCGTTGTCTCCATCCTCGCATCAGCCAGCGATAGGTTCAGCGCCAAGAGCCTGGAGAGCACCTCTTGTTCCGTCGGAGGGTTCTCGACGCCCAGGATCGGGTTGACCTTCCCGCGCTCGTCGCGCCGGCGAAGACCTGCCGCGCGCTTGGCGTCATAGTCGTCCGGGGAACCGGTAGTTGCCTGATGAACGTGGTCCTTGAGACTCCCTCAGCTACTACTGTCCTCCTGTGAACGCGAGCATGAAACCGCCCACGTCCACCAGGTCAACGTCCTCATCCTCATCGAAGTCCGCCGGCTTGCATTCGGGTCCGATCGGACCTGTGTCCGGTCCGGTCAGACACGCAGCGAAGGCGGCGTAGTCCTTCAAGTCCACGTCCAGGTCGAGGTCGAAGTCGCCGAAGATGGGATCGGCCAGGCAAATCTCTTCGGCGTCGAGGACTTCTTTCAAGTTGCCCGCCAGATCGTATGCCTTGAAATCCACCGCATACGTCCCCGCCTCGAATCCCTCGCTGTCCCAGGGGCCACAGTAGACATCACCGCCGACGTGGTCGAGCTTCACTTCTTCACGCACGTTGCCCATTCGGATTATGGCCTCCGGCCGCCAGGCGTTCTCCATGCCTGAGAGTGCGTCCCTGGCCGTCAGTTCAAGTTCGAACACCTGCCCGATCGCCCGGCACTGCTCCGGCGTAACTTTCGTGTCGAGGATCTCCGGCGCCGTCAGGTCGATGGTGACTTCGAGCGCCGTTGACGCCTGCGATTCGTTCCCGGCCGCGTCGGCGGCCTTCGCGCTGACCTGATGTACGCCTTCATCCAGCGGCTTTGACGTGATCTCCCAGTTCCCGTCCGGCGTGAGCACCGCACCCAGCGGCGTGTGGGCCTCGTACAGGGTCACATCGCTGTCCGGCTCCGCGGTGCCACGGAACAGCGGAGTGGGCGTGCTGACGATATTGTCGTTCAGGAACCGCCCGCCGCTATTGCCCTGTTCAATCATGTCCGGCTCTGACGGCGGGTCCGGCGGCTTCGTGTCGATGGTGATTTCGACATACGCCTCGGATATGGGCGATTCGCTGTGACAGTGCTCCTGCGCCGATGCCTTTATCGTGTGCGGGCCATCGGGCAGCGCAATCCCGACCCTGGCGACGAAATCACCGTTGCGGTCAGATTGACCGGTCCCGATTTGGTCCTCTCCCTCGTAAAGGCGGATGGTCGCATTAGCTGGAGCCTTGCCGGTGATCCGAGGCTTGGCGATTTTTGTGATATGGTCTGTGTCGGACCGGCCGGTATCGTCTTCCTGCAGCAAGTCCAGCTCCGTAGGAGCCGGCGATGCTGGTGCGTCAGCAAAGTAGGCCTTACCTCGTTCGCCGTTGCCCATCCCACCGCAGCCGATTCCGCCTGACACTGAGAACTTCCCATCGCAGATCCCAGTGGACGGTCGGAGAACCTTGACCCTCCCACCGGCCCCGCCGCCTCCGCTGTATAAAGCACTCGGATAGCTGCCGTCACCGCCTTTTGCCTCAACGGTCCCAGTGATCGTCAGGCTCGGCGAATCAAATACGAGCTGCCCACCGCTGCCTCCACCGCCCCCAAAGGTCCTCGGCTCAATGGTGATCGGCTGACCGTCTCCTCCGTTCGCTGTGACGGTGCCTTCCACATTGACGGCATCACCGCGTAACCGGATGTATCCACCACCCCGACCGCCAGGACCGAACTCCTTGATATGCGGGAACTGCTCCCATCGCAGGTCTCCTCCAGAGGAACCGAAGAGCCGATCGACGTGTGGATCATCCTTGTTCCAGTGCTCAATGCCGTACGGATCACCACCGTTTCCAATGGTGGTTAAATAATGCCCTCCGCGACCTCCGTAACCCGCACCATCAGCGCTCTTGAGGCTCTCCGGTCCTCCGCTGTGAAAATGATCGTCCCCACGCCCCGGGCCGCCTTCGCTGTGGCCGTCGTCTTTGCTGAACCCGCATGCGTCAGCGTGGATCGCCGAGTCGGCGTCAACGTAGATCGTGTCGGCCTCCAGCATCAGGTACCCGCCTTCCCAGGTGTTGTCCACCCACTTCGCCTCCGGCACGACGATGCTGCCACCGTTGATAACGTAGACGGCGTCATACTCGTCGATGTTGCCCCATAGACGTGTCCCGGGTTCGTCCACGATCAGTACTCGATATGGTTCCATGTGGTCTTGAAATCTTAGTTTGTCGTAGACAAACATCATCCTATCAATGGGTATAAATGCATAATTGTCTGTATAAGCAATTCCTTTCATTGATGAAAACAAGCCAAGATTGGTCTCCTTATTTTCTCTCAAGACATTCCCTTCCTGATCAACTCTGTGAAAAAATCTCTCCAGGTTAATCATATCGTCAGTTAATGGATCTGATTCCATGTCAATCATTTCGATAGCTTCTGAACCACCAAATTCATATATCTCTATCAAACAATCATCACCTCTCAACCACCCCACTTGCTCTTCTGTTCCAATAACTAATCGTTGCCTGGCAAAATCATAATCAATATCACGTATTGTTACACTTGGTCCCCTGGGACCGAGGTCTTCGCAAATTATTACCTCTCTACTGCTGACCCATGCACCATCTTCAGTGTAGAAATGAGTTTCATTCTCATCCGAAACTGCGACACACGCAGGATCACAACTAGGTATCCATGTTACGCCGGTAGTCCCCCAAGTGCCAAACTCCTTTAGCTTGTGGTGTTGTTCATTATAGAATGCTAGAACACCATTCTCCCATAGAACAGCGTATTGATCTCCGTAAAAACCATCTGCACCAGCGTAGTCGCCACGCTCGGGATGGGGATTATCAAACAAGTCTATATATATGTATTCTTCGTCTACGTAGATCAGTGGATTGATCGGGTCACCGCCCCCGACGTGGACGTAGAGCATCCACTCCGCTGACACCCCCTCCCTGCCGGTCGTGTCCGTGCAACAGACCTGCCAGCGGTGACCCCCGTTGGCCACCCAGTGGTTGAAGGTCTGCGGGACGCCCTTCTCGATCTCGGTGTCGCGGGCGACCTCGATCCGATCCAGGATCAACCCGCACGACTGAATGCCGGAATCCGGATCATCAACCTGGTACTCAAAGCTGATATCGTGAGTCTGCGTCTCTCGGTGGCCGTCAGGAGGACTTATCAGCGTGACCTCCGGCGAGGCAGATACCTGCATATGGTCCTGGAATTCGAGCTTGTCGTAGACGACAAGGGCGCCCTGAGTCGCAATGTATGCTCGATTGTTAGTATAAGCGATTCCCTCAATTGTAGCTCCCAATCCAAGATCCGTCTCAAAGGTACGTGGGTCGCTAATCTGACCCGCTAGGTCGAACTTATTAAAGTAATGTTCCCGTTGAAGCATGTCATAGGTTAGCGGGTCCGATTCCATATCAATAACTTCAACACCCTTGAATCCACCCGACTGGTGGAGCACCTCCAGACGATTATCATCCCTCAACCACCCTATCACCGACTCCGTGCATACAACCAGCCTGTTCCACTGCGTGTCGTAATCGATATCGATGATGCCGAGCCCTGGGAGAGGGCCACCCTGCACTTCTCTCCTGAGTATCCAGTTGCCTTCCGCATCGTAGAAATCGATTCCCGAATCATCGGACACGGCGATGCAGCCTGGCTCGCAGTGAGGAATAAGGGTTACGCCGGTTCTGCCACGGGTTGTAATGACTCTGAGCGGTCTGTTGGTGCCCTCTTCGTAAAATTCGATGTTGCCCCGATCGTAGAGAACCGCATATTCCTCACCGTCAGCGGAGCCGTCAGCACCGACGATGTCGCCCCATTCCGGATGCGGGTTCAAGATCACTGCAAGGTAGTCATAATGCTCTCGGAGGTAGATGAATGGGTCGATGGGTTGGCCAAACGTGCCGGATGCCGAGAACAGCCAGACCAGGGCGGCAAGCAACAGCGCCGAAGTCAGCTTGGGTGCCCCATTCATCGCGTAGCGATGGGTGGGGGACGGAGTCGGCGTCCGTAGGGACTTGTACGGACCGTGGGTTGTCGGGTCGTTATTCCGTCCCTCACCCTTCGCCCAGAGGCGAAGGATGGGGCACCCGCCAGCGCGTGCGCTCGCGCGACTCAATGTAGTCGGGGCGACCGCCTGCATGCGGTTTCCTCGCGCCGGGACATCAGATGGTGAGGTGGTCATTGGTCGGAACTCCTCCCACGGCTTGGGTGCCCCATTCATCGCGTAGCGATGGGTGGGGGACGGAACTCAAGCTGCAGGCCTAGCCCGCCGCCTGGGCATCATTGTAACCGCTCGCCGGGGCCTGACAAGACCTCTTTTCCCGGCCCTGCAACGCCCCATTGCCCCGGCGTAGCCCAAGAACGCCGCGGGGCGGTCGTTATCGGCAACCTGATCTCGAGCGGCGGGTCGCCCTGGTGCTTTAGCCACTCGTCAGGCCGCGCATGCGGAGGGCGTCGGCCAGTTGGCCGAAAGAGGCTGCAGTTTCTTCGGTGATGCGGGCGGCTGTGCGGTCCGGGCGCAGGGCGTGGGGATCGTCGAACAGCTTCCGCAGGGTGTCGAGGTTTTCCGGGCGGTCGAGGTCGGCAAGATCGAAGCGATGGACGCGTTTGACGGTGTCGGTGAAGTTGGTGTGGACCTCGAAGCGGTCCATATCGCAAACGACCAGCAGCGGGGGGTTCTCCAAGTCTTCACGATAGTCGAGGAGCTGCTCGTAGGCGGCGGCGAGATTCCTGTGCTTGCCTTTGTATTCCCAGCCGAAGCAGCCGCGTTTCCACACGTCGGCCCATCCCTGCTCGCCGCCCGTCTTGTGCACGCCGCGCTCGAAGGTGTAGAAGGCCCCCACCGGATCGGCTTCGGCCGGCTTGGGTTGACCTAACAAATCGCACAGATCGAGAAAGTGCTGCTGACAGGCGGATCGTTCAGTCAGTTGAACCCGCCGCCATTTGTAGATGAAGTCCCGGGGCGTCATTGTGCCTCGTCTTCCAGGACGGGCAATAAAAATATGCCCTGCCCTACCGCTTCTTACGGTTTCGCAGGGCGCCGGTCGCGGATTTGACGCCACCAGCGGGCGATCGGCGCTTGAGACGTTTCCAGGTTGCGCCGGATGCGGTTGCGGATATCTTCGTCCGTCAGACCCTCCCAATCCTTACGCAGCTTGGCCTGGATTTCATCCTTCATCTTGACGCAATCGAACTTGTCGTCGATTTTCATCGTACCATCTCTCGAGGCGAACGGATTTCGAGCGGGGCATAGCCTTCACGCAGATTGACGGCATTGAAGCCGCGTATCTTCTCAAAATGAACGATGTGGCGAAAGTTCCAACTGACGATCGCATCGGCGCGAGAAACGGTCGCCAGGGCCACATGGAGCCCGTCGGTCGCAGACGAGGGACCAACGACGCCGGCTTCCAGATACTTGTCCCGCAGTGTCTCGGCTTCCGGGGTGGTCGAAACTTCCTCGATGGATTCCCTCGGTACGACATCGAACACGGCCTGCACCTCGGCGGGGGCCTCGGACAGCTCTTGGATCATCAGTTCGGATGTCAGAAGTGTGATTTCGCCGGCTCGTGCACGCGCAAACAGAACGCGGCTCACTTCCGCGAAGGGCGGGTCGAAGCAACCCCCTACGACCGATGTATCAATGTACAGGCGCAAGTGCTTCATACCGTTGTACTCTACCGCGTCTCCCGCCGCACTTGATCATAATCCGGTCTTCGCTTTTCCACAAACGCTTGCGTGCCCTCCTGCATCTCGACCGACGGGTTGGGAATCGCCGGGCAGTCGCGGGTGTGCCCGATGGTCTGACGCCGGGACAGGCCGCGCAGGCTGAAGCTTGGGGCTTGTGGACTGGGGTCCGTCTACCGGCGCTCCGGGAAGCCCGCTGAGCGGCGGTGGTGTCGTTTTCCTTGAAAAGGGCTCGCTCCGCCTCTAAGCTGTCGCACCGTCAGACCGGACGACTGAAGGTTGCCGGATCGGAACGGTCATGGAATTGGAACAACTCAGCGCGACGATCGCTCAGATCGAGGAGCAGACCGAAGCCGCCCTGAAAGAGGTGACCTCGGTGGAGACCCTTCGGGGGCTGGAATCCAGCGTGCTCGGCAGGGCAGGTTCCCTCGGGTCGTTGCTGGCGAGGATCAAAGAGTACCCGCCCGATCAACGGGGCAAAGTGGGAAAGACCGTCAACACGGCCAAGGGGCGATTGCAGAAGGCGTTCTCAGCGCGAAAGGCGGAACTGGAAGCGGCGGCATCGGCGGCGGAGGCATCGGCCGCCGGGGCGTTCGACCCGACGTTGACAGGCTGCCGCGGCATGATGGGCAGCCCGCACCCGGTCACCGCGGTCCAGTGGGAGATCGAGCGGGCGTTCGAGCGGCTTGGCTTCACGGTCGAGGCTGGGCCGGAAATGGAGACCGAGTACTACAACTTCGAGGCGCTCAACATCCCGCAGGACCACCCGGCCCGGGACATCCAGGACACCTTCTGGCTGACAAACGGCAAGTGCCTGCGGACCCAGACCTCGCCGGTTCAGATTCGTGCGATGGAGAAGTTCGGCCCGCCGCTTCGGGTGATCGTCCCCGGCAGGTGCTTTCGGTACGAGACTCTGGACGCCTCGCACGAGAACACGTTCCACCAGGTGGAAGGGCTGTTGATCGACCGCGACATCAGCATCGCGAACCTCATTGCGACCGCCCAGACATTACTCAGCGAGGTGATGAAGCGTGAGGTCAAGGTCCGCACACGCCCTGGGTACTTCCCATTCGTCGAGCCTGGTATCGAGATAGACATGAACTGCCAGATCTGCGGCGGGGAGGGTTGCCCGACGTGCAAGAACTCCGGCTGGATCGAGGTTTTGCCGGCCGGCATGGTTCATCCCAACGTCCTGCGGGCCGGAGGCATCGACCCCGACCAGTGGAGCGGTTTCGCCTTCGGCCTGGGATTGACCCGGCTGGCGATGATGAAGTACGGCATCCGAGATATTCGCGTGCTCAATGCGGGTGACATACGACCGCTGGTGGGCGTCCAGCGCCTGTGCGGGAGGATCATAAAGGAATAGCGAATGTCGAATAGCGAATAGCGAATGTCGAATAGCGAATAGCGAATGAGAATGCTGAATGAAGAATGCAGAATACAGAATGAAGAGTCGTTCGTCACCCACCAGGGGTGACGCTACACGAGGCGGGTGCCCCATCCCTTGCGCAGCAAGGGGTGGAGGATGGATGGGAACGAGATGGGAATCTCGTTCCTGCAGTTAGGGGGCTTATTCCAGCGTTTGATTCAGCGAAGAACGACAGACTGATGGCTGACGGCTGATAGCTGACAGCTAGCAATTCGACTGCAACGATTATGTTGATTTCGTTGGACTGGATTCGTGATTTCGTCAACCTACCGCAGGACATAGATCCCCACGCTCTGGCGGAACGGTTCACCTGTACCACGGCTGAGATTGAGGGCGTCCACCGCATCGAGGTCGGGGCGCGGGGACTGGTGGCGGCCCGGGTGACATCCGTCGACGAACTTCCGGGAACCCACAACCTGCAACATGTCGGGTTGGACCTGGGCAGCGGGCGATCGGTTGAGACCCTCACAGCCGCACCGTCGCTTGTCGTTGGTCGCTGTGTCGTTTTCGCTCCGCCGGGGTCGTGGATTCAAGCGCGGGGAGAAATCGGCCAGGCGGAAGTCGCCGGCAAAACCAGCGTTGGAATGATCCTGCCCGGTGACGAGCTCGGCATCGCGATGGCCGAGCAGGAGGCCATCTTCCTGCCGCCGTCGGTGAATCCCGGCGACGTTCTTGATCCAGCCGCGTTCGACGACTGGGTCATCGAGGTGGAGAACAAGTCAATCACCCACCGCCCGGACCTTTGGGGTCACTACGGCATCGCCCGCGAGATTGCCGCGATATACGGGTTGGAGCTCAAACCATACCCCGGCGTTGATCTCGAAGAATTAGACAATACGTCGCTGCCGGCGATTCCCATCTCGATCGAGGACGCACGGGCGTGTCCGCGGTACAGCGGCTTGCTGATGGAGGGCGTGGGATCGCAGCCTGGGCCTTTGTGGATGCAGTTGCGACTGGGGCACGTGGGACTTCGCCCGATCGACGCCCTTGTGGATCTGACCAACTACATCATGGCGGACCTGGGCCAGCCGATGCACGCCTTCGACGCCGCCAATGTGGATCGCATCGAAGTGGCAGCCGCCCGGCCCGGCGATGTCTTCGCCACACTGGACGGCGTCGAGCGTAAGATGCCGGACGGGGCGCTGATGATTCAATGTCGCGGCCGGTCGGTGGCCGTGGCCGGAGTGATGGGCGGGCAGGACACCGAGGTCACTACGGACACGCGGACGCTGCTGCTGGAATCAGCCAACTTCGACGGGTTTACCATTCGTCGCTGTGCCGTTGGGCTGGGTCTGCGCACCGACGCCAGCGCCCGGTTCGAGAAATCACTCGATCCGGCCAACACGGTACCGGCCATTCGGCGGTTCGTCGGGCTGGCCCGCGATGAATTCAAGTACATGAAGCTGGCAAGCCGGCTGTCGGACTGTTATCCGAACCCGGCGCAGAAGACGACGATCCATCTCGATCTCCACCACGTGGCCAGAACGGTGGGCAGGCCGGTGCCGGGCGATGAGATCATAAGGATTCTCGAACCGCTCGAATTCCGCGTTTCGGATGACGGCGATCACTTGCTCGTCGACGTTCCCGGTTTTCGAGCGACGCGTGACGTGACCATCGAGGACGACGTTATCGAGGAGATCGCCCGTTACGTGGGCTACGATACGATCGTCCCGGTCCTGCCGGCCGTTGCGGTACGCCGCTTCGAGCCCAACGCCCTGCACGAACTGGAGCAGCACACGCTGCGGCATTTCACACTGCGCGAATGCTTCAACGAGATACACGGATACATCTGGTACGACGCGGCCCGGCTTAAGCATCTGGGCATCGAGCCGGGCGCCTGCGTCGAGCTTCGCAACCCGATGGCCGCCGGTCAACACCTGCTGCGGCGATCTCTGATGCCGAATCTGCTCGATGCGGTGGCCCTTAACCGCTTCCATTGGTCCGAGCTTCGCTTGATCGAGCTGGGAAGCGTGTTTGAGGCCGGCGACGATGAGGATCGCGAGTTCCGCCACGTGGCCCTGGTCAGTGCAAGGCGTCATAAGCGCGGCGAGGACGATTTATATCTGGATTTGAAGGGCGGCATCGAAACATGGGCGTGGTCACGGCTGACCCGCCAGGTGACGTTCGCTGTGCCGGCGGGCCGGTCATTTCAGCCGTGGGAGGACCCGCACAAGACCGCCGACCTTGTGATCGAAAGCGCGCCGGTCGGTCGTGTCAGCGTCTTGCCACTGAAGCTTCGCAGGGATCTGGATGAGCATCTATCCTCATGGTCTGTTGTCTGGGCGGAATGGCGGCTCGACGATCTGGCAACCTTGCCGCCGGTGACGGAGACGCTCGGGACGATCCCGGCTTATCCGCTCATCGAGCTTGATTTCTCGTTTCTTATCCCCGTCGCGTCCCGTTATACCGAGGTGGCAAGCGACGTGTCGGCGTTCTCACATCCGCTGTTGAAGCGAATCAGCCTCCAGGACAGCTATGAGGGTGAGGCCGTGGGTCGGGATCGGCGAAGCCTGACTGTCAGGACGGTTATCGGCGACGATTCGCGGACACTGGTGGACGCTGACGTTGAGGGTTTTCGTGCCGGGTTCGAGGCGCATCTGAAGGCATGTGGGTACCGGATCAGGACGTAGCAGCCCGTTGAGACCCTATCCTATAGACTGTGGCATAGGCGCCTTGCCTGTGGATTCCGCTACGAGGTGAAACTTGGAATCGAGCGGAAAAATGCGGCGAATCATGCGACCGTTCTCTCAAAGTCGTCCGTGCGGGCAAAGGCCCGCGGATCATATTATCTCACTTCTGCACATTCTCATACTATCGTGCTGGGTCGCGGCTGCGGTCGGCGGCTGTTCACAGTATCGCGGCCTCAATGTCCCAGGTCGGATTCAGTCGATTATCGAGCCGGAGCACGAGGGAAGTTATCTACTCTATCGGCCTTCATACTATGACCGCGATCATTCTTGGCCGCTGATCATAGTTTGCCATTCCAGCCCGTGGGACTCACCCAACGGTCGGATTCGCAAGTGGTCGCAAATCGCGGAGGAGTATGGCCTTATTGCGATCGCTCCCGAGTTGCAGGCAACACGAAGCCGGTTCGCGCCGGCGGAGGAACAGATCGAGGGTCAGCGGGCGGATGAGACACACATTCTGGCGGTCGTGCGGCATGTTCGGGGCGGATACAACATTTCCGAAGACCGGATATTCATCCACGGCGAATCGGGCGGGGCCTGTGCGGCGCTCTACACCGGTCTGGGCAACCCGGATGTATTTCGGGCGGTCAGCGTGGTCCAGCCACGGTTCAATTCGGGATACTTGACCGGCGTGGTTGATTATATGGACACCTATCAGCCCGTGCTCGTTCATTATGCGGTTTCAGACGCCATCACCGGCCACCACGGGCGCGACTGCGCCGAATGGCTCAGACGCTATCAGAGCAGGGTCACCGAGGATCACGGATCACGAAGCCGCAAAGGTGTACAGCGCCGCGTAGTCGAGTTTCTCGAACACGTGATCGGCGGCGAGCCGTGGATTCAGATTCGCGCGATCAGAGAGCAGGACGCCGGGCCGCTCGAAGTGCGCTTCAAGTTGCGCAGCTCATTCACTCCGGTCAGTTACCACTGGGACTTCGGCGACGGCGAAACGTCACCGGTTGCAGCCCCGATCCATCGCTATGCCGAGCCGAACACGTATTTGGTGATCGCAACGCTGACACCAAAGAAGGGCAAACCCATCCAACGCCGGGTCACTGTGAGGGTGCCGCAGGACGTTGTGGCCGCCCCGGTCCGCCGGGAATCAGTGCCATAGAGTCGTGTTCTGTCGATCATACAGACACGACCTGCGCTGTCGGACGGTGCCGCAGAGGTTCCTGTATATTTTTCTGGAGTCTATCTCAAATATCTGTGTGACGAGCTTTCTACCCGGTCAAACGGCAGGTTGGGAAACCTGTCCCACACTCCTGAGATATATCTTTAGCCAGGCATTCGTTCGAGAATGGTGTCGCCTATGCCGTAGTCGATCGCTTCCTCGGCACAGAGCCACTTGTTGCGATCGCAGTCCTTCTCGACGACATCCAGAGGTTTGCCGGTTCGCCCGGCAATGATCTCGTACAGCGATTTGCGCAGGCGGATGATCTCTTCGGACTCGATGGCCAGATCGGTGGCGCTGCCCTCCATGACTCCGCCGATCATCGGTTGATGCAGCAGGATGCGCGAGTTGGGCAGCAGGAACCGCTTGCCCTTCGCCCCGCCGCACATGATGACCGCACCCATGCTGGCGGCCAAACCCGTGCAGTACGTGGCCACCTCGCAGCGCAGGTACTGCATCGTGTCGTAGATGGCCAGGCCCGCCGAGACCGATCCGCCGGGGCTGTTGACGTATATGTGCACGTCGGCCTTGGAATCCTCATTAGAGAGGAACAGCAGTTGTGCGATCGTCAGATTGGCAAGTTCGTCATCGATACCACCGGTTATGAACACGATCCGGTCTTTGAGCAAGCGCGAGTAGATATCCATTTCGCGCTCGCCACGGCCTGTGGATTCAATGACAAACGGGACTCGCTGATTGGTAACGCCCATGATGACCATCCGTTATTTTTTGGTGTTGTTCTTCTTGCCGCCGTCCGTGTGCAGGATCTCATCCACCAACCCGTACTCGAGCGCTTCTTCAGCGCTCATGTATCGGTCGCGCTCCGTCTCCTCGGTGACCTTCTCGATCGATTGCCCGGTATGTGCGGCGATCAGTTCGTTCAGACGTTTCTTGTCGCGAAGGATCTCGTCGGCTTGAATGCGGATGTCCTCCGCCTGCCCGTGAATGCCGCCGTAAGGCTGATGCAACATCACCTTGGCGTTGGGCAAGATGAATCGCTTGCCCTTGGTGCCGGCCATCAGGATAAGCGCCGCCCCGCTGGCGGCCTCGCCGATACAGTACGTGGCTACGCTGCACCCCATGTACTGGATCGTGTCATAGATAGCCAGCGTCTGAGTCACCAACCCGCCCGGCGAGTTGATGTACAAATGCACGTCCTGATCCTTCTTGATCGACTGCAAATAGAGCAGCCGCATGATCACCACTCCGGCCATGCCTTCGGTGATCGGCCCGGGAATGAAGATGATCCGGTTTTCGAGGAGCATGTCCTCGATGGACATCTCGCGCGTCCGCTGGTAGGGCGGGTATTGATTATAGGTCTTCATCGAATTGTCCATCAGATCGTCCATGACTCGATTCTGGTATCGCGGATTCACTCGCGGGATACAACTGCCCGTCCGCACTTCGTATCGGCTGTCCGGACGGCGGGGTCTTGTTGGCCTGCATGACCGCCGCTTCGGGCGGCATCGACCACCGTTAGCACCTCCAGCGTCATCCAGGGATCGCAGATGGCGTGGCGCAATCCCTACGTCGCATCTTGCTCCAACGCCTCGACCTCGGTGACACTGGCGTCTTCCAGCAACTCCTCCAGAATCTTGCGGTTGCGGATGTCCAAGTAGAGCATCATCAGCCCGTCGTTTTTGCTCAAATCGTCGCGAACCCGGTCAAAGCGGCGGTTCTGACGGGCGGCAATGTCCGCAATCGCGCCGTTGATTTCCTCGTCAGCGACGTCTACCGTGCGATCCTCCGCGAGCTTCTCGTAAATGAAGCCAAGCTTTAAGTCGCGCACCGCATGCACCTTCGCAGCCACTCGCAGTTCATCGAGCTGCTTTTGGACCTCGACCTCCGGTACACCCTTGCGGTACATGTCGATCATTCGTTGCTGCAGGACACGCCCCGTTTGGCGCTGCGACAACTGCTCTGGCAGGTCCATCCGTGTGTTCTCGACCAGGTGGTCCGCGATCTGACCACGCATGTTGCTTCGCGTCAGTTGCTCGACGCGCGATTCCATACGAACCCTGATCATCTCGCGAAGATCCTCTTCGCTATCGACGCCAAGCATATCGAGCGCCTCCTGATCCAGCGGGGGAACCCTGAGGCGCTTGATCTCCCGCACCGTCAGTTCGTATCTGGCCGTCTTGCCGCGGATGTCGATATTGTCATGATCCTCGGGGACCGTTGCTTCGATGGTGGCGGTCTGACCGCGCGCCTTGCCGACCAGCTTCTCGCCCAGGTCAGGCAGCGGCACGCCGCCCAGACTCATCCCACGAGCCGCGACTTCCTCGTTCTCGTTGGATTCGAGAAGCTCGCCCTCCACATACAGCTTCTGATCAACGTAAAGGAGGTCGTCCTCCTCCACTGCGCCCTCTTCGACCGGCTCATAGGTCGCCCGCTGCCACTGTAGCTGAAGCACCTCCTGGTCGACGTCCTTGTCGCTGATGGTCACCTTGGGACGCTTGACCGGGATTCCCCCGAGCTCGGGCAGTTCGAATTCGGGCCTGATCTCAACCTCGCAGGCGTAGGACAGTGGCCCCTCCTTTGGCATGGGCATCAGGTCCAACGCCTCGCCGACCGAAACGAGCTTCTCGGTCTCGACCTTTCGCGACCGCCCATCCTCGCCGACGCGCTCCTCATCCACCTTCACCCAAATAAGCGGATCGCCGACCGTGTCGATCTTCTCTCTCTCAACGGCGGCCATGAATGACGATCCGATCAACTTGCCGCTGAGCTGCTCGCCAACTTCCGACCCGAAGCGCTTTTCCACCAGGCGCATAGGGGCATGGCCCTTGCGGAAACCCGGCACCACCGTGTCCCGCTTGATCTCGGCGAACTGGTCGTGCATCCGCTTGTCCAGCGTGTCCCGGGGGACGGTAATCGTCAATTTCAGGCGTAAGGGGCCGATATCCTCTTTGTCGACCTTGACGGCCTCCTTCAGCTCGGCCATCTCCTTCTCTTCGTCGGAGAGCTCGGCCGCTTCCTCCTCCTCGAGGTTGTCCTCATCCTTGACGCCGTCCTCATCCTTGACGCCGTCCTCGCTGACGACGGCCTCCTCGATGGCGCCGTTCTCACTGACGACGGCCTCCTCGATGGCGGCGTCCTCGCTGACGATGGCCTCCTCGTCCTCGACGGCATCCTCGTCGCCCGCGTCCTCGTTCTGGTGGGTTGCTTCCTCATCAGCCATGATGACGTTGCTCCTGCTAGCGTTCACCTACCCCCGCCGACCACACACGGCACTTTGGGAGTCCCTCGCACGCCCGGACGCCGGGGGTTTCGGAACCTTACCGCACGATTACTACTCTGGCAAACGCTCCTGGGTGCTGGGTCCAGGCAACCAGGGATCGCCCTCCGGAAAACACCAGGGCGTACTGCCGTGGCCGTTCTACTCTCCGTTCTACCGATCTGTCGCTGGGGCGAGAATCCTTCCTCGACCCACTCACTACCACGTATGTCGGGATGCGAAAGAGGATTCTTGCACCAGCACCAGCCTGCCCGAATCGCTAGCTTTGGACCGTGCGGATCAGCGATACTCAGGGTATTCTCGGGCGCCGGGTGAACCCGATGCGGGCCTTGTCCGATGATATCGTTAAATGACGGTGGGCGAATGTGCGGCGCGCCAACCAGAACCGGGCTGTCCTTGGCCCGGCAGCCGCCGTCATAGCGCAGCAAGAATGGGCACTGTCGTTTTTCAGGGTCGTGCTCCGAAACGGGGCCGTTTTACGTCTTGGCGCTGCTTCCAGCAGCGAGAAACCTGTGTTATGCTACCGGACAGCCGCGTCCAGGCCGGCACAGAACAAATCTTACACGGAGGATCAACCATGAGTGCGATCGCGGATCTGCTCGGATCGGAAGGGGAGTCGCTTTTCCACCACAAGTGCACCACCATCGATAAGTCCTTGCTCCATCCGCCCGGGCCGGACTTCGTCGATCGGGTCGCCGCCCAGACGGATCGACCCGTCGCTGTGCTGCGGAATTTGCAGTCGATTCTCGACCACGGTCGGCTGGCCGGCACCGGACACGTATCCATTCTGCCGGTCGATCAGGGCATCGAGCACAGCGCCGGGGCCTCGTTCGCTCCAAATCCGATTTACTTCGACCCGGAGAACATCGTCAAGCTGGCCATCGAAGGCGGCTGTAACGCGGTGGCCTCCACCCTTGGCGTTCTCGGGGCCGTCTCTCGCAAGTACGCCCACAAGATCCCGTTTCTGGTCAAGCTCAACCACAACGAACTCCTGACCTACCCAACTACGTACGATCAGATCATGTTCGCCAACGTGCAGCAGGCCTTCGAATTGGGGGCGGTGGCCGTCGGGTCGACCATCTACTTCGGCTCCGACGAGTCGGCCCGCCAGATTCAGGAGGTCAGCGAGGCCTTCCACCACGCTCACGAGTTGGGGCTGGTTACGGTGCTGTGGTGCTACCTGCGCAACAGCGCGTTCAAGAAGGATGGGGTCGATTACCACGTCTCTGCCGACCTGACCAGCCAGGCTAACCACCTCGGCGTGACCATCGAGGCTGACATCGTCAAGCAGAAACAGGCCGAAAACAACGACGGCTTCAGGGTGATCAACTTCGGCAAGACGCACAAGGCCGTCTACGACAAGCTCACCAGCGACCACCCGATCGACCTTTGCCGTTATCAGGTGGCCGGTTGCTATATGGGCCGGGTCGGGCTGATCAACTCCGGCGGCGCCTCCTCCGGAGAAAGCGACCTGCGCGACGCGGTCCGCACTGCCGTGATCAACAAACGCGCCGGCGGCACCGGCTTGATCTCTGGCCGAAAGGCGTTCCAACGGCCTATGCCAGAGGGCGTCAAGCTCCTCAACGCCATCCAGGACGTGTATCTGGACAAAGACATCACGCTGGCATAGGCGAAGAATCCAGAATGTCGAATAGCGAGCGTTGGTCGGGTGGTTGACCTACCCGAAGCCGGGCAATGTAATTGCGCCGTGAGCCCTTCGGGATGGGCTGTGCCAACGGCGGCGCGCCAGGGCGGATTCTCAAGAACGGCCTTTGGTACCCGTCCCGCCACACTTGCCTTTGAAGGTTGGCAGTCTAGAATAAGTTGACACTTGGGGAGGAATCTCTCCAGCCGGTATCGTCATCGGTGGCCAACGCAATAGTGGCGAGATTAAAGGGCTTGCATATGACCGGCGACCCGAAACGCACCGTACGGCTCGATTTCGGGAATCTGCCGCTAGTCGAGGCAACGGTTCGCGTAAGTTTTGAATCACCGAGTCAGTTGACATTCGAAACCGTGAACCGGGTGCATGAAGATCTTCGCGACGAATTCCCGCAGGTTTCCGAACCCAAACAAATTGAAGTCGCGCCCGGGATCAGCGGTAGCACGGCAGCATTCGGCCCGGGGCAGATTTCGGGTGTCGTCTACACCGGGAATGCCAAGGGATTGATCATCACGATTCAGACCCAAGTTGTCGTCGCGCGCTGGCTGAAGCAAGTGGCGAAGGATGACCTGGAATACCCACGTTTCCCATCGCTGCGCGAAGCTCTTTGGCGAGCCGTTGATGCGTTGAAATCTGAACGCACCGGCGAATCGCCGCCTATCGTGGTCGTGAATATGTCATACGTTAACTTCGTGCGCGTCGCAGAGTCGGACAATGTGCTCACGAGCTACTTGTCAGATCTGGCGCAAGTTGAAGCCGCCGCGAACGCGCGGCGGATACACAAGGTGGAGGTCTCGTGGCAGGAATCCGAATCCGTTGATTTGCGATTCAACCTGGAGCGTGTGACGGCGCAGATTGGAGACGAAAGTGTCGAAGGGTATCGGCTCACCACGGCGGCGGGCATGCATCTTGGCGATGCGCAGAAAGCGAAAGAAGGGTTGGACGACATTCATGATCGGTTGCAAACTTTCTTCCTGAGTCTTATCTCCGATCGCGCGAAGACGGAGTGGCAGTTGGGTTAAGGGAGATCTTACATGAGTAGCTCGGTCGCTGAACTGCAGCCTGATTTCATTGCACCGTGTCGGTACTCCGATTGGGTATTCCGCGTTCCCCCCTGTGAAGACGCGACACGTAAAGAGGAACTTCGCCGCTCGCAACCAGGCGAGATTGACAAACGAACCGTTTGGACACCGGCGGCGGGACGTTCTAACAGCATCGATCAATCGTTATCGTCAACCCGCGCACAACCAAGGGAACCATCTGATACCGAGTATCTTGACACTCTTCTCCCCAACAGTGTGCTGGCGTTTGTCGATCGGATTCAATACGATCTCGACGATGCTATCCAAGACGCGCGGGAAACGGGCGAACCCGCGCCGACCAAAGCGGTCTATGACGCTTGTATGCGATTGGCTGGGTGCGTCGCACCGCTGGCGGCCTTGGCTCCTCGGTTGAAACGGGCTGCATTTACTGAGGAAACCGGAGCCGTTTCACTTGTCCTTCAGTCCCTCGTAACCGACCGGCGCGTCGACTTTCGTATAGCAGTCGATGGTCGGGTTATCGACGCCCTGCGCATCGATGAAAACATGCGTCCGGAATCCTTCACCTTCTCTATGGATCAGTCGCACTTGCCGCGGGAGCTGGCTCGGTGGGTGACCAACAGAGCCTAGGCCCCTTCTGCTCCGAGGACTGCTTCTTGCGGCGCATAGCGAAGAAGCGTCACGTCGCCCGCGATGGAACCGTGTCGCCGGAAGTCTTCGACGTTACTGATGCTGATGATACGCTTTCTTTCACTTTTCAAGATGACAACCTGAAGACGGAAGAAGGACTTGATCGATATCAACGCGAGACAGCCTTCCCGTCTGGTGCTCGACTCGGAATCTGCTGGCTGTCGTACGATGATCTCACCGTTTCCCTTGACCCGCCGCTTCCGCCGCGACATGAGCCCGATCCCGAAGATGAGAAGTACGGGCACCTGCATTGCGTCACGGATTGTCCGAAGAGCTACGTTCGGATGGTACAAATGGCCAAGCTCGCGACAGACAACGGCGTCGTGCGCCACTTCGATCCCCATCGCAAAAGAAGAACCCAATGATCGCACCGTGCCGATCACAGGTCGGATAGTGGGAATCTGTGAGTGAGAGCCGTTCTCCTCACTTCCCGGACGGCGACTCGGTGTGACTCGAGGCTCGGGCGAGCCAGGTCAGATCGGCGGCGCGAAACGTCACTATGATCCAGATGAAAACAGGAACGACATATGAACTCGGGATTCGAGCCGCCAACTTCGCCACTTCGCCGACAATCGACTTGACAAATAGGCCCAGTGTAGTGACGCCCGCTTTGGCGTCGCTCAAGTCATCCAGGATCAGCAGGCCCGCACAAGCTCGATGCGACACTCTTGTCTAACAAAAACGGGTGGCAGGGGCAAATGCTCTCGCCCGTGCCACCCATCCGGATTCGGTCTGACTAAACTGCGTTCGGGCTACTCCTCGCCGAAGGCGTCAGCGGCATGGCGGAGCGCGACCAGTACCTCTGGGGATTCCGCCGGCTTGAAGCGTTTGAGAACCTCTCCCACCGTCGACCGGCGATACTCATCTGAGATGTACTCATGGAGCGGAACGTAGGGCGTGAAGCCATCGGGGAAGTATCGATCGAAGCCGCAGCCGACGCCTTTGCGCTCGTGCCCGGCAAAAAGGTCGAGCAGTTCCCGCTCCAGCCGCGGCGGCAGGTCGTAAAGTCGCAACACTTCGGCGTCCATGTGAAGCAGGGCCTGGCGAACGACATCCTCATCCGATTCCGCGCGGAGCCTGTATGCATCCGGCTCCTTGGTAACGGCAAGATATCCCCTGGCAGCATCGACGACGCGCTGAACGTCGCGCGGAGATGCGTTTGGCACGGGCATCCGCCGCATCGTCCCGGTCAAAATGTTGCGTTTCATCGAATGGGCGTATGCGAATGCATTGGCCAATGGGGAATTCAAGATCGCCCAGAGGAACTCTAAAGGTGTACCTGGATCGACGGGGCGGACGGTGAGGAACCTGCTCGTGACGGCGTGTCCGTCGACATCGATCATCGCCTTGAGTCTCCAGGGGCCGCGACTGACTCGGGCGTAGTTGAGAAGCACTTGTGGTATACGACCAGTTCCTGTCACCTCACGATCAATTACTGAAGAATCAAGATTCAGCCACTTACGGAGAGGCAACCCGTAGATGCACAGGTCCCGGTTCACTTCGTCAAATCCGGGAACAGCCCCAGCAAATCGACACGTCGACACTGTTATGGCATCCATCGGTAACGAAGGCGCTCCTTTGTAGAAAAGCCCCTGACCCATCGTCGCGATGCTACGCAACGTATCGTGACGGCTGAGATAGCTCCAACCTTCATCCCACTCCGGCACCGTCAAGCGTGGGTTCCTCGTGTTGTCGAATCGCGCGCGCGATACCAATCGGTCCCAATTGACCGCGTATTTCTCCTTGAACGCTTCCATGCCACTCTCACGCACACGTCGGAATCGTATGCTCGCCACCGTGGCTCGCTGAAGCTTGCGCCTGCGACCGAGGAAGATCGCCGTTTCCATGTCGGAGAACGAGAATATCTTGTCCGGAAAGAGACATACCTCCGACAAGTCGCACTTGTTGGCCAGGAACTCACGAATACTGGTCGCTTCCTTGCTATGCAGCATTCCCTGTGGAACAACCACGCCGAAGACTGCCCCCGGCGGCAGGTGGGGCAGCGTGCGGGCGAGCATTTCGACTGCTTTGGTCCGAGCGGAAAGCTCGAAACCCGCCTTCTCGTATCTTATTCTGTCGGCTGCCGCAAACCTCTCGTGCGGCGGATTTGCCAGCAGGATTCGGGCTTTGCCGGCTTCGCACGTGAGTATGTCTGAGGAGAACATGTCCTCGCTAGATACCCGCCATCCGTTGGGATTAGGGGTGTCGGCGAGGGTCAGCGACAGTTTTGCGATCTCCAACGCGAACTCGTCCACTTCGATCCCGCGCAAGTGGGTTCGAAGATACTGGCGCCGCCTGGTGTCATCCGTTTCACCCATCATCAGTCGGAGCATGCGCATCGCCCCGACTAGAAACGCCCCGTGCCCACAGGCCGGCTCGAACACGTATCTGTCCTTTTCAGGAATCTCTTCGATCCAGGCAGCCAATTGCCACAGCATGTAATCCACGAGGTAACCCGGTGTGCTGTGTGTCCCCAGTTGCTTGCGGACCGCCCGGTCCACGAGTGTATTCTCGTAGAGGTAGGCGAGTGCCTCCGTGGAAACATTGGCGAGGCTGGCGAACGATTGGATCCCCTGCGCGGCGTCGGTCAGCGCCGCGTTCCAGCGCGGACCGTTGGGTGGCAATCCGCTCGCGACACCGTAATGCTCGGCGACTCTGGTAAACACGCCGGTGGGCTCACTCAGATCAAGCTTGACGAACTTTGGCACCCGTTTGTCGCGCAGGATCTTTCCCGCGAGCAACCAGAACACGCATTTGAATACCTTGCGGGCCTGTGTGTCGCTGAGTGGCCGTCGCCCCAGATCGCCCGTCATTTGCTCGACGACCCTGACGACCAGTTGGCTGAGCTGTTGGCCCATCTGCCCCTCGACGAGAGGCATGAGCCCGACATCCACGAAACTGAGTTGATCGTCAGCGGATAGACGTCCGATCGTCTTGGCTCGATAAACCCGTTGGGGGCTAATTCGGTCTGGTATTCCCTGAAAAACGCGTTGAGTTGAGCCGCCTTGACCAGCGGTGAGCGCTGGAGCACTGGATCAGTCGTGGTCTGCTTCCACCATTCGACCCGGCCCTGATGGCAGACGAACACTACCGGGGCGCCGAGCGCGCGGCATCCGGCAACTGCGGGTTTGGGATCGCCTTCCGAATCGACAACCGCGATGCACGCGGACCGGGCGTCCGTCGGGTGATGCGCGAACGCCGCCAACGCAACCGTTTCGTCGCCGAAACGGTAGTCTTTCTGCAGCAGGGCACCGCGATAGCCGCACCGCGTCAGGTGCGTCTTAAGCTTGACGGCCGAAAGGCCTGGCGCTGTACCGATGGCTTTCGCCTCCGTATCCCAAGGTCGGGCGTGAAACGATCTACCGTCCGTATATTCTATTCGGCCGTCAAGAGCGCGCAGAGTAGGCCGATGAGCGTTTTGCCTGAGATCAGGCAAGAAACACCCGTCCCGACCATGTGCGGAAGGGGGGGCTTTTGCGGCTCGGCACAGACCAGGTGACGTGATGGACGAAACGCCGCCCGAGAGGTCTCCTACTCCTTGTCCTTGGCGAGTCTGCTCAGGACGGCGAAGTCTTCGAGCGTCGTTGTGTCGCCTTTGACCTCACCGCTGGTGGCCAGCTCGACCAACAGGCGTCGCATGATCTTTCCGCTACGGGTTTTGGGCAGGGCCTCGGTGAAGCGGAGTTGATCGGGCCTGGCCACCTTGCCGATGTTCTCGGACACGTGGTTGATTAGTTCCTTCTTCAGATCGGGGCCGGGCTCTACGTCTTTGACCAGGGTGACGAACGCGGCGATTCCCTGGCCTTTGATCTCGTCGGGAATTCCGACGACGGCCGCCTCGGCAACCGACTTGTGGCTTACCAGTGCCGACTCGATCTCGGCCGTGCCCAGGCGGTGCCCGGAGACGTTGATCACGTCGTCCACGCGGCCCATGATCCAGAAGTAGCCGTCCTCGTCGCAGCGGGAGCTGTCACCGGCGAAATAGACCCCCTCAATCTCCTGCCAGTACTGCTTCTCGAAGCGGGGACGATCGCCGTAGATGCCGCGCAATATGCCGGGCCAGGTGTTGCGGATGATCAGAAAGCCGCCGACGTTGGGATCCTGCTCCTTGCCGTCTTTGTCCACCACGGCAGGCTCGACGCCGAAGAACGGCAACGTAGCCGAGCCTGGCTTGGTGGGCGTGACACCGGGCAACGGCGTGATCATCATCCCGCCGGTCTCCGTCTGCCACCAGGTATCGACGATGGGGCATTTCTCTTTGCCAATGACGCGGTGATACCACATCCAGGCTTCGGGGTTGATCGGTTCGCCGACCGAGCCAAGCACCTTGAGCGAAGACAGGTCGTGCTTGTTGGGGTGGTCGTCGCCCTGGCGCATAAAGGCCCGCAGGGCAGTCGGGGCGGTGTAGAACTTTGTCACTTGGTGCCGTTCTACGATGTCCCAGAACCGGTCCCAGTCGGGCTGATTGGGAGCGCCCTCGTACATCAACGTCGTCACACCGTTGGACAGGACCCCGTAGACGACATAACTGTGTCCGGTCACCCAGCCGATGTCAGCCGTGCACCAGAACACGTCGTCGGGCTTGAGGTCGAAGACGTATTTGGCCGTCAGGTTCGTGTAGACCATGTATCCGCCGGTCGAGTGGTAGATGCCCTTGGGCTTGCCCGTGCTGCCAGAGGTGTAGAGCAGATAGAGCATGTGTTCGGCGTCGAGCGGCTCGGCCGGGCACTGTGGCTCGACATCGGCGACGGCGTCGTGCCACCAGATATCGCGCCCTTGCACCATGTTGACCGGCTCGCCGATCCGCTTGAAGACCACGACCGTCTTGACCAGCGGTGTCTTCTCGCAGGCTTCGTCCACGTTGGCCTTGAGAGGTACGACCTTGCCGCGTCGCCAGCCGCCGTCGGCTGTAATGATGATCTTGGAGTCGGCGTCCTCAACCCGGTCCACGATAGCCTGGGAGCTGAATCCACCGAAAATTACTGAGTGGGGTGCGCCGATTCGCGCACATGCCAGCATGGCGACGGCCAGTTCGGGGATCATGGGCATGTAGAGCGTCACCCGGTCGCCCTGCTTGACGCCAAGCTTCTTCAGCGCGTTAGCGAACCGGCAGACCTCCTTGCACAACTCGTTGAAACTGATACGCCGGATGTCGCCCGGCTCGCCCTCGAACAGAATGGCCGTGTGGTCTCCCAGGCCTCGCTCGATCTGCAGGTCCAGGCAGTTGTATGACAGATTCGTCAACCCGCCGATGAACCATTTCGCGTCAGGCCGGTGCCAATCCATGACCTTGTCCCATTTCTTGAACCAGTGGAGGTTTTCGGCTGCTTCCGCCCAGAAGCCTTGTGGGTCCTCGATGGAGCGCTTGTACATCGCCCGGTATTCGTCGAGGGTCTTTATGTGAGCCTGTGCGGAGAACTCCAAAGGCGGCGGGAACTTCCGCCCTTCCTTCATCAGGCTGCTGATCCCACTCGATTCAACGGTCGTCATAGACAAGTCTCCTTCAATGCTGATTCACAGATCGAACTGCGAACGGCCGTGTCCGCGAAGCCAGGGGGCTACTAGCATTTCTTCCCTAACACGTCGCGTTCCAAAGTTGATGCGCTCCGGTACCGGATCGTTTCGGTAAGAATCGAGATGGTTCAGGCGGAACGCCTCCCCACGGTTGAATCGAACACCGTCCTGGAGGCCTGACGGATGCACACGCTGCAACCGCACGGAATCGACGTGGTGCTGAGGGGTGTCAATCAGCAGGCAACCCCGTTGTGTTTGCCGTTGGCTGCCGGTCTGAGAGCGTGTGTGAGAAGCGGGACGAAAAACCGAGCCGCGACCGTGAGGGAGCGGTTTTCCGCGGATGATACCGCGCCGCTTCCTTACGGGCGCGGCTCGGATGAGACTTCTCACTCACGTTCTAAGAACCACACAGGATCAGCCGATAATGTGGATTCTCGCTCCAGCCTGCCGGCGCCACAGGCCCGAGTACGAACCTCCACCCGCCCTGCGGGCACCGACCCCGGACACGGATCGACCGGCCTGGTCCCTTGACAGCGAGCCTCAACACTGATAAATGGCCTGACCTCGATTGGCAACCGGCAGGCGCCTTGGGCTGGACAGTTCGCGGCATAATCCGGTCCGGCGTGGCAGAGAGCAGCCTGGTTCGAGAGGGAGAGACCACGGCATGATCAAGGTTAGAGACCTCAAGAAGCGATTCGGCGCGATCGTCGCGGTTGACTCGATCTCCTTCGATGTCGATGAAGGCACGATTGTGGGGTTCCTCGGGCCCAACGGGGCGGGCAAGACCACCACGATGCGAATCCTGACGTGCTATCAGCCTGCAAGTGGCGGCAGCGCGTCGATCGCCGGGTACGACGTGTTCACGCAGTCGATGGAGGTGCGGCGGAGGATCGGGTATCTGCCGGAGTCGGCTCCGCTGTACCCGGAGATGCGCGTGCGGGAGTATCTGAGTTTCAGGGGCAAGCTGCACGGCATGCACCTGCCCGATTGCCAGGCCGCCGTCAAACGCGTCACCGACCGCTGCTGGCTGGGCGAATTCATCGACCGACCAATCAGCCAACTGTCGAAGGGTATGAGGCAGCGCGTCGGGTTGGCGGATTCCTTGCTGCACGACCCGAAGGTGTTGATTCTGGATGAGCCGACCCTCGGGCTGGACCCGACCCAGATTCGCGAGTCACGAAGACTGATCAAGGAACTCGGGCAGCGGCACACCATCCTGCTCAGCTCGCACACGCTGTCGGAAGTTGAGCAAGTCTGCTCGCATACGATCATCATCGCCTCCGGGCGGATCGTGGCCAAGGGCTCGCCGCAGGAGCTTCGTCAGCGTGTCAGCGCCGGCTCGCGTCTGATTGTGGAGGTGAATGGGCCGGCCGACGAGGTCCGCAACGCGGTCAACGCTTTAGAAGGGGTCCAGGCGGTCGATCTGACCACCGAGCGGGGGTGGAGCCACCTGACGATCGAATCAAAGAACGGTCAGGACATACGCGAAGATGTGTTCAAGCTTGCAGCGTCGAAAGGCTGGACTTTACGGGAGATGCGGCGGGAGGTGGCCAGTCTGGAAGACTTCTTCGTGAAGATCACTGCCGAGCAGGCAGACAGGGGGTAAGTTATCAGCTATCAGCTATCAGCCGTCAGCTATCAGCCGTCAGTTGTCAGTTGTTAGTTGTCAGCCATAGGTCCGTCGCCGGTCCGCTGGAGGCCGGTGCCACACTTGTTGAGTTGATATTGTCCATTCTGCATTCAGCATTCTTCATTCTGCATTCATGTGGAGCTTGTGGTGAATAACGTCAAGACCATTATGATGCGCGAGTTGGGGGCGTTTTTCTATTCGCCCATTGCGTACGTCGTGCTGACGATCTTTCTGGTGTTGTCGGGGTTCTTCTTCGCCCAAGAGACGTTCAGACCGGGCGGCGAGGCGTCGCTTCGACCCCTGTTCGGCAACACCATGCCGCTGATTCTGGTGTTTGTGCTGCCTCTGCTGGCGATGCGGCTTATCAGTGAGGAGTTCCGTAGCGGGACAATCGAGACGCTTATGACGGCCCCCGTAACGGACCTGGAGGTCGTGCTGGGCAAGTTTCTGGGCGTAGGCGTCTTTTACCTTATCTTGCTGGCGACCACGTTGGTGTACGCGGTTATCATCGCGATCTACGGTCCGCTCGACCTGCTTCTTTTGATCTGCAACTATATCGGGTTGATCCTCCTTGGCGGGTTGTACCTTTCGGTGGGTCTGCTCTTTTCCGCGACGACGCGGAACCAGATCATAGCCGGGCTGACCAGCCTGGTGGTCTTGCTGGTCTTCACGTTACTGGCGGACTATCTGGCCGGTCAGGTCGAGAAGTGGGCGTGGCTGCGGGTGCTGCTGCAGCAGTTGTCGATCTTCTCCCACTATCGGGACATTGTCCGCGGCCGGCTCGATCTGGGCCACGTGGTCTTCTTCATCACGACAACCGGGCTGTGTCTGTTCCTGACGACCAAGGTGCTGGAGTCACGACGATGGCGGTAAATGACACTCCGAAAGAGGCGGCTACGGTCGGCGCGTGGCGTCGATTTCTGATTGGAGCCAACGTGATTTTCACGGTCATCGCGGCTGTGGTCGTGGTGGCGTTTCTACAATGGGTCGCCGGCCGCGGGGGCTACATCGACATGACCTCGACGTCGGTCAACAGCCTCAACGAGGCGACCGGGCGATTGCTCGAGAACCTCGATACGCAGGTCAGGCTTGTATCTCTGTATTTTGAGGCGGACCTCGAAGAGAAGGATCAACCGCGCTATCGCAATACGGTTGACGATCTGCTGGCGTTGTACGAATCCACGAACCGGTCGATGATCGACAGCGAATGGGTCAACCCGCTGAAGGACCACGAGAAGCGAAAGAAGCTGATCAAACGGCTCGGCGAGATACCGCGATTCAAGGAGCAGATCGACTCATACACGGCTGTTGTCAACACCTTTGACAATGAGATCAAAGGCGAGATGGTCGCGCTTGTGAATGCGGAACTTGAGACGGTCTTTGATTTGAACGCCGGTCTGGGTGCGGAAAGTGCCGGCGCGCCGCTGAGCGAGGTTCAATTAGTGCTCGAGAACTGGCAGCGCCAACTCGGAGCACGGGCCGCCGAGGTGGACGACTATCTTGGCGGCGAGGTTCCCGCGTACTCGGCTGCGACGGCCACTTTGAGGTCGTTGTATGGAGATTTCTCAAAGCAGTTCAGCAGGATTGCGGAATTCGGGCAGGAGATGGTGCGGCGCGGTCGATCGTCCAGCCCCGCCGAGGAAGACTTCCTGGCGGGCGCCGAGGAGCGGTACCGGGATTTACTAAGCCGGATCGATGAGGCGAACGAGGCCGTCCAGGAGCTGGAGCCTCTCAAGTTTGATGAAGTGATTGCGGAACTCACTCCAACGGGAAATGCGCTGCTTGTAGAGACGCCGGAGGATGCGATCGTGGTGGGATTCGCCGATCTGTGGCCTCCGATCGATCCGAATATCACGCGGCCAACATTCAAGGATCGCGCCTTTAAGGGCGAGGAGAAGCTGACCACTGCGATCCTGCGGGCTACGCATAAAGAACAGACGGCGGTGGTATTCGTGCGATACGGCGGGCAACCGTTCTTTTTCGGCGGCTTCATGCCGGGTCAGCCGGCGGCGCGCTTAGCCCAGATGAAGGGGCTGCTCGAAGACACGAACTTCACGGTCGCCGAGTGGGACCTGAAGACTTCGCTGGCGCCGCCGGAACTTGATCCCAAGCCCACGCGGACAATCTACGTCGTGTTCAAGCCGACGCCGCCGCAAGACCCGTTCGGGCGCAGCAGTCAAGAGCCGCCGTTCGCCGACCAGCACCGTGAGGCGCTCTTGGACGCGATGGGCGAGAACGGGCGTGCGTTGTTCGTAGCCGGTTGGGCCCCGGGACCGTTCGGCCCTATTCCTTCTACCTACGAATACGACGACTATCTCAACAGTGAATGGGGTGTCAAAGTGGATACAAGCGCCCTGCTTCTTCAGTTTGTCAATGTGGGGTCGGATCAGTTCCGCTTTCCACGGGGCGGCGAATCCATGCGGGATGTAGTATGGGCGGATCATGATATCGTCCACGGTTTGCGCTCGTTGCCGGTGCGCCTTCCGCTGTGCGCCCCGCTGGACCTGTCTGGGGCTGCTGAGGGGGTCACCATCGAGCGTTTGACATCACTTCCGCAGCGTGCCGGGCTGTGGGGCGCCAAGAACATCTTAAAATACCAGGAGCAGCTCCCCAACGAGTCCATCTACAAGGTTGAAGGCGACTTGGAAGGCCCGTTTGATCTAGCCGTCGCGGCGAGCAAGGAGGAGGCTAAGATCGTCGTCGTCAGTTCGGCGGGCTTCGCCGAGGACGCCGTGACAATGGCCCGCGACATGGTGCTAAGTTCGGCCGGCTTGCAGTTGCGCAGCCGGAACCCGGGCAACGTGGCCCTGTTTATTAACTCACTTCACTGGCTCAACGACAACACGGAGTTCATGAACATCGGTCGGCCGATTGACCTCGCCGTGCTGGATGTGCCGGGTGAGAACACGGTGAGAGCCGTAAGGGCGTTCAGCATGGTTGTCTGGCCTGTGGCGGCGATGGCATTCGGTTGTGCGGTGTGGTTGGTGCGACGGAGGTAGGCAGTAATGAACTACAGAACAACGCTCTATCTTGCGTTTGCGGTGGCAGGATGCATCATCGCGTATTTACTGTTCCGGCCGGATTCAGGCGAGCGGACCTACCAGTCGCCCAGCGTATCCCACACCAGTTCCATTGAAAAAACGCTGATCGAGGAGGACGATTTCGGCGACGTGGTCAAGGTCGAGTGCAAGCTCCGCGATCAGGACGACACGTGGGCTTTCCAGAAGCAGGACGATGACGGCGTCAAACAGTGGTACGTCAAGCAGCCGTATGAAGCCAAGGCCGTCGGGTACCAGGTAGACCGCATCGCAGCCCAGATGACCGGCCTGCGCTACGAGATCGCCTACGACGTGGACGGCGGGGCGGTGAGTCTGCAGGACGCGGGCCTCGAACCGCCGGCAGCGAGCGTCACCATCACGAACGAGAAGGGCGAGTCTCGAACGGTCGAGATCGGCAAGAGCGCAGGCATGCAGCAGACCTACGTGCGTCTGGCGGCCGGTGACAGCATCTGCGTGGCCAAAAGCTCCGTGAGCAACCTGTTCGAGGATTCCGCCCTGGAATATCGCGACAAGCAACTCCTTCTGTTCGAAAGCGCGGACGTGACACGCCTCGAAGTCACCCACCGCGTCGAGGACGAAGAGCCGGTGGAATTCGTCCTGGCCCGCGACGACGGGAATTGGCTCTTCGAGTCCCCCTTTACCGGACGGGCTGCGACAATCGTGGACACGACGGTTGAGACGCTGGCGGGGCTTCGTGTCAGTGAATGGGTCAGTGACGACCCCAGCCGGTTGCCGGTCTACGGCTTGATCGAGCCGGCGCTTACGATTCGCGTCACCGTCAATGAGGAGATCGAAAAGGACGAGCCGGACGAAGGCGCCAAAACGGAGGAAGAAAAGGAGGAGGGGGAGACCACGGAACACGAATGGGTAACGAATGTGTACGAATTGCACGTCTCCAGCCGCACGCCGATCGATGAGGAACAGAAGCTGTACGCCCGCCTGGTGCCGGTGGAGGATTCGCCCGGAACCTCGGACCTGCCGTTTGCGGTGGCCCTTATCCTCAAGTCCACCGCCGACAAGCTGGTGCCCGTCGAGAAGCGCTGGCGAGACATGGACTTGACCGCCGCCAGGATCACTCAAGCCAACCGCATCGAGATCACCACATCAGAGGATTCCGCTAATCTGATCAAACAGGGAACGAACTGGAAGTTCCAGGATACCGACGCTGTGGCCGAACAGGAAGCCGTCACCCTGCTGCTGAATTCGATCGACGGGCTGGAGGCACGAGCGTTCGTCGATCTTGACAGCGGCGATGAAGCCTCGTTCGGTTTCGACGAGCCTCAGGCGGTCATCCGGCTGACCATCCCCGGCCAGGATCAGCCCGAGCGCTTTACGGTCGGCGGGTTCTCCGATGAGACTTCGAAGCGGCTGGTCTACGTCCGCCGCAATGAATCGATCTCGGTGGCCAAGGTGCGGGTCAACTACGTCGAACCTTTGATCCGAGCACCCGTGCACTATCGTGATCGCACCGTCTTCGCGCTTGACGGCGGGGAGTTCGAGACCGTCACGCTCTCACACGAAAACAAGTTCGAGGGCGGTTGGATGGAACTGACGTTCGGCCTGGAAGAAGACGAGTGGCGATTACAGGCCCCGGTGGCCGCCGACGTCAACCTCGACGCGTTTGAAGATTTCCTGGATAGCCTTAAGCGCTTTCGCGCCACGCGGGTCGTGACAGACGATGGCGATCCCTCCGGATACGGGTTGGACGAGCCGGAAGCGAGCGTTTCGGTGACGTACCTTCCCCCCAAGTATTACCGGGTCGAACCGGAGGAGTCCGTCCAGACGGAGGAGTCGTCATCGGATCAGACCGCAGATCAGGTTGACGAGGACCAGCCTACGGACGAGGGCCTGGATAAGAACGCCGAAACCGACACGGGCGATCAGACGGAGGAGTCCGACCAAGACGAAGCTGCGGACTCGGACGATGAGAACAAGCCCGCCAAGATGGTGTCGGTAGAGGTTCAGCCACCGGCCCGGACGGTTGAGATTACCGTATCTGAGATGTCCGGCTCGTACTACGCAAAACTCTCGGACAGTCCCGTCATCTTCGAAATTTCCGAGGAACTCTACGACAAGTTCTGGGCGGAATATCGCGACGGGGCGCTGTTGAATTTCGAGGACAGCCAGGCCATATCGTTCTCGATCCGCGAAGGGGATACAACGCACGAGTTCCAGAAGATCGGTGACGAATGGAGTTATGCCGCCGAGCCGGACCTGCCGCTGGACCGTGGCAAAGTCCTGAACCTTCTGGTGCAGTTGAAGGATATCAAGACCGAACGGTACGCTCGTTACGCGGTGAAGCGACTCGGCAAATACGGCCTGCAAAAACCCGCGTGGGAAGTCTCGGTCACCCTGAATGACGACACCGAACTGAGGTTGTTCATCTCCGATCAGACTTGCGAGAATGATCCGGAAGAAAGGCTCTACGCCGCTTTGGGCGCCACCGCCGACGTGTTCCTGCTCTCGGAAGACACGCTCACCCGCATTGAAGTCGACCTGACCGAACTCGAAGCGGCGGACTGAAGAGCCGTGCGTGAACGTGCGGCGTGTTGGAGGGTCGCTACGTTAGTAGTGGTAGGGTGCATCTTAATGCACCTTTTTTCTTCGCGCGGGTGCCCCATTCTTCGCGCAGCGTAATCCCATGAAAGGCTATCTCCCGCCGGAGAGTATGATCTGCGGCGCGGGAACGTTTTGTTCAGGAGACAGCCATGAAAACGAAGCGAAGGATA
>Ga0114922_10000095_pt1 | contig 76508 bp, 53 predicted proteins | sample AartaG_FD_100975 | JGI IMG/M metagenome (GOLD analysis project Ga0114922, IMG submission 100975) | Deep subsurface microbial communities from Aarhus Bay to uncover new lineages of life (NeLLi) - Aarhus_00045 metaG | ecosystem: Environmental > Aquatic > Marine > Oceanic > Sediment | place...
GCCTCATCTCGCTGTATGATCAGTTGCAGCGACTCAGACGTGCATCACGAACCGCCGTGGTACGCAACCGTACGCCCGGTGGTGTGGGAGGACGGCGGGGGTAACCCCGCCTCCTACCCGATGTCATCGCGGCGTTCCTGTGCGGCGGGATGTGCCAGGCCTTGATCCAGGAGATATCGCTGAGAAAGGTGCAAGACCCCTTCAACCTGCGGGCGCCGGTTGCCCTCGGGGTCGCTGGAGTGTTTCTGTGGACCGTGGCCGCGGTCAGGCGCGAGCGGGCGTCTGCGTCGCATTGGCGGCTGGGGATGCTCACCGGCGTACTTGTAGCCGTGGGCAATATCATTGCCTTCGCCGGGCTCGACGGGCTTTCGGGAGTGGACCGGACCTGTCTCTTCTACCCCATCGCCATCGGTGGTTCGATTCTTCTTTACGCCTCTTTTCAGCTTCTTACCGGGCGTGAGACCTTTGACCGGCGAAGGCTGGCGGGCCTCGCCTGCGGCCTGCTTGGCGTGATGCTGCTTGCGTTGAAAGGCTTGCTGGCACTGGGAAGTTGAGAAGACGCAAAGTGTATGCATGTTAATCCGCTCTCTGGCTATATGTTACGAGACGACGCCTGGCCGGGCATCTTGGGCACCGCATCAGAAACTCGAACACGCAAAGGTTGGAAGTTATTGGCAAGGAGGCTGATTGCATCTTCGAATCCGGCAGCACGATGTCCTTCATCGGCCATTGACCACGGGCCCCTTCTGCGTTCCGCAGGAACCGAGTGAATATAGCCCGGCGTTTCAACGCTTGCCATTCCCGGCATGCTCTTCATAGAAGTACTTGGGGATCGTGTTGTTGTGCAAGGAATATGCCAAGGGCCTCGCGTGCTCTTAAGCCCCAACGGGGCAAAGTATGAAAGCCCAGGGCACAGGTGAAAGCCGCAAAAAGCGGCTTTCGCCGACGCCCTGGGGAACCGGGTCAAAACCCGGTTAAGCCCTGAAGGGGCGGAGTAGAGATCACCGGTGCAAGCGTACCCTGTCGGCATCATTTTCTACTCCGCCCTTATAGGGCTTGCCGATTTAGGATGCCACGCAACCCAGGGCGACGGCGAATCCTTGCAGGATTCGCCTTGCCCTGGGCTTTCATACTTTGCCCTTTCAGGGCCGTAAGAGTGGCGGAAGCCGCCACAAGAAATGTGGGGAATGACAAGTGTTTCAACGCTGGGTACGGGTCTGAGAACCGGGGAGGAGCCGCGAAAGAATGCAGTTGGCACCTGTTCGAACAGAGAGTCATGTCGAAAGATAAGGAGATCGCCATGCCTTCCGAAGAATCAACAGCATCGATCGAAACGTTGCGGCAGCGCGTCCGGTCCATGAATTTTGTCTATGCTGTGGGGTATTCGCTTGAGAAGGTGCACAGCGGTGTGCTCTTCACTTTGCTCAGATCTCCCGAACATGGCCCAAGGCTTGTATCGTCTTTGTGGAACGAGCTTTCTGATTCGGTCCGTGTTTCCTCGCGTGACATTCCGAGTGACAAGATATGCGTTGGCCGAGAGAAGAAGATCGCTAAAGGCTGCGTCCCTGATATGGTCCTTACCTTCCGCAACTCCAGGACAGATGAGGTGCACCATATTGTCTTTGAGTATAAGGTCGACGGTACGAGTGGGTACGAGAGGCAGTGCAGGCACACAAGAGAATCGTTCTTGAAGAACCATCCCGATGATGAGCCTCGGACGCTATTCGTATTCGCCACAATGGGCGGCTGTAGGTTTTGGAAGCGTCCCGAGGGCTTTTTGCGACTTGATATAGGCGATCTTCTGGAAATACTAGATGAATGGCGCGACGAAGAACTGGTCCGGCAATACCTTGTTGCTCTGGGTGATGAGGTCCAGAGAGGAAAGTTGGCTTCGATTGCTCTTGACCTGTGGAAAGACGACGAAAACAAACGGGAATTGGGATACCGCGGCTATGATTGGTGGTACGCTTACTATGATGCGCTCCGAAACGGGTTCTCCAGTCCTAAGGAATGGGAGATCTACACCGGCGGGCATAATCCGGTTCTGAACTGGGCGCCTGCTTTCGGATCCGAACTGAATGGGGCTAATGAATGCCCTTTCGGGACGATTTACTGCGAGTTCAACTGGGACAAATTCATCATTAAGCTGGCGTGGCACGACGGCAATAAGGACGCCGAAGGCTTCAACAATGTGGTCGACGAGATCCTCAAACAGCAGTGGGCGGCCGAGTTTTGCCGGAGCAGGCGTACATGGAATCCCAAAAAGTACAGTTCTATCGCCTCGTTTAGTCCGGATCCGGATCCGCCCCCCAACATCCAGACGATCGCGACTTGGACAAATGACCTTATTCCCGGAGGCTTCCTATCAATCTGCGATGCTATTAAGTCGGCCTGCAATCCGGTGTAAAAAGGTAAGAATACGAACTTATGGCGCCGCAGGTCTGGGCCACAAAGTACCTCGCACATGTGTGCACAAACCGGAGCGGATAGATGATACTTATTGATTTCCGCAGCTAACCAGCGTATGATCTGCTCCATAAGGGTGGCCGAGACTTCGTACGTAATGCACTACGGGAGCAACAAATGACGCCTCGTGAAATCATCCTCGCAAACATCCATCATCAAAACCCCGACCGCCCGGGCATGAACTTTTCCGGGGGGATGAATGACTTCCTCTGGTGGTGGCTCGGCCCCTCCGAGAAGTATACCCCAAAACGATGGGTCGAGGGGGACCTGGAGCTCTACGACGACGACTGGGGCAACATCTGGGCCCGGATAAAGGACAGCCGCGTCGGGGGCGAAATCTACCAACCCGTGCTCGACGACTGGAGCAAGCTCGATACGCTCGAGATGCCGGACTACGACAATCCCAAGCGATACGAGGAGCTCCGCAAGGTATTCTCGCAGCCCACCGATCTCTTCAAAATCTGCGGCGCGCCCGGGTGGGTTTTCAACACCAGCCGCTACCTCAGAAAGATGGAGATTTACTTCGTCGATCTCATCGACCACCGCGAGGAGATCGATCGCCTCCACGAGATGGTCACCAGCCTTCTCGTGCGAAGCATCCATCTGATCGGCGAGACGGGGGCCGACGGGATTTTCTTCTGCGAGGACCTCGGCGTGCAGGACGCGCTCCTCATGAGCCCGCAGATGTGGCGCGACATCTTCAAACCGCACTACAAGCGGCTGACCGCCGCCGCCCACGAACATGGAATGGTCGTAATCGAGCACTCGTGCGGATACAACTACGACCTGATCGACGACCTCGTCGACGGCGGCATCGATTGCTTTCAGTTCGACCAGCCCGCCGCCTACGATTTCCCGGCCCTCGCCAACAAGCTCAAAAAGCACAAGGTGGCGCTTTTCTCGCCGGTGGATATCCAGCAGGTGATGCCTACCGGCGATCGCGACCTGATCGAAAGAGAAGCCGAGCGGATGGTGGACACCTTCCGGGGCTTCCTGATCACGAAGGAATACCCCGACCTCCCCGCCATCGGCGTGAAACCCGAGTGGAACCAATGGGCTTACCGGGCTATCCTCCATGCCTCGGGGATCGACGAGTCGAAAGGCTGAACCGCATAAAGGCTGATGTCCAATCTTCCCGCCAATCATGGTAACGGGGTCTCCCATGAAACGTACGTTTGATCTTTCGGAATTGGAATGGCAGGTAGCGGGCTACGACCCTCACGAGTGGCGACGGGAAAAAAGCATGGAGATCGGAGCCGCTTCGAAGGCGGCCATTCCGGCCGTCCCGGCGGCGGTGCCGGGTTCGGTTCAGAAGGCTCTGCTCGATGCCGGCCTGCTGCCCGACTGGAATATCGGCCTCAATGCGCGCCTCTGCGAGTGGGTCGAAAACCGCCACTGGATCTACGAGACGGCTATCCCCGACGAATGCTTCGCCCACGGCAAAACGTTTCGCCTCCGCTGCCTGGGCCTTGATTACTGCGGCTGCATCCGCCTCAACGGCGTAGAACTGTATCGGTTCAAGAATACACACCTCACGCACGCGGTGGATCTCACGCCTCACGTGGCTAAGTCGGACAACGTTCTGCAGATCATCTTCGAATGCCCGCCCCGCTGGCTCGGCACGCCCAACTTCACCTCGCGAATCAAGGAATGGAAGCCGCGTTTCAACTACACGTGGGACTGGATCAGCCGCCTCGTGCAGATCGGCATATGGGACAGGGTCGTGATGGAAGCGGTGGAGGATGCAGAGATCGAATCGATGCGGACACTGACCGACGTCGACCTCGACTCCAAGACGGGGCGGCTGAGGATCGACGGCAAAGTCAGCGGCGCCGACGACCACACCATTCGCGTAGAGCTTGAGGGAACGCAAGGCGTTGTCCGCAGCGAGGACGTGCCGCTGCACGATTTCCTGGAGAGCGGCCTGACGTGGGACGGCCTGGACGTCGGCCTATGGTGGCCCAATGGTTCGGGCGATCAGCCGCTTTACGATCTGCGCATTGTGCTGTTCGATGCCGCCGGACATGAGGTCGACCGCATCGAGCGCCGCGTGGGATTCAAGAACGTCCGCTGGGAGCAGTGCGAGGGCGCGCCCGAGGGAGCCGACCCGTGGCTATGCGTGGTCAACGGACGGCCGGTGTTTCTGCGGGGCGTTAATTGGAGCCCGATCCGGCCGAACTTCGCGGACGTGCCGGAGGCCGAGTATCGCAAGCGGCTGCAGTTGTATCATGACCTGAATATGAACGTCTTCCGCGTCAACGGCTGTGCCTTCCTCGAGAAGGAATACCTTTACGACATCTGCGACGAGCTTGGCCTGCTGATCTGGCAGGATTTCCCGCTGTCGTCGTCGGGGCCGGACAACATCCCGCCGACCGACGAGACGAGCATTGCCGAGATGGCCGAGGTCGTGGCGTCATACGTTCCTCGTCGCCAACATCACGTGTCGCTGCTGATGTGGTGCGGCGGCAACGAGCTGCAATCTCTGCCCGACGGCAGCCCCGGGGTTGGCGTGCCGGTCGATTTCTCACATCCGATGCTCGAGCGGATGAGGCAGGTTGCTGCGGAGTTCGATCCCGGGCGGCGTTTTGTCCCCACGTCCGCGTCCGGTCCGCGGTTCATTGCGTCTCACGTCGATTTCGGCAAGGGCATTCATTGGGACGTCCACGGTCCGTGGAAGGTGGATGGCAATATCTCCGAGTGGAAGTACTGGGAGGGCGACGACGCTCTGTTTCGCTCGGAGATCGGGGCGCCGGGGCCGTCGCCGGTCGAGATCATCCGCCGGTACAAGGGCGACTGCGACGAGGTCCCGGGCACGCTGGAGAATCCGCTGTGGCGGCGCACGTCGTGGTGGATCGAGTGGCCGCAGTTTGTCGAAGAGCACAGCCGCGAGCCGAACGATCTCGAAGAGTACGTGGCCTGGGGTCAGGAGCGCCAGGCACAGGCGCTTCGCATGGCCGCCGAGGCGTGCAAGGGCCGGTTTCCCGGGATCGGCGGCATGATCCTGTGGATGGGTCACGACTGCTTTCCCTGCGCGAGCAACACGGCAATAATCGACTTCGACGGCAACCCCAAGCCCGCGGCGCTCGCACTGGGCGAGGTATTCGGCGGCTAGCCTGATTTTGCTTGTTAATCCCCTTCCAACCCGTTATCATATTCGGCGAGTGAGCGCGGGCGTGTTGCGCGCCCATGATTTGCGGTCGCCGGCAGCCAGCTTTCAGAAAGGAACGTGATGGACAACGCCACTATTATCCCCCTCTTTTTGCGATGTGAGTACAAGGCGAATCCGCTCGGAATTGATGTCAAGAAACCGCGCCTGAGCTGGGTGCTGGAATCCGAAGAGCGCGATCAGACGCAGTCGGCCTACCAGGTGCTCGTCGCCACAAGCGAGGAATTGCTCAACGAAGACAAGGGCGACCTGTGGGACTCCGGCAAGGTCGAAAGCGACCAGGCCAACCAGGTCGTCTACAACGGGAAAGGCCTCAGCCGTACTTATCAGAACGACGACACGTTCCGGCGCTGCTACTGGAAGGTGCGCGCCTGGGACAAGCAGGGACGGGCCTCCGGCTGGAGCGACACGGCCTGGTGGGAGATGGCCTTCTTCTCGCTGCCCGACTGGAAGGCGAAATGGATAGGCTTGCAGACGCCGCCCCTGGTCGAAGATCAGGATCTGGGCGCGTGCCCCTACCTTCGCAAGGCGTTTCAGGTTGAGAAGCCCATCGCACGCGCGCGGGTTTACGCCACCGCCCTCGGCCTCTACCGGCTGTTTCTCAACGGCGAACGCGTAGGCGAAGATTACCTCACGCCGAGCTGGACAGACTACCACAAGCGCGTCCAATACCAGGCCTACGACATCACCGAGATGCTCCGTTCGGGCGAGAACGCCATCGGCGTGGTTCTGGCCGGCGGTTGGTTCAGCGGACGCTGCGGCTTCTCCGGCTACAAGGTCTATGGCGACAGGCCTCATGCGCTGGTACACGTGCACCTGTCCTTTGAGGACGGATCGACGGAGATGGTGACGTCCGACGACTCGTGGAAAGCTTCGACCGGGCCGATCCTCGCTTCCGACATCCAGATGGGTGAGACCTACGACGCACGCAGAGAAATGCCCGGGTGGGCAAAGCCTGGCTTCGACGACAGCGCCTGGCAACCGGTCGACACACAGCAGTGGAGCGCGACGCCCCTCGTGGCACAGCAAGCCCCGACGGTGCGCAAAACGCAGGAACTGCACCCCGTCACGGTGAAGGAGATCCCCGACGGCTCCTGGGTCTTTGATCTCGGGCAGAACATCGCCGGATGGGTGCGGCTGAAGGTGAAAGGCGATGCCGGCACAACCGTCCGCATCCGCCACGCGGAGATATTGAATCCCGACGGCACTATCGACCCGAAGAACTACGGCTACGCCAAATCCATCGACTATTACACGCTCAAAGGCGACGGCGAGGAAGTCTACGAGCCGTCGTTCACCTATCACGGCTTTCGCTACGTGGAGCTGACGGGCTATCCCGGTAAGCCGAGCCTCGACTCGGTCACAGGCATTGTGGTCCATACCGACACCCCGTTGACGGGCACATTCGAGTGTTCGAATCCGATGGTCAATAAGATCTATCAAAACACCGTGTGGGGCCAGCGGGCCAACTCGATGACGGTCCCGACCGACTGCCCGCAGCGCAGCGAGCGCGCCGGCTGGACCGGTGACGCACAAATCTTCGTTCGTACCGCCAGCTTCAATATGGATGTCGCGTCCTTCTTCAGCAAGTACATGGTCGACGTCGTCGACGCGCAGTCCGAGGAGGGCGCGTTTCCCGACTTCGCCCCGCGCATCCCGGCCGGATGGGCAGGCGATGGCGCGCCCGGATGGGCAGAGGTGGGCATCATCGTCCCGTGGAATCTGTATCTGTGCTACGGCGATACCCGCATCCTCGAGAAACACTACCATCCGATGGAACGGATGATGGATTACATCTACGAGGAGAATCACAATTACCTGCGGCAGAACCGAACGAACAATAACGTCGCCGACTGGCTCAACGTGAATTCTTACACCGCGTGGGACATGCTTGCGACAGCTTACTGGGCCTACGCGGCAGACCTGATGGCGAAGATCGCACGCGTGATCGGTCGCGATGACGACGTCGGGAAGTACGAGACGCTGCTCCGGAACATCAAGGTTGCCTTCAACGAGGCATACGTGACGCCGGAAGGCAGAATCCTGGGCGAGAATCGCGGCCGCGGCCCCGGCGAGGTATACGAGCAGATACCCGGGACCGATACGCAGACAGCCTACCTGCTGGCGCTGGGCTTCGACCTCCTGCCGGAAGACAAAAAGCCGCTCGCCGTCAAGCACCTCCTCGAAAGGATCGAGGAGCGCGGCTGGCATCTCTCTACCGGTTTCCTGGGCACGCCGCTGCTGCTGCCCGTGCTGACCGAGATGGGCCACCTGGACCTCGCGTATCAACTGCTGCAAACCGACACCTTCCCGTCGTGGGGGTACTTCGTGAAAACAGGCGCCACCACGATGTACGAAGCGTGGGATAGCTGCGACGACAACGGCCACAAGAAGGGCTCGTTGAACCACTACGCGTTTGGTGTGGTGTGCGAGTGGCTGCAGCGCTCCGTTGCCGGTATCGAGATTGACCCCGACCGGCCCGGCTACAAGCACATCATCTTCCATCCGCGCCCGGGCGGCGGCATTACTTCTGCCAAGGCCACCTACAACTCGATTCACGGGATGATCGTGAGCGACTGGAAGATCGAGGACGGCAGCTTCCGCTGGACGATCCGGGTTCCCGCCAACACGACGGCGACGGTCCGCATCCCCGCGAAAGACAGCAAACTCGTGAGTGAAAGCGATCGGCCTGCCGATCACGCGGAAGGTGTACGCTTCGTCGGGATGGAAGACGACCGCGCCGTCTACACCGTAGGCTCGGGAACGTATGAATTTGCCGTGAATGAAGGAACCTGATCATGGATACCATGACAACCCGCGAGCGATGCCGGGCGGTGCTCAACTTCCAGCCGTTCGACCGGCTGCCGCTGCTGGAATGGGCGCCGTGGTGGAACCTCACCCTCGACCGATGGCACAGCGAAGGCCTGCCGGAGGACATCGACCTCAACAAGCATTTCGGCCTCGAGTGGTATCCGCGCGATTGGCTCTCGTCCGGCCAGCATCTCTGTGAGAGGCCCGAAGACGGCAAGCCTTTAGTGACCTGTATGGACGACTATCTGCGTGTGAAGGACCAACTGTATGCGTGGCCGCGTGTCGAAGAAGACATCTCTCGGGACATCGCGGCGAAACACAAGCGCGGCGAGCTCGCCCTCTGGTTCGTGGTCGAGGGATTCTTCTGGGGTCCTCGCACGATGTTCGGCATCGAACCGCACATGTATGCCTTCTACGATCACCCTGAGGTCATCCACCTCATGAACAGCGACATGGCCGACTACCAGATTCGCTACATCGACGAGATATGCAAGTATTCGGTTCCCGAGTTCATGACTTTTGCCGAAGACATGAGCTACAATCACGGATCGATGCTATCGAAGGAGCTTTTCGACGAGTTCCTGAAGCCGTACTACCAGCGCGTGGTGCCCAAGCTCAACGAATATGGCATCATCCCAATGATCGACTCGGACGGCGACGTCACGGAGTTGGCGTACTGGCTGGAGGAGGCGGGGATCGAGGGCGTTCTACCCCTCGAACGCCAGGCGGGCGTGGACATCGCCCGGTTGCGCGCGGAGCATCCCACAATGCGGTGGATCGGCGCCTACGACAAGATGGTAATGTCGCGCGGCGAGGCCGCGATGCGGGCGGAATTCGAGCGCCTGCTGCCCACCGCAGCCAAAGGCGGCTTCATCATAAGCGTCGACCACCAGACTCCGCCGGAAGTATCCTACGAGAACTATCAGATTTACATGCGGCTGTTCCGGGAATATGCCGAGAAGGCCGGGGAGATGTCGCAGGCCCTGCTTGCCTGATGTCGAATCAGCCGCGTTCCCGCAAAGGAAAACTTCATGGCAACCGAGAGCTACGCGTACAAGAACATCTATCCGAAGACAAAGAAGGTGCGCCTGCTGGTGAGCGCCGACCTCACGCAGGGGACGACCAGCGAAGAAGAGGCGATGTTCGCCGTCTTCCAGGGGCTGGTCAACCGCGAGGAGCCGCGCGCCTACCTGTGCCATTCCCACGGCGAGCGATTCAGGGAGGGCCTTGGCGCCGACGACAGCCTGTGGGTGGACTACTACGAGAAGCGTTTCGGCATCGACGTCGAGCGGCTGAGCGATCCCTACGACCTGTTCGATCGATTCGGCGCAACAGTTGAGGGTGTGATCATCTACGACCGCGAGATGATGGACACATTCAACCTGGCAGTCATGCTGTGCGGCAGGCAAAACTGCGTGCCGGTCACGCCTGAGCTTCAGTCGGAGTTGGCGAAGAAGTTCGAGTGGGGCGGAAACATCGTGGACGACCTGCGCGGGCGCTTCGAAAATGCCTACGAGCTTAACCTCTGGGCGCACGAGAACCTCCAGCCATCCTGCAATCGTCACATCGTCGTGCAGCGGCTGGGCCTCGGGCCGCTCATCTACATATACGACTTCGTGGTCGCCCACAACCTGTTCCTGTTCAATCTGTCGCACTCGATGAAGGATCGCAAGGAGTCGGCGCTCGTCGACAGGATATACCAGGCGATGGACCGCCCGGGCCACGTGATGGGATGGTTCGCCGACCGTACGATGGAGTGCGAATACGCGGCGCGGACGGCCCGCAACGGCTGCTTCATCACGTGCAACGGCGCCCCGAACCTGAGCCTTCACATCGGCATCGATGCTCAGCCTCGCTTTACGCCACGGAAACTCACCGACGCCCAGAAGAAAGCCGAGAAGAAGGTGTACATCACGTTTGTTTACACCGACGGCGACGCGCTCTGGTGCCTCAACGATTTCTTCGACGGCGTTTACAACGAAGAGGGGCGAGGCGAAGCGCCGATCGGCTGGGAGGTGCAGGTGATCAACTATCATCTCTCGCCGGGCGTGCTGCAGTACTACGCCGAAACGATGACGGACAACGACTGCCCCGTGGCATCAACGTCCGGCGCCGGCTACACGTATCCCAACCTCCATCCCGACCGCGCAAGCTACATGAAATACACCGAAGAATACATGAAGCTCACGGGCGTGGAATACATCTTTGCGGGGTTATCCAGCCCTTACGATGCCCTCTACTGGCTCGATCCGGAAAGCCAGCGGCTGGAAATCGTCGAGGAATACCGCAAGCACGTGCCCGGCGCCAAGGGTATCTTGCGCGCATACGGCGGCGGGGGCCTGATGCTCGAGCATTCCATCGAGCCCGGTCAAACGCCCGTTGTGTGCACTACGGCTCACCTTGGCAAGGGACACGACATGCAGAAAGAGATCGAGAACATAATCGCCAAGGTGGATCATCGGCCGCTGTTCATATCGATTCACACCGGCACGAACACGCCGCCCAAAATGATGATCGACATAGTCAAGGGGCTGGCAGGCAATGGCCACGAGGTGCTGCTGATCGACGAATGGTTTGCCAAGATGCGATCGGCCATCGATAACGGCTGGCTCGACGGCGAACTCTATCCCAATCGCGAGGAACTGCTCGCGCGGCAGGTCGAGAGCGAGAGAGAAATGTGGAAGACGAGCTTCCGGAAAACTGTCGAGAATATCCTGCACAAGAGCCTCCTGCCTGACGAGGAACTCGAACGACTGCCGCCCGACGAATTCCCAGCTATCTGGCACAGCGGCCAACCGGGAAACGAGAAGGTGCGCACCGTCTCGACACTCGATGATGACCTCGCGTTTTCCGTGCTGTTCACTGCGCAGGTGCTTGCCGGCTGCGCCAGCAAGTGCAAGGGCTTCTACGAGAACGAGCTTTCTAAGCTGGAAGATTTCTTCCGCACGGAAATGCGCAACGTCGAGGATATTGAAGTTCTGGCCGAGTGTATCGATGCCTGGCGCCATTGGGAAGAAAGGCATTTCACCGCCGAGCAGGGCAAGGCCTGGGCTCAACGGATGCTCGACCTGCTGCCACGGCTCGACCGCGAATGGAATTCAGCCGAGGAGAATGATGGACGCTAACGACGTAATGCAACGGATCCAGGAATGCTCTTTCCGTGACCTCGGCCCGAGGCCCAGCCTGCTTTTTGATCGGGATAGAATCGAGGTCATCCGCCGGCGCGCTCTGCAAGACGACGCTCTGCGCGGCCGCGTGCAGGAGCGGTGCGACGAACTGCTCAAGAAGCCCCCCGAACAGGTGGCCGTCGAGCTGCCGAACGTGGCTTCCATTGAAGCCCTCGTCATGGCCGAGGGATTCGTGGCCCTTGGCAATCATGAGTATGCCGACTGGGCAAAGCGACGGATGATGACGCTGTTCGATTGCGAAACGTGGCTGGCTCCGTACCTGGGAGGGCCGCACGGCCCGGACTCGCACTGCCATCACACCATGACCAACGTCGCGGCGTCGCTCGCCTATACGCGCGATCTTTTGGGCGACCTGTGCACCGAAGCCGAAGCCGCACACATGGCCGAACGGCTCCATTGGAATTGCGCGATGTCTTTCCTCGTTTCCACGCGCACACGTGCGGCGTGGTGGGCCTGGGAAGACTGGCGAACCAACTGGAAAATCATGTGCTGCGGCGAGATGGGCTTCGCGGCGTGCGCATTTCCCAACGCCTGGCCCGAGTGGCGCGAGCTGCTTGCCCTTTGCGCTCGAGGCGTTATCGAAACGCTGGACGTTGTCCCGCCTGAGGGCGATTGGTACGAGGGCATCCACTACTGGTTCACAACGCTGTTCATGGGGCTGCGCTTTGCGTCGGCACTCAGGCGCCTCACCGGCGGCGAGATCAACCTCTTCGATCATCCTGCCCTCTCGGTGACGGGCGACTACGCCGCGCTGCTGACGACCCCGGGCGGCCGAGAGTTCAACTTCAACGACAACACTGACAGACTCAATAACCATGGAGGATATGCCGCGCTCTGCCTCCTGCTGCTGGCGACCGAGACGGGACGCAGCGATTGGCTGTGGGCCGCGCGAAAGGCGCCCGTCGACTCCGCACTGTGGCTGGCACTGGACGACCCGAAAGTCACAGCCGAGCCGCCCGAGCAGACCACGGCACACTTCCCAGACACCGGCGTCGCGATGATTCGCAGCGGCTGGCAGGATGACGACACGTTCGTAGGGTTCAAGAGCAGCACCTCCTACGCTTCACACATCCATCTGGACGCAAATTCATTCATCGTGGAATCGCGAGGCGTCCCACTGCTGATCGACGAAGGTACCCTGCCCTACGCGCACCTCATCGGCTTCCACGTTAACGAAGACCTTCGATGGAATTGGGACCGCGCGGCAACGATCGGCCACAACACGATTCTGATCGACGGTCAGGGCCAGACCTGGGGCGAAGGGCATGACGGGAAGATTACGAAGGTGGAGGAAGCGGACGGCCATAGGATCGTCGTGGGGGACGCAAGCCTCTGCTACCCGGGGCTGCTCAAGAAGTTCATCCGCACGGTCGTGCTGCTCGGCTCTGATCTCCTCGTCATACGCGACGTGCTCGAGTGCGACGGCGAGCGCCACGCCGAGTGGCTCATGCACCCGGCCGGGAGCGTCACGACCGAAGGCGAAATCACCGTAGTGGAGAACGAAGGCGTGAATATGACAGTGACGCCCCTCCTGCCCGACCGCTCCTTTGGCTGGCGGGTGAGCGACGTGACCCGGACCGGCATCTACCCGGAATCCTCTCAGGGGAAGATCGTGACCGTGCCGATCCGTTACCGGAGCTTCTCGCCCTTTCGTGCCGCCGAATCGTTCGAGTTTCTCTTCGGCCTGCACATCGGAGGCGATCCCGCGAAGAGCATCTGGCAGTGGGAAGCCAAGGAAGGCGGCTGGAGGCTGCGGGTGCGAGATATCGTCATTACCCCGAAGAACGATTCCGTAGCTGTTTCGCGTCCGGCGCGCAGCTCAGATAGCTAGACACACCGAATGCTCGGCCAGTTGCCGCGGCTCGACCTGGAGCTTCGCGGCGGGTGGGCCCGCTCTCGAAGAGGCAAGAAAACTTGGCGGAAAGGGGATTCTGCTTCGTCTATTCATACAGGGGCGACGAGGTGTATTGCCTGCATCTAACGGTGGCTGACACTTTATGTGGAGTGTTGAACAAACCATTGTACTCTACGACGTTGTCGAGGTCTTGATGCTCATTGAGCCCGATGTCGAGTAAAGACAGGAGACGTTATGGCCGGTATTTCGCGAGGTTGTCTGGTGTTTGCATTGGTCATCCTGATCATCGCAGGGTGCAGGGCGAACCTACCGCCATTGAACGACGAGTTTTCCCTGGTAATGACCGCTGCATTGAAAGAGGCAGACTTCTCGGCACTGGAACGGGTCATTCCGCCGGAAAAGGAACTGTGGTTGGACCCGCTCTTGGAAGGAAAAACCAAGGAGGATCTCTCGATCGTACTGCGCGAGAAAATAGTTGCAATTCGTGAGGAAGCAACGGCGCAAGGGTTCAGGTGGGGTGGGTCTGAACTGACGAAGATCTATCTTTTCAGTTTACTCCCACGGGCACCCAGAACGCGTGAGGAGGAGATTTTCTACTGGCAGATTCAGTTCTTCCACCGCTATGTGCCTACGCGGAAACTGCTTCCTTACCTGGATGAATTGACAAAGCAGAATATGTATGAAGCAGGCCAAGTCTTTTTCGTCTTTGAGGATACCCGGAAAAGACTATTTGTGAAGGCGCTTACGTACGTTGTAAGAGGGAAGCGACTGCTGTCACGGCCGGATTCCCGACTTGGACCCAATTCAGAATTTGAACTGCATTTCCGAATGGGACTCTACGAGATCACAGAGCTGGCTGAGCAACTGGGGGATAACGGGAATACGAAAGGATTAGATGAGGGCCAGCCTTAAGACGCGTGAAGTCAGCCCGAGCAGCTTTTGTGGCTGTGTCGGCTTAAAGGAGGAGAAAAGAATGAATGCGATAACCACTATCTCGGCCACGGTCCTTGACCGTCGAAAGGGGCGCGTGTTTCTTGTCTGCTCGCTGCTCTTCCTGTTCGCGGGGAGCGCCGCACGAGGGGAAGCGAAATCGGTTGACGAGGTGCGCAAGCTCGTCGACGCTGCCATCGTATCGGGCGAGTACGACAACTCACTCATCGCTGCCATTGGTAAGCTGCCATACGATGACCTCGTATCGATGGCGAAAAAACTCCTCGAATCGCCTAATGCGCGGATGAGGCGGCAAGGCATTCTGAAGCTTGCGAATCTTCCTCCGGAAAAAATCGGCGGAACGATGCGCAAGCTGCTTAATGATGGCGACAGCACAAACCAGAACATGGCAGCCCTTTACCTGGCGAGAAAAGCAAATGATGCCGACGCCCGGGCAATCTTGCTGAAAAACGCGTTGGGCCGGGAACCCGTGCGCGCTGCGGATGCTGTTTCAAAGCTTGGTCAACTAAAAGGCGCCGACATAGGCGAACTGCTGCTGAAGCTCTTGACGGACGAGAAGACGGGCAACGTTGTTCGCTTCGCCGTGATTACCGCCGCCGGCCGAGCCCGGGCCAAGGAATGCGCGCCCGCACTGGTCGAATTGCTGGATAGCCCGGAATTGTGTGCCAGGCATCGCGGCGACACCACTCGCGTTCGCGATACGGCCGCGCAGGCCCTCGAAAGGATGTACCGCATCAACTATGTCGGCATCCGGAATGTGTATTTCGCCGGTCCTGTAGAAAAACGCGAAGAGGCCATCGCCGTCTGGAAGAAGTGGTGGGCCGAGCAAGGCGAAAGGCCCGATCCTCGTCCCCGGAAAACTTACCTGGCTAAACTACTGGACGAATGCTTCAAGACCCTGCGGGAATCCCCCGGGGAGGAAGAGCGCGAAAGAGTCAGGAACCTCCTGCGCGGGGCCATGGGAGGCGATTTGTGTTTGGGCGATCTGCCAGGCGTCGATGCGATCGCCATCCCCAGCATCAAGGACCTGTGGAAAATCATGCAGGTGTCCGATGAGGGGCGAATGGACAGACCCCTGCACAACTGGCGCGGCCTGTGGGGTCCCTACATACACCGCTTCCTGCCGGCACAAAGAGCCCTCGACTCCGACCCGGACCTCCAAGCGCTTGCGTTCATCGGCCTCGCGGAGGGGATCGCCCCCCTTCACAGGATAACGGTCTGGTCGCTGTGCCGCAACTTCGCCGAGGCATTCCCTCACTCCGAGCTTCTACAGGACGTCAACACGATCAAGACACGCCTCGAAAGAGAATTCCGCGAGAAGAACAAGAAGGTCGTCATTCACGGGCACATCGCGGTGTTGGAGCCGATCCCGAGGCCCGTTGACCCGAATCCGAGCATGGTGCCCAGCGAACACGGGGCTCTGTACGACGATCTCGACCAACACCCTTCCGGGTGGCAGGCTTACCGACTGATGGCGGACTATTACCGGAGGAAGGGGATCGCGAGGGATACCAATTCATTGTTCGTCCAGCTCATCAAGCGTTATCCCGGGAACGAGTGGCCATTCCTCGGTCGGGCGATCCACCAGTTGCGAGTGGCAGGCAAACCGGAACGTGCTCTCGAATTTGCCGATAAAGCTCTGATATTGAACCCCGGCAACGCCAAGGTCTACGCCGTCCGAGGAATGATCCGCGTGGTCTCGGAGCTCTCCCCGGATGACGCGCTCAAGGACCTGACCCGGGCATTCGAGCTGGACCCGAAGTCTCTGGGAGACGAACCGGAGACGCTCGAGGCCGTCTGTTTTCTCGTCGAAAAGGTGCTGAAGTCAAGCGACAAGGCAGCCGCCAGGATCTACCTCGAAGCTCTTGGAGAACTAAAAGCATTCCGGGCGACCCGGCCCGTGAAGGAATCTGCCGAGTATAAGAAATTGTCCGAACGCATCAGGTGATAAAGAGAGGCGCGTGCAGTTCACGTGTTCCAAACATAAATGATCGGAACTTTGGCGCGTTCGTGCGTCTATTATGATGATAAGAGGCACAAACGCAATCCGGCGTTTTGGAGGATGGTGAGATGGGGCAGATCGTACGACGGATGCCCCAGTGACGGCAACCTTGTGCTTCCCCCTGTTGCCCACCTCTCTTGAGGAGCGAATCGACATGCGTTATGTGCCAATGATCGTGATTATATCTCTGTCGCTTTCCCTGTTGGCGACCTATGGCGAAGAGCGCGACACGAACCATGGCGTGGAATACCGGCTCTCACTTGAGAGGGGCCCCTATGTACGTGGCCAAGCCATCCCTTGTCGCCTTCTCATCAAGAACGGCACGGATGCCCTGCAGATGATCAGCAGGCCTCCGGCGGCGGGAATCGATCTGCTCGCCTCCGGCCCGGATGGAAAACAGTACCAGGCTGTGTGGCAGGACGACGCGACGAGAGAAAAGGAAGCGGAAGAGCTCGCGCTCAGGCCAGGGTGCGAACTGGCCGCATTAGTCGGTTCGTTCATGCTCGCGGACAACGAAGGAAAGACCTCCGGACTTCCGATAGGTCCCTATTCCATTTCGGCAACATCGAAACAACAAGAGGGCCAGTCTGCAGAGCCGCCACAAATTGCAGGCAAGGCGGAAGTGGATGTGGTGGATTTTCCTTTTCACGTGAGGCTGAGTGCGGGCCGGCATCGGCATACTCTCGAAGAACCTCTGATAGTCCGGGTTTCCCTGGAGAATCATGGTCCTGCTCCGGTCCGTCTTCTCAACTATTTCTATCCACTCAAGAGACATTTCTTCATGGTGTTGAGGCGGGAGACGGACGAGCTTGGTGGGCAAGCTGATCATGGTCCCAACCTTGTGCCGCTGAGCATGCTGTCAAAAATTACCCCAGATGCGGGAGGCTCGATTACGCTGCGGCCGGGAGAGAGTCTGCATGTGTCGTTCGACGCTATGGCCTATCTCAAAGATGAGGGTGTCTACGCTCTGCAAGTCGCCTATCAGCGAAGGATCCTGATCCTTGATCCCAAAACCGGGCCCCGCAATACGGAGCAGTACCTGTGGCAGTCGGATACGATCAGACTCGACGTTGTAGCCAAGAAGTGACTACGCCGGGCAAGGCCCGCTGCCCCTAGGTGGATCGCGCAAGAAGAAAGCAGAGGGGGAAAACAATAGGTGACTGTTTTCAGTTTTTCCTAGTTTTTCCTAGTTTTTTCCTAGTTTTCCTTGTGCTTCCCCCTGTTGCCCACCTCTCTTGAGGAGCGAATCGACATGCGTTATGTGCCAATGATCGTGATTATATCTCTGTCGCTTTCCCTGTTGGCGACCTATGCCGAAGAGCGCGACACGAACCATGGCGTGGAATACCGGCTCTCACTTGAGAGGGGCCCCTATGTACGTGGCCAGGTCATTCCTTGTCGGGTTCTCATCAAGAACCCCACGGATGCGCTGCAAATGATCAGCAGGCCTCTGGCGCGGGAGATCGAGCTGCTGGCCTCCGGCCCGGATGGAGAACAGTACCAGGCCCTGTGGCAGGATGACGCGACGAAGGAAGAGGAACCGGAAGAGATCGCGCTCAGGTCGGGCTGCGAACTGGCCGCATTACTCGGTTCATTCATGCTCGTGGACAACGAAGGAAAAACCTCCGGACTTCCGATAGCCCCCTATTCCATTTCGGCAGCATGGAAACAACAAGAGGGGCAGGCTGCAGCGCCGCCACAAATTGCAGGCAAGGGGGAAGTGGACGTGGTGGAATTTGCTTTTCACGTGAGGCTCAGTTCGGGCCGGCATCGGCATACTCTCGGAGAACCCGTGATAGTCCGGATTTCCCTGGAGAATCATGGTCCTGTTCCCATACGCCTTCTCAACTATTTTTGTCCGCTCGAAGAGTATTTCATCATAGTGCTGAAGCGAGAGATGGACGAGCCTGGTGAGCAAGCTGCCCATGGTCCTGACCTTGTGCCGCTTACCCCCCTGACAACGATTACCCCACATGCGGGAACCGGCTGGATCACGCTGCGGCCAAGAGAGAGTCTGCGTGTGTTATTCGACGCTATGGGCTATCTCAAGGATGAGGGCGTCTACGCTCTGCAAGTCGCCTATCCGGAAAGGATCCTGATCCTTGATCCCAAGACCGGGCCCCGCTATACGGAGCAGCACCGGTGGGAGTCGGATACGATCAGACTCGACGTTGTAGCCAAGAAGTGACTATGCCGGGCAAGGCCCGCTGCCCGTGGGTGGATCGCGCAAGAAGAAAGCAGAGGGGGAAAACAATAGGTGACTGTCCCTAGTTTTGAAGGGAGCTGCCGGAAACGCAAGCTCGGACTGGAGCAAAGGAGGTAAACAATGGTAGAAGAAAGGCGTGGACTGACTTTCTCAACCAAAGTCTTCTCATTATGTGTTCTTCTTGGAGTCTTGGCCTCCTTAATCGTGGCGTTTGGGGAAGAGGACAACCCCATCGATCTTGACGCGAAGGCGCAACAGTTGCTCAGCAAGGATCTGTTGGAACGCGAGTTAGCCTTGCAGGAGCTGTTAAAGGCACAGGTACGTGCCGACTACCAGATTGACATCGGCCGAAAGTATGAGATCTTCAGAGAGCTCGTCAAATGCCCGAGCGCCGGTTTTGTCTACAAAGCCGCCTATTTTTTCTCCAAGTTGCCAAAGGACAACGACATTCTGCGCTTCGCAGAAGAGCACCTGAAAAGCGGAGAGGGGAATGCTCTTCTCGCTTCACTGACATATCTTGAGACACAGAAGTCGGACAGTTTCTCTCGTTACTTCGAAGAAAAGGAATACGAGGAGATCGAGCCGGTTCTCCGGCGGGCATTCGTCAGCAACGATGTGATCCGTAAGAAGCGCGAGGACTATCATGCAAGGCTCCTCAAGCACTATATCGACTGGACACCTCCAGAAGGGCTCCGCGATGCGGGTAATCCATACAGGCCCTTAATAGTGAAAGAGGGACCAAGCATCGCGAGCCACATCGTGACAGCATACAAAGGCAACGAAAAGGACGCATTGCCGGTCTCGATCATTTGGATACTTGGAGAGATCGGCTCCCCGGCAGCCTTCGATCTCCTGATCGGCGAGTATCTGGCTCGCCCATCAGAAAGAACGGCGATAAGTGCAGGAGCTTGTTTGAGTTGGCCTCAGTTCGCTGAGCTGGCCGGCAAGACTTTCGCCGGCAATGAAAAGCAATTACGAACGTTCTTGCGGCACATATATGGTGAAAAATGGAAGGATGTGAGCGAACTGCAGACAAACGCCATTTTGGAACATCTACACCAGGACTTCGTAGAGTTTAGAATGCAATGCAAACGCAGAAGCAGACCTGTCCTTGGGTAGACTTGAGCGATAAACTCAATTCATAATAGGCATGACGCTCGAGCATCTCTTTTAGGTGGCCAGTAATGCGAATAACACACGTTCTTCTTTCAGCAGGACTGATCCTGATCCTCCTCGTAAGTCTATTGTATTGGGGCTCGCATCCCTCAGAACCCGACACCCCAGCCCCAAGGCCCACTACGACACAGCTCGGGCTCCCACCTCGCCGACAAGAGGGATCCGTATTAGAGACCACAAATGCTCAGCAGGCCGAGTCGTTGCCCGCAAAGAACAACGAAGACATCGCTTCGGAGCCTGACAGAGATCCCGAAGGCCCTGGCGCACCTCCCCCGGATAAGAAAGCTGACGAGTCTCTTGTCTTTGACCCAAGAAAACGCCCCAAGAATCCTCACCACACGCCTCCTGAGGATGTGGGTGAGGATTTTTCTGTGCTCCCTACAGAAGTGGTGGTTGAGCGCCTCTCTTCATCGGAAGATCGGATCGAACAGCGAAAGGCGGCGAAGGTTCTCGGGGATCGGGCAATAGCCGGGAAGCTGGAGTTGTCCCCTGAAGAACGCAGGCGATTGGATGAATACGTGGACAAGCAGATCGAAGTGAACACGGGTGCAACGCCCACCGATTGGTCTGAAGCCAAAAATCAGATTCAGCGGCTCTGGCGTCTATCCGCAGACAGGTTAATCGCCAACCTGGGTCACGAAAACATCGCCGCGTCCGAAGCCGCGCTGAAGAACCTGGTGTTGATGCGGAACGAGGATATCGTCAAGAAGATAATAGCCGAGGCGAAGACCACCAAGAACCAGAACGCCAAGCTCTGGAGTGTCCTTGCGCTCGGCATGATGAATGAGAGAGCTTTTCCTTTTGTTCGGGACCGCGAGACGATCGGCCAGAAGACTGCTGCACGTCTGGCGGAAACTCTTGTAATCCCGTTTCTTGAAGAGCTGAGGAAGTCTGATAAAGACCCCGATATGCAGCGGATGATCCAGAACGCGTTTTACTATCTCGCGAATCCCTTCGACAAGCGCCCTCGAAATGTGAAGTAACCAGGTGATTTCATCGGGGGGCCTCGGTCTAACAGGACAAAGACGACTGCATCGGCATTGCCGGCTGCGGGGGCCACCGCGCTATCTTTGGCCATCCTGCCGACACACGCAGCCGAACCCACAGAAGCCGCCGATGCCGTGATCGACCAACTACGCCTCTCCACCGAAGCGCGGACCTTACCCTACCTCTGGATACCCAACGGGGACGGCACGCTCTCGAAGGTCCACACCGAAACCGGCAAGGAGCTGGCCCGGTACCGGACGTGTCCGGCCGGCGCCGACGGGGAGCCGTCGCGGGCGACGGTCGATCTCGAAGGCAATTGCTGGGTCGCCAACAGGCGGACGGGGACGGTCCTCAAGATCGGCCTGCCGGAACAGGGCGCATGCATCGGCAGAAATGGCAACGCGATGTTGTGAACTTGCTGACAGATAGATCACTATGAGAGCAAGCGCTGAACACGGTATAATGACAGAACTATCCATAAGTTCTGCTTGACATTCATCATTTATTGTGGCATACTATTGTGCCGCCCTGACATATGGAAATGGTTTCCCAGCCAACGGGAGGTTGTTCGCCGCTGCGGAGAGGAAAAGCTTCATTAAATGATTTGCCGCTGGGGCAGTTGCCAGTGGTCAGTCTTCCGCTTCCTCTTCTTTGCGCTCTTCGCGACTTTGCGGTGAATCTTCGGCCCATCACCGGATCAGCAGGGAGCTGCTCGGATGGGAGACGTACCAAGGAAGTGCAGAATCTGCGGACAGCCCGCGACCGGGTCGCTCGGGGTGTGTCCCAAGTGCAGCAGGGAAGTTGCGCGATTCCTTGTTAAAGGCTCCTTGGCCGTTGCGGGCCTTGCGGTAGTGGCCGTTGCCTTGTGGCTTGCAGTGTTGCGTCCGCGTCCGCCGGATGCGGGGGCCCGATCACTTCCGAATGTCGGCAGATCACGCACAACCCAGAACTCACAACCCACCGAATCCGCCACAACTTCAACACAAGCGGTGGAGCCCACCGTCCCGGCACAGGGCGGCCCGGAGGTCGTTGCCACAACCGCCACCGTACCCGAGTTCGACATAACCAAGTTACCGTACAAACACAAGCCGTTCGAGATCAGCCTCGACTCGCTATGGTCGTTCGGGGGTGCGGGCGGGTTCATAACCGCAATGGCCCAGGACAAGGAGGGCGCGTTCTGGTTCGGCTCTGAAGAATACGGCGTTGTGCGGCTGGCCGCCGACGAACGGACACACTTCACCCAGAAGGACGGCCTCGGCGACAGCAACAGCTACGCGATCACGGTCGACGCCGACAACAACGTCTGGGTGGGCACGCTCAATCACGGCGTGTCGGTGTACGACGGTGAGAACTGGACCACCTACGGCCTCCTCGACGGCCCGGGCGGCCTGCACGTCTATAGCCTGGCGACGGGGCCCGACGAGGACGGCAATCCCGACAAGGTCGTGTGGATCGGCACGGAGAACGGCGTGGCCCGGTTCGACGGCAAGAGGTGGAAAACATTCGGCATCGCCGACGGCCTGCCCTGCCGGGAGATCCTCGCTTTGGACGTTGCGCCCGCGGGGATGGTGTGGGCGGGCGGAGCAATGGGCGGCGTCGGGTGGTACGACGGGGAGGCATGGCACAGGATCGGCAAGGAGCAGGGTCTGCCTGACGAGCGCGTCAACGCCATTTGCGCTGCAAGTGATGGCAGGGTATGGATCGGCACGTGCAACGGCATTGCATGCTATGATCCGAGAAAGCGCGGGGACAAGGGTCAGTGGCGACTGGAGCCGATGGCCCCGCCTCCGGGGGCGTGTTTCGGCCCGGTGCAGACGTTCGTAACGTGCATTGCAGAGGACCAGACCGGTCGCCTGTGGTTCGGCTCCCGACGCGGCGGTCTTTCCATGTACGATCCCAATACACGCGATTGGGAGCACTTCACCCGAAAATCCCACGGCCTTCCCGACAACTACATAAGCCGCCTCACCGTTGCACAGGACGGACACCTCTGGGTCGGCACGTACGGCTACGGCGTCTGCAGCACCCGGCCTGAAGAGTCCACCGCTGCAAGAAACATCAAGCCCAACAGCAAAGCGCTCACTCCGCCGCCGCCGGCAACGGCCGCCTGGGACGAGGAAGAATACACGCGCCGTCTCGAACAGGTCACGCGGGCCGCAGGGGAGCCTGCCGATGAAAAGCCGGTGGCCGTTTACCTCGGCGAGGACTGGCAGACACGCGGCGACTGGATGGGTGAATACGGCAAATACAGGTACGTGCTCGCCGCGATGGGCTATCCATTCAATTTCGAGGGCGGCCTCAGCTCGGATGCCGTGGGATACAAAGTGCTTATCGGAAGCAACCGCGCGGACAAGGTCGGGCTTGCCGGCTGGGTGCAGAAACGCCACACCGACGAAGTGAAGTGCCTTCAGAACCCCGGCGACAAAGATCGCAGGCACGCCCACTGGAGCGATCGCGGCGAAACGACCTCCATTAAAGAGGACGGCCCACATCTTTATATCAACCTCGCCGTCAAAGAAGAGGGCGTTTTCCGGCTCGCCTTTTACTTCATAAACACAGGCGCCCACGATCTACGGTCGCAAGGCGGCGAGGACCCGGTCGGCGCAAACCGTTTCCGCGAGTTTGCGATCACCGTCAAACAGTGGACGCCCACAGACAAAGACACCGGCCCGGATCAGTGGCCGGGCTCAGGTTATACTGTCTGGGATAAGGGATGGGTCCCTGCAGACTGGGAATATGATGCGCAACCCGTTCTGGCCGCTTGCCGGGTGCGCGATTTCGCGCCCGGCGTCTACAAGCGCTTCCTCCTCACCGGGCCCGCCGTTTACCGCATCAGAATCGACCGAGACCACAGTCACAATACAATCTGCTCGGGTTTCTTCATGGATCGTTTGGACGAAGAAAACGAGATCGTAAAGAGCCTGGCAACACCTACAACCGACCCCGACGCGCCCGCCGCGGAGGAAGTACCTGAGGAAGAACAGCCCCCGGTCCAGGCAGCTCCTGCGGAAATGCTCCTCGAGCGTGCGCGCAGCTTCTATGCCGCCGTGCACCAGGCAAGTAAGGAACGTCCTGAACTGGAAGCAGTGATGAGGGAACACCTCCTGTATCTCTGTTCAAAGCTGCAAGGCGGCATCAGGCTGCTCGGCGCCAACGACGCAACATTGGAGCTGCAGCGTCTGATCATCTCTGCGGTTTATGACGCCGGCTTCCCCCACACCGAACTGCAGGAGGTCGGTACCTATGCCCGCATGTGGCGCGAACTCGTCGAAAACAGCGAGAACAAGCCCGAGGTGCTGGAGAGGTTCGGGGCCGCAGCACAGGAATTGATGAAGCTCTACTTTGCCAAAGTCGGAACAGGTAGCCCGAGACAGAGGCCCAAACGCGACGCCACCATCGACACCATTTGGCGACCTTACCTCGAGACCGTTGCGAAGTCCCTTCCGCGCGACGAAGCCACGGCGAAGCTCCTGTCGCTGGGCATATCGCACGGCTTCGCTCGAGCGCGGTTCGGCGACGGTGCATGGGCCATGCTGGAGAACGAAATCGAGGGTTTCGAGTACAGTCACATCAACATGATACATAGAGCCTGCAATCTTCAGTATCAGGATCGTTACGATGAAGCGTTGAGAGCCTACGAGAGCGCGGCGGCGCTCACCGAAAAGGTCGAGGAGAAGGCCCACTGCTACGAGAGTGTTTGCCGTATTGCGGCTGTGTTTCTCAAAGACGAGAAAGCCGCCCGAGCTGGCTTGAAAGTCCTGGGCGAGATTGCCCCTGGCAGCAAGCAAGAGCAGGTTGCAGAGTACTGGATCTGCCTGAAAGCATTCGACCGTGACGACAAGGCGACGGCCGTACGAATGGCGCAAGAATTCTTATCCAAGAATCCGGACGAAGGCCGGGCCAAAGATATCCGCAGGAGAATGAATCGCTACAAGGGCAAGTGACCGGTTTCGGTCTATGTGAGTAAGCGACATCACTGCAATGTGCTTGGCATAAGAGCGACACTTAGGTAACATTTCTTGGGATTGTCGATGAGAGAGGAAACACGATGAAGTTTAGAAAAGGGACGTGGACTGTTTCGATATTGGTGATCGCGGGCGTGATGACCCTAAGCTCGGACGCCGCTTGGGGCACCTCCGCCCCTACCGTCAGCGTAACTTTCACCGTTGACCCTGCTCTTAATCTTGCCGCCGTGGGCGACACCATCACGGCGTCGGCTTCGGCCACGTTTTCCGCGGACGCACTGGACGAGGCAGAGGACAGCGCGGGCGGCCAGGTACATTACAGATTCAAGTGGGATTACAACGGCGACGACGGCTCGTCCAACCACTGGACAGCCTGGTCCACAAGCTATACGTCGGCCGGCAGTGGTAGCTACTCGTCTTCAGGGAACAAGACCATAAGGGTCACAGTGGAGGCCGCAGTGATGGGGCCCGGCGCGTACCGCGGGCTGTCCGCATACGACGACGAGGCGGAGGGTGTAACGGTCTTCAAGGTCAAAATCACCACGCCGGCGACCTTCCCCGTCTCCTTCCCCAGTAATGGCAATCTGCAGATGGGTTGCACTGTGACACCGGCTGAAGCCACGGGCGGCACATACCGTTGGAGCAAGACGGGTGGGCCGGGCACTGGGACCTTTAGTGACCCCACCAGCCAGAATCCGTCGTTTTCGGTGGATGAAGCAGGCTCCTATAGCGTCAAAGTCGTGTACACGAAGAACCCGACTGACGAAGAGCTGGCCGAAGGTGACAACGCAGCCGAGGTCGATGAACCGTAGTGTCGTACCGGTACCCAGGCGTACAAGAAAGTGGTGAACCCACTTCATGTAATCAAAGGCACATCGGTGGATTTCAAGGCGATCATCAAACCGACCGGTGCATCATGGCCGACCGACAAACCACTGTGGGGGGGGCAACGAGAATCTGGAAGCTGATGAGGGGTCCCCCACACCACGACGGTGATCTTCAACACGAAGTCTACCGCCGCCATCGGCCGAAGCGGCCACTTCCACACCGTAACGGTCACGGTCTGTCATTCTTCGAGCAGGTTGGAAACTATGGAAACTAGGGACAGTTACCTATTGTTCCTTGACAGCCGAACCGGCGCATGGTAAACTTGGCGCAATGCCTTGGGCCGGCGGCTGCGTCCGCTGCCCGTGGGCGGATCGCGCAAGAAGAAAGCAGAGGGGGGGAGAATAGGTAAGCATCCCTAGTTCTCCCCAGTCCATGACGTACCCTGCCCCCTGATGCTGAAGACAGAGGATTGCGCATGAAAACAGCAGTGGCTTTCATTTCAACGGCTGTGTTTGCCTGCGTGGCGGCGGTCTGTTGCTGCTCTTCAGCATTCCCTGCTGAAATGCCGGGCAAGAAGGAAAACGATCAGAGGACCCTGGACGATGTCTTCAACGAAGCTCTTTATCTGTACTGCTCCCGCGACGTAGTCCGAGCCTTTGAGCTCATGGACACAGCGATCGGCGAGCTGCCACCCACTGAAGACTGGCAAGGGCATCTGCGGCTGTACAAAAAAAGCTTCGACGTCTCACACGAAAACTTCGCAACTTACGACAAGCACTCAGACAAAGCAACGGCATTCATCAACGACCTCAAGAAGAAGCCGGACAAGACAGACAAAGACCTCGTGAGACTGGCCACAATTGCCCCGACGGCCGCAGAATTCCAGCCCGACCTCCCAACGGCCTCCGAGCTTTGCAGGCGGTTCCCAGAATCCCCATGGGCCGCTTGGGCTCGGTGGATGATCATTGAGTATCTGGCCAGGAACAAAATGCGCGTGGTCCGCACGAAAGACGATTTTCCTTTTAAAGGTGACCACTACGGCTTGCCATTCAATAGCTCCTACGCGGTACAGGTGCTGGCGGATGGTGCGACGGCTGAGCTGCGGAAAATCAAGGACTCTGATTCGAGTTCAATAATGCGCAAGTACCTCACATCGCGATTGATAAGGCTCATATCTTGGCATATCTACATGGCCAAGAGAGACTACGACTTTGTCTGCGCCATGTTGCCCGACAAGCCGAAAGCCGTTGATCTCGAAGGGCTGACACAAGAGATGGCACAACCAGTCATGGAGTTGTCCGACAGAATTCTCAGTTCCGCCGACAAGATTTGCTGGGATGTATTCTGGAAACCAGAACGTCGTGAAGCTCTCTGGGACTACTACGAGGAGCTTCGCAGATCGGGCGTGCGCCTGCCCGAAAGCATCCCAACCGACAAGGCCACCTTCCAGGGGAACGTGAGTCCTTTTCGCTATGTCGAAGATTTCTTCCACGAGAAGTGGCTCAAAGAGAATGAGGCGGACGAAGAATAGACCCCATGAAACGAGGGAAACAACAGCGCACATCACCTGTTCTTCCTCTTGACATCCGGACCCGCATAAAAGTCCCAGGCACCGAGCATGATGGGCACCCGAGAGGGATGCCGCAACGATGAACCCTCTATCCACCCAACCCGCCCAAGGCAACTCTTGCCCCTTGTCTTCGACAGATAAACTGCTATAATCTTCACTATCAAAACACTTCGGCAACGGCAACCTTAGGCCGTGTCGTAATCAGAGCACCCTGTTTTCTACCGAAGGAGTTCGGCCCCAATGATCAATTATCCGGGTAAAGAGTTTCCGTTGACTATCGCCAAGTGGGACCTCTCGTGGCTTACGGGCAATCATCCCGGGGGCCCATTCGAGGACCTCGAGAAGTGTGTTAGAGAGGCGAGGAAGCGCGAGTACAATGCCTTCCGCACCGAGTGCTGGCCGCGCGAGATATTCGAGGGGAAGAAAACATTCAAGAAAACTCGAGACCCCGAAACCCAACTGCCCGCGTGGGGAGATGTGCTCGCCGACCACGAGTGCGATATCCTGGAGCGGCTGTCGTACCTCGCCGACCTTTGCCGCAAGTATGATATCTGGCTGGGGCTCGACACCTGGATGAACGGGTCACAAGGAGGTCGGGGCCGGATCATCGAACCCGACGAAGAAGAGAAGGTGTTCACCGAATTCTCGCAGATGTGGGTGAAGGCAATCCAACGCTTTCGGGAAGAAGGCATCCTCGAGCGGGCAATCTGGGTGGCGCCACTCAACGAGGTGCCGCATGTGTTTGTGCGGAAGGTCCGTTCGATCATGGATGTGACGGGCAAGAAAGGCGACGACCAGACGGACCGCGCGGATATCGCGGCCGAGGTGAATGCGCTCCTCAAGAAGTACAATCACTGGATGGGCGAGGCGGTCAAGGAGGAGATCGAAAAGGATAACATCCCGCTTTCCTACTCGGCACTGTTTTGTGCGGAAGACTACGCCGACCGCCTCACGGACATCTACGATGTTGTCGACGCGCACTACATGCCGGACGTGCATCAGGACGAGGAAGACAAGGCTGCCCTCGAACGCGCGGGAAAGGGCGCGTCGGAATTCTCGCTCTTCACGGACCTGGAGCGCTACGACCTGAAGATCTACTCCCAGGCGTGGGATCGGGCCTGCCGCAAGAACTACGGCTCAATGCTGCGGCGCGCCCGCGACAGCCACGAGGCGGTGTTCGACAAAATCACGCTGCCGTCCGGCAAGAAGTTCGTGCCGATAATCACGGAGTCGTTCGGGCCGTGCTTTTTCCCCGACCACCCCGACGTGAGCTGGGAATGGTATAAGCGCTACAACGGCGATGCGACCCGGATCGTCGCGTCGCTTCCGTTTGCCGGCGCTACGCTCTCCAACTTCGCCGAGCCGACTTTCGCGCTGTGGGACGACGTCGAGTGGCATCGGACGGCGAATATCTTTCTTCTGAACTCCGTTTGTTCGCAGGAGGTGTAACATGCCGGCGTTCCCGGCCCTCTCGGAGCAGGCGCGCATCCAACGGCTCGCGCTGCCTTCCGGCAAGGTGAGGATGGTCCTCGACACCGACACCTACAACGAGATCGACGATCAGTTCGCCGTCGCCTACGCGTTGCTCTCGCCGGAGCACATGGAAGTTGAGGCCATCTATGCCGCGCCGTTTTTCAATAGCCGATGCTCCGGCCCGGGCGAGGGCATGGCGAAAAGCTATGAAGAGATCCTGCGGCTGCTCGATCTGCTCGACCGCCGGCACGAGGGATTTGCGTTCAAGGGGTCCGACCGCTACCTTCCCTCCGCCGATGAGCCCGTCCGCAGCCCCGCCGCCGAAGACCTCGTAAGCCGGGCCATGAGCGGCGACGAGCCGCTGTACGTCCTCGCCATCGGGGCGCCGACGAATGTCGCCTCGGCGATTCTAATCGAGCCGGCAATCATCGAGCGAATCGTTGTCGTGTGGCTCGGAGGGAACCCGCTGTACTGGCCCCACGCCAATGAATTCAACCTGCAGCAGGACCTGCCAGCGTCGCGGTTGCTGTTCGACAGCGGGGTCCCGCTCGTGAATATTCCCTGCATGAATGTCGCGGAACATCTCCGCACGACGATACCCGAACTCGAAAAGCACCTGAATGGCAAGGGGCGGCTGGGGGACTACCTTTTCACGATATTCCGCGACCACTGCAGCGGCGATGCTTTTGCCTGGTCCAAGGTCATCTGGGATATTTCGGCCGTCGCGTTTCTGATCAATCCGCAATGGGTTCCAACAGACCTCGTGCACAGCCCGATACTCACTGAGCGGGTGACTTACAGCATCGATCGCCGGCGGCACCTGATACGAATGGCCACGCACACCGAGCGCGATGCCATCTTTGGCGACCTGTTCAGGAAGGTAGGCGTCGGTGATAATGTCAGGCCCCGCCGGTGAGGACGTCACGCACCAGACTGCAGTTCTCCGCCACCTGATCCTTGTACTTCTGGAACACCCCCACCACCACGGCGTCCGTCGGTTTGATGTTGTCGAAGGCAAACTGAAAGGCTTCGCGGATCGTTTCGCGCGATTCGCACTTGCGTCCGGCGCCCAGGACTTTGAACGCCAGGCAGGGCTTGGAAGTGGACCGTATGAACTCGCACATGATCTCGCGGTCGGGGTCGTCGAAGGGCTCTTCCACGGGCTCGCCTCCGGCCAGGACGCTCTGGCGCCGGACCTTGCTGATGTTGTAGACACACGCCATGTAGAAATCGACGTGCCAGTCGTGCTCCTCCACGTAGCGCAGCACTTCGGGCATGTGGGTGCCGACCCCTGCGGGGTGGCCGGTGTCGCGCATTGCCTTGAGGCAGTCGCGCATCTCGTCGATCCTGCCTTCCTTCCACAAGATGTCGGTCTGGCTGCCGTGGTGGTAGATTGCGATGGGATTCAGCGACGCGATCTGCCGAATGTTCTCGAACGGGTCGGGAAACTCGGTGGCCGTCTGGCCGATCCAGCGCATCGTGCCACCCTGCTCGCGATAGGTGCGGATCAGGTTGAAGATGATCTCGTCGGCCCGCGATAGCATTGTGTTGATCCCGTTCTTCTCGCACTCGAACAGGAGCCTCACGGCGTTTTCGCAGGTATAGTACTCCACCATCTCCCTGTCGAGTTGGTCGGATTGGTGGGAATAGCCGCGCAACTGATTACCGCCGACGATCAAGCGCGTGACCTCGGTACCGCAAAAATCGACTGTGGGAAGAGCAGCACCATTCGTCATCGGTTGCTTCCCCGCCGGAACTTCGGCATTGTCTGTTCATCACCCCCCCGCGCCTTCGAGGCTTGCCTTGCTGCGGGTGCGCTGCAACTCGTAATCGGGCATGCGGCGGGCGAGGAGATCGAGGGAAATATCGATCACCTCCCTCGCCTCGTCGGGAGTGGTAGTGCCGATCGTGACCATATCCTGGTCACGGATGGTGTTCCACACGAACGACAGCCCCACCACGGGAATGAGTCGCCCGGCGGCAAGCGGCTTGATCGTCATCACCGGCTTCTTGGCCCCGTGGATGATCTTCATGACCCAGTCGGCTTCGGCCTGCATCAGGAAACCTGCCCCATTGTAGAGCTGGATGTACGTCTCGATGTCCGCCCCCTGGGCGTCGGCGTAGACGACAGCTTCGAGCATGTGACACGACAGCCCCGGAATCATCCCCCGGTCGCGGATCATCTTAGTGTATTTATCGATATCACGGATGATCTTGTCGCGCTTGTCTATGAGTTGTTCCGTTGTGCCGGTATGTGGAAAGCAAAACGTGGCGCCCTGCTTCTTGGACTTGTCGAGCACCACCTCCGGCTGCTCCTCGGCAGGACCCTTGCCGGTAACGTCGAAACCCGGCGTGATGATCGAGATCATCTCGCGGCCCGTCCGTTGCTGGGCGTCGTCGATAGCATCGCACAGCATCTGGCTCGGGTCTCCCATGATCGCGTTGACGCCGGCGTTCATGAAGACCGTCAGGATATCGGTCACGTTCTCGCGCGTCTGGTAGCTCTTGATAAACATATCCTGGGCGAAGCTGGTGTGCGAGAAACCGAGAAACCAGTTGGTCCCGACGATCATTCGGGGCATCGACACTCCGCCGACCGTGGTGCGTGGAAAGTCGCCTGACATTGGGAACTCCTCTAGTGTTGAACTCTCTGAAAACGAATCGTTTCACAGTCCGACGGCACGCTTCGAACCGTGATTACAGTTTGAATGGAATCGAGCGTCCGCTCCGTGCCCACGGCCACGACCGCCTCGTCCGGGGATTCGCCGTCGATACTTACCCGGACCGTTTCCGCGTCGCAGCCTTCGAAGATAAAGCACGCCGAGCCAAGCCTCCGCACCCACGGCGCAGCAAGCACTACCTCCCGCCCCGGGTCTGCCACAACATACGCCCGCTGCTGCGCATCGTAGCGAGCGCCCTCGATAGCCGGCGGGGACGTCCACGCCCTCACCTTCGCCCGCAGTTCTGCCTCGTCTTTGGGCGCGATGCCCGAGAGCCACGTCCATGTGACCGCGCCGCTGGGTTGAACGTCAACGGGTGCGTTGTTGGCAAAGCCGAGGAAAGTGTGCGTCGGACGGTCCTGATAGTCTGCCACATCGGTCAACGGCGTCGTTCCGTAGCCTCGGGTGATCGGCCAGTGGACACAATCGTAAAACTTCGTGGGCATGTCGGGCACGTGCACCCAGCGGTCGTCCTTCACGAGTGCCCCGGCCTCGTAGCGGATGGCCGATGTCTTGCTGATCAGCCGCACCTGCAGCCCGTCGGCGGGCGAGGCAATGAATACCCCCGGCCGATGGCGATAGTTCATGCGGAAGATATACTCGTTGAGTTCCGGCGCGGGCTGTTTCCCGAAATCCGGGGGCGTCGGCCATCGGTACGTCTGAGAGAAGTCATCGGCGTCGAGGATCGTGAGCGCCTCAAGCGGCGTGGTATCCTCCGACGCGGCGCCCGGCGGGTTGACGGTGATGAACTCCATGTCGTTGAACGAGCGCTTGCCCGGGGGCGCGTCTATCATGCTGCATGGCACCCGGCGGCCGGTCCGGGGGCCGGTCCGCCACAGGGCTTCATCCTCCGGGTCGAGGTGAATCGTAACGTTTCGCGTCGCGACGCCGTCGGGATAAATGTAATACATTTCATCCACCCACACGTCGCGGCAGATGGTATATGCCGAATCGCACAGGGGGTGCCGCCAGTGGATGACCACCCGTGCAGGGGAGTTGTGGATGACGCGTGCATGGATGTAGCGGCACTCACGGTCGCTCATCATCTCGCAGCAGTCGCGATACGCCGCCGGCTCGACGGTCTCGGCGAAGAAGTTGCAGGTCATTATGTTGCCCAGCGCCCACGACGGCGCGAAAGACATCCCCCGCCACAACACAAACTTGTGCGGCCCCTCGAAGTCGACCACGATGTCCTGGACCGGGCCCGTCTTCCATAGTGTTTCCCATGGCTGCGTTTTGTCCGGTCCTGCCACGACCGGCAGGTCGTATTCGAGCGAGCCGTACCGGGCGCCAAAACTGCGGCGGACCCGCGAGGGATCGATCAGGTAGAGCCGCAGTTTCTTTTCGACTTGGGGCTTATCGCCGATGCCGAACCGCGCGGTGCAATCATACCTGCCCGGTCCCAGTCTGAGGTCCGCTATCCGGCCGGTGCATTTTCGATCTCCGGCTTTCAGCTCGAGCCGCGCTGCGGGCGGGTGCAGGGCAAGCTCATCGTCCGTTGTCGCCACAATGCTGCCGGCGTGGACAATCCCAAGACCGGCATCAATGGGACCGGCCCCGCTTTTGGCCGTGACTATGTACTGATCGGCGTTCCGAGCATTGTCCATGGCGAGGGTCACTCTTCTATCCTTCAACACATTTCATTTGACTCGCAGCGCAGCGTATCAGAAAGCTCCCCAAAAAGCAGGAAAACGTCTGTGCCGTTGGCACTTAACCCATGAGACTCCGCGTGCAGAAAAGGCCGCCATGCGCGCGTACGTCTTTAGCGTGCCAGGTCCTCAAGCCTGTCCGTGCGGCGCGCAGACCGAAAGGTTCATCACAATTGTCTTTTCCTACGCCTGCGTCTTGAGTCCCGTAGGGACGTCTTATTGTTAGCCCAGGGCGGAGCCGGCCTTCCAGGGCGGCGGGAGCCCTGGGGAGCGGATGCGCAATAATAATTGAGCCCCGGAGGGGCGACTCTCGCAGATCGATGGTTAAGAAGGTACGCCCCTCCGGGGCTCGTCTATTTGGGTGTGGCTGGTTCCCAGGGTTCACGCCCGCCTTGGGGCGGGCTGCCACCCTGGGCTAACAATAATACGCCCCCTCACGGGGGCTGAAGACCATACACACTTGGACTCTTGACAACGGCGCACTCTTACGCGCACGCTAAACACAATTGGATACCTGCGCACTGCGAGGCGGCCCTTTTTATCTGCGAGGCGAAGCTCTTACTGCTCTTCCTTCTCCTGCTTTTCCTCCTTGTCGCCCTTGTCCTCCTTCTTTTCTTTTTTCTCGGGGGCGGCCATCTTGATGGGCACAAGCCGGCCGCGGGTCATCCGCTTGACGGATAGCCGCAGCTCTTTCTGACCCTGAACGAGTTTCTCGAAGTCTTTCACATTTGCGACCGGCTGGTCGTTGACGTGCGTTATTATTTCGTAGGGCTTTATGCCGGCGACCGAGGCCTTGCTGCCCGGCTCGAGCTTCGAGACGATCACCCCGGGGTCGTCGAGCTTCTTCTGGAAATAGCGCCGCACCTCGTAGGTGAGGCCGCGAACGGTCAGGCCCAGTTCCTTTGCCTTGTAGGGCGGGGTGGAGTCGTAATGACTGGGGCTTTCGATTATGACGAGGTCCTTGGTGACCACCTCGCCATTGTTGAAGAAGTCGGCCGTGTACTTCTTCCCGAAGCCGATGTCGGTCAGTCTGCGGTTGAGGTCGCTCTCCGCGGAAGGCCACGGCTTGGGTATTTGGTCGTAATACTGTTCCGGGATCTGGTCAAGACGATTCCACGGGAAGGCCTCTCTGTCGAATAAGCCTTCTTCGAGCTTGACCTCGAGAGGCTTCGGCTCGCCCTGAATATGCAGGCGCAGCAGAACGTACCCGGGCTCTATGCCGGCCGCCGCGGCGGGCGAGTTGGGGTAAACATACGATACAAGGGCTCCGGTCTCGCCGTCCCGAGTGAGGTCCGAAACGTTGTTGGCGCGGGCAAGCTCCTTGTTGAGCGCTTGCATCTCCACGCCCATCCACGCCAGGCGGTTCTCCTCTGTTTCGCTGAGCGGCACGTTGCCCGGATCTGCGTTCTCCGGCAGGTTCGCGAGTGTTTCCTGCAAAAAGGCAGCCGGCGTAAGGGTGGCTTCCTTGCTGGCCCAACGATCCTTGACGGTGGTTTTTTTTCTGCGAGAAACCGGAAGGGCCACCAGGCGGCCCTTGAGATCGAACAGAAACATACCCTCGTGCTCGCCGTAGAGCTGCGGATACACCTGCCGCCGCCAGCCGAGTTGATAGCTCATGATGCGTTTGTGAGAGAAGTAGACTGTTTTCGTATCGCCCTGCACGCTCACCTCCGCCGAGAGCAGCAGTCTGTCGTGAAGATCGGCGAGCTTCCCCATCAGGATCGTGACCGGGCCCTCCAGGGGTTTTTCCATCGTCGCGACGAAGCAGCCGTAATCCTTGAGTGTGTGCGAAAACTTCGCGCTGATCGGCTCGCCTTCTTCGAGGTAGACCGTGATACGTTCCAGGCGGGCCGTCGCCTTGGGCTTGAGATAGGCCAGCACAATGATCTTATGCGGATCGACCAATACGCCCGCCACATCATATTCAGTGAGAAGCTCGTCCGCTGCGGCGCCGCGCCAAGACGCCCTTCGCCATTCCTTGGCCTTGGGGCTTCGCAGGTTCAGCTTTACATGGAGCAGGCCGAGGTCGATCTTGCGCTCGAGGTCTTCGAGCAACCTTGCCATCTCCTCTGCCGACACGGTCTGCCATTTCGACGGTGACCCCTTCCACGAGCCGTCGATCGGCAGGCGTTGCCTCATCGACAGGCCGACGGGCGCCCCGGCCTCGTCGGTGATGGCGCAATAGTTCGTGCTCACGATGTAAGGGATGCTGCTCTCGGTGATCGAGACGTTTTCGGAGAAGGGCGAGACCGTGGCATTCCAGCCGCCTTCTTGAAGGTCATAGCTGATACGGAGATACGGCGGCTCCGCCTCCGGGTTGAAGACCATGGGCTTTGAACCCTTCAACGGCTCGTCGAGCGTGAGGAGCATGGAACTGTAATCGATCATATACGCCGAGGGCCGGGCTCCGGTGCGCTGGTCGCCGAAACGCACGCGGATGCTCTTGATGAAACGCGGGTGCAACCTCGGGTCGAGTGTTATCACCGTAGTCGGGTCGAGCAAAAAGCCTTCCAGCTCCATCGGGCGCTCTTCAGCTATCAGCTTCTCGGCGTTGCGCTGCCAACCAAAACCGCGGGCCACGCCCTTATCAAACTTCAGCTCGTATTCTACGATCACAACGGAAGGCGCCATGGCTTCGGCCGCGGCTAATAGCTCCTCCGGGTCGGGTCCTTTATCTTCGGCGCCGAAGCACGGCGATACCAGCACGACAAGAATGGCCAGGGCAATTCGCGTGTTCATTTCATGCTCCTCCTGCAAGCTGCGTCATTGCTTTTCGTAATCGCGGGAAAAATTGAGAACGACCATTCGCACAAGTCCGTTGCGAAGCAGCGTGAAAACAATTCGATGCTTAGCAGCGACATTCTCAATAGAAACCGTGTGGATGCTTTTCACGTCGTCGAGGGTAGCGACGTCCTTGCCGTCGATCTTCAAAATGATGTCCTGCGCCCGCAAACCGGAGGTTCCGGCGTTGCCCGGCTGCTTCACGCCATACACGAAAAGCCCCTTCTTCCTGTAGAAGTGCAGGTCGGGGTTGTCGAACTGATTGATCTCCTTCACGGTGAGGTCCCAACGGGGGCAGTCGAGTTCCTCGCCTTCCACGTCGCCCTTTTCGCGCGGCGTAAACTCCACGGTCATCATCTTGCCGTCTCTGAGCAGCTCGATGCCGGCCGGCTTGTACTTGGCGAGAAGCCCGATGGTGCGCCTCACCGCCGGAAGGTCTTCCTCGGTGAGGGCGGTGATCGGCGCTCCGTTGATCTTGAGGATGCGGTCGCGAGCCTTGATGCCGGCATGACGGGCGGGGCTCTCGGGGTCCGTTTCGGCAACGATCACTCCCTGGGTCCCTTCGAAGTAGATATTGCGATTGAAATCCTTGAGCGCCTGAAGCTGCAGGCCCGTCCAACTCCAGTTGGCCTTGCCGTGTTCGCGGAGATGGGGCATGATGCAGCGGACGGCTTCGGAGGGGATTGCGAAGCCCATATCGCCGCCCGCCATGGCGGCGAGGGTGTTTATGCCGACCACCTCGCCGGCCGTGTTCACGAGCGGTCCGCCCGAGTTGCCGGGGCTGATGGAGGCATCGGTCTGGAGCCAGAGGCTGTATTCGCTCTTGCCGGCAAGGAAACGCCGCGTGCACGAGATGATCCCGATCGAAACCGAGCGCGTGAGGCCCCAGGGCGCGCCCATCGCCATCACGAAGTCGCCCTCCTTGAGCTTCGTAGAATCGCCCAACTCGGCGTATGGAAGGGGGGCGGCATCGGGCGGCAGCTCGAGCTGCAGGAGAGCCAGATCGGAGTCCTTGTCCGAACCGAGCACCTTCGCATCTACCGGACGCCCGTCGAAGAGCAGGCAGCGCACCTCGACGGCCTTGTCAACCACGTGCCAGTTGGTCAGCACCTCGCCCGTCGGCGTGACGATGACGCCGCTGCCGGACATCTCCTGGGAGGTTTTCTTGCCGGATTCGTGGCTTTCGCGGATGCACTTGATGAATACAACGGCGGGAAAAACCTGGTCCTTTGCCTTGCCGACGACCTCGCGGAAGTCGAGCTTAGCAAGCCCGTCCTCGGCCGAAAGCGCAATCTGCGCCGTCGCCGCCGCAACAATCACGAATACAAGCAATCTCCTCATGAACGCGACACCTTCCTTCCGGCAACCGGTTGTATGGTGAAGAGGCATATTATTAAGCGAATAATACTACATTACAGACGAATGGTCAAGACTTTTCTGCGTGCGCCTCGCCGAAGGGTGCGACACAGTATTATGGTTCGCCTGAATCGACGGCAACGCGGACCCGCCTTCGCTGAACCCGCTTCGGCGGGCAGGCCCGCCTTCAGAAGCCTTACGGCCTGCCTGTGCGTGTCCGCACGCAGACAGGCGGACAAGTATGGTGTTTCTCGCGCACCAAATACCCGTGTTTGTCGTTTTCTTAGCCCAAAGGGCGATAGTCTGTAGCCACGGGCGTAAGCCCGTGGAAAAGATCGGCCCCATAACCCCAGAGCCCCCGCAGGGGGCGGCAGAACGGCCGCCTAAGAAGGCGGGGCGAGGACGACGACGGGGACGAATCGAGGTGTCGCACACTAACCAAGAACCATATTTCGTTGTCGCACCCTAGCCGAAGGGCAACGGGCCCGCAGAGACCAGGACGGCGGGTCGCGGGCCCATGTCTTCAGCGGCTTGGGCCGGCTGTTTTTCTCCCAACGGTGCTTGCAATCGCCGCCCGCAAAACGTATAATCCGAATGACTGCTCGAATCGTAACAAACCATTGGCGGGAAACAGGACCATGCGACTCACACGCGTACAGATTGCAGTTGTCATCATGTTACTTGTCGTTTGCACGGGGAAAGCACAAGGCGCGCAACCGTGGCCGGTCTACAACGTCCCTCGCATCGACGAGACCGTGGCAGACGGCCTGCACGAACTGGTGGGCCCGGACGATGTGTTTCGCATCGATCTCCTGGCGCCGCCGCAGGGCAAGCTCAAGCCGGTCGCCGATCACGATGCACGCATCTGGCTGGCGTGGAGTGATAAAGGCCTGTTCGTACTCGCGCGGGTGCAGGACGACAAGTGGGTCGAGCACGAAGACGATGGCTGGCTGTGGCGGTACGACGGGATCGAAATCTTCGTCGCTCCGCAACCCGGCGCGAAAGACTTCTGCCAGTGGGTGATATCGCCCGGCATGACCGCAAAGCAAGAATCGCTCCGTTGGCGCCTGCACGACCACCGCAAGGACAGCGCGCTGAAGAAGCTTTCGGCCGAGATCAAAGCCACGCGGTCGAAGACCAACGATGGCTACGCGCTCGGGGCGCTGTTTCCCTGGGAGGCGCTGGCCATCGAGCCGGTGGTCGGCACCGTGATCGGGTTTCAGGTGTATGTTAACGACGCGGACGAGGTCGACGGCGAAACCTACCACGCGACGTGGTTCCCGGCCGATTACACGGCCTCTGACAGCTCCGCGATGCACCGCATTCGCTTGGCGAAACGCGCCGGCCCGCCCGTGCTTCTTCGCAGCAGCACCCTATACGATTGGGAGAAGAAGGAGGCCGTGATTTCCGTCACTGCGCCGCGCGGCCAGGCCGGCAAGGAGGTCGCGGTCGCCCTATCCGGCAAGACAGTGGCCAAAGGAAAGCTGACGGCCGACGCCGCGGGTCGTGCCGGGGTGCGGATCGCTGCCCCCTCGCCGCCGATCACCAAGTCGTCGAATCCGATCTCGATCCATTTGGCGGGTGCGGCGCTCGACATCCCAACAATTGGAGGACCGACGAGGCAATTTGCAGACAGGGGCAACATCACCGATGCGGAGCTGTTCGCGAGCTTGGACCTCGACCGCCCCGGCCTCGAAAAGATAAAGGCGGCCGTCGAGAAGAAGGACTATGATAAAGCCTACGGCGAATGGGGACGCTACCTGGCCGGGCGGGCGGAGCCGAAGTGGTACGTCGACACGAAAACGTACGGACCGGGCATGAAGAAGCGCCTGCCCAAACTGGCCGAGGTGATCCTGGCAAGGGCCGATACAACGGTCAAGAAGCACGTGGCACACGGCGGATTGCGCATGGCCATTAAGGACGGCAAGCCCGATTACCTTTACAATCCGACCGGCGACACGAATGTGATAAGCTTGCGAAACATGTATGTGATCGAGCCGCTAGGCCGGGCATATCTGATCACGGGCGACCCCGCATATGCCGATGCTTACCGGCTGTACACGCGTGCGCTGTACGAACAGCGCAACCAGATCGGCACCGTCTTCAACTATTTCTGGATCGAGCTGAACGTAGGGCTCCGCACGATGCACCTGCTCGACGCCTACCTGTGCGTGCGGGAGTATCCCGGCCTGGCGCCGGAAGACCACGAGGCGGCGCTCAAGTTCTTCCTCGCTTTCGGGGAAGCCCTGGCCGATTGCGACCGCGACAACCAGCACGCCGGTACCCCTAACCAAAGGATGGCCGGAATGTGCGCTCTTGGACAGCTCGGCGTGATGTTCCCGGAGTTTCGCAACAGCGCCGAATGGCTCACCCGCGGCGTTGCCGACGTGGCGCACACACTGAAGAAAACGATCTATCCCGACGGCGCACACGTGGAGCTTTGCACACAATATCACATGACCATCAACCGCGACCCCGGCAAGCTCTCGCGCGCCCTCGCCCTCAACGGCCATCCCGGGTTCTACGGCGACGCGCCCTCCGCCGATGTGTTCCGCAGCCTGCACGATTGGCTGGCGGTCACGGTTGCGCCCGACGGCATTCTGCCGCCGTTTCATTCCGGCGTTTACGCCACCGAATGGCTGCCCCACCTGATGATCTACGAGCATTTCAATCCTGGCAGCGGCTACGCGCCGCTCATCGAGGAATTCTATCACCCTGAATACGTGCCCATCGCCAAGGGAGGCCCGGGCGACACGCTCTACCTGCTCACTCCGGACGTGCTGCCGAAGGTGTCGGCCGAAGCAACGCCCCGGCCCGCTGCACCAAAGCTGAAGGGAATAAATCTGCTGCCAAGCGGAACGTGCGTCATGCAGGCAGGGCAAGGCGACGACGCGGCCTACCTTGGCACGGTCTACGGCGTGCCGTACGGCGGGCACGGGTATCCGCAGTTGGGGTCGTTCGTGTTCTACGGGGCCGGTAAGTGGCTGGCGCTACATCCCGGCTCGCCGCTGTCGTATTCCGACCCGGCCTACGAATCTTATTACCATACGACCTTCAGTCACAACACGGTCATTGTCGACGGCAAGAACCAGCAGTTCGCCTATGAGGGCGGCGCGCTCGGCGCCGAGTGCGACGCCTGGGTCCGGACCGACAACGCCTGCATCCTGCGAATTACCCACGCGGGCTACAAAGGAAGCCTGGGCGTGATGCACACCCGCACGTTTTTCTTCTCCAATGACGGCTGGGCTTTCATTCACGACAGGCTCTGGCAGCCAGCCGAGGAGAAAGTCGAACACACCTACGACTGGGCGCTGCACACTCAGCTTGACCTGCGCGAAGGAAAGGCCCGCGCGCTCAGCGGCCTCGGCCTGGTGGTCGTTCCTGCGTATCCCGAAGAGATCGCAAACATCGACCGGCAGAAGCGCCCGAGCATGCTGCCCGTCGAGTATCAGGACGACCTCAGCGTAATGCAAGGCACGGCCAACCAGTATTACCTGCGCAAGAAAGGTGCGGGGCAGGTCACGTTCGGCCTCGGGCTCTTCCTGCTGAAGAACGTCGCGCAGCCCCTTGCTGTCCGGCCGATCGGCCCGACAAACGCCCGCGCCGGCTTCGAGGCGTTCCAGATCGGCGACACGGTTATCCTCGTTCGCAACGGCGCCGAAGGCGTGATCGAGGCCGGTGGCGTTTCGACGGCGGCGGCCGCAGCGATCGCGCGCCTCCAGGCCGGGGAAGTCATCTGGAAAACAGAGGCCAAAGAAAGGGGCAAGTGAAAGGGAAGACCATCACCGACAGAGAGAACTTCATTCGGGCGCTGGAGTTCAACAGCCCGGAATGGGTGCCGATAGACTTTGACCTGCTTCCTGCGGTGAGGATCAAATACGGGGAAGCTCTGAAAGAGGTGCTCCTCGCTCATCCCCTCATCTTTGAAGCGCGCGAAGTCGAGCAGATGAACTACACCACCCCCGGCCTGCTTCACACGGAGGGGGAGTATTACACGGATGATTGGGGCTGCGTGTGGTACAGCGCCCGCGACGGAATCCTCGGGCAGGTCGTTGAGCACCCGCTGACCGACTGGAAGGCGCTCGATACGCTGGTGCCCCCGGACCCGTCCCAACAGGAGAACTGGGAGCAGATCAAGATCTCAGCGGAGCAGCAGCGGGCCAAGGGGAAGGTCGTATACGGCGCCACCTCGATAATCAACGGCGGATTCTTCGACCGACTGCAGTTTCTGAGGGGCTTGGAGAATCTGCTGATCGACTTCGCGACCGAGCCGCCCCAACTTGCCACCTTGATGGAAATGGTGCTCGATCACAACAGAAAAGCGATAAAGAAGTGGCTGGAGATCGGCATCGACGTAATGTGTTTTCACGGCGACATAGGCACGCAGAAAGGGCTGATGATGAGCCCCCAGACCTTCAGGAAGTACCTGAAGCCGGCTTACAGAGAAATGTTTCAGATGTGCCGGCGGGCCGGCGTCCACGTGAAGTATTCGTCCGACGGCAACCTGCTGGAGATCGTGGACGACCTGATCGAGTGCGGCGCCTCGTACCACGATCCGCAGGTGGGCGCGTGCGGCATCGACGGAATCGCGCAGGCCTATAATGGAAAGATGTGCGCGATGGTCGACATCGACGAGCAGATAATGCCGTTCTGCACGCCGGACGACATCGACGCGCAGGTTCGTGAGATAGTCACAAAAGTCGGCACTCCCGATGGTGGGCTGATGCTCTACGCCAGCCCGACCGAAGACGTGCCCTTGGAGAACATCGAGGCAATCTGCGCGGCATGGGAGAGGCATTGCATAGCGTAGCGCGCCCGACGGATGTGCAGAGGCCCATGTGGAAAACTAGGAAAACTAGAAACTAGAGAAACTAGGAGAAACTAGGGACGGTTACCTATTTTTTGCTTGACAGCCGATGCGGTGGCCGCGTCCGTTGTCCGAGGTTCCATGGCGCAAGAAGAATGCACAGGAGAAAAAATAGGTAACCGTCCCTAGTTTTCCCCTAGTTTTCCCAGGAGAAACAATAGGTAACCGTCCCTAGTTTTAACCGGATGTCGCCGGAAGAGAAAGTGCGAGCGAACATGACCGAAAGTTACGAAACCCAAGCAAAAGGCATTCGCATTCTGCCGGGCCAGTGGAGGCCGCACTATCAGTTCGAGCAGATCGCCTGGATCAGTCCGCCGTGGCCGAGCCAGGATTACATCTGGCTGGATTTTCCGGAAGCCATTTTCACCAAATCGAGTATGCTTTATCTGAGCCATGTGAACCCCGCAGTTCCCGGCATCTTATTCCCTGACCTGCCGAGAGTGCCGTGGAAAACGATGCCCAACGGCATATCGTTTGAGCGCATCCTCCCCAACGGCATAGCCTTCGGCGGGAGCGTAACGAACAACGGCGACTCCGCGGCCTCGCTCGAGTTGCACATTCACAACGGAAGCGACGAGCCGCTGGAGGTGATACGCCTTCAGACCTGCGCCTATCTGCGCGGCATCAAGGAGTTCTCGGATTTCACTTCCGACAACAAGCTTGTGCACGTGAAGGGATCAGGCTGGATGCGCTTTCATGATGCCCTCGAATCAGGTGCCCAGACGGGGGGGTTCCGACTTGGCTGGCGGAGTGGACCTTCAGTGGCCGACCTGCCGGTCATGGCGACGTTGTCCAATAAGGCGGAACGCCTCGCCGCGATCACGTGGTACGACGATACCTACTCGCTGATCGAGAATCCGCTCCATCCGTGCATGCACGCCGATCCCGCTTTCCCCGACCTCGAGCCGGGGGAAAGCGCCGAGGTCCGAGGAGCGCTCCTCTTTTTTGAAGGACCGATAGATCAATTCACCGACTGGTTTCGAAAGAGATCTGATAACAGATAGTCCGCGACCAACTTTTCACGTGGAGATCCCAATGGCGAATGCAGGAACAAACTCAAAGCTTGCCCTTCTCGGAGGAGAAAAGGCCGTCACTGCCGATCCCGCCGACGCCTTCAACTGGCCTATCGTCACGAAGGAAGACGAAGAAGCGGTCATGGCGGTCCTGAGGGCCGGCGCGATGAGCGAAGTCAACGTGACCAAGGAATTCGAGAAGGAATTCGCCGACTGGATGGGGATGAAACACGCCCTGGGCTACTGCAACGGCACGGCCGCTCTTCAGGCGGCGATGTGGGCTTGCGGCGTGGGCGCCGGCGACGAGGTGATAAGCCCCAGCATGACCTACTGGGCCACATGCACGTTTGCGCTCTCCCTCGGCGCGGCGGTGAATTTTGCGGATATCGATCGCGACACTCTCTGCATCGATCCGAGCGATATCGAGCACCGCATCGGGCCGCGCACCAGGGCGATCGTCGTTGTGCACTACACGGGCCACCCGGCCGACATGGACCCGATCATGGAAATCGCCGCGAGGCACGACATCAAGGTGATCGAAGACGTATCGCATGCTCAAGGCGGCTTGTACAAGGGTCGCAAGTGCGGGACGTTCGGCCACGTCGGGTGCATGAGCCTGATGGCCGGCAAGAGCTTCGCCACCGGAGAGGCCGGCATAATGCTCACCAACGACCGCACCCTCTACGAGCGCTGCATCGCATACGGCCACTACGAGCGCACGGGGCTGCCCTCCAACTACAACCCCGCCGACGCGCAGGTCACCGAAACAGGTCTTCGGGAGTTTGCCGGCGTGCCCCTCGGCGGCGCCAAGCACCGGATGAACCAGACCTGCTCCGCCATGGGACGCGTTCAGCTCAAATACTATGACGAGCGTATCGCTGAGATACAGCAGGCGATGAACCACTTCTGGGATCAGCTCGAGGGCGTGCGCGGGATCAAGGCCCACCGCCCGCCGGCCGACTCCGGTTCGACCATGGGCGGGTGGTACAACGCCCGCGGCCTCTACCGCGGCGAAGAGGTCGGCGGGCTATCGTGCGCGAAGTTCTGCGAAGCCGTAAGGGCCGAAGGCTTCCAATGCTGGCCGGGAGCCAGCAGCCCCCTGCACCTGCATCCGGTTTTCCACAAGGCCGATATATTCAACATGGGCAAGCCTACGATGATCTCGTTCGGCCAGCGCGACGTGCGGCAAGGGCCGGGGACGCTTCCCGTGACCGAGAGCATTTCCGAGATTGCGCTGGGCGTACCGTGGTTCAAGAAATACCGGCCGGAGATCATCGAGCAACATGCCTCGGCCTACCGCAAGGTTGCCGAGAACTACAAGGAGCTGCTGTGATCCCCCTGGTCAACACGGCTGAATTGCGGCGGCTATGTCTTTTGGGTTGCGCCCCTGCAGGGTGCATGTGTTGCTGCTCCGTGTTCCCAAGGCTCACTAGCGTGCGAAGACCGAAGGGGACGAGCAGTTCGGGTAACGGCAAGAGACATTCTCTCGGCCTGCAGACCCGCCTGCAGGAGCCGCGCCATCGCGTTAGCAGCTTTGGCGCGTCAGCGACTTGCGATGGCCAGGTGTCTCTTTCGGGCTCGCCTTTTTAGCCCGAAGGGCGATAGTCTGTAGCCACGGGCGTGAGCCCGTGGAAAACGATCGCCCCCACCGCAGAGCCCCCGCAGGGGGCGGCAGAATCTTTCGACGACGACGATGTCCGCCTGAGAAGGCGGGGCGACGACGAGGACGAGGAATTAAGCCGACGCGCACCGTTGGCACACCTCCAACGCGGTGCGATCACCGCTCGTGAGCTAATAGAAGGAACATACGCAATGACGGTCAAACTACCGGCATATTATTACGAGCAATTCGACGCGGACTACACGTTGGACGTCCCCGGCGAGGGCTACGGCGGCTGGAAAACCGCCGAACTTGAGATCGATCCGCAACACACCGCCCTCGTGGTCATGCATGCATGGGACTGCGGCACATACGAAGAGTATCCCGGGTGGTATCGCAGGATCGAGTATATACCCAGGTCCGCCGCGATATGCCGCGAAGTTTTTCCGCCGCTGCTCTCAGCGGTGCGCGCCTCGGAGATGAACCTGTTCCACGTCGCCGGCGGGGGGGATTACTGCCGTAGCCATCCTGGGTACAAGAAGGCCGTCGAGCTTGCGGGGCCGTCACCGGAGCCGCCCGTGCTGATAGAATCGGATCCGTGCCTCGACCGCCTGCGCGGGTTCAAAGGTGATCTCGATCCTCACAACGCGGACGACATGCAAAGGGGCCTCAAAAAGCTGGATTTTGCAGAGGAGGCGAAACCGCTGGACGACGAATGGATCGCGGAGAACGCGCACCAGTTGTTTGCCCTGTGCAAGGAGTACGGCGTCAACCACCTCGTTTACGCGGGCTTTGCGATCAACTGGTGCCTGCTGTTGAGCCCGGGCGGCATGGCCGATATGAGCAAGCACGGCATCATGTGCTCCGCCCTCCGCCAGGCCGTTACCGCCGTGGAGAACAAGGAAACCGCCCGGGATGAGCTTTGCAAGCAGATCGGGCTGTGGCGGGTGGCACTGGCCTTTGGCTACGTGTTTGACGTCGACAACTTCGTCGAGGCGCTCAAGGGAGAGAAGCCTTAGCAGAGCATGCCCCGGAGGGTGTGACAGCGAAACATGATTTGGGGTCGGTGCACGACATTTCCTCGCGTCGTCGCCCTGCCTTCTCAGGCGGCCCCCTTTCCCCCAGTTGCGCGCTGAACTCAACCTTGTCCTTGTTCTGCGCTTTTTCCCCTGCGGTTCATTGAGCAGGCAAGTCCTGCGGGGTGTCCGGGGCAAATATCCCGTCCGGGTCGGGATGGTGTGTGGCTCGGTCGACAACGATGCCGAAGACGAATTGCCGCAGGTGTTCATTGCCTGTTGAATCCTCCAGGCTGCGCAGCTTATTCACAACGTCGTCCACGACGGAGATCCCAAGCGCCTCTTCGTAGTCGACCAGCAGGGGGAGGTATTCCCACAGTCTCTCGGCGACGATTGAGCTGTATCGGATGTCCTTCTTCTTCACAGCCAATGTTAGCGTACGCTGCAGGAACGCGAAGTGACGTTGAATATTCTCTCGCGCTCGATCACAGCGGTTTTGGATAGCTTTCTCCTTGTTGGATTCAGGATGAACCTCTAAGGAAATGAGTCTTACGCGCACAAGCTGGTCTGCAATTACACCCAGTATTTTGTTTCGTGCAGTGGAGAGAATCTCGGTGTACACGAGTTCAGGATCCTCCTTGAAGATGCAAAAAGTCATAACCCGCGCTAAATCATCATCGTGTTGCTTAAGGATAGCGGCATAGATTCTGACTCTGGTCCGCGCATCGTCTATCGCCTTTATTGCACCGTCCAAGCGACGACCGAAGGACCTGTAGTCGATGTCCCCAAAAATCTTGAATATCATGGCTTCGGCTATGAGGTATGCCACTTCGGGTCCCTCGAAGGCTGCTTGGAAAGTGAAGCATTTCAGTTTTGGATTGAGCCGAAAGTCGCGGTCGACCTGGTTGAGCCAGTAAAAAAAGGGACGCGGACCCGCCGGGTAGTGCTTGCGGCGCATCTTCTCGTTGTATGTCATGACCGCGTGTTTGGCTGGATGCAACCGCCGGAACCGAATGCTTTCCATGACCACCTTCATTCGGATGTCATCGCCTGGATCAAGGTCGGGATGAGCTTCCCACAGGAGACGATCTCGGACGGCAACGAAGTCTTTGCCGGTCAGCTCGAGGATGAGCTCGGGGTGCTTGAATATCTCATAGTCGTCGAGCAGTTCACACGCTCTGCTGCTGAGCGGCATGCAGCCGTTGCCAGGCTCGGCCGGTTTTTCACGCTTGCCCGGTTCAAATCGCTCGAGCTTGCGCCCCACGCCGCCTGGAACAAAGTCGTCGTGGTTGTCAGGTTCTGCTGCAAAGAGAAGAGCAGGCAGAAAAGCAAGAAGAAAAAAGCTGAAACGACACATTGGACTCCTCCCGAAAAGGATCATTTGGTCCTGATGCCTGCGCCTATTATCTTGAACGGTGATTGTTGATGTTGTGCGCAGAGGAAAGGGGGGACGCCCGACGAGTCTGAACGTCCAGTGGCGCGCTGGAAGTGCCGACGGCGCGGAGGCCGCATGCGCACTCCACGGCGCTGAAGTCACGGAGGTTCAGTGTGCAGTGGTTGATCGGTTGTGCACTCCGTCTGTGCACTCCGTCGCGGAGTCAGCGACAGGCGCGGCTGCTCAGTTTGCCGGGTTCTCTTCCTGGTCCTCAGCGCGTTCTGCATGTTGGTCCAGCAGCACTACGGAGCCTCTGATGTCGGCAGACCGATGTTCGGCGCCATGTTTCATTTCGCCCACTATGGCGAATCGCCATGTTCTCGGGATTCTCTGCGCGTCGAAGGAAGAACCCCTCCCCTCAAACGTGACACGATCAACCGTTGGTGGGGTTCCCTTACTCATTGCCGTTTGCTCAGCCGAGACGTAAATGGCCGAGACGGCATCCTCTTGCCGCCTCTGTAACACGAACCTCGTGTCTACTCTTCTGTGCGGGACAAAGAGCCTGCCCATAGGCACCTCCACTTCTTCTTCGTTGGATGCCCAAAGGGCAAAGGCCGGAGAGAACAAGCCTCCCCACCAATAGCGCGTTTTCGTCTCCAAAGCTCTTGCCGGCGATCCCCTCTCGATTGGAGGAAAGATCAATCTCCATTCGTTTGAGAGTTCGTAAGGTGCAAAAGAATGAAATATTTCGTTGGGTGTCGTCGCTATCTTGGACAAATCCTTTTGCGTGAGGTCGATCCTTCGCGCCTCTATCAGCTTATCAGCCAAATGCTCAGGGATAAGGTATACTCGCGACTCATACGACGCACGATGAGTTTTGGCTTGTTGCTTGTCCGTTTCATTGCGAATGACAGATACCACCACGCCGCTGTGTTCCGGCACCGGGAGCTTATCGTCCTTCGCAACGCCCACCGAAATCTTGCCTGCGTACCAGTGTGTTTGTGTCTTTTCAGTTGCGGCCGCCTCTTCGCCCCGGACTTTTCCGGAACGGAGTGCGAGAGTCGTAACAATGATCGATAACGTCAGCACGCATCTCGTTTTGTTCCACATCGGAGGGTCTCCTATTCAATCGGGCTTCCCTGTGACGGAAAGTGGATGGTTCCCCCTCCCCCCTTCCATACCCTCTCCCTACTCATTATCTTCCCCGATCATGCGGATCAGGTTTTCTATGCCGCCGCTGAGGCCGTGGGCGCTGCTCGCGCCTATCACAACGTGCTGCGAGCCGAGTTGGTCGAACTCGACATCCTTCAGCTCATTGGTCCCCTCCAGCACGCGCCGCTTGTAAGGTCGCATCAGGGCGGTGATGGAACGCCCCGGGCCGGGGAAGGTATGGCTGGCAAACACGGGCAACCTGGCGGTGTGGAAGTCGGCTCCCCTCTGGTAAAAGACCTTCTTCACTGCAATATGGTGGCTCTCGTTGTGGCTGCCGAGGAGGATGTCGGGACGCTCGATGTATACGTCGTGTGGCCCGGACATCCGGGGGCTGGTGCGCGTGACGCGGACCTTCGTGTCGTAGGCCTTCCGGAGTACGGAGGCCAGGCGTTTGGCCGCGGGCACGTAGAGGGGACTCTCGGCACTTATGGTGATGCCGTAGCCCGCGCGGCCCGTCAGGAACCTGTCTATTTCTTCGAAGCCCAACACGACGTGCTCGGGCGGCGAGGCGTCTGTCGTCAGCACCCCGACGGCCTGCCGGATGGTTTCGTCGCCGCGGCCGCGCTCGCGGTCGCCGGAATAGACCCGGATGGTCTCGTCGTTAATCGCGATAACGAACATCCGCGCCATTGCCGGCTCGATCATGGTATTGAAAGTAACCACGGGCGACTCTTCGAAAAGGACCCGCGATTTCGTGAAGGGTACGGCACAGCCCAGCGAGAGGTCGTAGATGCGCTGGACATCGCCGCACCGAAGCTTGATGCTTACGTTCTTGCTTGTGGACTCGTAGTGGATCACGCCGGGGTCCGCCCCGCCGACGCCGCCCTCGCGATTGAAAACCGTGAGGTAAGTGTTGCGGTTGCCCTCACGCCTGCGAAGCGCCACCTCGACCGACCGAGGCGTGCCGAATAGGTCCCACGAGTAGTCGCGGAAGTCGGCGCTCTTGCGCGTCCAGCTCCAGTTGGTCGGGCCGCGCGCGACGCGCTCCTGGCCCGTCATTGCATTGCGTACGAGACCGAGCGTCATCAACTCCGGTTCGAGCCACTCAAACAATCCCTGTATGAAGGAATTCCCCAGGTGGCTGCGCGGCGAGGTGGTGCCGTTGCGCAGTGTCCAGGGATCGGTCACAAACGCTTCGCGCCCCATGGGGAAGCCGATGACGAGCGTCTTGCCTTTGCCCAACTCGTTCCGGACGGCGGCGGTCTCGCCGGTAGTGAATTTCTCGAGCACTTCGACGTCCTCGCGCATGTTGAAAGCACAGTATAGCGTGCGCATAGCATTGCTTTGAGCCCGTTGCGCCGGCCATGCCGCATCCCGCCGCTGGAAGGTGTGTCCGTTGATGCTGGGGCCGCGGAGCGCCGTCCGGACGATGTCCGACTTGGGCAGGAAGCGATCGAAGTCGGCCCCGAAAATGTCCGCGAGCTGCCCGGTGCCGACCTGCTGCACGTCGTCATCGTACAATGCGGGCGCGCTCGTGGCTATCACCTTTCCGCCGTTTTCAACGTATTCGCGTATCCGTTGGGCTACGTCGGCGGGCAGGGCCTGCACCGCGGGCATGACGAGCATCTCGTATCGCCCCAGTTGGCCCTGCAGCACCTGGTGCTCGGTGATCACATCGTGCGCCACCCAGACCGCGTCGAGAATACGGCCCCAGCCGAGGCACTCGAGCTTGTGGTAGTTGGCGGGGCCCGGCTGGAATCCGTTCGGCAGAAACGGCACGTGGTCGGAGATGAAAGACTGATACTTGTTGGTGGTGTCGGACCACATCAGCGCAACTTGGGGTGCCTGCCTTGTGTTGGCCATCTCGGGCCCCATCCCCTGGGCGCGCTCGTGGAATCGGCGCCAACTGCCCAACGGCGACCATTGCCAGCGGACATCGGGATAGTAGTAGGAGTAAACCGCGTCGAACCCGCGCACCATTGGCGTGGGGCGCGACATGATAGTGAGGGCGCCGTGGATATACGCCGAGAATGCAAACTGCGCCGGCGAGTTGCCCGTGCCGGTGTCCGTGATTGTCGCGGATCGGAACGTCGGCGAGTAGCTCCGCCGCAGATCGTCCCAGATATTCGCTCCGTGGGCGTAGCCGAACGACACCAGCCCCAGCTCCCGGATGAGGCGTTCGTCGGGCCGGCCGTTCACCGACTGGTTCAACTCTCCCAGGTCGCACGACTGCGTGCAGATGGGTATTTCGGGCGCGACCGCGTGGATGGCGTCGACCTGCACGCGGAAGTATTCCACGCATTCATCCTCGCGCCAGCGCACTATGTCGAGCAGCAGCCGCTTCCTGCCCGGGTCGGTCACACCCGCAGTCTTGATTTGGTCGGGCAGGCCGGCTTCTTCGACGTTGAGGGGCATATTCCAGCGCACGCGGGGGTCGATCTTGTTTTTCATCAGCCACACCCGCCACCGGGGCAGGGCCTCGGGGCCGCCATAGACGGGCAGAGGATCGACGCTGCCCAGTTGCACCGCGAAGATTTCCACTCCGCCCTGGCGGATGCGAGTGATGAGCGCCCGGATGTAGCGGGCGAAAGGCTCGGCCACCTCGGGGTCGAACAGATTCAGCGGATTGTTCTCTTTGCGGATGTCGTTGACGCCGAGGGGCTTGTCCCACCCTCTCGACGGCACGCTCAGCGGCCCGCCGTCGGGCCCGGTGAGCACGGCTTTGTTCTGCAGGCGGTCTCTGAGCCATTTCGGCGGGCTCGTGTTGTAGGACGGCAACTGCAGCCACAGGGCGATGTCGTATTTCTTGCAGCGGGCGAGCAAGGCGTCGATTCGCGACCACTTGTACTTCCCCTCCTCCACTTCGACGTCCATCCAGTCGAACAGGTTCCGGTCCTCTGGTCGGATGAAATCGATGCCTGCCTCCACCGCAAGCTCGAAGATGCGCTCCTGGCTGTGGCCGTGCCGCGCGAGGTGCCTGCCGAGTGTCGACGACGCTTCCTGGATCGCGGGCCATGTCCAGCCAACCTTGAAGCCGTCGGCCCCCATCGCTTCGATCGAGGCGTTGTCGGTCCACGGCTGCGGCGGAAGCTCCACGAGGTCCAGCGGGTTCTTCTTGAAGGCTGCGGCGTTTGCCCGCTTGACCGCCTCGGCCAGTGCCGCCGAGGCCCTGTCGTGATAGTCGAGAGTCCTGCGGGCCGCCTCGGGCAGATACGCCTCAAACAGCTCAAGCTCTGCCTCGAGGGTGGGGTGCTTGTCGCCCGCCGCATAGGCGATCATCGACATCGCCATGGTGTCCATCGAGTTGAGGTAATCAAAGAGCCACAGGCCTTCGATCACCATATCCTCGGAGATGAATTTGGGAAAGCTCACGTGGAAGCCGCGCGCATAGAGGTGTGCCGTTCTCAATTCCTGCGCCCTCAGCAGGCCGCGCATCGCGAGCGCGCGGATGTCATCGAACTGTTTGAGCGCGCGCGTCACGTCCGTCTGCGCAACAGCGGCCCGTGCGCTCGGGACGCAAACCGCCACGATGGCAACAGCAGCCAACAACAGTACTACCCTAACTTTCACACCTCTTCTCATTATGTCCATCCTCGGGATTACTCTATCACGACTCGGCGAGGCAACAACGCATTCAATGCCGATCCGGGCGTCTCGCCCGTTCTCACATAATGGTAACTACGCCAACAGGATTGTCAACGCTTTTCTGCTTTGCAGGGGGGTGGGGCCGTTAGCCGTGTGCCGGCGCAGGCAATGGAATCTACGGGGCGGGTGTAGGGGCCAATGGCATTGACTTAAGGCGTCCGCGCCGTTGTAGGGGCCGGCTGCCCGCCGAATGGTGGATAGGCCCCGTCGCGGGGCCGCGGCCCGCCGAGCGTAAGCTCGGCGAACCTGTCCGAAGGACAGGCATTGCCTGCCCTCTGAACGCCTTAAGTTAATGCCATTGGGGTGTAGGGGCGGCCAGCCCATCGGCGCCGGACCAGCCAAGGCAGGCGGCGCACATGACCGCTGCAATACGAATTCACGAGGTCCTTCACGCACGCTGTTGCAGCATCAACGCCATACCGACGTACAACCACAGCACAAACAGCGCGATCTGCTGAAACTCCAGCAATACATAATAATTGAGAACGGGCGCAGCGGACAGGAGGATGAAGGTCTGCCCCGCCGTGGCCGCCGCAAAGAACACCGCCGGCAGCACAATGAGCAGAATGCCAAGGAGGCGCTTGCCGGAGATCAGCTCAACAACCCAACTCGCCGGCAACAATAATACGAGAATCAAGGACGCCCACTGAGCTGCAGCAGGACGCTCCTGCGCGCGAGGGCCGAGCCAGAAGATCGCCACGCACGCTATCACAAAAAGCGCAAACACGACCCGAAGCCACCACACCGCGCGGTCCGACGATGGGTCCGACGCGTCCTTCAAGCTGATGCGCACAGCCAAATGGCCCGATGCCTTGCTGCGGATCGCCACAATCGCCCCCAGGTACATGAGACCCAGCGTGAGCGCGGCCCCCACATCGGGCTCCAGCCACATTCTGGTGCAGGAGAGGCCCTTGGCAGCCCACAGTAAGCCGGACCCAACAACCCAGCCGACCACCGCGCCGTAAATGACCGACGAAAGATGGGCAGCGAAGCGCCGACTGAAACACATCTCAAGGAACACAACAGCGGCCGCAAGCACAAGAGCCGCCGCTCCGGCGAGTGCCGCACCGGGCATAATCTCTGCTCCGGACGATGCCCGCGCCCGCAGGCACGCACCCGCCGCCACCACAAGCGCAAACACCACGAGAAAAGCGACCCTGATAATCCTGACCACGATGATCCTTCTCCGCATTCATTGTAGCGCGATGCCTTAATGATAGGCATACGCAAGCCGGGTATCAACTGATTTTTCTGCCACCCTGGCAAAGGCCCGCCGAAGCGACCCGGATGCCAAATGACGCTATTACACGCTGATGTGGACGTTATCCGCCGCCAAAATCATTTGACACGCCTCGCCTTGCGCGCTATAATATCTGCAGTGATCCTCAGGGATCGCCGAAAAACTCAGCGGGCGATTGGCTCAGTCGGTAGAGCGCCACACTCACATTGTGGAGGCCACAGGTTCAAATCCTGTATCGCCCACCAGCGCAGCAGCCCCCGTAAGTCCTTTGATATGGAGACTTACGGGGGCTGTTCACTTCGCCGGGGTTGACATTGCGCGATTTGAATTATTGACAGATCGTGCCATAAAATGCCCCGAATTGCCATCTGATTCCCACACAATTCCCACACATTCCTTGACACCCGACCTCACGACGAAAGGAGCCCGCATGCACCGTCGCCTGCATCCGGCTTGTTGGAGAATTCCCTTGTCAGCTAATCGACAGAATTGCCTTTCCGCACAAGATCATATATCAGGTCATAGGCGAAAGTCAGTTCCTCAATGGAACAGTGCTCCTGCACAAAATGGCTGGTGCAGAGCAGTAAACCGCGGTCGCTGAAGATTTGAACGACATGCTTGATGTCGTCCTTGAGCCGATCGAAATCGCCAAACCCGATGGTGGTCTGTACATCAAGGCCGCCCATGATGGTAAACCGGTCCGAGTAGTCCTCAAAGTAGAGACCGTAGTCCATGCCGGCAGATACTTGGTAGGGATGCAGCACGTTGTAGCCAAGCTCCACGATTCCATCCAGCACTTGCGTGACATCACCGTCAGAATGCAGGCTCAGATAACCCTTCCGCCGGCGTACGGCATCACAGGTGACCTTGTGGTAGGGATAGATCAGCTTGCGCCAGGTATCAGGACTGAACATCAACCCAGTTTGCGCTCCCCAGTCATCAGAAACGTGGATCATGTCAATTCCGATATCCAGGCAGTTCATGGCGAACTGCCGGTTCCACTCGGCTTGTCGTCGGTACACTTCGTGGAGGTCCGATTCATACAGGGCCAGGTACATGAGGTGGTTCTCGATGCCGAAAAGGCCGTTGAGACATTCAAAGATGCCTGGAGTCTGGACATAGACAAAACGGTCGCGCTGAACCTTGTGATGTTCAATGCTGGCGCGAAGCGTGTCATAGGCGCCTTCATCGTCGGGGTCGCCCATGGGCATATCGAGCAAGTGAGAGGGTTCGATGGTGCCGTTTTTAGCCTCGCGCAACGGCTCGATATACTTGCCGAGATGGGGGCCGGGGCCACCGAACAGGTGTGCAAAGTCAAACTCGTAACGATCCTCGAAATCCACCACTGAGCCGAAAGCCGCGGAGATCTCCTCTCCAAGATTGGCCCCGACCCATCCGTATACCGGAATTCGGTCAGCGCGCCGGCCCTCGATAACTGCGATTACTCTCTCTCGTGATGTCATCATGATCTCCAACAACTAATAGACAGCGTTTTCCCCGCCTATCCAACCGGCGGTCCGCATTCTGACCCATCTGGCGGTCAAGAGGAAGGTGTCGGCATCGACGCAGCTCTGACGGCTCCACGTTTTGCCATCCCGCCATCGCGGCCAGGTCCAATGCCCCGAACCCCATCCCCCTGATCCTCTCCACCACATCCGTAATGTCCGAATACTCATCCTTCGCAAACACCAACGTCGAACAACTCAGGTACATGTCGCCTCCTAACGTCAGGTGTCAGTGTTGCCACCGGCCGTTGGCCGGAATTATGGCAAGTGTACTACTCGGAGCGGAATATGGTGAACGTTTTCCGTACAGTTGTGCTTTCACAGTTGCCATCTTGACTTCAGCCTCGTAGAGGCGTATCATTGTTAGCCCAGGGTGGAAGCCCGCCTTCAGGCGGGCGGCAACCCTGGGTACCGGCCACACCCAAACATACAAGCCCCAGAGGGGCGTACCTTCTCAGCCATCGATCTGCGAGGGTCGCCCCTCCGGGGCTCAATCATTATTGTGCACCCGTAACCCAGGGCTCACGCCGACCTGAGAAGGTCGGTTGCCGCCCTGGGCTAACAATAAGGCGTCCCATACGGGACTCAAGACAACGGACTGCACTTGTTCGGCATACGAACCTCGGCAATGCAGCGGCATCAGGAAATGGTCACTGTCTGCCGCTCCCCGTAGTAAGACTAACCGTCTGCGGGCGTCAGCTCGAATGCGAAGCGGTAGCATCCCGAGCCGACGTCGAATGTCAGCATGCCGTCTTCCTCCGCAGCGGCGCGGATTCCCTCTACGCCGTCAACGAAGCCGTTGTCCCAGAAGGATGTGTCTCCTTCCGTGACCCTGCCGTCGCGCACAATCTCGCCGGGCACTCGTACCTCGGCGCTCACGTTGGCCGGGATGGTCACATCGAGGTGCACACGCCCCTTCTCCTTTCGCCATGCCGACGCGATGCGGCCGCGCACGGTGTGGATGGCGCCGCGCACCCACGACAGGTCCTCCGGGAAATAGGGCTGGATCCTCACCTTCTCGTATCCCGGGCATTCAGGAAGCGGCTGGATGCCGGCCAGAACCTTATAGAACCACGCGTCGACGCTGCCGAACATCACGTGGCTGTTGGACCCGCCCCGGGACCAGGTTTCCCAGAGCGTCGTGTAGCCGTCTGTCATGTAGCCCCAACTTGGAAAGGTGGTTTGCGTGGCAACGTGATAACCGACATCGGGCCGGCCGAGGCGCGCCATCACGTCCATCACGTATTTGGAGCCCAGTATGCCAGTGGTAAGGTGGCCTTGCCTGGTGTTCATGACATTCCACACCAGGCGCTGCAGCACCTGCTTTCTGTCTTCCTCGGGCGGCAGATCAAGGAACAATCCCATCGACATCTCGCACTGGGTGTGGTCGCCGTAGAAACGATTCTCCGCGTCATAGTATTCCCGGTTGAACGCATCGCGAATGTCGGCGGCCAGCGCACCGTACTTCTCTGCCTCGGATTCCTTCCCGAGAATCTCGGCCATCCGAGCGACAAGCATCGCGTCGTATAAGTAGTAGAACGTGCCGGTCAGCACCGGCTTGCCCATGGCGTCGTAGCTGCGCGCCTGGCAATGGTCGCCATACCGGTCTGCCGGAACGATATGGTCTGTGGCGGCCGCGCCGAGATAATCCACGTACGCCTTCATGCCGTCGAAGTGCTCAGTCAGGAACCGTCGATCGCCATAATGTTCGTAGGCGTACCATGCCACCAGATGGTACGCACTGCTCCAGGCCGGCGTGCTGGACACATCCTCCCACGGCGCGATGTGCGGGAGTTCCCCGGTCTCCTGAATCTGGTCGTATTTGATGTCGTCAAGCCACTTGCGGTAGAAGCGCGGCACGTCGTAGTTGCACATGCACTCTTCAGCGGTCACGTGCACGTCGCCCAACCAGCCCAGGCGCTCAGGACGCTGGTTGCAGTCAGTGGGCATTCCCATCATGTTGCAGCGCTGCGACCAGACGGTGCAGTGATGGATGTGGTTGACAACATCATTCCCACACCGGAACTCTCCCGTCTGCCTGCAGGCGGAGTTGATGACGCGTCCCTCGATGCTGTCGAGGGCAGGCGCTCCCGGGAAGCCGGTCACTTCAACGTATCGGAAGCCGTGGTATGTGAAGTGCGGCTCGTAAGTTTCTTCCGCATCGCCCCGAAGTATGTAGGTGTCGGTGGCCCGGGCCACGGAGTTGGTCGAATCATTCAATGTGGCGTCGGGATGGATGTTCTCTCCGTAGTGCAGGGATACCTCGGTGCCCTTGGGCCCGGACATGGTGATACGGCACCAGCCGCTGAAGTTCTGGCCCATGTCAAATATCCACGCACCCGGTGTGCTCTCCCACATGGCGATGGGGCGAACGGTGTCGGTGACCTTGATGGGTTCCAGCGAGTGATAGGCCAGGCGTCCCCCCGGCGGCTCGACCTCGTTGGCGGAATCCCATCCGGAATCATCGCAGCCCGGCCGATTCCACCCGGGGATCTCCTCGTTGGCGTCGTACGTTTCGCCGTCATAAATGCAGTGATCCAACACAGGGCCGGGCGCGCGCTTCCAGGCGCCGTCGGACACCAGAAGATCGCGCGAACCGTCCTCGTAGTCGAGGTGCATCTGCAGGATGGCGCGTTTCGTCCCGTACCACTGCATCTGCCAGCGCCAGTATTTCTTCACGACGTCGAACCAGCCGTTGCCCAGCATCACGCCGATGGCGTTGTCGCCTTTCCGCAGCATCTCCGTCACGTCGTAGGCGTCGTAGAGGACCCTCTTGTTGTACGCGCTCTTGGACGGCGTAAGCACGTAGTCGCCCACCCGCTCCCCGTTTATCCACGCGCAGTAGTAGCCCAGGCCACAGACGTAGAGCATGGCCCTTCGCACGGCCCGATCGATCGTCCATTCCCGCCTGAGGATGGTGGACCGGTCATCCACCGCGATAGGGCCGTGGATCTTCTCCGCCTGCGTCAGGGTAGGACATTGCGCCACGTCCGGCTTCACCTCATCGGTTGGGCCGGACCCGATCCATTTCGCGCGCCAGTCATCCGGCTGCAGGAGGCCCATGTTGAACCAGGCCGGGTCGCTCTCGGACGGGATCCCGGCGCCGTCCCACACGCGGACCTTCCAGAAGTATCGAGCGATGCTCTGCAACGGCTTGCCGTCATACTCGATCACCGCAGTCCGGTTTGAGACCACTTTGCCTGTGTTCCACACGTCGCCCGTCCCTGCATCGAGCCCTTCGCGGCACGACGCCACGAGTATCTGATAGGCAGACTGCACCTGGTCGCGTTCCTCGGATGTCACCGCCCAGGAGAACCCGGGACACGTGTTGTCGAGTCCAAGCGGCTGCGGATCGTAGTCTACCGTGAGCATCGTTGGTCGAATCATGGATGATTCCTTTCCTTCGGCGATGGATTGGCCGTTTCGTCGAATGTGTGGTTGGAACGTCCTTTCTCGCGCCAAGCCGCAAAGAGTCAGCATTGGCGATGTGCGACCCTGGCCGCGTCCACGAACTCAGCAGAGGCATTATACGCCTACCCATACAGATTTCAAATCCTTTTCCCATTTTGGAGCGCCGCCGCCAATTCCCCCGCGTTCACCCGGATCTGCTCCTCGTCCCAGGGAATGTTCTCGGGCGGGAGGGAGAAGCAGCATTGCTTGAACGTCTTGTTCTCGATCAAGGGGTCCGCATCGACGCCCATGCATCGCAGGTCTTCCTTCAGTCGCGAGAACACCTGATAGTACCTGTCTTCGGTGCCGAATGCTCCCACAACCAATCGCGTATGATACATGCAGTGCCAGGATTTGTCAACAGCAATATCAGCGTTTTCATTACGGGCCTCAGTCTGAACAAGGAGAAAACCCATGCCCACATCCCACGTCTTCTGCGGCCTATGCGGCCAGAAAGACATCGCACTTTTCGACCACGTTCGTAACGCTCATCAGATCGACATCGCCGAGTACGAAAAGCAATGTCCAAATGCTCCCCTCTTCGGCGAGAGTCTTGGTCAGTGGGTTGTTGAAGGCAAGGAGATATGGGCTATCTGCCGCAGGGTCCGGAGCAGTCCCTCCTGCTCAAGAAGGCATCTTCGTTAAGCAAGAAGACAGCCAAGGCCTTCGTGCGCGGGCATTGCTGTTGTGTCCGCCCTATTATACTTGTCCCATACGCGGCGGTCTACGGTTTTGGGGTTCCAGTATATGAATCTCTATGTGTTGCAGTAGCATGTTTTGACATTGATTTGCTTCCGCCCCACTGATAATCTTATTTCATGAAGAGCGACTTGTGGCATTGTAGCCGCCATACGGCCGAGAAACAGAAAAGCAAATTCCTGTCAGGGGGACCTTGATATGAAACTGGTCAGTCGAGAGATCTCGTTTCCGCAGGCCGATCCCCGTTACCCGACGTACGAGTCGGCCGGCTATGTCTCTGCCTCCGGGCAGGAGATGATCCGGCTCCGGTACGAGGAACTGGACTGCGACATCTTCGACAAGTACAGGATCGGCCTATCGTCCGACAACGGCCGGACATGGACGGAACACGAGCGCTGGCCGGTGGGCAGAAAACTGCCGGAGGGCACGCGCCGCGCCATGTGGAGCATCGGCCTCCCCGACCCCAACACCGGCCGGCTGGTGTTGACCGGGAAGGAAGGCGTCTTCCGTCACGACGATTCCCTGGAAGGCATGACTCACTACTGCCCATACTGCCGCGTGTCGGAGGATGCCGGCCAAACGTGGAGCGTCTACGGACCCATTATCCAGGACGGGGACGAATACACGGAGGAACATCCGTGTCGCGGTGTTCACGTGGGCAGCAACTCGGTCACGCCGGCCAACGCCGAGATCTTCACTGCCGATGGCCGATTGCTCGTGCCGTGCAATGTCTCGACCGTCGGCCCCGACGGCCATTACTTCCTGCCCGAGGGCGCATACACTTATACGGCCGCAGGAGTCCTGGTCGGCACCTGGCGGGATGACGGGCGCCTCGACTGGGACTTCAGCCAACTCGTTACGCTCGAGCCCGAAAAATCGATCCGCGGCGCCGTCGAGCCCACGCTGGCCGAGATGCCCGACGGCCGGATACTCATGGTCCTGCGGGCCAACGCCGGCACCTCTCCCGACTACGGCGAGAAGCGCAAGTGGCATTGCGTATCCACGGATGGAGGGTACACTTGGGACGAACCGCGCCCGTGGTCCTATACCGATGGCTCCCTCTTCTACTCCCCTTCGAGCATCTCCAGGCTGATCCGGCATTCCAACGGGCACTGCTACTGGATCGGGAACGTCTCCGACGAGAGACCCGACGATGCCTTGGACGGCAACGCGCCGCGATATCCCCTTGTGATCGGCCGTGTGGATCAGCAAGACCTGCTGCTCGAGCGCGACAGCCTGTGCACCATCGACACGCGAGAGGAGGGTGACTCGCCGGCGCTGCAATTGTCCAACTTCACCGTGTACGAGGACCGGCTGTCCGGCGAGTTCGTTCTCCGTATGACGCGATGGAACGGCGGATGTCCGTGGAACGACGAACCCACCGACGCAAGCGTATATCTCTACCGCCTGCAACCCTAATTCGGACAGTTTGCCTGTCTCTGGATATACCCGACGGTCTTAACAGAAAGAAGGGGCGATGAGTATTCCGGATTCTTACCATGCAGTGCAGTGGGTTGATATCGACCGTCTCGAGTTCGTGCAAAAGCCGATGCCTGTTGTAGGGGCCGGGAGAATCTTACTCAGGATAAAGACGGCTGGAATTTGCGGTACAGATCCGAATGGCATGAAATCAACAGTGTTATACGCGGTACTGTGATATCTGATAAGTCTATATTTTGCCGGGCGTATAGAGCCGCAGGGGCGCCGGCAGTTGTGGCACGGCCGCGGCGTCAAGCTCGTCGATGGCAGTTCGTTTTCAATGCCCGACACTCCTGCAAACCAGGCATACTTCGGCCAGCCCTGCGGGCAGAAACCCGGCTGCGGCTTTCCCCTGGCAAGCATAGTCGGGCTGTTCAGCCTGACGACGGGTGCGTTGGCGGATCTTGCCGTCGGGCCGTATCGTGCCGGCGAGCGCAGCCTCTGGCACCAAGTATGGCACAGCCTCAAAACCGACGATATCGTCGTCGCAGACCGCTATTACGACACTTACTCGGACATTGCACTCCTCAAAGAGAGAGGCATTGACATCCTGGCTCGGGTCCACCAGCGCCGCAAGGTGTTTTCTCGCGGCCCCCGCGACCAAATCGTCACCTGGGCCAAAGGCACCAAGCCGGGCTGGATGACGCAGCAGCAATTTGATGCACTGCCCCACACGCTGACGCTGCGCATCATCCGAGTCAAAATCAAACAGCCGGGCAAACGCGTCAGTCAGATCAATCTGGTGACCACACTGTTGAACAAGAAACGATATCCCGCCAGAAAGCTTGCCGCGCTCTTCCAGCGCCGCTGGGAGATCGAAACCAACTTTGCCCACATCAAGACCACCATGGCCATGGACGTGCTTGCGGCTCACAAACCCGAGACGATCATCAAGGAAGCATGGGCTCACATGCTCGGCTACAACTTTATCCGCGCCATCCTGTCAGCTATTCTCGCGTCCCGTTCACGGATTACCTGTCACACCACCGTACGTACGGGTCCGTATACGGCGGGTTATGCGTCGGCGGGCATCAGTGTAGGCAGTATTGCCTGCATCAGATGCTCGGTCGCCGCCGGGCGTTGGGGGTCGCACCACGCCGCGGGCGGTTCGGTCCCTTCACCGTCGGCCGATGGGGCTTCACCCCGGCACTCCGCCCTGAAGGCCCGAAGCAACTGGCTTTTCTGCCGCTTTCCGTACAGGTGCTCGTCCACTTCACCTTTCATCACTGTGTTCAGCAAAGCTGCCAAGAGCTCCTTGGGCCCCTCCTTACGAACGGAAAGCTCTTGCAACAACTCAGCAATTTTCCTATCATCATGGATGGCCATCGTAATGCTCCTTTCCGCCTTAATTTACAGAAGATATTTTACACTAACCTTCGGGGCCGACCCGAATGTCGATGTTCTCGATCAAGATTACCGACTGTGTCCATTGAAAAGCACTGCGGTTTTTTGTACAATTTTTGCTCTTCTGCGACTGTTGAGTCTTCCGGAAGTTCTTTTGTGCCGACGTCCGGCAGCACATAATGCAAGCCGTGGGGAGAAGCGTTGATTAGTGTGAGTCCGAGCGCAGTTCTTCTCATTGGATCTGCAGCCCGTCTTGGATCGTTACGACTTGCAATTGGAAATCTGAAAGACTGAGTGTATGAAACTGAGAGGCGGCTACAACGTTCGTATTACAGGCAGGCCGAGCGGCGCTGTTGAAGTGCTCCCCGAGCCCGACACGCTCTACCTGCCTCTGCGAAGCCGTCGCTTCAATTTCTCCGAGGTGTGCGTTGAAGAGGGCGAGCGGCTGAGCCCCGGCCAGGCCATTGCCAGAGATCCCCAGAACTATTCCGTGCCGCTGATTGCGCCGCGGGCGGGGGTGGCGCGGCTCAACGCCGCGGAAGGCCACGTTGTTCTCGAAGATGTCACCAAGATTCCGGAGGAGCCTTACCATCCCAGCGAGGATATTCCGCACGTGCCGAAGGGCCTCGGATCGGCGGGCATGAAGCGCCACAAGCTTCTTGAGCTTGGCGCGTGGCAGTTCTTCTGCGACGCCCATTCGGGCGCACTGCCCGACCCTTTCGGCACACCCCGCGCCGTAATCGTCTCGACCGTCCACCTCGAGCCGTTTCTTCTGCGCGGCGACGTGCAACTAAGTAAAAGGCTCGTGAGCTTCACCAGGGGTCTGGAGCACCTGCAGGCGCTACTGGAATACCAGCCGATCCATCTGATCCTGCCGAAGGTGGACTCAGACCTCGCTTCTAAAGTGCGCGAGACCCTGCGGGGATACGCGTGGGTCAGTATTGCACACATTCCCCTGCGGTATCCGTTCGACAACTTCGCTGTTCTGGCGCGGGGCCTCGGCCTGAAATACGATCCCGACGAACCGGTATGGGCGCTCAATGCCGAGGGCGTGCTTGCCATTGATCGAGCGCTCACTCTCTCGCGCCCCTGCACGGTGAAGCTCATATCGCTGGGCGGCCCGGCCATCGAGGACCCCAAGCACCTCAAGGCTATGCCCGGTTATCCTCTGCGAATCATCCTCGACTCGCGCACGTCGTCCGACCCCTTTCGCGTTCTCAACGGCGGGGGACTGACGGGCGAGGTCGTTGAACCCAGCCAGCTTGGGCTGGATGCGGAATGCTCCGGCCTGACGGTGCTGCCAGAGCATTCGGATCGCGAGTTTCTGGGCTTCGCGCGGCCCGGCGCGGACCGGCGGTCATACAGCAGATGCTTCCTTAGCAGTTTGCGCGTCCCTCCGGCCGAACGTTTCACGACCGGGGTGAGAGGCGAGCACCGGCCGTGCATTTCGTGCGGCTTCTGCGAAGAGGTATGCCCTTCGGGCATCATGCCCCACCTGATCCATAAACTGCTTTACGAAGATGCGCTGGAAGAAGCCGAACGAGCCCGGATCGATCTGTGCGTCGAATGCGGGCTGTGCTCGTTTGTATGTCCGTCCAAAATCGACCTCCGTAGGGAGCTCATCGACGGCAAGGGAACAATTCAAGAAGAGCTTCATGCCGGGGAGGTGGAAGCGTGAAATTGATACGGGGAGTTCTCGATGGGGCCCGCCCTCTGTTTGAAGAGGGCGGCGCGCTCAAGCTGCTGAAGCCGGTTTTCGAGGCCACCGATAATTTCTTCTTTGCACCGGGTTCGCGCACGCACCACGCGCCGCACATTCGCGATCCTCTCGACCTCAAACGCTTCATGTCGATGGTCATCGTGGGGCTGGTTCCGTGCGTGGTTGCTGCGGTCTATTTCTTCGGCCTGCGAATGCTGGCGATGATCGTCGTATCGTACGCGGCCGGCGGGATTGTTGAGGTGGTTTTTGCCGTGGTGCGCAGGAAGCAGATAAATGAAGGCTTCCTGGTAACGGGTCTCATGTTTCCTCTGATTCTGCCGCCCGGTCTGCCCCTGTGGATGGTGGCCGTGGGCGTGGCATTCGGCGTGCTTGTGGGCAAGGAGATATTCGGCGGCACAGGGCGCAACCTGTTTAACCCGGCGCTCGTGGGCCGCTGTTTTCTGGCGCTCGCTTATCCCTCTAAGATGGCGGCGAGCTGGATCACACCGGGCGGCGGCCTGTTCGGCCGGCTCGGCGAGTACGTGAACGTAGATGCCATCACCTCGGCGACGCCCCTGAGCGCCGCAAAGAACGGTGTGTTTGCCTCCGTGGGGGACCTCTTGTGGGGCAACGTACTCGGCAGCGCCGGTGAAACCTGTGTGATCGCCATCATCGCCGGCGGGTTGTTTTTGGTCGTTACGCGCATAGCCAACTGGCGCACGGTGGTGGGCGTTCTCGGCTCGTTTGCGCTGCTGGGGTTTGTGCTTCGTTACGTGGCGCCGGGCTCTTTCGGGCCGGTGGGCTGGCACCTGCTGGCCGGCGGGCTGCTTTTCGGAGCGTTTTTCATGGCGACCGACCCGGTGACCAGCCCGGTTACCAACGGCGGCAAATGGGCATATGCCGCGCTCATCGGCGTGGTTACGCTGCTGATACGCAACCTCGCGGGTTATGATGAGGGGATGATGTTTGCCATCCTGCTGGGGAACATTGCCGCGCCTGTGTTGGACGAGCTGGCTATCCGCTACAGACTCAGGAGGCTGGGTGCGACCAGATAATATGCTTCCCGTGAATGGGCGGCAGCCTGGGCCTGCCTGCAGGAGCCGCGCCGTCGCCATAGGGCTATGGCCCGCAGGCGGGCGGACGGGTATTGTGCTTGTCGTGCGCGAAATGTCCGTATTTGGCCTTTTCCGTATTTGGTGTTTTCTTAGCCCTGAGGGCGACTGAAAAACTCGACGACGAGGACGACGACGAGGACGAGGACGATTTCGTTGCAGCCCAAAGGGCGATAGTCTGTAGCCACGGGCGTAAGCCCGTGGAAAAGGGCAGGCCCCCCACGGCAGAGCCCCCGCAGGGGGCGGCAGAACGGCTGCCTGAGAAGGCGGCGCGACGACGAGGACGACGTCCGCCAAGAGGCGGGGCGACGACGAGGACGAGAGGAAATGTCGCACACTAACCAAGAACCATATGTCGTTGACAGACTGAAGAGGCTGCGGTATGAAGGGTAGTAGTATCTATACGATAGTCTACTCAGCCGTGCTGGGCATCGTGTGTGCCTTGCTTCTGACGGGTGTAAGCACGCTCACCGAACCATACAGGAAGGCCAACGCCGCCGCCGAGAAAATGCGCAACATTCTCCATGTCCTCGGGGTTCCTTTCAGCGCCAAGGAGTCGGCGGAGGAGCTGATACGGATATACGAGAAGAGCATCAGCGAGGAGCAATACGGCGCGCTCCGCGTTTACGTGTACGACGGTGCGATAGCAGTTCCCTTTTCCGATCTGGGCCGGTGCGGGCTGATAAAAGGTTTTCTGGCGCTCGAGTCGGACAAGAGAACGATCCGGGGTGTGACCTTTTACGAGCAGGAGGAAACTCCCGGCCTGGGCGGCGAGATCGGAGCGAAATGGTTCACAGACCAGTTCAAGGCAAAGACAATATTCGGCCCCGACGGCCAGCCCGGTATCAGGATCGTGCGCGGAGGCGGGGCTTCCGAAACAAATGAGGTGGACGGCATCACGGGCGCGACAATGACCTGCAACAAGGTCCAAGCAATGCTCAATGGGGCCATCGAGGAGATTGTTGAGGAGTTCACCGAGAATGTTCAATAGTGCAACCACCTTGCCCGGCGGCGCCTGCGGCCCGGGGCTTTGCGGCGGCAGGTGCAAGCAAACGCTCAAAGACGGCATGTGGGCAAATAACCCCATCTCCATACAGATATTGGGGATATGCTCCGCCCTTGCCGTTACGAACAAGCTCGAGAACTCGCTGGTGATGGGCGCGGCGCTCATTTTCGTGTGCGCGATGTCCAACTTGCTTGTCTCGCTTTTGCGCAATGCCACGCCGCGGCGTGTCCGCATGATCGCCGAAGTGGCGATGATCGCGACGTTTGTGATCATTTTCGATCAGTTCCTCAAGGCGTATTACTGGGATATGTCTAGGAGCCTGGGGCCGTACGTGCCGCTGATAATCACGAACTGCATCGTGCTGGGCCGGGCCGAGGCGTTTGCGCTTCAGAATCCCCCGATCTTGTCGATTGTGGACGGCGCAGCCAACGGCCTCGGCTATGCCGCCGTGCTGGCGATAATCGGGTTCTTCAGAGAACTGATTGGATCGGGGGAAGTGCTTGGCCGTACGGTACTCGCAGACAACTGGTACACGGGCAACCAGGTGATGATCATGGCGCCCGGAGCTTTCCTTGCGCTCGGCTTCCTGATCGCCTTTGCGAATTTCATTAAGCCGCCGCAAACGGAGAAGACCAAATGAGTGAAACATCCCCCCTGTTGATTCTGGTTGCGGCCATTTTCACAAACAATATCCTGCTGGCCAGCTTCCTGGGCATGTGCTCGTTCTTGGCGTGTTCGACAAAGATCGAAACGGCCTTGGGGCTCGGGACAGCCGTGGTGTTTGTAATGACGTGTACCACGGCCATAAACTACGGTATCTACCACGGAATTCTGGTCGAAGGTGCGCCTTTACTCAGTAACGATCTGACTTTCCTGTCGTCCATTGTGTTCATCGCCGTGATCGCGGCTTTCGTGCAGTTTGTGGAGATGTTCGTCGAGCGTTTCAGCCCCAAGCTTTACCACGCGCTGGGTATTTTTCTGCCGCTCATCACGGTGAACTGCGCTATCATGGGGGTATCTCTGTTCATGGTATTGCACAAGTATTCATTCGCCCAGTCCATGGGCTTCGGCTTCGGCGGCGGCGTTGGATGGGCAGTCGCCATCGTCCTTATGGCCGGCCTCAGAAAAAAGATGGGCTACAGCAATATCCCTCAGCCGTTTCAGGGGGTTGCGGTGATCATGATCATTACCGGTGTCATGGCAATGGCTTTCATGGGATTTATCGGTATGGTGAGTATCCAGTAGTCGCCTGGGTCACGATTACAGACGGTATCGCAATACAATGTGCCAAAAGTGGGAGACGCCTCCGGGGGGAGTACCGTTCCCCTTTCGTGTGCCGGGACCATAGGACAATAGGACCATGGGACCATGGGGCTGCGGCAAGCCCAGCCCAGCGTTGAAACACTGGGCTATATTCAGTCAGTCCCTACGGGACTGAAGACAAGGATGAAGGCGGAAGGATCAATGATGAAGATTCACCACAGACCATGCCTACCGGCAGGCAGGGCTATCCGCGGTCGGCACAGGCCCGAAGAAAACGAGCGAATGCGCTTCACGCCGGTGTTGCTGCGATAAGCAACATTCCTTGGTCATTGAGTATTGAGGATTGAAAATTGAACATTTACCTCCGTCATTGGTCATTGATCATTGCCGTTCGGTCCTATGGTCCCATGGTCCTATGGTCCCATGGTCCCGCCCGCGGCAGCAAGGCGTTCTACTGATAGAGCTCTCCACTTTTGGGAGATTACCAATGGTTTTGTTCTATCCGGTCCTGGTTCTGGGCGGTTTGTTTGCGGTGCTGGGCACGGTGCTGCTGCTTGCCGAGCGGCTGCTGATCAACTACGGGATCTGCGAGATCGACATCAACGCCCAGGAGAAGGTCCTGGAGGTGGAAGGCGGGCAGACGCTGCTTTCGGCCCTCTACGAAAACAAGGTGTTTATCCCGTCGGCCTGCGGCGGTCGGGGCTCCTGCGGTCACTGCAAGATAACCGTTCTGGAAGGCGGCGGGCCTGTGCTTCCGACCGAAACGCCCCACCTCGACCGCAAGGAGGTCCGATCCGGCGTCCGTCTGGCCTGCCAGGTGAAGGTCCGCGAGAATATTAAGACGCGAATCCCGGAAGAGTTCCTCGACGTCAAGCTCTACTCAGCTACGGTGACGAGCGTACGCGACCTCACCTACGACATCAAGGAGATTCTTTTATCCCTCAACGATCCGTCGGAGATATCGCACCGCCCCGGGCAGTACGTGCAGATCCGGGCGCCCTCTCCCGACGGACCGATTTTCCGTGCGTATTCCATCACCTCGCCGGTGTATGAGCCGACGAAGGTGGAGCTCAACGTCCGCCTGGTACCCGGCGGCATCGCTTCTACCTACCTTCACAGCCTTAAGGAAGGGGACGACGTAGTATTCACGGGGCCGTACGGCGAATTCCGCCTCAACGAAGAACCCTCGACCGAGATCGTATGCGTGGCCGGCGGATGCGGCATCGCACCGATCAAAAACATCATATACTCTCTCTACGATCGGTGGCCCGATCGCACGTGCCGGCTTTTCTTCGGATGTCGTACGACTCAAGACATCTTCTACCTGGACGATTTCGAGGAGCTTGCCCGCAAGCATCCCAATCTGCACGTCGTTTACGCTCTGTCGGACCCGCTGGGTCGGCACGAGAAGTGGGACGGGGATACGGGGTTCATACACCTGTCGGTCGACAAGTATCTCGAAGCGGGTGTGAAACGCCAGGCGTTTCTCTGTGGCCCGCCCCCGATGGTCAATGCGGTAACGCGCGTTCTGGAGGAGAAAGGTCTCGCCTCCGAAGATATTTTCTACGATGAATTCTGACGTGGGAAAACGCCGCGCCGGCCCTGCTCAGCGGCCTGGCCTCGGGGCGTGTGGTGAAAACAAGGAGCAGGGCGCTGAATAACAGGCATGCCGAGAAGAAGCCTTCGGACCCGCTGCGGTGGCTGGGCCTGCGGTTTCGCGCGCTGCGCGCCTTCTCGCTGCCGGTCTCTGTTTTGCCGGTTGGGATCGCAACGGCCGCCGTACTGTCCCCTGCGGAGTGGCACTGGGGCACCCTGGTCGTGTGTGCCTCGGCTGTAGCTCTTCTACACGCTGCCGGCAATCTTCTCAACGACTACTTCGATTTCCGCTCGGGGGTGGACCGCAGGATGTCGGGCGATGAAGGACGCCCCGGCCGGCTGCTCTTGCGCGAAGAAATGACCCCGGCTCAGGTTCTGGCCGAGGCGGTGGCCTGCCTGGTGCTCGTTGCACCCCTCGTTGTTTATCTCGTGCACACAAGCGGGCCGATGATGCTCTGGCCCGGCGCCGTGGCAGTGGCGGCCCTTTATGCCTACACGGGGCCGCCGTTTCAGCTCAAGTACCGAGCGCTCGGGGAGCCGCTGATCTTTCTGGTCTTCGGCCCGTGCCTCATGACGGGCGCTGCTTATGTTCAGACCGGCGAGTTCGAATGGCTGGCCTTCATGCTGTCGATCCCCGTTGGGTTCGCCACAACGGCAATCCTCGTAGGAAACAACATACGCGACTACCAGGAAGACAGCCAAGCCCGAATCACAACCATCGCCCATGTCGCGGGCAAGGGGGCCGGAGTGATCTACATATTTCTGGTGGTCGCAAGCGTGCTCTGGGTGGCCGTCTTGAGCGCTACGCGATTTGCGCCGCCGGTGCTGGCGCTGTCCCCGGTAGTACTCGTTCTTGTTTGGAAGCCATTGGTACAGGTGTGGCGCGGAGAGCGTGTGCCCGACATCGACGTGCAAACAGCACGGTTCGAGTCGGTCTTTCTGCTGTTCATGCTGGTCGCCTTCATCCTTGGCTGAAACACCGGGGCCGGGCGAGGTAAAAAAGGCGATCTTGCAGTAAAGGGTGCACCATGTCACACGAAGGCTTGTGGGAACAACTGAGAAAGCTTGACCCGGAAGAGACCGCGCGGCGTGCGCGGTGTGAATACGTCACCAGTCCAGCGGCCGCGTTCATCATAACGTTCCTCAACAGGGAATACCGGGTCGATCCGGTCGACAAAACGGTTCTCTCGACGATGGATGGTGATCAGGAGGAGGCCGGGTTTCTGGAGCAGCTCTGCATTCTGGTGTACCTGATAAATGCGCAGGACAAGCCGTTGAGCAACGAGTTAGTCGGGGAAAAATCGCTGCCGGGCGGCGATTTCTATTTTCGCGCGAAACCCCACGAACTGCCGACGCACAAACTCGCGCAAACCTTCGGGCATTGTCCTGAGAAGCTCTACGATGTGATGAAGAAGTTTGATGGCGAACGTTGCAGCTTCGGCGACGCTTCGATTCAACTGTTCGTGCTGCCGCGGATCCCACTCACGGCGGTGATATGGGCGGCGGACGACGAATTCGAAGCGCGGGGCGCGGTTCTTTTCGACAAGACGGCGACCGATCACCTGCCGTTGGATGCCCTGGGAGCGGCGGCAAGCCTCGCCATCAAGGCCCTCGTCAACGCGGCTGCAACCGCAGAATGATCAGGCCGGGGATATGTGCGCCCCGGCAGCCGTGACAGTGTAACATTGTTCTCGTAAATCCCCTCTCCTCCACCGGCGCCCGCACACCCGCCGACTCACGTCTTCAGCTTCTCCACGCGCACGGCGCATACCTTGGTCTCAGGGATCTTGGCCACAGGATCAAGGGCGGGATTGGTGAGGACGTTTGTCGGTACTTCGGCGAAATGGAAAGTCATCGACACCACCCCGGGCCGGCAAATGTCCGTTATCTTTGTGGTAACGGCCAGTTTCCCACGGCGAGAAAGAATCCGAACCGTCTCGCCATCGTCGATCCCAAGATCAGCGGCGTCGGTCGGGCTGATATTCAAGAGCTCCTGCCCGTTCAGTATCTCGAGGCCCTCCACCCTACGCGTCATGGTACTCGTATGAAAGTGAAACAGACTGCGGTCGGTTGTGAGGACCAGCGGGTACTCATCGTCGGGGACCTCGGCGGGCGGCCTGTACTTCAGGGGCACGAATCTGCCCTTCCCGTTTTTTGTGGCGAACCGCTCGCCGTGAAGGAACGGTGTGCCGGGGTGCTCCGGAGAAGGGCACGGCCATTGCAAGCCTCCGTCCTCGAGGCGGTCGTAGGATATCCCCGCGTAGCTGGGCGTGAGGGAGGCGATCTCCTCCATGATATCTCTGGGATGCGAGAAGTCGAAGCCTTCGACTCCCAGTTCCCTGGCGATCAGGCAGGTTATCAGCCAGTCGGGCTTTGCGTCGCCCACGGGCTCTATTGCTTTGCGCACGCGCTGAATCCGCCGCTCTGTGTTCGTGAAAGCGCCGTCCTTCTCGGCGAAGGTTGCGGCAGGCAAAACGATGTCGGCCAGCTTTGCGGTCTCCGACAAGAATATATCCTGCACTACGAAAAAGGAGAGCCTTTTGATGGCCTCTTCGACGTGAGTGGAATCCGCCTCGCTCAACATCGGGTTCTCGCCGACCAGGTAGAGCGCTTTGACCTTGCCGTCATACGCGGCATCGAATATCTCGGTATGGGTGAGCCCCGGGGAATCGTCGAGGCTGCATCCCCAGGCCGACTCAAATTTCGCCTTCGACTCAGGGTCGGTCACCTTCTGATAGCCGGGATAAACATTGGGCAGGGCGCCCAGGTCGCAGGCGCCCTGAACGTTGTTCTGGCCCCGCAGCGGGTTAACGCCCGTCGAGGGCTTGCCTACGTTTCCGGTAAGCAGCGCCAGATTGCTCGTCGCCAGCACATTGTCGGTGCCGTGGGTGTGCTGGGTGATTCCCATGGCATAGAGGATACTCGCCGGCCTGTCAGTTGCGTAGGTCCGTGCCGCCGCAATTATCTTTTCGCGTGGCACGCCCGTTATCTCTTCTGCGAAGTCCAGGTCAAAGTTATCGAGCGATTTCCTGAACTCCTCAAAGTTCTCGCAGCGCTGTTCGATGAAGGTCTTGTCGAAAAGCCCTTCATCGACGATCACGCGCATCATCCCCATGAGCAGAGCAACGTCGGAACCGGGCCGGTGCTGGAGGAAGATATCGGCGTAGCGGCAGAGGTCGATCTTCTTGGGGTTGGCCACAATGAGTTTTGCGCCGTTCTTTGCCGCCTTCTTGATCTGAAGGGCTATCACGGGATGAGCAGCCGTGGTGTTGGTGCCTATGGCCAGTATGCACGCGGCGCCGGCGATCTCACTGATGGAGTTTGTCATTGCGCCGCTGCCGAAGCTCTGCCCCAAGCCTGCAACGGTAGGTGCGTGGCAAAGCCGCGCACAGTGATCCACGTTGTTCGTGCCCATCACCGCCCTGGTGAATTTCTGGACCACGTAATTGTCTTCGTTGGTGCACTTGGCGGAGGAAAGAGCGGCAAACTTCTCTCCCTTGTATTGAGAGAACTTGTTCGCGACAAGCTCCAGCGCTTCATCCCAAGTGGCTTCTACGAACTTGCCGTCTCTCTTGATTAGCGGCGTGGTCAGTCGATCGGGGTGGTTTACGAATTCATATCCGAACCGCCCCTTCACGCAAAGGCTGCCCTTGTTGACCACGTTGCCAGTATCGCCGCGGGAGCTGACGATCCGGCTGCCGCGAATGCCCAGGTACACGCCGCAGCCAACACCGCAGTACGGACACGTTGTCTTTACTTCGCGCGAGGGCTGCTGAAAGTTTTTGGGCCTCAGTGCTCCGACGGGGCACCGAATGACGCATTCCCCGCACGACTCGCACGGCGACTCGGTGATGGGCCGACTCCCGAACGTGCCGATTGTGGTGTTGCACCCGCGAAAGGCGAAATCTATGGCGCTCACGCCCTGAAGCTCTTCGCAGGTCCGAACGCATATTCCGCAAAGCACGCACTTGTTGGGATCGCGATCAAAGAAGGGATTAGACGTATCGATGGGCACCGTACCTTCCGGGCGCCTGAGGCGTTCCAGCCGTTCGGACCGGATACCCACATAGGCGGCGAGCCGCTGAAGCTCGCACTGGTTGTTTTCGGTGCAGGCAAGGCAGTCGGCGTGGTGATTGACGATGAGCAATTCCACGGCGACGCGCCTCACCATGTCGATCTCCGGGCTCTCCGTCTTCACGACCAGGCCCTGCTCGACTGGAGCACGACAGGAGATGGTCAGGCCTCGTCCTTCGATTTCGACCATACATAATCGGCACACGCCAACGGGTTCCAGGTCGGGATGATAGCACAGGTGCGGAATATAGATATCGTTCTCGAGCGCCGCTTCCAGCACGGTCATGCCTTTGCCCGCCGTGATCTGAAGGTCGTCGATTGTGAGCGTGATCTTATCCATCGTTGTTTCCTCGATCTGGAGGGGTGTCGTCCATTTGCCGTTTTCCTTCTTCGGTTTCCAGATCACACCTGAGGCATCGCCGGGCCTCTCTTATCGCCGCCGCTCTCGTGATGCTCAGATCCACCTCGTCGAAACAGCTCATTCTGTCGCACACGGGCAAACACGGTATCTGAGGTCTCGCCGCTTCTTCTATTTCTTCTTCCGTCAGCTCGACAGGCGGCAGATATCTCGAGGGCCTGGTCGGCCTGTAGTCTCTTTCCACGCTATCCCCTCGAATGTACTTGTCGATCATTTCGGCGGCGATCTTCCCCGACGCCATCGCGTCTATGACGGTGTTGGGGCCGGTAACAACGTCGCCCCCCGCGAAAACGCCGTCGACGTTCGTCACGAACGTTTCAGCGCTTGCTACTATTCTGTCTCTTTTAGAGACTTCTATGCCGTGCTCCGCATCGAGAAAACCAACGTCGGTCTCCTCGCCGATCGCCACTATCAAAGTGTCGAGATCAATCACAAACTCCGACCCCTCGACGGGAACAGGCCTCCTCCTCCCGCTGTCGTCCACCTCACCCAATTCCATTCTTATGCATTCGACCCCGGTGAGCTTCCCATTTGCGGCTACTACCTTTGTGGGAGCCGTGAGGAATTGAACCTCGATCCCCTCTTCGAGGCAGGCATTCACCTCTTCCTTGAAGGCGGGCATCTCCGCTCTTGTCCGCCTGTAGATTATGAGGACCTCCTCACAACCCTCAATCCTGGCGGCAACCCTGGCCGCGTCCACGGCGGCATTGCCCCCGCCGATCACGCCGACGCGCCTGCCTACGACGGCCTCCCCGTTGAGAGCAACGTCCTTCAGGAACCTCATAGCATCTACCACGCCGTCGGCATCCTCGTCCGGGATGTTCAACTTCCGCGACCCGTGAGCGCCGGTAGCAATGAATACGGCCTTGTAGTTGTTCAACAGGTCGTGGAACTGTATATCTTTCCCGATCCTGGTGTTTGTCTTGATTGTTACGCCTCTGCTCTTGATGCGCTCGATGTCGCGGGCGAGCACGTCCTTCGGCAGCCGGTATTCCGGTATGCAAACGGCCAGCGCCCCGCCCACAACGCTCAGTTCCTCGAAAACCGTCACATCATGACCCTTGTCGTTGAGCTCGTGGGCGGCCATTAACCCCGCCGGGCCGGAACCGATTATCGCGACCTTCTCCCCGCCTGCTTTTTGTTCCCCGGCGGGCGGGCGCACCTCGGCCTTTGACGCATAGTCGATAGCGGCCCGCTTGAGCGCCCTGATGGCGATGGGATCCCCCCATTTGCCGGCCTGACACTTGGATTCACACGGATGATGACACACCCTCGCACAAACGGACGGCAGGGGGTTGTCCTTCATGATTACTTCGGCCGCTTCCTCAAGCCGCCCTTGAGCGATAAGAGAGACATAAACCGAAGTCTCGGTGCCTATCGGGCAGATGTGCTGACATGGTGACGATATTATTTCCTTGCACACGCCGGCGGGGCATCTTTTCTGCGTTATGTGCGCCTCGTATTCGTCGCGGAAATAGCGAATCGTGGTGAGCACGGGGTTCGGGGCGGTCTGCCCGAGCCCGCAGAGAGATCCCTTCTTGACGGCGTTGGCCAGTTCCAGCAGCAAGTCGATGTCATCCAGTTTTCCCCTGCCCGCTGTGATGTCTTTTAGGATTTCCAGCATCTGTTTCGTGCCAAGCCGGCAGGGCACGCACTTGCCGCACGATTCCTTCTGAGTGAAATCGAGGAAGTAGCGGGCGAAATCTACCATGCAGTTGTTTTCATCCATCACCACCATTCCGCCCGAGCCCATGATCGAACCGGCCGCCTTCAATGAGTCGTAGTCTACGGGCGTGTCCAAAAGATCGACGGGAATACATCCCCCCGAAGGGCCGCCCGTTTGAACGGCCTTGAAACGCTTGTTGTCAAGAACACCTCCGCCTATGTCATAGATCATCCGTCTCAACGTGATCCCCAGCGGCACTTCGACAAGGCCCGTACGTTTTACCTTGCCCACCAGGGCGAAAGTTTTTGTGCCTTTGCTCTTGCTGGTGCCGTACTCGCCAAACCAGTCGGCGCCGTTCTGCAAGATAAGTGCGACGCATGCCAGCGTTTCTACGTTATTGATGATCGTAGGTTTTCCCCACAGGCCCGAGGTGGCGGGGAAAGGGGGACGGGGCCGGGGCATTCCACGATCGCCCTCGATAGAGGCGATCAGGGCTGTCTCCTCTCCGCAGACAAAAGCTCCTGCTCCTTCCTTTATTTTTATATGAAAACCGAAGCCCGAGCCGAAAATGTCATCGCCCAGCAGCCCGTATTCTTCCGCCTGCTCCAGAGCAACCCGCAATCTTTCCAAGGCAAGGGGGTACTCCGCACGGCAATAGATATAGCCCTCGCCGGCTCCGATTGCGTGGCCCGCTATGAGCATCCCTTCCAGGAGCGAATGCGGATCCCCCTCCAGCAGCGACCTATTCATGAAAGCGCCGGGGTCGCCCTCGTCAGCATTACAGATCAGGTATTTCCGGTCACCTTCGGCCTCCCGGCAGAATTGCCATTTTCGCCACGTGGGAAAGCCCGCTCCACCCCTTCCCCGCAGGTGTGAACTCTTTATTTCATCAATTACCCGCTCAGAGCCGAAGTCGAGTGCCCGTTTCAAGCCACTATAGCCGTTATTGGCCAGGTAGTGCCTGATATTTGTGGGATCAATAAAGCCGCAGTTCCGCAGGGTCCGTCTCACTTGGAATTCGAACACGGGCGTGCTGAACAGGTTAGGGATCCCTTCAACACTCCCATCGCCCATTGTCCCGAGCGCATAGGCCGGCAGGGGATCGTCGCCGTCGAGATAGCCTTCGATCAGCTCGATCGCCCTCTCGGGGGTGACTTCACCATAGCAGATGCCGGGCCGCGGAGGCTTCGTGATACAGACTATCGGCTCGGCATAACACAGGCCGATACATCCCACTTCGATGATACGGCAATCGAGCCCGCGCGCCCGCAATTCCCGCTGAAAGGTATCGAGGACCTCCAACGATCCGGCGGAGCGGCCGCAGGTAGCAGTGCCCACGAGAACCAACGGGTCGGCACTGCATTGCAGCGCTTCCCATTCTTCTCTTGCCCGGTGAACCGCCTCCTGAAAGCTAATGGTCATCTTCGCCGCCCTTTGCAAAAAGCTCCGCTACCTTCTTGGGTGTCATCTTGGCCTTGACTTCTTTGTTCACCATGATACACGGGGACAATCCGCACGCGCCGACACAAGCCACCGTTTCGAGTGAGTATTCCAGGTCGGCCGTGGTTTCTCCCTCCCTGATGCCCAGTTGGTTCTCCACTTCCTCCAATATCCGCGCCCCGCCCCTGACGTGGCACGCGGTGCCGCGGCACACCATCACGTGGTGCCTGCCTATGGGAGTGAATCGGAACTGCGTGTAGAACGTTGCCACGGCATACACCCGGCTGTCGGGCACGCCCGTGAACTCGGCTATCTCGAGCATGGCTTCTTCCGGGAGATAACCGAGCTCCCCCTGCACGTCCTGCAACAACGGAATGAGTTCGTGACTTCTTCCCTCGTAGGATGAGAAGATCGCGCTGAGGTCAACTGCCATACTACTTCTCCTGACTTTGCTCGCGCTGGTTACAGTTTTGTATTATAGCAGCAGGCGGCCCAAAAAGCAAAGTTATGTCGTGTGTTTGATAGGGTTGGGTGTGGTTAGAAATCTAGGTTCAAGCCCTGCTCTCGTCGTCTGTACTGGGGGAAACCTTTCTGAAGAAAGGTTCTCCCCCAGACCCCTTTCCAAAGACTTTTCACAGCCGTCCCGGCGGCCGGGCCGGCTTGCTTTAACAGCCTAAGGGCTTCTGAAGGTCCTCGCCC
>Ga0114922_10000096_pt1 | contig 76286 bp, 62 predicted proteins | sample AartaG_FD_100975 | JGI IMG/M metagenome (GOLD analysis project Ga0114922, IMG submission 100975) | Deep subsurface microbial communities from Aarhus Bay to uncover new lineages of life (NeLLi) - Aarhus_00045 metaG | ecosystem: Environmental > Aquatic > Marine > Oceanic > Sediment | place...
ATCATCGCCACCCCCAGCAGACACAGCGCCAGCCCCGCCGCGATTCGCACCAAGCTCGGCCGCCCCTTCCTATCCGGTTCCTGCTCCCACCCCGACGCCAGCCGCACCACCCTCCCGAACACTGCCCCCTGAAACACTATCACGAACACCGGATTCAGATAGCTGATGATCAGCGCCTCCGGCAGCGTCAGCCGCGTGTACGCGAAGTTGATCGCCACCGGATATCCCGCCCACCCGAACACACCCATCGCGCCCAGCGTCACCCATCCCCGCGCCGACACATCTCGCAGCCTACCCAGTCGGCCCCGCGCGACCAGCACCGCCGACAGCGCAACCCACCCAACCCCTATCGCCCAGAACGCAACCCCAAGCGGCGTCAGCCCCGACCCTTCTCCCTCCGCCACCAGCGCCGCCTTGCTCCCAACCGGACCCGTCGTCCAGAGCACTACTGCCAGCAGCGTGAAAGCATATGCGCGTTTCAACTCGCGGCCCCCCGCCGTCCCATCAGGTTCACCCCGTTCCCCGCCGCGATCAAGGCTGCGCCCTGCCAGAACCCCGGCCCGAACGGCTCACGCAGCAGCACCCAGCCCAGCGCCACCGCCAGCACTGGAGTGAGGTACGTCAGCGGGGGCAGTTTGTGCGCGCCAGCACGCCGCGCGCCGAGCTCCAGCGCCACCAGCCACAGCGTGAACCCCCCGCAGTAGACAACTACCCCGTTCAGCGCCACCAGCCACCAGGCCGCCACTGCTGTCTGACCAGCACCGCCCAGGTATATCAGCGTCTCATACCCGCCCGGCGCGTGCAGCCCACCGACTCCCACCAACACCGCTCCCATCATCCCCACGCCGAATGTCATCGCCACCCATGTCTGAACATCGCCCATTCCGCTCGCCTCTTGCCCCGGCCGCACTGCCACAAACCGTCCCAGGTTGGAGTACACCCCCCACGAGAACGCCGCAAACAGCGCCGCGAGAGCCCCTCCAATCGATTGCACTCCTCCAAGCGCCGACAGCCGACCCTCCGTGGCGATCATCGCGACCCCCAGCAAACACAGCCCCAGCCCCACTGCCATCCTGCCCGCACCACGTCTCCCCTTCACCAGCGGCGCCTGCTCCCACCCCGACACCGGCCGCACCGCCTTCCCGAACATCGCCCCCTGAAACAGCACCACGAACACCGGATGCAGGTAGTTTATCACAACCGCGTCCGGCAGCGGCAGCTTCACGAAAGCATAGTTCAGCGCCACCGCGTACCCCGCCCACCCGAAGAACCCCATCGCTCCCAGCACCACCCACCCCCTGGCCGAGATGTCCCTGACTCTCCCCAGCCTCCCCCTCGCCGCAAGCACCACCAGCAGCGCCGCCCACCCCACCCCAATCGCCCAGAAGGCCACTTCCAGCGGCGTCAGCCTTGCGCCCCCGCGCTCCGCCAACAGCAGAGCTTTGTTCGTCGGCAGCGAGATCGCCCAGCTCATCACCACCAACAGCGTATACAGGTACGCCCGTCTCAATCTGCCAGTTCCTTCACTCTGTCCTCACCTCTCGACCCTTCATCCATTCCCACCAGTCCCCCTCCGCTCCTTTCCCCCCTTCGAGTCGCACCCACGTTCCCGCAGCGCAGCCACCAGGGCGGGAGCACGAACCGTCCCCGGATTCCCGGGGTGAACGTCTGCCAATTGCAGTCCTGTTTGTGGCATTTACTGGTGGTCGCTGGGGCCGTCGCCGGCGAGCGAGGGGCCGATGAAGCTCCTCGACCGACTGCGTCGAGCATGCACCCGGAATCGGAGAGGGAGGAAGTTAGCATGGACCCGCGCAGCCCCGAAGGAGAGCGCTCCAGCGCGAGCGTGCAAGCACCACCCCGCGACATCGTCTGGGCGATCGTGATCTGGGGTCGGGTACTACTGGGCCTGATCCTCGCCATGGTAGGCGGCACTGCCTTCGGCCATGCCTGGACGCGCGAGTATGCGCCATTCTGGTGGGTCGGTGCAATCACTCTGCTGACCGGAATCCTCCTGGTCCTTTCCGGCCTATATGCGCGCACTCGGCCGCCCGGAACTACGCCCGAGGTGCTCATGAGAGAGGAACTTGCGGAGGGGCGGGAGCCGGTGGTACCGCTGCTGGGAGCGGTGCTGCTCTACAAGTACCAGCGCATCACCCAGCGCCAGCTAAACGAGGCCCTCGAGCAGCAGCGCAAGGAGACCGGGGAGAACAGGCGTCGCCTCGGAGAGATACTCCTGGCAATGGGAGCGATCACCCGTCGCCAACTGGACGAGGCGCTGGAGCATCAGCGTGTGTTCGTGCGCGACAAAGAAGCAACGCACGTATAGTACATCTCCCCACCGCCGGCTCGCGCAGCCCCGTCCTGCGCCCACGCCCAGGCGACTCAGCCACTGGCCTCCTGCCACCCCATGTTGTCATTCTGAGCGCAGCGAAGAATCCCGTTGTATGGTGGCGCAGAGCTTGCCCTCCCTGCCCGCCATAGCTTCAGCGACGGCGGGAGCTTGCCGAACGGGTTTTCAACCTGCGTGGGCGCCGCAGGCGCCCCCTGTAGCGCGGGGCCACCGAATCCCGCTCTCTCCGTCATCCTGAGCGCAGCGAAGGCCTGCCCTGAGGAACTCGAACGGGATCTTGCTCCAAGCGCGTCGGTGTTTCGGGCCTTCAGGCCCGGAACTGGCCCAACCCGCCACCACAAAAACCCAGCAATCTCCTGCCCTCTTGGTAGCGCAGAGCCTGCCCTGAGCCTGCCGAATGGGTTTTGTTGCTTCGGTAGCGTGCTGCCGAAGCCCACCCGCGGACCCTTTTGTTGCTTCGGTAGCGTGCTGCTGGAGCCCACCCCCAGACCCTCCCCGCCAACTGCAGGGCGGGCGTGGGCACGCCCGCCGGTGGCTAGGCCGCTTCGCGGCCGCCATCCCGGTCCGAAGGACTTAGGGGCCGTCGCCGTTCTGTAGGGCGGGTATCTCGCCGCAGGCGGATGCCCGCCGGCCGTCGCCGTTCTGTAGCGCGGGGCCACCGAACCCCGCTCCCTCTGTCATCCTGAGTGGCTAGGCGGTGCCCCCGCGCCGCCGCCATGGCGGCCTGTGAAGCAGGCTTAGCCACGCAGCGAAGGCCTGCCCTGAGGAACTCGAACGGGATCTTGCTCAGAAGCGCGTAGGGCAGGTTCCCAACCTGCCGATCTGCGTAGGGCGCCTCCTTCGTTGGGCAAGAGTCCCTAGGCCGGCCGCAGGCCGGCCGAGATGGCGGTCGCCACAGGCGACTTAGCCACTGGCCTCCTGCCCCTTGCCTTGCCAGCCCTGCTCAACACTGCGACGATTCAAGCAGGCGCCGGCCCTGGCGGAGCAGAACACACGGCCCGACTGCTCCGTCCCGGCGCGAGGAGGCCAGGAACATGCGTATCTGGCTGAAGATAATGGGTGTGGTGTGCTTGCTGACGGCGGCGCTGCCGGTGGGCGTTGGGTTGCTGCTGCTGGCCACCGTCTCCTCCAGTCACCTTTCCGAAGACGTGTGGCGATGGCTCCATGATGCTCTGGCGGGCGAGATCGAACCGGTCCAACTCGTTGTGGTGTCGTTTGCTGCCTTTTTCGTCATACTGTCGTGCGTCGCCTTCGGATTAGCGACCAAGCTGTGTGGTCTTGAGTCGCTCCCCGGGCAGCTATCACGCCTGCGGGCCAGAAGCCATGCAGGAGACGGGAGCGATACTGCACCCGGGCGCGAGCAGCGCGAGACCATCCCGGACTGGCTCCGGGCGATGGGGTGGCTCTGTCTCGTGCCCGCGCTGCTGCTTGCACGATATGCGTTAATCGAGATGTCCGCGCCTTGGACGTACCTCCACTACGCGCTGGGGGCGCTCGCCGTTGCGCTGGTTACGCTGTCCTGCCTCTGCTTCGCAGTTGCGAGAAGCGTGAATCTGGAACACAAGATTGCGTCGGAGCTGGGGCGCCTTGGAGCGCCGAGTCTCGAACGGGCCCGGGACAACACAGCGGGAGGAGGCGCCCGGACTCGCACGTCCGGGCTGCGGCGCGCAGGCCTCCGAAGCTGGCTCGTGGCGCTGGGAGTCTTGTGTCTCCTGCTCGCACCGATCATCGCCTACGACCTCCTGGTCTCAACCATCATCTATACGATATGGCCCCACTGGAGCCACGTGGCGCTGATCTTCGCGGAGGCGAGTGTCTACGCTCTTGTGGTAGTGGGGTCTCTCGCGCTCGCGAGTGCGCGCGGCCTTGGCCTGCTCGGGCGGATTACGGAGCGTCTCCCGCCGGCCCACTCCCGGCAGGCATCGGTCCGCCAGAACGCCTATCTCTACATAGCGGGTCTGCTGTGCCTGCTGCCAATACCGCTGATCGTCTCATACGGGATGACCGCGCTCGGGATGTGCCTGGAGGGCTTCCGGGCGCTCGCAGCGCTCATCTTCGGGCTGACAGCGCTATCCTGCGTGTCGTTCTCCATCGCTAAGAGCCGGCGCTCGCTAGGGACGATTCGCGCCCACGTCCAATCGCTTGAGTCTCTATCGGATCCAGACCACGAGCAGGAGGCCCCCGCGGAGGGTGAAACCACGGCCCGGTCAGCCCCAGCCCGACCCAATGATGAAAAGGGAATAGCCCGTGTGGACGACACGGCGGCGGCCGCCGCCGGACCGCGCTCATCATGGCGTGGCCGAGCGCTGGTGGGAGCCGGGATCCTGGCCCTGATAGCCATCCCCCTTGTCAACTACCAACAGGCGCTCTGTCGGCAAGGTGCCCATCTAGGAGGCCTGCTGGGCTGGGCCGGCAGATATGAGGACGCGCTGACGGCATGGGAGTGGGCGGTCCGATCGGACCCAGATGACGCCATCGCACACCACGGTCGGGGCGCGATGTTGGCGGGACTGGGCCGGTACGAAGAAGCCATATCGGCCCTTGATCGAGCGATCCAGTTGGACCCCGATCTCGCCCGGGCACACAGGGCCAGGGGGGCGACGCTACTGGGCCTTGGCAGGTATGAGGAGGCGCTGGCGGCATTCGATCGCGCGATTGAGTTAGACCCTGACGACGCCTGGGCGCACTACAACAGGGCGTGTGCCTACTCCCTTCTCGGGAGGAAGAACGAGGCCCTGCACAACCTGAAGACGGCCATCGACCTCGACGGTGAGCTTCGGGAGTCGGCCCGAACGGACGACGGCTTCGACAACCTACAGGGCGACCCTGAGTTCAGGAGCCTGGTGGGCCTAGACAACGCGAGCTCTGAGTAGCGCCTGCAGTCCCACTACCTCACGTACCGAGTGTTCCCGAGCGCCAACCCCCGCGGCCACCCGCCGGCCGTTGCCGTTCTGTAGGCCGGGTATCTCGCCGCAGGCGGCCGCCCGCCGGCCGTTGCCGTTCCGCCGTTCGTAGGGCGCCAGCTTGTTCCTGCCACTTCAGCGCGGGGCCACCGAATCCCGCTCCCTCCGTCATCCTGAGCGCAGCGAAGGCCTGCCCTGAGGAACTCGAACGGGATCTTGCTCGAAGCGCGTAGGGCATCTCCTCCGTTGGGCAGGAGCTTGCCTCCTGCCCCAGGAACCGCGGTCTTTCATTGCTTCGGTAGCGTGCTGCCGGAGCCCACCCCCAGACCCTCCCCGCCAACTGTAGGCCGGGTATCTCGCCACAGGCGGATGCCCGCCGGTGGCTAGGCCGCTCCGCGGCCGCCATCCCGGTCCGAAGGACCTAGGGACCGTTGCCGTTCTGTAGCGCGGGCGCCTCTGCCCGCGTCAATCTGCGCTAATCTGCGTCAATCTGCGGTTTCTCTCCTCGGCCGCCGCTTCTTGATCGTTCGGCAGGAGCTTGCTTGTCCTGCGAAGCCCTCGTGCCACGGAGCGAACACTACTTCGCAGAGTAGTATTGGTGAAGCAGGGCCTCCTGCCCCCGCCTCTTGCCAACCGCGCGCGCAGGCGGCTTGCCGCCACTGCAGGGCAATGGCGGGATTCCGGCCATCGCCATCTTGAGCAGGGCTTGACCGAAGTCCCCTTCCTCTGCCACACTTTGCAGTGGGTTCCGATTCAATGACTCCAGACAACGACGGATCACGCTTCGGCAGCCCTGGCCGGGCAGGCACGCGACCGAAGCAACGAAGATGTCGTCTGCGCGAGATATGCTGCTTGCTCTGCCTTCTCGTGGCCCTGTGCGGGTGCGAGGTCAGTGACGACGACCATCCCAAGGCGACACCCCGACACCCGGAAAGGTCGCCGGAGACCACAGAGAGTGCGCGGGGAAAGCACGTGGCCAGACAACTGACGCCGGAGGGGGACTCAGTCCTGCTCAGCTTCATAGTTCGGCTGTGGGAGCAGCCCCGCATCCCCACTGACCTCCTGGCAACGGGAACCAAACCCGATGTTGACACTGATCTCGGCCTGGGTCCCTTCACGGCCCCCATTCCCCACGTCATCACGACACCCGACTATGATCCCGACATCGATGTGGGCGGCAAGCTCTCGATGAGAGACGGCCCCCCCAACCCCTGGCGCGTCCTGGGGAAGGGGCTCTATGTCATCGGGTACCTTGAGTGGCCCCAGGGGGCAGATTTCTACCGAGACGAGAAAGGGACCAGACTCATTGCGCTTCAGGGATCTCACTTCGGGTGTGATACGATGGTCCTCTCAGTGGTATCGAGACACCCGGCCCGATTGATCGCCGAAGATCTGACAGCGTTACACACTGAGTCGGGCGTCGGCTTGGGAGACGCCAGAGATCGCTTGATTCAGCTGCTCGGCGAACCTTCGTGCACGAGCGACTTCGATGAATACGAGATACTGTGCTATCTGGGGAAGCCAGATCGGTTCGAGATTCGCAGCGGCGTGCGCGCTGGTGAGGTTGATCTTGTCGGCTGGAGCGCCATATATGCAGTACGGGAGAGCCGGGGAGTTGAGATAATGCTTCACTCCTGGAGCACGGAACCATGTGGCTGAGATTGCCAAGGCCAACGACGGATATGATCTGGAAGTCATGAGCGAGCAATCCTGGGCGAGGTTGAGGCCCTGTCTCCCGATGATGGCGGCCCACATCATCGCGATTGCCGACCTCAATGGAGATGGGTTTAGGTTGCTTCGGTAGCGTGTGGCTAGGCCCGAAGGGACGCCACCCCGGCACGCGAGTGCTTAGGGGCTGCCGAAGCGGAACTGGTGAGGGCGATGCCATGCTCTCGAAGTCGGTTGATGGTGCCCTGAGTCATCGCCCCAGCCACCCCAACTTTTTCCCGCCAAGCAGTGCGCCGTACAGGGGAACAACCAACACCGCGTCGGTGCTCCCACGCTGTCTTGCGGGTACGCACCTGCGCCTCGCAGCAGCGCCAACGCGACACGGGTGGAAAGGCGCACGGCCGCCCTGCACCCCCCGTTCTACCCCCGCTGCCGCTGCCGGGAATGCGCGAGAGCGGCCGGAGGCGGGTCGCGATCAACTCGGCCCCGATCTCTATAGGTGACCTGCCAAACCACCGACGCGAGCAGACCGCCGATCGTGTACCACAGCACATCTACGGAGTCCGCCACCGTGAGATGCTCGAAGTGCCTCACGCGAGGCAGGTACAGCTCGAAGATGGCTGACCACATCACCAGTGGGATCAGTATCTCGTCGGCACGGGGAGGGCCGTCATCCCTGCGGAGGCCCGCCTTCCGCAGCAAGAACACCATTATCGGCACCCAGAACGGAATGCACATGAGGTCGTTGAGATGGTCGTGGAAGAACCCGCCCACCACGAACTGCTTGATCAGGAAGCGGTTGGCGAAGTAGAGAATCACACACCCAAGGAACAGAGGATCGGCCAGATATCGGAACCTCATAGCTCAGTGTCCACTCGGCACGTGGAACCCGGCGATCATTATGCCAACGAACAGGGTCGCAGCTATCATGACAATCAGGTTGAGCACTAGCCCCCCTATCTTCCGGCGACCTGCCGCGCTGCGTCCGAGGGTGCGGAAGCCAAGGACGAAGGCCACCGCGCCGGCAAGAACACTCAGCACTGCCATCATGCCGCCCGACCCAGTATTCGCAAACTCACCTCGGTCGCTCACGAACTGCCAGAAGGTGGGAGTGCTCTGTTGCGGCAGCTGCCACGACCATGGGCTGGTGCTGGTATGCCTCGAGGCGTCCTTCGGGAGGTCATCGCTCGACAGATCGTAGTCAAGGCCGACACCTCCTGGCTTTCCGTCACGGCCATAGGACGTAATCCGGTATTGAGTCCCATCCGTCCAGTAGTGCAGCGGCCGGCGCCACCAGTCGAGAGGCGCGCCGGTCTCATCTGTGCGGAAGTGGACGTCCTCGGTCGGCGGGAGGTCGCGGAGCGAGTCCGGTAGAGCGTGCTTCTCCTGGCGATAGGTCTCGATCGCCTCGTCCACCTCTCCGATATTCCGCAGGCTAAGTCTCTGGTGATCTCGAATAACTAAGCCTGGGCCACAGAACTGCCGGAAGGCAACGTAGGTGGAGATACCAAGGACGAGAAGCCCCAGCAACAGTGACACAAGCAGTCTTGGCACAAGCCGGACGCGCCTCTGCTCTTGCTCAGTTGCCAACAGACTCACCTCCGCAGTACAGGCATTCCGTAACGCCTCGCGGATTCCCGCTTCCACACTCAGCGCAATGCCCCTCCTGCCTCGCCCGATCCGCAGGCGTCTTGCTGTCGCTTCGCCAGCGTGTGGCTAGGCCGCAGGGCCGCCACCCCGGTCCGAAAGACCTAGGGACCGTTTCCGTTCTGTAGGGCGCGCATGTGCATCCTGCGTAGCTTGAGCGAAGCAGGACCCATGCGCGCCGCCCCTTGCCGTTCGGTAGCGCGGGGTCGCCGAACCCCGCTCCCTCTGTCATCCTGAGTGGCTAGGCGGTACCCCCGCGCCGCCGCCATGGCGGCCTGTGAAGCAGGCTTAGCCACGCAGCCGAGGATCTTGCTCCAAGCCGGTAGCGCGCCTCCTCCGTTGGGCAGGAGCTTCGCCTCCTGCCCTCTTGGTTGCTTCGGTAGCGTGCTGCCGAAGCCCACCCGCGGACCCTCCCCGCCAACTGCAGGGCGGGCACGCCGATGCCCGCCGCTCCTCGCCGTTCTGTAGGGCGGGCGTGCCCACGCCCGCCGCCATCTTCCCCCGCCTTGCCTTCACCCCAAAGTGACAACCGCCGCCCGCACCCCCGCTGCGCGCCCACCCGGCTCGGCCAATCCGTGCGCCATCAAGGGGAACGACCAACACCGCGCCCATGCTCTCACGCTCTCTTGTGGGTACGCAACCGCGCCCCGCAGCAGCGCCAGGTAAACGCGGGTGGAAAGGCGCATGGCCTCCACGCAATCTCTCCCAACCCACCACCTCTCCCGCCGCGCGCCTAACTCCCTCCCCGCCGTCTTCCTCACTCGCCGTACGCCGTATAGCAGATCAATCCATCTCTCGTTAGTTCTACTATCGTCCGCTATACTATATACTAAGCATACCCTCCTTCTCCAGAGGGACCCGCTCCACATAGGCAGAATAGCCACAGCCAACCGCCCCAGATCCGGCCATATCCGTGTTCAGTAACTCTCACAACGGACATAACTCGGACATATCTCGGCCATTCAGGGAGCCCAAGTTTGTCCGTTCGGACATTATCGCCATTCAAACATGGCCGCAGATGACCGCAGCGGACATTTTCTGTGGGATGAACTCGACAATCACGCGTTTTAGCTTGCCAGTCATACTAGCAAGCGCTTGCGGCAAACCCCCAAAACCTGTCCCACTCCGCCCCCATCCCTGTCCGATTACTCGTTCGAATTGACCATTTCCGCCGCCCCAAATGACCGCCGAAAACGCACTTTGTCACCGCCACTCGACACAAATCGCCACCCCCGCCGGCCGCACTGTCTACTCCACCGTCGCGTGCCGATCCGCCATTTCCTCGTCGCTCCGGCCCAGCTCCTCCCGGAGCTGCAGCACCACCGCCTCCAGCGCGAGCAGTGCGGTCTGCTCGAACTGCGACCCTCCGAACTGGGCCGTACTCGCCTTCCCCTTCCCGGCCGGTATCACCACCGCCAGATCGGCCCCAGATGCCAGAGAAGACCCCTCAGAGCCCGTCAGCGCGGCCACCCGGCCGCCCTGCTCTTTCGCCAGCCTCGCCCGCGTGCGGGTGATGTCGCTCTCGCCCGTTCCCGACACCGCCACCAGCAGGTCGCCCTCTCTCAGCGCCGGCGTGACGCTCTCTCCCACCACATGCGCGCTCAGGCCCAGGTGCATGAGTCGCATGGCGAAGCACCGCGCCACCAGCCCCGACCTACCTTCCCCGGTGACGAAGACGGCGCTCGCCTCCCGCACGGCCGCCGCGAGCGCCGCCACCCGCTCCTGTGCCACCCCTGCGAGCGCTGAGTCGATTTCACGCAGAATCAGCTTGCACGATTCTCGGAAGTTCTGTGCGGCCATTTGGCACGCTCCTTCTGCCAGCAACTTCGTAATTCCAGTTCCCGGGGTCGTCTTCCTTGGCTGCTGGCCGCGCCGCCGCGCCGGAGGCAGGTAGACGCTCCTGGGGGCTTGTGGTCGGCGCAGAGCGGAAAATGCGAGCAGCGCGCGCAAGAGGCCTGAGTATGGAATGTATCACTTGGTAGGTTAGGAGGTAGGAATCGTGGCGACGCTGAGCCTGCACAACAGGCGGCGCCTCGGGTTTACACTTGTTGAAGTGCTGATCGTCGTCACGGTCATCGCGATCATGGCGATGCTCGTGATTCCACGCATAATGGCTGCGCAGCGCAGGGCAAAGGAAACGCAGCTGCGCGGGAACCTGAAGCAGCTGCGGGATGCGATCGAGCTGTTTGAAGCAACCTCGGCGGCGTGGCCGCCGTCACTTGCAGACATCATGGCAGCCGATGGAGACGCCATCAGCGGGAACTTCGACGGCCGCGGGGGCTGGGTAGATCGCTCTGCGTACGCCGGGCCCTATATCCGGACCGGTGATGGGACTCTACCGGATGACCCGTTCACCCAGGCTGCGGACTGGAACTACGACAACGCGACGGGTGACGTTCACAGCAGCGGCGACCTTGCGTCGATTGATGGAAGTGACTACAACACGTGGTGACCTGAGGCGGAACCGAATCTGGCAGTAGTGTGAAGAACAGCCGCCGTGAGGGCATGTCCCTCACGGCGGCTTCGCGTGTGAGAGAGCCGCAGTTGGCAGTTAGCGGGTGAGGGCAGGCTCCTCCGCCTGCCGATGCCTCCGCCTCCCCCTTTGGTGTCTCCTCCTCGCGGCTCGGGGCAGGAGGCGAAGCTTCCTTCGACAGGCTGAGGACAGGCTCTGCCCTACCCAGCCAGAACTAAATGCCGCCCCGCCCTAACCCGTACCCCCTGCATTATACCATGCGGTGTCAAGAGGAAAGGCGTCAAAGGCAGGGAATTGCTGGGTTTTTGTGGTGGCGGGTTGGGGCGGTTTCGGGCGGTGGGGCTTCGGCAGTAGAACTACCGAAGCAACCAACACTGGCAAGCAGGCTGAAGCCTGCGGTACCCGAAGCGGCGAGGGTGTAAGCCGATGGGGGCGGGGCGGTTTCGGGGCGGTGGGCTTCGGCAGTAGAACTACCGAAGCAACCCAACGGCAACGGGCGGCGCGCATGGGTCCTGCTTCGCTGAAGCTACGCAGGATGCACATGCGCGCCCTACAGGGGCAGGAGGCAAGCTCCTGCCCAACGGAGGAGGCGCCCTACCCGCTTGGAGCAAGATCCTTCGCTGCGCTCAGGATGACAGCATGGGGTGGCAGGAGCAAGCCGCTGCCCAACGGAGGAGGCGCCGTACCCGCTTGGAGCAAGATCCTTCGCTGCGCTCAGGATGACAGCATGGGGTGGCAGGAGCAAGCCGCTGCCCAACGGAGGAGGTGCTCTACGCAGATCAGCAGGTTGGGAACCTGCCCTACTGGCGAAGCAGCGATCGCTCCTCGCGCATCCGCTTGGGCAGCAGCCGTTCGTGTGTCTTCATGAACCCGCACTCTTGCTGCTCCTCGGGGTTCTCCTAATCCGCCTCCTCCGCCCCGCGCTTGTTAGTGCCTTGGCGCACTAACTTTGCAGGGGAGATGGCAGCCGTGGCGAACAACAGGGTAGAATAAAGGGAATCGCGGCCAGTTCCGCGGGACCGCCCGCGCATGCTGACACTCTCAAGGACGGCGCAGGAAATTGCCACAAACCACTCCTGATGCAAAGGACGCTGCCAGCCGCGGCCCCTCATGCCCGCTGGTCTGTGGATCAGTCTCCCTGATCCGCTGGGGTGTCCGGCGCTTCCCCCACGCCGCCCGGGCCGCCGGCCTCCTGGTTGTCGCCCTCCTGCTCGCAGCGGCCTGCAATGCAGCCAACCCCCTGGGCATCAGATGGCTCCCCTCCTCCGACGGTCGCGTTGGCCTCCCCCGGGTCTTCGAGTCTCGCCTGCCGGAGATCGACGCCGCTCAGGCGCTCGCCCTTCTTCAGTCCGGCCAGGCCATCTTCGTGGACTCGCGCGACCGGAAGGACTACCAGGCGGATCACATCCCAGGCGCCATGAACGTCCCCCAGCGCAAGTGGGTCGAGCTGTGGCCGAACATGCGGTCCCAGCTCCCCCGCGATCGGACACTGATCCTCTACTGCTACGGCGGACACTGCGGCCTCAGCACCCGCCAGGGCAAGCGGCTATTACAGGAGGGATACGAGAACCTGCTGGTACTCGAGCGCGGGTGGGAAGAATGGACCGAGGCCGGATATCCGACCCAGCAACAACCGCAAGGGAAAGCGACGTGAGATGAGATCCCTCTGCCACGCCATTAGTCGCTTCCTCACACACCGCATCGCGCTCCGCCTCATCGGGCTCGCGGTGGGCGGCGTCTTCATCTACGCCAGCTTCGACAAGATCGTCTACCCCGACCGCTTCTCCGACATCGTCAACGACTACCAGATGCTCCCCCGCGTCTTCATCAACGCCTTCGCCCTCGCCATGCCCTCGGTGGAGATGGTGGTTGGGGTCGCGCTCATCGCAGGGGTGTGGCGCCGGCCCGCCGGTCTGTTAGCGACTGCCCTCACCGTGGCCTTCATGATAGGCATCGCGCAGGCGGAGATCCGCGGCCTCGAGATCGAGTGCGGCTGCTTCGATGTCACCGGGATGAGCGCCACCACTGCCAGTTGGGACCTCTTCCTGCGGGACATCCCCCTCTTGATAGGCTCGGCCCTGCTCTGGCGCAAGGGTTAGCGTCGCTGCCCTCCGCGCCCCCTCGGGCCTAGCTCACGCCGATCTGCTCATATACGCTTGGGTTGATCTCAACCCGCGCACTCTTCACCAGGGCAGCCACCAGCTCTTCGTATCTCCCGTCGATGTACCTGCCCTTCACGCTGGCTCTTACTTCCTCGAAGGGCATGTAGCCCAGCTTCTCCCTCTCGATGCATTTTACTATGTAGAAAGCGCCGCGTTCCTCGAATATGCCGCTCGTCTCCCCCTCAGACAGCTTCATCGCCTGCCCCCTCAACTCAGGGCACATCCTGTCGTCGAATCGCGCGCTTTCGTCGTCCAGTGTTCGCTCGTGCAGAGAGCCTTTCTCGTTGTACTCCGCGGCCAGCTCCTCGAAGCGTTCTCCCCCATCCAGCCTCGACTTCGCCTCTTCGATCTTCGCCCTGGCTTGCTCTCTGCTCGCGCCTTCCGACTCCCCTTCGCGGCGGCGAAACTCGATCTCTATCATCCGAATCACCACCCGATCGCGGCGATCATATAGCTCGTCCTTGATGGCTTCATAGTGCTCCTTCAGCGCCTCCTCGGAGGCATACAGCTCCTCCCTGGACAGTCGCCTCTTGAGCTCTATCACCATGTTCGTGAAGACGTATGTGAAGTATTCGTCCTCTCTGTACTGCTGCGGACCGTAGATCGGCTCTCCGGCTGCCAGCGCCTTGCTTCGTCTCTCGTTCTCCTTCTCGAGATTCTGCAAGAAGGCCGCGTACGTGATGTCCTGGATGACGCCCTTCTCCCGGGCAAGTGTCTGCGCCACTTTGATCCTCACACACTCGCCGAGCGCTCGTTGCCTGATCCACTCGAGCGGCATCTCCTCACCATACGACGCGGTCCAGAAATCCTGGCTGTCGGCAGCGCCGTACTTCTCCCGGAAGTAGCGGTACGCATGCGCCCTGTCTCTCATGATTCGTCGCTGGAGCAGCCCGGCCGATACTGGCTCGCCATTCACCTTCGCGACCCACGAATCGTCCGCCTCGTGGGCAATGGCCAGCGCCACCGCGCTGGCGAGCAGCAAGATTGCCATCAGCGGAGTCAATGTCGCCCTCTGTCCTCTGGGAACGCAGTCAGAGATCCGCCCGCGACGCCGCACGGAGCTTCCCCTTGCACGAGACTGCCGGCAAAGCGTCTTTTTCCGGTCCCGGCGCCTCCCAAGCACGGCCGGCTACGTGCCGGGATGCTCGTGGGCGCCCCGGTCCGTGCCGGACCCACTCGGCACGGGATTGCCCCAGTAATCCAGACCACCGTTATCCGGTATCGTCATCCCCGAATCGATGCAGGGCGAGTCCTGCCTCAGCTTGTAGCCGTCCACGGTGTCTCTCCCGATTCCACCACTTCCCGGATCCACGAGCCTGGGATCATCGGTGATCTTGTGCGGGTCCTCCGGCTCCGTCTCCGGATGCTTCCCGTAGAACACATTGTAGTCGAACACATTGTTCGTGCTCTTCCCGAGGTCGTACCCGCCCTTGCCGAGATTGAAGAAGATGTTGCTGTAATAGTGAATGTGGTCCGGCCACATGCCGTCTTTGTTGTGCCAGATCATCAGCGGATCGCCCCTGCCCTCCCCCACGTAGATGGTGTTGTTGTAGATGCTCGCGTTCGTGACCTTCCCGCCGACCTGAAAGGTCCGCGCGCCGTCGTTCTGGCTGATGTTGTATCTCACAATCGATCCGTCGTTGAACAGGCCGGGGTCCGGGCGCCCGCTCTCGCACAGCAGTATGAACCCACCCTCATTGTCGTGACTGTAGTTGTACTGCACCACCGTCCGGCGCGTCATCCCATCGATATCGAACGCCTGTCCATCCTTCGTCGTATGGGTGAGATAGGCCTCATTGAACTGCATCACCGCGTCGTCCGTCTCCCACACCCAGATGGCGACGTTCCAGTCGCCCGACCTCGCATTGCACCGGCTGGCCGTGTTGTGCTCGATCAAAGGCCTATCGGCCATGCAGGCGACAATCCCGTCGCCGCCGATATCATCCAGCACATTGCTTCTTATCACCAACTTCGTGTAAGGGGCCCACCCCCGATGCCGGCTCCAGTCCGTCCACGTCTTTATCCCGCTCCGGTCACACCGATAGACGTGACATCCCTCAATCAACACGTCGTGGAAGCTCGTCTTCACCGACTCCCCGATCACATCGAAGAGAATCCCGCTGTTGCACTTCCCGCCGTCCCTGCCGCTGTGGCAGTCGCCGTTCACGTCGTGCACCTCCAGGTTCTTCAGATGCACGTGGGTGAGCGTCCCCGCCTCCTCCCCCAGAATCCGCACCCCCGATCTTATCGCCGGCGCGGCAGGATCGTGGTTCGTGACCTCCAGGTTGTTTATCTCCCAATACTCCTGGTTGTACAGGCGAACCGCCTCGGGGACCGCCCCGCCCCCGTTGATCGCGGGCTTGCTCCCCTCACCGTACATGTCAACCACGATCGGATCACCACGTGCCCCCGACCCCTTCGGCCAGAGCTGACCACTCCAGGCGCACCCCGCCTTGAGCAGGATCTTGTCTCCCGGTTCGAAGGTGGTGGCGTTCACCTTGTCGAGACCACACCACGGTGCATCAGGGCCGATCCCACCGCTGCTGTCATCGCCGCCTGTGGAGTCCACGAAGTAAGTCGTGGCGAGGGCAGCGCACCCAATCGCCAACACGAAGAACGCAGCCATCATCAAGTCAAGCAGCATGGTTACACGCCCCTTCATCTGTCATTCTACTCCGACGAGCCGCCGCGCGGATGGCCGGTGGTACGAGGTTCTGTCACAGACGGCTCTCTCCTCTCCCGTCAGATGGACACAGCCGCGGTTCTCTCCCTCCCACATCTCGCCGCCGCACATGCCCCCGCCCAGGAAACGACCGTTACTCGGTCGAACAAAGCTCTGGCGTCAAGCGCCTCAGTCTGCCGCCCTGCGAAACTACGACATGTTGAAGAGATTGCTGGATATCCTGGTCTCCGGGGCCGCGCTGATCGCTTCCTTGCCCTTCTGGCTCGCGATCGGCGTCGCCATTGTGCTGGAGGACGGCTGGCCGGTCCTCTACCCACAGACCCGCGTCGGACGGCGGGGCCGCATCTTCCGGGCCTACAAGTTCCGCTCTATGATCAAAGACGCCGAGAAGGTATCGGGCCCGGTGGTGGCCGACCAGGACGACCCCCGCGTCACTTCGGTGGGCCGCATCCTCCGCAAGGCCGCCCTCGACGAAATCCCGCAGCTCCTGAACATCTTCAAGGGAGACATGAGCTGGGTCGGGCCCCGTCCGGAGAGGCCCGAATTTGTCCGCCAGTTCCTGGCCGAGATCCCCGGCTACGGCCGCCGGCACGACATCCGTCCCGGCCTCACAGGCATGGCCCAGGTCTATGGCCGCTACTACACAGACGCCGCTGACAAGCTCAAGTACGATCTCTACTACCTGGAGAATAGGTCTCTTCTGCTGGATTTCCGTCTCTTCGTCAAGTCCTGGCTGATCACCGCAAAGGCCCGCTGGGACAGCGCGGCGGAGAGGAGATAGCTGCTGGGTTGGGGCGCCGCGCGGCCGGCCCGTACCTGGGAGCCGGCCGCTACCTGGGAGCGAAGTCTCGGGGACGCCGCCGGCTCAGGCCGAAGTGGTAGGCGAGGGCCCGGCGAATGCGGCTCGACGCCTTCCCGTCTCCGAAGGGATTGGCGCGCGCCGCCATCCGACGGTAGGCGTCCGGGTCGGTCAACAGCGCCGACGCCCGCTCGACGATGCGCCGCCGGCTGGTTCCTACCAGCTCGGCGCATCCCGCCTCCACTCCCTCGGGACGCTCCGTCGTGCGGCGCATGACGAGCACCGGCTTCCCCAACGAGGGCGCCTCTTCCTGAATGCCGCCGGAGTCAGTCAGGATCAGGTAGCTCCGCCTCATCAGATCGACAAACTGAACATACGCAGGCGGGTGAATCAGGCGGATCCTTTGCTGGCCCTTCACTACCCGCTCAACCGTCTCCCTCACCACCGGGTTCGGGTGCACCGCGTACACGATCGCGACGTCGGGAAACCGCTTCGCAAGCGCCAGCAGCGCGCGACAGATTTCTTCGATCCCGCGCCCCCAGCTCTCCCGCCGGTGGGCCGTCACCAATATCAACAGCCTGCCTCTTACCCAGGCAGCCGGCACCGCCGCTTGCCGCGGCCGCCGCTTCGCGGCATGCAGCAACGCATCAACTGCCGTGTTCCCCGTCACGAAGATGTGATCGGCGGCGACGTTCTCGGCCAGCAGGCTCTCGCGCGCCCCCGCCGTCGGCGCGAGGTGAATCTCCGCAAGTCCGCCGACCAAACGCCTATTCATCTCTTCGGGAAAAGGATCGTACGGGTCCCCGGAACGCAGCCCCGCCTCCACGTGCGCCACGGGGATCTGCCGGTAGAAGGCCGCCAATCCGGCCGCCAGCACGGCGGTAGTGTCCCCCTCCACCACCACCACATCCGGAGGCTCCTCAGCCAGCAGCGCGTCCAGGCGCTGCACGGTGCGACCGGTGATCTCGGCCAGCGTCTGCTTCTTCTTCATCACGCCGAGAGTATGGTCCAGGCGCATGCGAAACAGGCCGAGGTGCTGCGGCACCAGGTCCCGATGTTGTCCGGTGCCCACGAGAACCACGCGAAACTGCTTTGGATACCGCCGCAGTTCCGCTGCCAGCGGCCCGAGCTTCGTCACCTCGGGCCGCGTCCCCATCACGATCATTGTCCTAAGTGGCGATCGCATCGATACCTGGCAATCCCTTTATTCCCCGCTTCCAGCACCCGACGAATGCCGCCCGCCACGCGTAGGTGCGGTTCGAGGAAAGCTGCCTCCAGGCCTCCTCCCCCACCTCACACCTCGCCGACCCACTAATAGATTCGCTGCCGGCGCGCCCCGTCCTACCCCCCCGGCCCCCTCGACCGCAATTGACCGCCTCCGGCCTCCTTGCTAGAATGCCTCCTGATGGACGGCAACGGGAGCACAAAGGGGGAGCAGAGCATGATCGAAGGTGTCGGAGCAAAGCATTTGAAGGTGAGACCCGACCAGCGCGGCCGGGTCTGCATGCCCAGATGAGCACTCACAGACGCATACTGGTCACCGGTGCGCGCGGGATGTTGGGCACCGATCTCTGTGCCGTGCTGAAGGACGCCGGTCACGAGGTCATCCCCGCCGACATCCAGGAGTTCGACATCACCCACGGCCCATCTACGCTGGCATTCGCAAGGGAGCATCGCCCCAGCGTCATCATCAACTGCGCCGCCTACACCGCGGTCGATCAGGCCGAGACCGAGCGGGAGCAGGCATTCCGAGTCAATCGCGACGGCGCCCGAAACATCGCGCAGGCGGCGGCCGACGTAGGCGCCCCCTTGCTCCATATCAGCACGGACTACGTGTTCGACGGCGCCAAGCCGGGGGCGTACGTCGAGGACGACCCTCCCAACCCCGCGACCGTCTACGGAGCCTCCAAGCTGGCGGGCGAGGTGGCGGTGCAGGAAGCCCTGGCTCAGCACTGCATAGTGCGCACCGCCTGGCTCTACGGCATCCATGGGAAGAGCTTCCCGCGCACGATGCTGGACCTCCGACTGGAGAGCAAGCCGCTGCGCGTCGTGGACGACCAGTTCGGCTGCCCCACGTACACCCGTCACCTGTCCAGGATAGTGGCGAAGATCATCGAGCGTCCCGCATACGGGGTCTATCACGCCGTCAGCGCCGGCTCCTGCAGTTGGTACCACCTCGCCGCCGCCGTCCTGTGGGCCGCCGGCCTCAGCCCCGACATCGAACCGATCCCCACCTCCGAGTTCCCCCGGCCCGCGCCGCGACCCGCCAATAGCATCCTCGACACCACCAAGCTCCAGCAGACATTCGGCCTCGCCCCCCCGCCCTGGCAGGAAGGCGTCGTCGCCTTCGTGGCCCGGTGGAAAGAAGAACAGCGACGCTAACGCCCACGCCCGGCGCTTGCTCCCTACCTGTTGCCTATGTATGGCAGCTCCCTGTTGCCTATGTATGGCAACTACCCGTTGCTTATGTATGGCAACTCCCTGTTGCCTATGTATGGTAACTGAAGAAAAAAGTGCCCCAGGCGCCTTGACAAGTCGATCCACGTACTATACCATATAGGTTCGTGTGGACCGAATTCGGGGGTACAGCTGGTTTCCGGGGACAGGTGCCAGAACCGCCTCGCCATCTATGTAGTCCTTTCACCTAGCCATTGACAAGAGCCGGTCTCCCGCCACCGCGGCCAGGGCGCCGTGGAGCGGGGCCGGCTACTACTCGCGTCGGGCCGGAGAACGCCCCGGCCAGGGGGAGTCACACAGGTATGCAAACTGTCCGGGTTAGAGGTCGCATCCCGCATCACGCTCGCGTCGAGGCAGAGATTCCGGACCTGATCGAGATTCAGTTGAATTCCTATAAGTGGTTCCGCGAACAAGGGCTGCTGGAGCTCTTCAGGAACTTCTCCCCGATCCAGGATTTCACCGGCAATCTCGCCCTTTCATTCTGTGACCCCCAGGACAACGAGCCCAAGTACTACCTGGGCGAGCCCAAGTACGACCTACGCGAGTGCCACGACCGCGACGCCACCTTCGAAGCCCCGCTGAAAGCGCGGGTCTGGCTGCACCACCGACGCACCGGGGAGATCAAGGAGTCGGAGGTGTACCTCGGCGAGCTTCCCATCATGACCGAGAATGGCACCTTCCTCATCAACGGCGCCGAGCGCTGTGTCGTCAGCCAGCTCGCCCGATCACCCGGCGTCTACTTCCGAGACACGATAGACTTCAGCGGCCGCATCCTGTACAGCGCGCAGGTCATCCCCAGTGAAGGCGCGTGGCTCGACATCGATTCCGATGCGAACGACCTGGTATCGGTCAAGATCGGCCAGGCGCACAAGTTTCCGGTGACCGCGCTGCTGCGGGCGCTACACTCCATCAATCTTGCGCCAGGCAGCGAAAAAGTTAAGTCCTCCACCGATGGGGACCTGGTCCATCTCTTCGGCGCGCCCGAGAAGCCCCGAAAGCTCACTGTCGACGTACTGGCGGGCCGGAGAGTCTGGGACCGAGTGAGCGACCGGGCGACAGGAGAGGTGATTGCCGAGGCCGGGGAACGGCTCGATGAGGAGGCGGCAGCCCGCGTCGCAGAGCTGAAGCCGAAGAACTTGCGGCTTGCCGTCGTGCACCCCCTGATCGACCAGCCGATGGAGCGGGATCAGACTCGCAACGAGGACGAGGCGCTGGTCGACATCTATCGACGAGAGAGGCCGGGAGATCCGGTCACTCCCGAGATCGCGCGGAAGCGGCTGTCCGGGCTATTCGCGGACAATCGACGCTACGATCTGGCTCGCGTCGGTCGCTACAAGCTCAACAAGAAGCTGGGCCTCGACTTGCCCGAGACGGTAAGAACTCTGACGAAGGAAGATCTGATCGCTATTCTGCGGTATCTCATGCGGCTGAGCGACGGCGACGAGACGGCGACGGTGGATGAGATCGACCATCTGATGAACAAGCGCGTGAGGTGTGTGGGTGAGCTGCTGCAGAACCAGTTTCGAATCGGCTTCCTGCGGATGGAACGGATCGCGCGGGAACGGATGACGAGCCTCGATCCGGAGCAGGTGACGCCACAGGCCATCATCAGCACGAAGCCCATCTCCGCGGCCATCAAGAGCTTCTTCGGATCCAGCCAGCTCAGCCAGTTCATGGATGAGACCAATCCGCTTGCAGAGCTGACGCACAAACGGCGGCTCAGCGCGCTCGGACCCGGCGGCCTCAGTCGGCAGAGCGCGAAGCTGGAGGTACGGGACGTCCACCATTCGCACTACGGCCGGATATGTCCCATCGAAACCCCCGAGGGCCCGAACATCGGCCTGATCGGCTCACTCGCCATCTATGCGCGCCTCGATGAGTACGGATTCATCGAGACCCCTTATCGGAGAGTGAAGAACGGAGTCATCACCGACGAGGTCGTCTATCTCACCGCCGACGAGGAAGAGGGCTACCGTATTGCGCCCGCCTCCGTGCCGGTGGACGAGAAAGGACGCTTCAGCGACGAGAGCGTGAGCGTTCGCTATCGAGACACCTATCCGGCCGTCTCGCCCAAGGAGATAGACTTTGTGGATCTGTCGCCAAAGCAGATCGTGTCGGTTGCCACTTCGCTGATTCCCTTCCTGGAGAATGACGACGCGAACCGGGCCTTGATGGGCTCGAACATGCAGCGTCAGGCGGTGCCCCTGCTGAGGGCGGAGGCGCCGTACGTCAAGACCGGTGTCGAGGGGCGGGCGGCGCGGGACTCGGGGGCGGCAGTGCTGGCACGCGCGGACGGTATGGTGACCTCGGTGACGGCGGAGAACATCGAGGTGACGCGGGCCGACGAGACGGTAGACGACTATCTACTCGAGAAGTTCGTTCGATCCAACCAGGCGACCTGTATCAACCAGCATCCCATCGTGTCCAGGGGAGGATTTGTGGCTGAGGGACAGGTCCTGGCCGATGGGCCATGCACGGATGGTGGGGAACTGGCGCTGGGTCGGAACACTGTGGTGGCCTTCATGCCCTGGGAGGGATTCAACTACGAAGATGCCATCATTCTCAGCGAGCGGATGGTCCGCGATGACATCTTCACCTCGATCCACGTTGAGAAGTACGAGATCGAAGCCCGAGAGACGAAGGTGGGACCGGAGGAGATCACGCGGGACATCCCGAACGTCGGCGACGAGGCGCTGAAAGACCTGGACGAGGACGGGGTCGTGCGGGTGGGTGCGCTGGTGCAGGCAGAGGACATCCTGGTGGGCAAGGTGGCGCCGAAGGGCCAGGAGGAACTCACCTCTGAGGAGAAGCTGGTGCGGGCCATCTTCGGGGAGAAAGCGGCCGAGATGCGAGATACTTCGCTCCGGGTGCCCCACGGGGAGAAGGGCAAGGTCGTGGACATCAAGCGGTTCTCCCGGGTGAAGTACCGCTGCCAGAAGTGTGAGACACGGTACCAAGTGGGAAAGAACCAGCACAGACACTACTGCGACCGATGTGGGGGTGAGTTGAAGCGGGAGCCCGGCGATGATCTGCTGCCGGGAGTGAACCAGCTAGTGCGGGTCCATGTGGCGCAGAGGCGCGTGGTCATGGAGGGGGACAAGCTGGCGGGGCGGCACGGCAACAAGGGGGTGGTAGCGAAAATCCTGCCTCAGGAGGACTTGCCCTTCCTGCCGGACGGGACGCCGGTGGACATTGTGCTGAACCCGCTGGGGGTTCCCTCCCGGATGAACATCGGTCAGATCCTCGAGACCCACCTCGGCGTGGCGGCGGAAGAGCTGGGGATCCGCTTCGAGAATCCGATCTTCGAGGGGGCGACCGAGCACGAGATCCTCGAGTATTTCAGTATTACGGCAGACCGGCTCCGCGCGCGCGGTCTGCGGAAGTATGTGGTGGAGGAGATGCGCCTGTCGGATGGCTGGTGCGAGGAGGGCGCCGACTACGAATCTCTCAGAGCTGCTCTGGCACGCTGGCTCAACGGGGCCGACCCCGCGGAGGTGGAGCGCGCGGCGGCGTGGGCCGCGGTCGATCCGGAGGAATGGGAGAAGGTACGAGGGGCGGAGGCACGCGCGAGCTACCTGGTGGACCGCATCGCCGAGCGGGTGGATCGGACAGTAGGTTTCGACCCGGAGACCGGAAAGTGCTGGCTCTACGATGGGCGCTCCGGGCAGCCCTTCAACCAGCCGATCACGGTGGGACAGATTTACACGATGAAGCTCATCCACCTGGTAGATGACAAGATCCATGCGCGCTCGACGGGGCCGTACTCGCTGGTAACCCAGCAGCCGCTGGGCGGCAAGGCTCAGTTCGGTGGGCAGCGCTTCGGTGAGATGGAGGTATGGGCGCTGGAGGCGTACGGCGCCGCGCATACGCTCCAGGAGATCCTGACCATCAAGTCGGACGACGTGCTGGGCCGGGTCAAGACGTACGAGGCTATCGTGAAGGGGGAAGCGATTACGGAGCCGGGCATACCTGAGTCTTTCAAGATCCTCATCAAGGAGCTCCAGAGCCTCGGGCTCCAACTGACCGTTGAATCGAGAGAGGCCAAGCCCGTCAGTCTGGATGGGCACGAGGGAGAAGAGGGGCCGGCCTGACGGAGGGGCCGGGATCATCACGGCGAGCAGCCGGGAAGCAGAGAGCGGATGGTAAACACTACGCGATTCGATCAGCTTCGGCTGGGACTTGCCTCCTCGGAGGAGATCCGGCGCTGGTCCCAGGGCGAGGTACGGAAGCCCGAGACCATCAACTACCGGACTTTCAAGCCGGAGCCGGACGGCTTGTTCTGCGAGCGCATCTTCGGGCCTACGCGGGACTGGGAATGCCACTGCGGCAAGTACCGAAAGATCAAGTTCCGCGGTATCACGTGCGATCGGTGCGGAGTAGAGGTGACGCGGGCGAAGGTGCGCCGCGAGCGCATGGGACACATTGAGCTGGCGACGCCGGTGAGCCACATTTGGTATCTCAAGGGCGTCCCCAGCCCGCTGAGCCTACTGCTCAACATCTCCCCGCGGCCGCTGGAGAAGGTGATCTACTTCGCCTCCTACATCGTGACCCATGTGGACTACGAGTTGCTGTCCAAGAGCGTAGATCAGGTCAAGGCCGTGGTTGAGAAGCAGCAGCAGGCGGTGGAGGAGCAGGCGGCAGAGCGAACCGCGGCGATCAAGGCTGAGCGGGACGACACGCTGGCGAAGCTGGAGGCTGGGGAACTGGAAGAAGAGACAGAGGCCAGCGACGTCGAAGAGGCGGCCGAGGAGCGGATAGCGGAAGAAGAGCGGATCGTCGGGGAACGCAAGGGCGAGCTGGATGCGGGGATGCGCCTGCTGCTGGGAGCGAAGCTGAATGCTGACCCGGGTCTCACGAAGAAGCAGCTCATTACTGAATCCGAGTACCGCGCCATCAATAGAGCGGTGGAGGCGCTCATCGGGGAGCACGGAGGGAACTACGAGCAGCTGTTCCGTGCGGAGCTCGGGGCCACCGCGGTGCGGGATCTGCTGAAGGAGATCGACCTGGATGAGCTCTGCCGGGAGCTGCGCCAGGAGATCAAGGAGACTGCCGGCCCGAAGCGGGCACGGGCCATCAAGCGGCTGGAGGTGGCGGAGTCTTTCCGCAAGTCGAAGAACCGACCGGAATGGATGGTCCTGGATGTTGTCCCCGTGATCCCGCCGGAGCTGCGGCCCATGGTGCAGCTCGACGGGGGCCGATTCGCCACCAGCGATCTGAACGATCTGTACCGGCGCATCATCAACCGGAACAACCGGCTGAAGAAGATCAAGGCCCTGCATGCACCGGAATCGATCATCAACCATGAAAAGCGGCTGCTGCAGGAGGCGGTCGATGCGCTGATCGACAACGGCCGGCGCAGCCGGCCCGTGACGGGGTCCAATAACCGTCCGCTGAAGTCGCTCTCCGACATGTTGAAGGGCAAGGAGGGGCGCTTCCGCAAGAATCTGCTGGGCAAGCGGGTGGACTACTCGGGCCGGTCGGTGATCGTGGTGAACCCGTACCTGAAGCTCCACCAGTGCGGCTTGCCGAAAGAGATGGCGCTGGAGCTTTTCAAGCCATTTGTGATGAAGCGGCTGGTCGAGCGGGGCTTCACCACCAATGTGAAGACGGCCAAGAAGATGGTCGACCGCATGCGCGGAGAGGTGTGGGATGCGCTGGAGGAGGTCATCCGCGACCATCCCATCCTGCTGAACCGGGCACCCACGCTGCACCGGCTGGGCATTCAGGCCTTCGAGCCATTGCTCGTGGACGGCAAGGCGATTCAGATCCACCCGCTTGTGTGCTTTGCATTCGGCGCGGATTTCGATGGGGACCAGATGGCGGTCCATGTGCCGCTGTCAACGGCGGCACAGGCGGAGGCTCGCATTCTGATGTTGTCGACGGAGAATCTGTTCTCCCCGGCCGACGGGAAGCCAGTGGTGACGCCCACGCGGGATATCATTCTCGGGTGCTACTACCTGACGCAGAAGCAAGTGGGGGCGAAGGGCAGTCAGAAGGAGTTCGCGAACCCCTATGACGCGCGGCTGGGCTACGAGGCGGGGAAACTGGACCTGCACGCCGACGTGCGCGTGCGGGTGGATGGGGCGTTGGTCAACACAACTGTGGGCCGGCTGATCTTCAACGAGGTGCTTCCGGCCAAGCTCCGCTACCTGGACCGCGTAGTCGACGACAAAGAGCTGGGCCGGCTGATCCGCGAGTGCTATGGCCACTACGGGACGGCGCGAACGGTGAAGCTGGTGGACGATCTCAAGGAGCTGGGGTTCCGGTTCGCGACGACGGCTGGGATCACCATCTCGATGACAGACATGAACGTGCCGCGCGCCCGTCGGGAAGACATCATCGCCCGCACGGAAGCGGATGTGGATGAGACGAACGAGAACTTCGCCCGCGGTCTGATTAGCGCGGGGGAACGCTCCGACGGCGTCTGCCGGCTGTGGAACCAGGCGGCTGATGAGGTGTCCGAGGCGATCCTGACAAACATCGATCCTTTCAATCCCATCTATATGATGGCCCACTCCGGCGCCCGCGGCACCCCGCGGCAGATCAGCCAGATCGCCGGCATGCGGGGTCTGATGTCAGACCCATTCGGGCGCTTCATCGAGGACCTGCCGATCAAGTCGAATTTCCACGAGGGCCTGAATGTTCTCGAGTACTTCGTCTCCACCCACGGCGCGCGCAAGGGACTAGCTGACACGGCGCTCAGGACAGCCGATGCCGGATACCTGACGCGGCGGCTGGTGGACGTAGCTCAGGATGTGATAATTCGCGAAGTGGATTGCGACACAGCCAATGGCATCTGGGTGGCCGCCATACGCGATGGAAGCGAGGAGATCGAGCCCCTGGACCGGCGTATCGATGGTCGCATAGTCCCTCAGGACGTGGTGGATCCTCGCACCGACCGCCTCATCCTGAAGGCGGGGAGCGAGATCAGCGATCACACGTACCAGCCGTGTGCGAAGTGCGGCGGCGATCTGGAGAGTTTCTACCGCTGTCAGGAATGCGGACAGTTGCTCGACGAAGCGGAGCTCACGGAGGCATGCCTGGGACGGGCGTTCGACGGCGACGGCGAGCCGGAGCAGCCGGAGGCCGCAGTCGTGCTGCAGCAGGGGGAGGAGGTCTCTCCCGAGGGAGGGGATGACGGCGAACCAGATGAGAGCGAGGCGGAGGCCGTCGCGGAGGCGGCCGCCGCGGCCGAGACTCAGGAGGAGGAGGAGGAGGGGCTGGAGGAAGTGAGCGTTCCGAGGCCGGTGAGCCAGGTGCCGGCAACTTTGCTCCTCGAGGAGGCCTCCTGCCCTGAGTGCAACAGCGACCTTGAACTGGTGAAGGTGTGTGGTGAGTGTGAGCGGCAGTACGCTGCGCGCGAGCTCGTCCCGGCGCTCACGGCGATTCATCGGGTGGTCGAGGAGTGTGAAGCATTTCACGGCCAGGTGCGGGAACTCAAGGAGGGTGAGCAGGCGGCGGTGGACCTGTGTGATCCGTTCACCGGAGAGGTGCTGGTGGGGCAGGGGAAGGTTGTCCGGAAGACGGCCGCCGGGAAGCTGCGCCGACTCGCTGCTAAGCTCTGGGAGAAGGGAGGACTGGCGCGAGGGGAAGTATTCGTGCGGTCGGCCCTGAGCTGCGAGATGTCGCAGGGGATCTGCGCATTGTGCTACGGGCGCGACTTCGCCACCGATCGCCTGGTAGAAGTCGGCGAGGCGGTGGGGATCATCGCCGCCGAGTCTATCGGGGAGCCTGGCACACAGCTGACGATGCGCACCTTCCATACCGGCGGGGTCGCCGGGCAGTACCTGACCGGAGTCGCTCAGGTCAAGGAGAAGAAGAAGGACACGCTCAAGCAGTTCTGGGGTGACGTGAAGGCCGGGATCGTTCGACTGAGCCCGCGAGAGGAGACGGCGAAGTCGAAGAAGCGGCGGGCGAGCCGGAGGAAGAAGGCAGAGCCGGTGGGGGCTCGCACGAGCGGAGTGAGCCTGGACCCGGACCAGAAGCGCGTGGTCCAACAGCTCGTGCGGGTGATGGAGGAACAGGTCAAGGGGCTGCTGAGAGTAGTGGAGCTGTTCGAGGCACGGCGTCCCAAGGGCCAGGCGATTGTCTCCGAGGTGGACGGTGCGGTGGCGAGGGTGGAGACCCCAGGCGTGAAGTGGGTCATCATCCATTCGGAGCAGCCGGTGGACCGCGACCATCCCGAGCGTCTCTACGGTGAGGTTCTCGCCGAGGCTGTGGTGGCCAAGAAGGGCGGCGAGGTGTTGGCGGAGACCGGCCAGGAACTGACGCCTGCGCTGTTGGCCGAATTGGTGCAGGCGAAGGTGCAAACGGTGAGAATCGAGCGCCGTCACCTGGTTCCGTACCGGGGCGTGCTTCCGGTCAAGGAGGAGGATGAGGTGCGGGCCGGGGACGCGCTTACCGAGGGGCCGCTGGACCCGCAGAAGGTGCTGCAGATGCAGGGCGTGCGTGCGGCGCAGGACTACTTGGTGCGGGAGATTCAGGCGGTCTACCGCTCGCAGGGGGTGGACATCAACGATAAGCACATTGAGGTTATCGTGCGGCAGATGCTGCGGAAGCGCCGCGTGGTGACCCCAGGTGATACCGAGATGCTTCCGGGCAAGATCTACGACCGGTTCCGCTTCGACGAAGTGAACCGCGCGATTCGGGAGCGAGGCGGCGAGGAGGCCACTGCCGAGTACGTGTTGCTGGGGATCACGGAAGCTTCGCTGGCAACTGATAGCTTCCTGTCAGCGGCGTCGTTCCAGAAGACGACGAAGGTGCTGACGGAGGCGGCGATCCAGGGCAAGGTAGACAACCTGGTAGGACTGAAGGAGAACGTGATCATTGGGCGGCTGATTCCGGCCGGCACGGGGATGAAGTCCTACCGGAACCTGCGAGTGCAGGGCCCGCCCGGAGAGGCAGCTTTCTATGCCCCGACCCGGGAGGCCGAGCTGCTGCGGTCGGCATTTGGGGGGCCGGACCTCGCCGCGCCTGAGGAGGAGCTGATTCGGGATCTGGCGGAGGTGGATCTCCCGCGGCCGGACGGCGAGGAGGACGGCGCCGGCGGCGAAGACGCAGCAATATAGCGAGGCGAACTTGACCTCGAGGTCCCCGTCCACAGAGCGGACGGGGACCTTTTTCGTTGTCGGCTGGTGTGACTCGCGAGTGTGGGGACCCCTGAGAGGTCCGGGCTCTGAGCCGGCAAGGGGCCCGAGGTTGGGCGCAGACCGGCTAGAAGCTGTTTCCTAACCGCCATCTGAGGTTAGGAAACAGCAGCACAAGCCACCAGGCTCCAGCAGGCGCATTTCATGCCAGCGTCTCTAGCGGACAGCCACGCGAGTGAGGGTTATGAAATGCGCTCTAGGCGGAGGGGCGCTTGCCGCGTCCGTGAAGGGCCTCGCGGAGCTGCTCCAAACGCCGCACCGCGAGGTGGGCTGTCTCCTCAGCAACAGGCCCGGGGCCATAGCGCGCCTGAAGGAACAGATGAGTGAGAGCGCGCAACGGCTGCAGGCAGCCAACTGTCAGTCGCGCCCTCTGCCCCGGGGGAGCAGCCACCGCGGCAGACTCCACCGCGGCAGACTCCACCGCGGCAGACTCCACCGCGGCAGACTCCAGCGCGGCGAGGAATTCCAGTGGGGTCTGAGACGGCAGCCGGGGCCATCCGCGGCGCCTCAGCAGACGACACAGCTGATGATATGCCCACAGCACCGCAGCGTGGGAATCGCGCCTGGCGCGAGCGCGAAGCGAGCGGCCGGCGCCACGCCTGGCGAGGAAGACGAGAAGGATGAGCGCTATGAGAGATGCCGACCCCAGCACCGTCCCCACCACCGGATGGTCTCGCAGGAAGAAGCGGAGCCGGAGCAGGGTCAGCCGGAGGGGCGGCGTCGCCGGGAGCTCTCCGGCAGGGGTCGCCTCCACGCCCACCCATCCCCATGGCGAGAGGTAAACCTCTACCCACGCATGCGCGTCGGACTCGCGGATAATGTACTCCCCTCGTTCCTCGTCATACGGGCCCACTGCGTATCCGACGGCGAGCCGGGCGGGGATACCGACTGCGCGCGCCATGACCGCAAGAGCGGTGGCGAATAGGTCGCAGTAGCCCCGCTTCTCTCGAAAGAGGAAGTAGTCGGCGGCATCTTCTCCGAGGGGTACCGCGGGCGCGTCGAGAGTGTAGACGCAGTTCTGCTGCAGGTAGGTGATAAGAGCGGCCAGCCTATCGTAGGAGGAGTCGGCGTCGCCGGCCACCTGGCGGGCGAGGTCCGCCACGCGCCGCGAGCTGAGAGGGATCCGCAGATAGGTCTCATCAAGCTCACCTGCTATCGACCTGAGGGTTCGCGCGGAGGTGGGCCCGCGGTTGCTGCGGCCCATTGATAGCGGCTGGGAAACCACTTCGTAGGTTGTCCCTCGTCGCAGCGCCACGTCAGACGCCCAGACACAGCCGTACTTGTCCACCCTAAGTGCGTCGAGTGTGTTTGGCGGGATGCTATCTTGCATCCTGACGAGCCGTATCTGCCCCGGTCCATAGAACACGAAGGGCAGGTCTTCCTCCGCGCGCACAGTGTGGGTGACCAGACGTGCATCCGGCTCGAAAAACATGAAATGCGACAGGTCGATAGCGCGGCCCGTGGCGAGGGCCGCGGAGGTGCGGGAGTTGTCTTTCAGCCACGCGGTCCCGGTGTACAGGTCGAAGACCTCGCCCCGCCAGAGCTCGGTTGGGGGGCCCTTGACGGCGAGGACAGGGAGGTCGCGGAGCGCGATTGGGCCTCCGCCAATCGGATAGCTCCGGCCCGCGTCTGATGTCGGAGCGCGGGCCGCGGGGCCGCGGAAGCCCGGCGAGGAGAGGGACATCATGAGCGGCCAGCTATACTGGGTTCCATATGCAGCGGCTGGAAGGAAGAGCAAATAGGCCAGTGCCATGATGCCAGCGACCAGGGACCCGAGCGTTATCCAATGCCTCTGGCGCCATCTCCTGAGGTCCCAGTGCGGCCGCCTTGGTCCCCCGTCGGCGGGCATCCCCGAGAGCAGCATGGCCTGACCCACCGCGGCCAGCGCGGCCGGCAAGAAGACGGCAAAGCAGGGGGTGACAACTGACGCCGCTCCCCGCGCGCCGACGAGGCCGAAGATGGCGAGAGCCGGCACCAAGGAGAAGGGCAGCATTTCGCGCCTGACGAGCAGGAAGGTGAGGGCAACGACCAGCACGGCCATGCGGAGTCCCATAGTGAGACCGACTTCGCCCAGGGCGCGGTAGACATCCGAGGTCTCCGCCTCTATCTCCCAGAGGATCAGACCGTGGAGGAAGGCCGCCGCGGCCGCCGCGCCCACCGCCCCCAGAGTGAGCCGCCTGGCCAATCCCCAGTCGCGCGTGCGCCAGTTCGCGAACACGCCTGTGCAGGCGAGCCCAGCCCCGATCAAGCCGACGCGCGCGCTGCCGGCACCGGCGCCCGCGGCCAGCACGGCGACGGCTACGGCGACGGCGGTCGCCCCGTACAGCGCGGCTTCGTCGAACGGAGTTATCTGTTCACTCGCTCGCAAGGAGCACGCCCTCGAGGGCCTCTCTTAGGTCGTCGCCCCGTCGCACGCCGACCGTCGCGGCGCCGGCGGCCAGGAGAAGATCTGCCATCTCAGTGGTGTGACTGGCTCTCACGTCGAAGCTGTGGGCGTCCAGAAGTATCGCCGCCACGCGGATGTGTCGGCGCACCAGGGAGGCGACTGCCTCGGGAAGCTCCTCGTCCGGGGCAGCGGTGACCACATAGACGGAGCCAGCCGAGGGAAGCCGCGGCACGACCCACTTCAGCAGCCCGGAGATTGGCAGGCTTCCGCCAGCAGTTACGCGGGCCAACAGCTCGAGCGCCTGGTATTCCTGATCGGGTCGCTCCACGCTCAGCGATTGCGGGCCCTTGGCGGAGTCTGCGGCGATGAATCCCGTGGCATCGCTCACCAGTGCCCAGCGGATCACCGAAGCGGCCACCCGGACGCCGACTTCGAGCGTGGTATCTACCCCGGTCCCGAACTCGGAGCCGGCCCTGGTGTCGAGCAGCACCGCCAGGTTCTCGGAGGCGCCGCGCTCGAACTCGACTACTGTAAGTCGGTTGTGGTGGGCCGTCGCCGGCCAGTGGATCCGGCGGAGCTCGTCTCCGGGCTGATAGTCTCGAACGCCGTAGAAGTCCAGCCCCGCCTCGTAGGCTCGGGCCCGTTCGCCCGCGGTTGCCCCGCGGGCCCCGAGGGCGCTCCTGCCAAGCGTGCCGTCGAGCTCAATGGGCCGCGGGTACACTATCGCTTCCCCGCGCGCCTCGAGGGTGGCCTGCCGCTGAAAGATGCCGAAGGGATCGGAAACCCAGACGCTCAGTGGGCCCAGCGGGTAGACACCGCGTTTTCGGGCGCGGGCTTGATATGAAATGGATATCCGCTCGCGCGGCCAGAGGGCGGGCAGCGTGAAGTCCAAGGGTTGATCGGTTTCGAGCAAAGGCGGGAGCGTATCCCTGACGGCGAGGGAGAAGCGGGGAAGCCGGCTCCGATTGGTCAGTTGGAGGAGGACCGTAATCGGATCGTTTTCGAAGACCCGATCGGAGGTCTCCCGGCTCCAGCCCAGACCTTGGGCGGAGAGTCGCGAGATGACATAACTCACGATCACGACCGCGACGAGCGACGCGAACATGAAGTAAACGGGGTAGGCGTTGTAGCTGAGGGCCACTAGTGCCATGCCCCCGGCGGCAGTGATGATGGTGAGGAACTGGAGTGTCATTGGGGGGAAGTGCCGGCGCGTGATTCGCCGAGCCGCAAGCGGTCCGGGATTCGATCCAGTCGAACCAGGTCGTCCAGCGTCTCCCGTTCCGAGATCAGTTCGGCCCGGCCATCAGAGACCAGCACGACAGCAGGCCGGGGCAGCCGGTTGTAGTTGCTGGCCATTGAGTAGTTATAGGCGCCGGTCGTCTGCACGGCAAGGATGTCTCCAGGCGCCATCTCCGGCGCCTTCAGATCCGCGATCAAGGTGTCGGTCTCGCAGTGCTTGCCCGACACAGTTACCTTTGTCGTCCTGGGTTCTCGCGCCTTGTTTGCCACGATAGCATCGTAGCGCGCATCGTACAGAGCGGGACGTGGATTGTCTGACATCCCGCCATCGACGGACACATAGGTGCGGACGCCGGGGATGTCCTTTACGATCCCCACCGTGTAGAGTGTGGTTCCCGCCTCCCCCACCAGGCTGCGGCCCGGCTCCTGTAGGAGCTTGGGCAGGGGGAATCCGTGCTTCTCACACCGCGCTCGCACCGCCTCCGTCACTGCTTGCGCGTATTCATCCAAGGAGGGGGACTCATCCTCGGGCAGATAGCGAACGCCGAGGCCTCCGCCGAGATCCAGCTCCTCGACGACACACCCAACATCCTGGCGCAACTCGGCGGTGAAGTCCATCATCATCTCGGCGGCCTGGCGGAACGGCTCCAGGTCGAATATCTGCGATCCGATATGGCAGTGAATGCCCCGGAACTCGAGGTTGCGCGCGTTCAGTGCTGCCGCCACGCCTTGCCTGGCGGCGCCGCCCACTATGGAGAAGCCGAACTTGGTGTCTACCTTGCCGGTCTGTATGTGTGTGTGTGTATCGGCGCGCACTCCGGGAGTGACCCGCAGGAGCACGTCAACCGTCTTCTCCTTCTCCGCCGCCACTTCTTGGAGCAGATACACCTCCGGGAGGTTATCGAGCACCACTCGGCCCACGCCAGCGTCTGCTGCCATTGCCAGCTCTTCCCGCGACTTGTTGCTGCCGTGCAGCAAGATGCGCGCTGGCGGGAACCCCGCGCGCAGGCCCGTGTAGAGCTCCCCGCCGGAGGAGACGTCGAGCGAGAGCCCCTCTTGATCAACGATCCGGCAGACCGCAGTGGCCATGAAGGCCTTACCAGAGAAAGAGATGCCCACGTCCGGGTAGCGCGACTCGAAGGCGGCACGGTACCTCCGGCACGTTTCCCTGAAGTAGTCCTCATCCAGCAGGTACAGGGGGGTCCCGAATTCGCGCGCCAACTCAACGGTGTCGCATCCACCGATCTCCAGCGCACCGTTGCCGTTGATCCGCTGTGTGCCCAGTAGCATATGCTCTGCCTCACTGTCCGCGCCGCGGCAGGCGGCCTGTGAAATGCTGTGGACGCCAGACTCGCTTGCTGCAGTCTGGCGTCGTGGTTCCGGCTCTCTCTTCGGCTGGTCTTCAGGCAGGCGTGAACACACGAGCGCCAGAGTGGCGCTTGGCCTTGGTCGTCATCCAATACATGTATACGCAGGCGTTCATGTGTCACCACGGCCCAGGGGCCACTTGAGAGGATATCCGAATCGGCGGCCAAAGTCAAGGCGGGGCGCGGAGAGCGGAGACCTGTAACTTATGGGGTTGGATGGACGTCTAATACCTGGGAGGGAAAAGCTGATTGGTGAAGGCGCCGCGGAGACAGTCGCGTTGAGGGAAGGCGACACGGCCATCCAAGCGCAGGACGCTGACACCGCCCTGGTGGCGCGGGCGCAGCGGGGCGAAGGGGACGCCCTCGATCAACTCTATGTGAGACATCGAGATCAAGTGTATACTCTCTGCCTCAACTTATGCGGAAATCGCGAGGAAGCCGAGGATCTCCTTCAGGAGACGTTCGTGTGTGCCTATCGGGCGCTCGCCAAGTTCCGCGGGGGATCGAGATTCAGCACGTGGCTGCACCGGATCGCGGTGAACCTGTGCCACGAAGCGGCCCGCCGGAGCCAGCGTCGTGCCGATCCGCCAGCAGTCGCCGCCGGCGCGGACACGGAGGTGATAGACAACGTGCGCGCCGCGCTGATGCGCCTGCGCCCACATCACCGCGTGGTGCTCGTTCTCCGCTACCAGCAATCGCTCTCCTATCAGGAAATCGCCGACCTGCTGAAATGGTCGCTTTCCCGCGTGAAGGTCACACTTCACCGGGCCAAACGCGCCTTCAAGGACGTCTACCTGCAATTGGATGAGACACAACCATGAAATGCCGAAGGGTCCAGCATAGGCTCAGTCAGTACCTCGACGGCGAGCTTATCCCCGCCGAGCGGGCCGCCATCGGTGCCCATCTGGAGGCCTGCACGCATTGCCGCGCGGAGGCGGATGCTCTCGGCACCGCCGAGAGCGCGCTGCGGACGCTCGCCGTTGTCGAGGTCGCCCCCGACCTGATGGACGATCTGCGCCAGCGCCTGGCGACTCCCGCCCCGCGTCGGTTCCAGGTTGGCTGGGTCGGCGCGGCTTTGGTCGCCACAGCCGCCGTTGCTGCGTGCCTGCTCTGGCTCAGCCATCCCACACCCTCGCCGCAGCCAGCTCCGTCGAAGAGCGACACCAGCGTCTCTCAGGTCACAGTCGAACGACCGGAGCCGGTGGCGCCGGTCATGAAGGAAGAGCCGGAAGTCGTGGCCTCTCAGCAGCCCTACCAGATCCCACCACGGATTACTCATAGCACGCAGGGCCTCTCCGAGCGGACCTCGCTCGTCGAAGCGGCGGAGGCGACGCCCGTGGATGAGCCGGCGCCTTTCATGGCCGACCGTGCACCGGCCGAGATGCCGCGGTTCGGCGTCATTCTCCTCCTGGGAGAGCCGAAGCCTGTGCTGCCTTCGTCTAGCTGCTACCTTGAAGTTTCCTTCCCCGATGGTGCGAAGTCCATACTCGACCAATCCGTGGAACGCGACGCGGCCGGGCGGCCACGCTCGGTCCAAGTCTCATACCAACAGGTAGCACCTGAAGCTCAGGTGCTGAACAAGGAGGTCGAAGATGAGACGTGAGTTTCGCCTCTCCTGGCTCGCGGTAGCGCTCCTCATTCCCCTGGCCGCTGCGGCTGTAGTTGCCAGCGGAGGAGCAAGTGGCACTATGGAGGGCAGGGCACTTGCCCCTACCCGATCAGCGGGGGATGTGAAGGTCTCCTTGGATGTCAAGGTCGCTTCCCTTGCAGATGCCTTCAGGCTGCTCTTCAGGGACACGGACCAGTCCCTGATACTGGATCCGGCCGTTGCGGAACTGCCCCAGACTCTGACGCTTACCCTCAAGAACGTCACCCTCGAGCACGCAGTTCGCGGGATCTGCAAGCTGTACGGCCTCGACTATGAGACCGACCAAGCAGGGCTGTGGGTGATTCTGCCCAGCTCAGACTTCGTTACGTTCGGCGGCCGCGATGTTGCGCTGCTTGGGGCTGCCTCCGTTGACGTCGGGCGCCAGATCAGTGTCAAGGAAGGCCTAGGGGGCCCGCCTCGTTTTGTCATGCGCGGTGGCCGCACGATAGGATCATCTGAGCGGCCCTCTCTCCAGCCTTTCCGCGGGGACGAGAAGCTCGTGGATCTCCACATCGAAGACGCTACCATCCGCCAGGCGATAGTGGAGCTGTCGAAAGCATCGGGAATCGAGATGGTCGTCCACAAGGCCGTGCCAGAGGACATCAAGGTCACCGCGCGGGTATACAAGATGAGCGTCGGGGAAGTGCTTGGCCGACTGCTCGCCGAAGCCAATCTCGATTACTCTGTCGACCGCATGGCAGGCAAGCTCGTCGAGCAAACTGAACTCGAGGGCGCCACGGGGCTCATCCGCGGCGACGTGGTCCACATCGTCCCCCAGCCAGAGCTCCGCGTCTCCGGGACGGGAGCCGACGCGGAGGTTGCTGCGTTACTCGCGGCGGCCGGTAGGGCCCGCTCATCTGCTCAGGAGGCGCTCCTGGCGTGGGAGAAGAGCACCGGCGAGAAGACGACGAGCCTGGGCTTCCGGCTGTGTCCGCAGTGCGGCGATCAGGTGATGATGCTTCACTGGAAGTTCTGCCCGCACTGTGGCGCGAAGCTGCCCTCGGAGGAAGAGCAGCCCGAGAAATCCGAATAACCCGAGGATCCTTTCCGTCGTCTCAGCAGGAGAGCGGCCCCGCCGTTGCGGGGCCGCTCTTCCGATAGCCGCCTAGCTGAACTTCTCGACGATGCGCGCTACCCGAGCGAAGTGACGTTTGAGGGAACGATAGAGGCCGCGATATGTCGGGTAGTACTTGTTGTAGATCGCGGAAACGCTGCGATTCGGCCCGACGGGGTCCTTCGTCCGCACGGTCGCGGCGCAGGCGGCCGGAACGTCCGGCCACACGCCTCCCGCCACTCCCCCGAGCAGCGCGGCGCCGAAGGCGGCTCCCTCGTCTATCTCCATGGCGAGGAGTGGGGTCTTGAAAACGTCGCTCTGCATCTGACGCCAGAAGTCGCTGCGCGCGCCGCCACCGGTGTTGCGCACTTCCTCAATCGGCAGATCCATCTCACGGAAGATCTCAAGGGAATCTCGCATCCCGTAGCAGACGCCCTCCATGATCGCACGGGCCATGTGCGCCTTTGTGTGACGCAGGCCCAGTCCCATGAAGACGCCGCGGGCGTTGGGGTCGGCGTGCGGGGTGCGCTCGCCGGCCATGTAGGGCAGGAAGATCAGGCCCTCTGAGCCCACGGGAGCTGAGGCCGCCCTCTCCGCGATAACCTGATAGGGATCGACGCCGCGTCGCTCGGCCTCGGCCTTCTCATCGTTGCACAGCTCGTCCCGGAACCAGCGGAGCGATCCTCCGGCCATCTGCATGACGCCCATCGCGTGCCACTGGCCAGGCACGGCGTGGCAGAAGGTATGCACCCGGAGCTTCGGGTCCACCTTCGGCTGCAGCATCGGCGCGAAGACGGTGCCGGAGGTGCCCACCGACACCTGCACGATGCCCTCCTCGATCACGCCATTGCCCACGGCGCTGCAGGCGTTGTCGCCACCACCGCCAGCCACCGGCAGGGCGGCGCGGAGTCCGGTCTCGCGGGCCGCGGTGTCGCATATCTCGGCCGAGGCCACTGGCGATTCGTGCACCGTCGGGAGCATATCGGTTGTCAGGCCGAGGCCCTTCAACATCGCCTCTGACCACTGGCGTTTGGCCACGTTCAGCAGGGAAGTGCCAGCGGCGTCGGATACCTCGGTGGCGTACTCCCCGGTCAGCCGGTATCGCACGTAGTCCTTGGGCAGCAGTATCATCCGCAGGCGGTCGTAAACCTGGGGCTCGTTGTCTCTGAGCCATACTATCTTCGGGGCCTGGAAGCCGGTGAGAACGGGATTCAGCGTTTCCTCGATCACCTTGTCGAAGCCGACGGTGTCGTGGATCCAGTCGCACTGCGCCTGTGTCCGCTGATCGCACCAGAGCAGCGCCTCCCGCAGCACCTTCCCCTCCTGGTCCAGGAAGACCGATCCGTGCTGCTGTCCGGAGAGGCCGAGACCCCGGACCTGCTCCGGCTTTGCGCCGGAGGCGCTGAGAACATCCCTGATTGCCGACACAGTGCCTCGCCACCAGTCGGCCGGGTCCTGCTCGGCCCATCCGGGGCGGGGGGTGTGGAGGGGGTACTCGTGAGTTGCCCTGGCTGCCACTCGGCCCGACGGATCCACCAGGACCGCCTTTGTGCCGGTGGTGCCTACGTCGATTCCCAACAGGTACTCGGCCATCGTCACCTCCCGTCCGACTCGATAGCGCCCCGAGGCCTTTTTCCCTTCCGGCCTTGCAGACCGAACCCCTGCCCTTCCGCGCAGTACGCCTCGGTACACTCGTCCCAGCGAAGGAGACGAACATCTGCCGGATTGCCCATAGGAGAGTTACGCCGGGCCTGTCGGCCGAGCCGGCTCAGCGCCGTCCGTGACTTTGCCGTAGACGGAGATGGTCAGCTCTCGCGTGTGCGGCAGGTCGGTCCGGAGGATCACCTCTGCGCTGACCCGCCCGGGCTCTGTCGCCGGCCCGAAGCGGATGGCAAGACGATAGCGGCACGGCTTTCCGGGCAGCTTGATCGGCTTCAGTGCCGTCAGGGCTGGATGAGTCGTGCGGACTCCCAGAATGCTGAAGCTGGGAACTTCAACCGCAGTCAACTCTACCCATCGCTCCAGCGTCTGCCCCACCTTCATCTTGCCAATATAGATTCCCCGCGGCGTTACATCAACTTCGACCTTCACCTCGCCGCTCACGGTCAGGTCGATCCGCGGGTTGGCCGGATCGTTCGAGCTCACATAGACATGTTTCGCGAACCGCCCCCTCCTCGACCCGGACCGAAAAGTGACATCGATCTCGCCGACGTCGCCAGGAGGGATTTCGCTCTTCCCGGCCACCGCGGGCGTGCACCCACATGTGCTTCGAACCTTCCCTATTACCAGCATGGCGGTACCGGTGTTGCGAAATGCGAAGCTGTGGGAGACCTCTCCGTACTGGTAGACGCTGCCGAAGTCGTGCGCCAGTTCGTCGAACTCGATCCGCGGCGCCCCGCCCGGCTGCTCATCCGGAGCCTCCTTCGGCTCCTCGTCTGCCGCGACCGAGAAGGCTGCGCCGCCGGCAGAGGAACGGCCTTCCCGGGAGGGCTCGCCGGCATTGCCCTGAGCGGCGACGTGTCCCATGACCAAGAGCAAGGAAACGACGACTACATTCCAGTGCAGGATTCGCGCGGCTATGCGCACAGTTCTCTCCTGATTTCTCATTCCTCAGCGCTGCCCTCAGGGCAGGGGGGATGCTCAGAGTGCGCGGTGGTGGCGAAATGATCGAATCCGGCGGGGAAGGGACGACTCTTGCCAGCGCCATCGATCAGTACAGCGCCTTCTCCGGCGAAGGTCTCCCCGATGACAGTGACCGAAGTGCCGGTCTCAGACGTTACCGCGGACGCTATCTCGTTCACGGCCTCTTTGGGGCAGGTGAAGAGAAGCTCGTAGTCTTCCCCGCCAGCAGTGGCCAGGGCAAGGGCGTCGAGGCCAAGCCTTGCGGCCACCGCCGCGCATGAAGCATCAATCGGCACGCGGTCGGCGTCCACGCGGACCGCCACGCCGCTCTCTGCGCCCAAGCGAGGCAGGTCATCGGCGAGACCGTCGCTCAGATCCATCATTGCGTTGGCGAGGCCGGTACGTGCGATCGCTCGACCTTCGGCGAGCCGCGGCCGCGGCGCGCGATGCGCGCTCAGCACCTCGTCCAGGTCCGGCATTTCTTCGCGCGGCAGGCCGCGCTGCAGCGCCGCCAGTCCCGCGGCGGAGGCTCCGAGGGAGCCGGTGACACAGACTGCGTCACCAGCCCGCGCCCCCCGCCGCAGCAGCATCGTTCCTTTCTCCACCCATCCCGTTAGGGCTACATCAACGACGACAGGGCCGTGCGACCCGACCAAGTCTCCGCCCACCAGCGCAGCGCCGTATTCTGAGGCTGCCGCGACTAGGCCCTCCGCAATCTCCTCGACCACCTGGCCGGAGAGCGCCCCCGGTGCGGCAAGGGAGGCGACTGCGAAGGCCGGCTCCCCTCCCATAGCGGCGATGTCGCTCAGGTTCTGGACCATGGCCTTCCATCCAATCTGCTCGGCGGAAGCCCAGTCACGTCGGAAGTGAACGTTCTCCACCATCATGTCGCAGGTGAGCAAGAGGAGACGGTTCTCCGCCACACTGACCACGGCCGCGTCGTCTCCGGATCCAACGAGCACCCCTTCTCCCGAGGCGGCCGAGGCCAGCTCGCGGAAGCGGGCGAGCACTCGGTTCTCGCCGATCTCCCCTATTGGCACGTCGCGCTCCGACTTCATCTGCGATCTGCGGCCGGTGTGCCAAGCAGGGAGAACACACAGTAGGGCCCGCACATCGAACAGGCCCGATCGCCCTCACCACTAGGCTGGTGGCGGGAGCGCGCCCGTTCCGGGTCGATAGACAAGCGAAACTGCTGATCCCAATCCAAGGCGCCGCGCGCACGCGCCATCTCGTCGTCCCACTCTCGGCATCGCGCGCCGAGGCGGACGATATCGGCGGCGTGAGCGGCGACTCGGGCGGCGGCCACTCCCTGTCGCACGTCCTCGCTGCTCGGCAGGCCAAGGTGCTCGGCCGGCGTCACGTAGCAGAGGAAGTCGGCTCCGGCCATTCCCGCGACCGCGCCGCCGATGGCCCCGCTGATGTGATCGTAGCCGGGAGCGACATCGGTGACGATCGGCCCCAGCACGTAGAAGGGAGCACCATGGCAGAGCCGCTTCTGCAAGATAACATTGGGGGCAACCTGGTCCAACGGAAGGTGGCCCGGGCCCTCGACCATTGCTTGGACCCCGGCGCTCCGCGCGCGCAGAACCAGCTCGCCCAGTATAGCGGTTTCTTCGAGCTGTGCCCGGTCGGATCCGTCTGCCAGACACCCGGGTCGCAGCCCATCTCCCAGGCTCAGCGTGACATCGTGCTCCCCGCAAATGCTGAGCAGCTCGTCGAATCGTTCGTAGAAGGGATTCTCGCGGTCGTTCGCCCGCATCCAGCAAATCGTGAAGGCGCCTCCGCGACTGACCACACCAGTGAGCCTGGTCCCGTCCATCGCCAGCTTCGCGGTCTCTCTGGTGACGCCGCAGTGCACTGTGATGAAGTCCACGCCGTCGGCTGCGTGCTTGCGGACAACCGCGAACAAGTCTTCCTCGGACATTGCGACGATGTTCCCGTCGCGCGCGGCGGCCTCGATGGCGGCCTGGTAGATGGGCACGGTCCCCAGGGAGACCGGGGAGTGTGCGAGCGCGCGACGGCGGATATCGTCCAGGTCGCCGGCCGTGCTGAGGTCCATCACGGTATCTGCACCGGCTTCAACCGCAGACTTCAGTCGTGAGATCTCGTCGTCGGGATTCGAGTCGGCCACTGATGTGCCGACGTTGGCGTTGACCTTGATCCGCAGTCCGCTCCCGATGGCGACGGCTCGTAGTGACTTGTGGTTGTGGTTGGCCGGGAGCACGATCGTCCCGGCCGCGAGTCCCGCGCGGACCAGTTCCGGCTCGACCCCGTCGAGGTCAGCCGCGCGTCGGATCTCAGGCGATACTTCCCCGCCTCGGGCTATCTCAAGCTGTGTCATAGGACTGCTCCTGCTCGGCACTGCAGCTGCGGGCTTTTCGGATAAGGCGCCGCAGGTTGGAGGTGGCCTCGACCATGTCCCCGGCCTCGGCAACGGCCGAGATCACGGCGACCCCGTGGGCGCCTGCCCGGATGACCGCATCTACATTGTCGCTGTTAATGCCCCCGATGGCAAGCACGGGCGGTGCGGTTGCGCGCCCGATGTCGCCAATCGGCCCGATGCCGATTGCCTTCCCCGCATCCTCCTTGGAGGGGGTGGGGAAGATCGACCCCACGCTTACGTAGGTGGCCCCCGCCGCCTCCGCTGCCTTCGCCTCCTCCGCGTTGGCGACCGAAGCCCCGACGACCGCTCCCGTACCCAGTATCCGTCGCGCCGCCGCAACCGGAAGGTCGTCGGCTCCCAGATGAACCCCATCCGCCTCGGCCGCCAGCGCAATGTCCACGCGGTCGTTCACCACGAACCCGGCCCCACGCTTCCGCGCCATCCGCTGCATCTCTCGCGCCAGCGCCCACAGCTCGCGGTCCGTGACGTTCTTCTCCCGGAGCTGGATCATGCTGGCGCCCCCCTCCAGCGCCGCCCGAGCCACCTCCAGGTGGCCGCGCCGCAGCCGCTCAACCCGATGGGTGATGACGCATAGAGCCAGGTCCACCCCGATCACCCCCTAGCCGCCGCCCGGTCCTTCCGCGCGAGCCTTCAACTCGAGGTAGACGGCATGAGCGATCGCCAGATGCGCGTCCTCGATCTGCTGCATGCTGTCTGTCGGCACCACCACGCACACATCCGCCAGCCGCTGCATTTCTCCCCCATTCCCTCCCGTCAGCCCGACGACCGCCGCCCCTGCCTCGCGGGCCACTCCGATCGCCTTCAGCACGTTCTCCGACCTACCGCTGCCGCTGAAGGCCAGGAGAACGTCCCGGGGCCCCACCAGATTCCGCAGGGGCTCAGCGAAAACGTGGTCGTATCCCACATCGTTTGCATACGCAGTCAGCATCGGCACACTGTCCACCAGCGAGATCGCCCGAAACCGCCGCTCCGCGGGGGGCACGTCGATACCCTTCGCCAGGTCCTCCACGAAATGCGAGGCCGTTGCGCTGCTCCCCCCGTTGCCGCAGGCGAAGACCTGGGCGTCAGCGCAGTAGGCCTGCCAGAGGCAGTCCACTACGTCGTGGAGAGCCTTGCGGGGCACCGCGCGGATCAGCCCGGCAACTTGTTCCAGGTAGTCGTCCATAGCAGGAGAGCTAGCGGCCTCCGGGCGGTCTGGGCTGCAGTTGCGGGGATAGCTAGAGGCGTGGCCTGGGGGTCCCGGCGGCTCCCTTCACTCAGTTGCCAGTATAGCCAGCGGCATTCCCGCGTGTCAAGGAACGGACTCGCTGCGCGGGCGCGTCGTGGGCCGCCCGGGGAGGCCTCTGGTGATCCTTGTGAGAGTGTGGGCTTTGTGGTATACTGCACAACACGATTTGAGGCGAGGATGGGAAGGGCCAGCAGCGCGCTGTTGATGGCCGACAGACTCCGATCTGCGTCGCCCCGGGCGAGGCATGCTGGAAGCAGCTCGCATCGCTGCCTCACTTATCTATCATCCTGCGGCGAGCTAGCCAAGAGCTGATTGGGGGCGCAGGCCATCATGATGAAAGAGCCGCCGGCTCCGCCTACGCTTATCTACGATCACTCCACCCACCCGGAGGAGCAACTCTGGGACAGGCTGCACGAACGCTCACAGCTGAGCGCTGAGCTGCGGGTTATCGTGCACCTGAAGTCGGGGACCACCCTCATCGGCCGGCTACGGTACTACGACAACTTCCATCTCACTGTGGGCACAGAGGGACAGCTGCGCGATGTCCTCTACCAGGATGTGGCCCACATCCTGCAGGCCTCAGAGGATTCGTGAGGTGCAGCCGACTCATCCCCCGGCCGGCGGCCTCATGTGGGGAAACAAGATCACATCTCTGATCGAGGCCGCGCCCGTGAACAGCATCACGAGCCGGTCTATCCCCAGCCCCAGCCCGCCGGTCGGCGGCATCCCATATTCCAGCGCGCGAACGTAGTCTTCATCCATCGGATGTGCCTCGAGGTCACCCGCCGCCCTGGACTGGGCCTGCTCAGCGAGCCGTCTCCGCTGCTCCTCGGGATCGTTTAGCTCCGAGAACGCGTTCCCGAGTTCGATGCCGGCGATGAAGGGCTCGAACCGCTCTGCGATCTTTGGCTCATCCGAGCGCGCCTTCGCCAGAGGCGAAATCGCGGTGGGATAGTCCATCACGAAGGTGGGCTGTATTAGGGAGGGCTGCACGAGGCCCTCGAAGATGTTGTTGAGCATCGTGCTGAGAGCGAGGTCTTCCTCCGCTGGCAGTTCCAGCCTCTTGCACACCTCCCGCGCCTGCTCTGCCGTCTCCAACTGGTCTGCCGCAACCCCGGCCGCGTCTTCGATGAGTTCGAACATTCTCGCTCGCCGCCAGGGGGGCGAGAGGTCTATCTCGTGTCCCTCCCACGGAAGCTGCATACTCCCCAGCGCATCGCTGGCGGCCTGGGCCACCATGCTCTCCATCAACTCCATCATGTCCCGGTAGTCGGCGTAGGCCTGATATGCTTCGAGCAGCGTGTACTCCGGGTTGTGTCGCGTGGAGATTCCCTCGTTTCGAAACACAGACCCGATCTCGTATACTCTCTCGAAGCCACCGACAATCAGGCGCTTCAGGTACAACTCGGGGGCAATCCGCAGGTACAGGTCTATGTCCAGGGCATTGTGGTGTGTGATGAACGGCCGCGCCAGCGCTCCGCCGGGCACCGGCTGCATCATGGGAGTTTCCACCTCGAGAAACCCGCGCTCGTCGAAGAATCGGCGCAGCGACCGCATCACCTTGCTTCGCGCCGTGAAGATGCGCCGCGCCTCCTGGCTCGCGATCAGATCCAAGTATCGCTGTCGGTAGCGGATCTCCACGTCGCGGAGGCCGTGCCATTTCTCCGGAGGCGGCCGCAGTGCTTTGGCGAGGAGGGTAAAATCGGAGACGGCGACGGTGATCTCGCCGGTGCGCGTGCGAAGGACGGTGCCCGCCGCCCCCAACAGATCCCCGTCGTCCAGTTCGCTCAGCCCGCGGTAGCGCTCTTCGCCGAGCCGATCGACTCGAAAGAGGAGCTGGATCTTGGCGGAGACATCCTGAAGGTCCGCGAATGTTGCCTTCCCGTGGCGGCGCTGGGAGACGAGACGACCTGCGACGCGGGCCTCGCTGCCCTCCAGGGATTCGAAGCCATCGCGGATCTCAGCAGCAAGATGGGTCCGCTCGAAACGGGTGATGCGGAAAGGGTCGCGCCCCGCATCTCGCAGCCGCGCCAGCTTCTCCCGCCGCTGGCGGACGAGTTCCCCCTCTTCGCGGGGCGGACCGCCGTCTCGGGAGTCCGCCCCCACCTCATTCACCGACCGAGAGGATGAGGTAGCTCTGCGTGCCCCCAGGGGCCTCGACCTTGACTGTCTCGCCGGCGGAGTGGCCTATGAGGGCATCGCCGAGCGGCGACTGGTTGGAGATGCGGTGTTCCGTCGGGTCTGCTTCCAGCGCACCTACGATATGGTATTCGGTCTCTTCCCCGCTCGCCACATCGCGGAGCCGGACGAGTGATCCGACTGCCACCTTGCCATCCTTGTGCGGCGCGTCAGCAATCACGGCGTTGTGGAGGATATACTGCAGAGTCTCTATCCTACCTTCGATCTGAGCCTGCTCGGATTTGGCGTCCTCGTACTCCGAGTTCTCGCCGATCTCGCCGAACTGCTTTGCCTCGCGGATGCGGTGGGCCACGCGCTTGCGGGCGCCCGACTTGAGCTCATCAAGCTCGGCCGTAAGCTTCTTGAGGCCCTCCGGGGTGAGGACGATGTCTTGCTTCGCCATCTCTGCCACTCCTACTGCGCTGCACGCCACAGGGCGAGGCCGCCGACTATGTAGCCCCTTCGGGCATCCCTCGCTTCCCCCCCACAACCCACCTCAATACACAGGCACTGACCCAGACCCGCACTCGACGGGGTGCGATCAGTGCCTTGTCTCGCAGTCTATGCGACCATTGGGAGCATAGCACAAATGCCCGCCAAAGTCAATCCACCGGACCCCCAAGAAAGGGTCACACCCGACTCCCAGAACGGTCACACCGGCCCGCCAGGGCCTGTTTCATCCTGCGGAGCCATGCTATAATGTGCCGCAATAACATCGGGAAGGATCACTGGCGTGAGCGACGTGACTTGGACTACCGAGCGGGCGCGGACACTCATCGAGGCAATAGAAAGCGTCATTGTCGGGAAGCGGCAGACGGTCGAGCTCGTGGTGATCGGCGTTCTGTGCAACGGCCACGTGCTGATCGAGGACATCCCCGGCGTGGGAAAGACGATGCTGGCCAAGGCCCTCGCGGCGGCGCTGGGGGCGGAGTACCGGAGGATTCAGTTCACCCCCGACCTTCTGCCCGCGGATGTGACCGGCACTTCCATCTTCAACCAGAAGACGGGCGAGTTCACCTTTCGCTCGGGGCCCGTATTCACCAACGTGCTGCTGGCGGACGAGATAAACCGCGCTACGCCGAAGACTCAGTCCAGCCTGCTGGAGTGCATGGAGGAGTTTCAGGTCACAGTGGACGGGTCCACTCACAAGTTGGAGCCCCCGTTCTTCGTGATCGCCACCGAGAACCCGATCGAGTATCGGGGGACCTATCCCCTTCCAGAGGCACAGCTCGATCGCTTCCTGATGCGGATCAATATCGGCTATCCGAGCCCGGAAGAGGAAGTGGTTGTGCTGGACCGCCAAGTCAAGGAACACCCGATTCATTCGGTCAGGGCCGTGGTGAGCAAAGACGATGTGCTGCGCATGCAGCAGTTGGCCAAGGAGGTGCACATAGACCCCTCTCTCAAGCAGTACATGGTGGAACTAGTCTCCCGGACGCGCGGTCACCCTCTGCTGACACTCGGCGCAAGCCCGAGAGCCTCCCTGGGCCTGATGCGCACGGGCCAGGCTCGAGCGGCCCTGGAGGGCCGGGACTTCGTGCTGCCTGACGACATCAAGGCTCTGGCTCCCTCGGTGCTCTGTCATCGGCTCCTTCTGCGGCCGGAGGCTCGCGCGCGGGAGACCAGCGCGGCCCTGATCGTTGCCGACATTCTCGACGAAGTGCCCGTTCCGGTGGTGGAGTGACTGGTGATTGAGTTGGGCCGGACTGTATTCTGTCGTCAAGCCGACTGCCGCCGCTCGCAGACCCCGCGCTTCGCGCCGGAGTGTTGACCCACAATGTCCGGCTCCCTGCTCCCTTGGCTCCGCGATGTCATCGTCACTCTTCCGATCTTTCTGCTCGCCATCGTGCTTCACGAGGTCGCGCACGGGTACGTCGCTTATCGCCTGGGGGATGACACCGCGAAGCGAGCAGGGCGGCTGACCCTCTCGCCCATCGCCCACCTGGATGCGACCGGCACCGCTTTCTTTCTCATCTCGAGCTGGGTGGGAACTGGCTTCGGATGGGCCAAGCCCGTGCCGGTCATGATCGAGCGCCTGAGAAACCCGCGCCGAGACGAGATCCTGGTTACGCTCGCAGGTCCCGCCGCCAACCTGGCTCAGGCCTGCGCATGGGCGGTGATATTGCGCCTGGTATTACGAACGGACGGCGGGGGCATCAGTTCGGCCCTCATCACGCTCGCCGGAATCGGGGTCTGGCTCAACGTGCTGTTGATGCTCTTCAATCTGTTGCCGATTCCACCGCTCGACGGCTCACACGTCGCACTGCGGATCCTCGGATCCTCGGATCCTCGTCTGGCCGACCGACTCGCCCCCGTCGGATTCGTGGTGCTTATGCTGCTCATGATCACCGGTGGATTCGGAGTCTTCGTCGAGCGGATGGTGATACCGGTGGCCCGGCTCTTTCTGCCAAGGGGCTTGTAGGATGCCTTTGTGGGCGCGATGACGCCCGCACGAGGCGCGGCTGCGACCTTCTGCTAGCTGCTCTCCCTCATTCGGGCCAGTAACTCCTCGTGCCGCTGACAGTACTCCCGGGCGCCGCCCAGCTGGGCGCGGAGGAGTTCTTCCTGCCAGTGGGCGTTGAAGAGACGGCACTCCGGGTCGCTGCAGAAGGCCTCTCCGGTGAGCTGGTAGACCACGGCCTGCATTGCATACCCTTTCGCCGCCTCCGTGAGCCGCGGATCGTCGTGATCCAGGAACCGCCCCTTGAACCGTTCCTTCAGCACGGCATGCGTCAGCTCCGACCGGGAAGCCAGGCCGAGCTGCTCGCGGGCGAGGTAGAACTCCCGGGGTTTGGCGGGCGCCTCGACAAGGCCTGTGGTGGAGATGATGGCGGGTGCTCCTAGGATGATAGATCGTAGATGGTACCGCAGGTCACCTTCGTCCCAGGTGCCAATCGTCCGGTTGGTGAAGGCGATGTCAACCCGATCCAGGCGGACGTCGGTCGGAGGCAGCAGACCGCGCAGCAAGCGCTGGAGCTCGAAGCCGTCGTAGAGCACGCCGAAGGGCCCCCGGTCCTCGTTGGCGAGCCGCCGCCGCTCGAACTCGATCTCGGCATATGCCGGGTCGTGCTCCTTCGGAGGAGAGTTGACCTGGATGACTTTCAGGCAGGCGACTCGGGCCGCTAGTTGGGGGCGGTCCGCGGGGAGCGAATGCTCCAGCAAGAACGGCCCGCGCTCTATCACGGCGGCGCAGCTCGTGCGCGCCCGGAGATAGGCCGACACCTCGCGTACGTCGAGTGTGGGGGCCGTCCCTTCGTCGTAAAGCTGGATGCTGGATATCCTGTCCATCCGATGACTGCCCTTCGCCGATCCCGCGCCGTTACCTGGCTGTTGGCGGTGTTTCCCCGCGTACCGTACTTCCCCGCGTGCCGTATATGGACATGCCGGTAGAGGGGCCCTTCTACCGGCGGTCGAACGAGAGGGGCCGGGAGAGGTGGTGAGAGGGAAATGCGCTTTGCGTTCTGCAACGAGGGATTCGGGGAACGCTCCTGGCCCGCCGTGTGCTCTGCGCTGGCAGAAGCAGGCTACGACGGCGTCGAGATCGCTCCCTTCGCTCTGGGCGAGACAGTGCAGGAGATATCGGCCCGCCAGCGGGCCGATATCCGCCGCGTCGCGCACGACGCGGGGCTGGAGATCGTGGGTCTCCACTGGCTGCTGGCCAAGCCCGAAGGCCTTCACGTCAGCCATGCGGATGCCAAGGTGCGAGCGCGCACCCGCGACTACCTGTGTCATCTAGTCGATTTCTGCGCGGACCTCGGGGGTAAGATCATGGTCTTCGGCTCGCCGCGCCAGCGCGGCCGCGTAGACGACGCTTCGGGTGATGACACATGGCGATGGGCGGCGGAGACGTTCGCCGGCGTGCTGGCGGCTGCGGCAGAACGCGCTGTCAGCCTGTGCATCGAGCCGCTGGGCCCGGACGAGACAGATTTCATCACGACTGCATCTGAGGGCCGGCGACTGGTGGAGGACTTGAGTCATCCCAATTTCCGGCTCATTCTCGACGTCAAGGCCATGTCCTCCGAGGGACGTCCCATTGCTGACATAATCAGAGAACAGCGAGACCTCCTGGCTCACGTGCACGCGAACGACGCCAACCGACAGGGCCCGGGATTCGGCGATACTGACTTCATGCCGATTCTCGAAGCGCTGCGCGAGATCCGGTACGACGGGTATGTCTCGGTCGAGCCCTTCGAATTCGTCCCGGACGTCGATGCCGTCGCCCGCCGGTCGGTGCGTTACCTCCGCGAGTGTCTCCCTGCATAGCAGTCAGAAAGTCAGTCAAGGCCTGCTCAAGCGTTCAGTCTGATACTCGGAGAGTGGTCCAGTGGCGAAGATTGAGTTGATCGTTCACGCCGGCCCGCACGGGCGGCGGAACTGTCCGTTGGTGGTGGGTCTGCCCGGCGTGAGCCGCGAAGAGGCAAGAAGCCTAGTGCTGACAACAGAGGCCGGCGAGGAGCTTCCGGCCCAGATCGTTTCGCCTCACCCGCTGTGTCCGGAGGCGGGCGACTCGGTGGGCGCGGCCTTCGTGCTGCCGGAACTGGAGGCCGGGGAAAGCCAGCGGCTGAGGGCGGAACTGAGTGCCGAGCCGGGCGGCGGCTCAGACCGGGTGGGCGTCAGCGATGATGGAGGCGGGAGTGTGAGCGTCACGGTGGACGGAGAGCTGCTGACGGTGTACCGCTACCTTGGGAATCCGGCCCGGCCGTGCTTCTTCCCCCTGCTCGGGCCGGGCGGGAGGCGAGTCACGCGAAGCTGGCCGGTGGCGACTGATGCTGCCGACGAGCCCGAGGACCATGTCCATCACCGGTCCATGTGGGTAGCCCATGGAGATGTGAACGGGGCGGATAACTGGAGTGAGGAGGAGGGGCACGGCTTCCAGGTGCATCGCGAGATGCTGGAGGCGAGGGGCGGGTGCGTCTTCGGGCGGATCGCTGCTGCGAACGACTGGACAGATCGCGAGAGGCGCAAGCTGCTGGAGGAGCGGCGGGTGCTGACGGCCTACGCTGTTTCGGACGACGTCCGGATGGTCGACCTGGACGTCTGCTTCACCGCCAGCGAGTGCGACGTGAGATTCGGGGACACGAAGGAGGGAGGCATCCTCGCGCTGCGGGTGGCGGCCTGGATGGATGGCGATCACGGGGGAAGAATCGAGAACTCCCATGGGGCGCGTGGAGAGGCGGAATGCTGGGGGCGGCGGGCGCAGTGGTGCGACTACTCGGGGGAGAGCGAGGGCGAGCGGCTGGGGATTGCCATCTTCGACCACCCGGAGAGCTTCCGGCATCCGACGTTCTGGCATGTTCGGGACTACGGGATGTACACGGCGAACCCGTTCGGCTGGCGCGACTTCTCGGGGAATCCGGCCCTGGACGGGAGCCACCTGCTGCCGCGCGGGGCGTCGCTGCTCTTTCGTTACCGCGTCTATCTGCACCGGGGAGATGCGGCTGCGGCGGGGGTGGCGGAGCGGTACCACGATTACGCCAACCCGCCACAGGTCGAGGTGGTGGGCTGAAGCCGAGGATTCGCCCTGTGAGGGGGGACGCGAGCCGGCGATGATGCCGACGCCCGCCGGTCGGTGCGTTACCTGCGCGAGTGTCTCCCTCCCCAATAGGGACAGGGCCCGAGGGTCCGGACTTGCCGGGACATCCCAGAATGCGCAGGTCTCCGCAGACAGAGATGGTCTGCGGCCCCCGGGGGCCCGGCCGGGAGACATCCATCGAGGGAAGTGGCTGGACGGGCGGCCCGCCATGTGCTAGAATCTTGTTGGATGCCCACCATCGGCGGGCGTCTTTTCCTGATGAGATTTGATGCCTAAGGAGTGTTCTGATGGCCCCTGAGAAGCTGTTCAGCGCCGTGGGCGAGAAAGAGGTAACGCGTGCGATCGTGGGCGAGTTCGCGCGCGAGTTCATTGACCATGTCGAAAGTGATGTGATAATCGTGGGAGCAGGGCCGGCCGGCCTCATGGCCGGTCGGGAGCTCTGCCGCGCGGGGAAGCGGGTGCTGATAATAGAGCGCAATAACTACCTGGGTGGTGGGTTCTGGCTGGGCGGTTACCTGATGAACAAGGTCACCGTCCGCAGTCCGGCCGATAAGGAACTGGACGAGCTGGGAGTGCCCCACCGGGAGGTCTCCCCCGGCCTCCACATCGCCGATGGTCCTCATGCGTGCTCCAAGCTCATCGCCGCCGCCTGCGACGCGGGTGCGAAGTTCGCCAACATGACGATGTTCGACGACGTGGTGCTGCGCGAGGGGAACCGTGTCAGTGGTGTGGTGATCAACTGGACCCCCATCAGCGCTCTCCCGAGAGAGATCACCTGCGTGGATCCGGTGGCAATCGAGTCCAAGCTCGTGATTGACGGCTCGGGCCACGATGCCTGCGTGATCAGGAAGCTGGAGGAGCGCGGGGTGCTAAAGGTCCCGGGCTTCGGCGCGATGTGGGTGGAGCGCTCCGAAGATCTGATAGTGGAGCACACGGGGGAGGCGACGCCGGGGCTGATCGTCGCCGGTATGTCCGTTTCCACCACCTATGGCCTGCCACGGATGGGGCCGACCTTCGGCGCCATGCTCTTGTCAGGGAAGCGGGCCGCAGAAGTGGCGCTGGAGAAACTGGGATAAATACTCCGAGATTCGCTGGAAGGGAGAGAAGCTCATGTGTGAGTGTTGCGACCAGCCGAGGAAGTGCGAGAAGGGCCAGGACCCGAAAGAGTGCACTCCGGAACAGATCAGGGAGTGTCACGGCGATTCCGCCGAACACCCCTGCGCGACGTCTGAGGGGAAGGATACCAAGTAAGCTCCGCACAAGGCAGCTTGCGCCGCGCCAGTGCTACGGCGCGGCGCTCTCTGTGGCCGGGGCAGGATTGGAGGAGTCCCGGTCGTCTGGTGGAATCTTCATGGCGGCCGGCCGTTGCCGCGCTTGAGTCCAGAAGCTGTTTCATAACCTCCATCTGAGGTTATGAAACAGCAGCACAAGCCGCGAGGCTCCAGCAGGCGCATTTCATGCCAGCGTCTCTAGCGGACAGCCACGCGAGTGAGGGTTATGAAATGCGCTCTAGTAGGAGGAAGCTATGGCCGTGTTCCAGATCAAACCGTCGGGCGGCGGACACGACGCTCTCGCGCTCGGCGAGGTCATGATGAGGATCGATCCCGGCGATGTGCCGACGCGTCGCGCTCGGCTCGCCAGGATCTGGCATGGGGGCGGAGAGACCAATGTCGCCGAGGGGCTCAGCGCCTGCTTCGGCCTCAAGACCGCCGTTCTCACCGCTCTCGTGGACGACGGGATCGGCCGGAATATCGAGAACCAGCTCCGCGAGGCCGGAGTGGACACCTCCCATATCATCTGGTTCTCCACCGGCGGCAAGGGCAAGTTCGCCACCGATGGCAAAGGCACGCTCCACAACGGCATCAACTTCACGTGGAGTGGGAAGGGAGTGCTCCCGTCGGTCACCGAGTACTACCGCGCGCACACGCCGGTGCGAGAGCTGAGGCCGGGCGACATAGACTGGAACGCTATCTTCGGGAGCGGAGTGCGGTGGTTCCACACCGGTGGCATCTACACTCTCATCTCGCCGACCTCATCGGAACTGGCCCTTGAGGCGATGCAGGCAGCGGGGGCGCATGGTGTCTTCCGATCATTCGACCTCAACTATCGGGCCAAGGTGGAGCCGGATAAGGAGAGGGCGCGGGACATCAACCGAGGCCTCGTGCCACACACAGATTTCCTGGTGGGCAATCAGGGGGACTTCTCCGACGCGCTCGGTTACGAAGCGAGGAAGGTGGCGACGACGGACCCGTTCGAGGACTGGCTGGAGGCCTATCAGGAGATGCTCCGGCAGGTGGCCAAGGATTACCCTAACCTGAAGCTGATCGGTACGCAACTGCGGGCCGCCATCACCGCCGACCGCATTCACTGGGGCGCAGTTCTCTACGATGTGGCCGAGGACAAGATGCACCAAGCGGTGACGCGAGAGAACGTGGAGATCGCGGATCGGACAGGAGGGGGAGATTCGTTCATGTCGGGGGTGGCGGCTGCGCTGCTCAAGGGACAGGAGGTTGAGACCGCAGTGCAGTGGGGCGCGGCTCACGGGATCCTGGTGCAGGAGACACCGGGCGACACCACGATGGTGACCCAGAAAGACGTGGAAAGAGAAGTGCAGCGTGCGCTCAAAGGCGGAGGTGTGAGCGCGCTCCGTTGACTCGTTGGGCAGGAGCGTGCCTCCTGCCCAGCTGTGATTGATTCAAGGAGGGAAATAATGCCCGAATATCAACGAGACCGCGCCCGCGTCGACAAGGTGCTTCGCGCCGCAGGCGTGGTGGTCGTGATGAATCGCGACCACGTGAAGAAGCCCGAGGACTTGGTGACCACGATGTGGGAGGTGTACCAGGCGGGATACGTGGCCGAGTGCACCTTTCGCATCGATGCTAGTATCATCAAAGAGGCGATGCAGGAACTGGTCGGGCGTCGTGCCGAGGCGCCGGCGGAGAAGCCGTTCGTGCTCGGCGTGGGAAGTGTAATCAACCCGAAGGAGTTGGAGGCGGCGATCTCCATGGGTTTCGATATGATCGTAGCGCCAGCGAACGTGATGGGCGGCTACGGGGAAGGAAGGGACTTCGTTCGTCTGGCCCGGCAGGCAAATGTCTTCTCCGCCCCTGCCATCTTGTCGCCCACCGAGCTCCAGTACTTCATCGAACGGGATGACGGCCTCGAGCCGGACTGCATCAAGGTCTTCCCCGCCGGGGTGCACGGACCCAAGGGCATCGGCGACCTGCTGGCCCCTTATGTGAGAGATCGCCACCAGGGCCGCATGATCATGCCCACCGGCGGTGTGAACGCAGAGACGGGTCCCCGATATCAGGAGCAGATCATCAAGCGGGGCTATACTCCCGTTCTCGGCATGTCCGCTCCGCTCGCCCTCGTTGGCAAACTGAAGAAGCCGGGAGATGTAGATACCATCCGGGAGTCTCTGGTGGAGTTCAAGGCGAAGTTCAGGCCCTTCGTGGCAGAGAGAACCAGACCGGAAGCGACCACTGTCTGAAGTCGTGGTTGACATGACAGGTGATTGCGAAGGTGCGGCAAGATCATCGCCGCCATGGGCGCGGGTAGTGTTCCATTCGCAGGTACTCACACGTAAGGGACCTGTGGTGCAGCTGCGGCGCTCGAGTTCCGAGTGCCCCGCGGGGCGTTAGGAGCTGGCTGTGCAGCCAAGTAGTTGCGGGGAGCCCGGGGGATGTGGAATACACGACACCCAGAAAGTGACGTTTGCGGATGTGCAGATGTGCATGGGGTATTGACAGGCAAACGGCTGTCCCGTATAATGCCTAGTAACTTGTACGGCGCCCGCTGTAAGCGTAGCTAAGATTGACGGAGTTGTGGGCGTGTCTGAGGGCCTGTTGATCCTGTTTGGAGTGTTGGGCGCACTAGCCTCCGCCACGGCGATTGGCGAAGGCCTTGCGCGCGTGTTAGATTGGTGGGGGGAAAGAAAAAAAAACTTCGTCTCGCGCGCGCGTGCTTACGTCACGTAAGCGCACGGAGAAGCAGCCAGACGCACCCAGGCGGCTCGTGTTGAGCCGCCTTTTCTGTTTCTCCCGATCACAACCCCGGAACCGGTTCTGCGACATGAAGGGGTGCAAACGGTGCGAACTGGCGCAGGAAGTCGCACGCGAAGAGTGGTACATATATGGTTTTGGCCGTCGGTAGGATTCAGAGGCATCGAAGCGTCGAGGCTAGCACCAGGGAGAGTACACGCGAATGCCGACGAAACGAGACGAGGCAGTGTTGAATAGAGTCGATTCGCTCTTCAGCGTTTCCGGGAAGGTGATCGCGATCACCGGGGCGGCGGGGGTGATCTACAGCACCATCGCCAGGGGCCTCGCCGCGCGAGGAGCCAAGGTGGCGGTGTTGGACCTGCTGGGCGATAGGGCACAGGAGATCGCCGATGAGATCAAGGGGGGGGGCGGGGAGGCGATCGGGCTCGGCTGTGACGTGCTGGATGGTGACAGTATTGCTGCGGCGCTGGCGGCGATCGTCGAGAGACTCGGGCCCGTTGACGTTCTCCTCAACGGTGCGGGCGGAAACCGAGCGGGCGCCACCGTTCCCCCCGACGGCCTGTTCACGGATCTGGCGCTGGAGGAAGTGGATAAGGTGTTTGCGCTCAACTACAAGGGCACGTTCCTGCCGACGCAGATCTTCTGCAAGCACTTCGCTGAACAGGGCAAGGGCATAGTCGTCAACACCTCCTCCATGTGCTCGTTCGCGCCGCTAACGAATGTGCCGGGGTACTCGAACGCGAAGGCCGCGGTGACCAACTTCACCCAGTGGCTGGCGGTGCAGGTGAAGGTGGACTATCCGGAGGCCGAGATACGGGTCAACGAGATCGCGCCGGGCTTTCTGGACACGACACAGAATCACCGTCTCCTGTACGAGGCCGATGACGAGACGCTGACGCCGCGGGGACAGTCGATCATATCGAATACGCCGTTCGGCCGCTTCGGCGATCCGGAGGAACTGCTGGGCCCGATCGTGCTGCTGATATCGGAGGCGGGGAGCTTCCTGCAGGGGACGACGATTGCGGTCGATGGGGGGTTTGCGGTGTACTCGGGGGTGGGGCCGCTGGGGGAGAAGAAGAAGGGCTGAGCGTCGGACTCTATCGGGGACACGGGGGCATCTCCCGCAGAGCAGCGCTGCTTCCCGCCATCTTGGGCCAGCGCGCGACAAACCTTCACCGCGCGCGGCGGCAGCGGCAGGAAAGAAGCGCGCCGCGGTCGAAGTCAAGCCGCTCCGCCGAATGCAGACGCGTGGTCGTATTGTGGCCGCGCGGCGCATGCTTTGGAGGGGAGGAGTCGCGATCATGTCAGCAGCATCTGCACTGTCAGTGCCCTCTGCCGAGGAAGTGCGGAAGGAGTATGCTTCCCGCGGGCAGTTCGATTTCGTCGTCCCCGGCGGCGGCCACGGGGCCGCCGCGGTATGTCGGGCTTTGCTGGACAAGGGGTACGCGGTCGCCGGCGTTGCGAACCCCATCGATGAGGGGGGGCACTCGGCCCGCATTCGCTGGGACATCTACCGCCACTTCGGGTACTGGCCGATAATCCCCGGCGATGCGATGAACCTGTTGGGAGGCGGGTTGGCCGATCCGGCGATCTACTCGGTCACCAACAGCCGCCTCCCGAAGGACATCGGCGGCGCCAGCGCCGATGCGGTGTTTGCGGAGGCGGTCGATGCGGTGATCGAGAAGCGGCCCGAGTCGGATCGCCCGGCGCTGGAGGGGTTCAAATCGTTCCTGGTAGAGATGGGGAAGGCGATCCAGAGCGAGCTGGTGGGAGCGGGGCTGGCCGCGCTGCCGGGGGCGAGCCTCCAGAACCTGCTTCACGTGGGGGTGATGGTACACGTGGGGGCCTACCGTAAGGGCATACGGGCGCTGGATCAGGATAGGTATCTGTGCGGCTCCTACCTGCTGGAGCGGGAGATGAAGGCCAGCAGACGGGGGGTGGTCATTCCCATGAGCTTCGATAAGGTCACCCTCGTCACGAAGCACGCAGGGGGCCTGAGTGTGGTCGGGGGAATCAACCGGGTGCTGCTGGCGAAGGGCGATGGTCCCAATGGGCTGGAGTACGGGGACATGGTGCCCAACTCGATGTTGCCGGAGGCGCCGGCCGAGTCGCCCGAAGAAGAGGGGAGGAAGCTGGCCGGCGCGAAGGTGGTCGATTGGTACCCGGCGGAGGTCGAGCACGGGCCGACGAGCGAGCCGTTCAACAACGATTGGGTGTTCGAGGAGATCCGGCCTTCCGCGCCTCGCGTCAACCCCTTCCTGGCCGAGATCATCCGGTCTCTCAAGCCCGGAGGGGCGATCGTGATTCCGCCGGGCAACGCGCACGAGAGCACCTACACCTTCTTCACCATGTCCGGCCTCTGGGAGGAACTCCAGGCGGCCAGGTTGCGAGGAGTCCGCGTCGTGCTGGTGTGCAATCCGGTGAACCTGCTGCTCACTGCAGGGTATACGGTTGACGACTACCTCAATGCCATCGAGCAAGCTGTCGCGCGGGGGGCCGGGGGGAAGGAGATCAGGGCGGAGGAGGTCATCGACCGGATCGTGGTCAACGACCCGTCCGGCGCCTCGGAGAGAGTGCAGAAGATGATGGAGGGGGAGGACATCCCGCGGGAGGTGAAGCAGGCGCTGCTGCACCGCACGCCCACGGGTCCGGTGACCGTGAGTTCGGCGGACATGGAGCGGCTGGATGGGCGAGGGATGGAGGTGGTCCGGAGGGCAATGCTGTCGGTGGAGACGGTGTCGATCCGGGGTATCGAGACGGAGGCGATATCGTACGAGCGGGAGAAGCTGATCGAGGCCATTATCTAGCCCGGAGATGCGACTTTCCGGCGTGTTTTAGAGGTGAGAAAGGACCGGGGAATGCTGACTGCGATAAGAGGCGGAAGGGTCGTCACACCGCTGGAGGTCTTCGACCGGGCGGACGTGCTGATCGAGAACGGTAGCATTGTGGCGGTCGGGCCCGGGGTGGCCCAGGGAGAGGTCGCGGAGACCATCGAAGCGGAGGGCAAGGTGGTGGCTCCCGGGTACGTGGACGTGCACGTTCACGGGAGCGCGGGCCACGATACGATGGACGGGACGCGGGAGGCGATCGAGGGGATGGCGAGGTTCTTCGCCAGCCGCGGGGTGACGTCGTTTTGCCCGACTACGCTGACGGTGGGGGCGGAGGCGATCACGACCTCCGTGCGGAGGGTGCACGAGTGCCAGGAGAGCCCGATCGAGGGAGGCGCACAGCCGCTGGGCGTTCATCTCGAGGGGCCTTACATCGACGCCTCGATGAAGGGCGCGCAGCCTGAGGAGCACGTGCGCACGGCCTCTGTGGGGGACTACAAGGACTTCTTCGCGCTGGGCAACATCCGTCTCATCACGATAGCGCCGGAGATCGAGGAGAACCGGGAGGTGATTCCGTTCGCCCGCAGCCGGGGAGCGGTGGTGGTGGTGGGGCACTCGTCGGCCAGCTACGAGGAGATGGTCGAGGCCGTGAAGCTCGGGGTCAACCACGCCACCCATACGTTCAATCAGATGCAGGGGCTGCATCATCGCAAGCCGGCGACGGTGGGAGCGGTGCTGCTGCTGGAGGAGATCTACGCGGAGTTCATCGCAGACGGGGTGCACCTGCATCCGGCCATCGTGGACATGATCGTGCGGCTGAAGGGGCCGGAGAAGGCGCTCCTGATCACAGACGCGATCAGCGGAGCGGGGATGCCCGATGGGGAGTACGAGCTCGGGGGGCAGAAGGTAGTGGTGAAGGAGGGGGCCGTGCGACTCGTGGACGGGACGCTGGCCGGGAGCTGTCTGACTATGGACCAGGCGGTGAGCAATGTTCGGCGGTTCACGGGACGCCCGCTGAGGGAGTGCATCCAGATGGCGACGCTCACGCCCGCGCGGTCGATCGGCGTGGCCCACCGGAAGGGGAGCCTGGAGCCGGGGAAGGACGCGGATGTGGTCATGCTGACGCCTGATCTGGAGGTGGCGACGACGATGGTGGGGGGGAAGGTCGTGTACCGGAGGTAGGGAGTGCCCGGGCCGGCGGAGAGGGCGACATGAGCACACTGCGGGGCAACTGCCTCATGGGGCAGTCGGGCGGGCCGACGGCCGTGATCAATGCCAGCATCTGCGGCGTGATTCAGGAGGCGATGCGCCACCCTGAGATAGCGGGGATCTACGGCGCGCAGCATGGCATCCTCGGCGTGCTGCGCGAGGACCTGATCGACCTCCGCCAGGAGGACCCCGAGGAGATAGAGCTCCTCAAGTCCACCCCCGCCGCCGCCCTCGGGTCAATCCGTCACAAGCTCCCCGACCTCGGGGACGACACCTCCGAATACGAGCGGATCGTCCAGGTCTTCGAGGCGCACAACATCCGCTACTTCTTCTACGCGGGTGGGAACGACTCGATGGACACCGTTGACAAGATCTCGGCCTATGCTGCGAAGATGGGCTACGAGCTGCGGGCCTTGGGCATCCCAAAGACAGTAGACAATGACCTGGCGGGAATCGACCACTGCCCCGGCTATGGCAGCGTCGCCAAGCACATCGCGGCGATCACGATGGGGGTGGGGCTGGACATGCAGTCGGTGCACCTGACCGACCCGGTGGTCATACTGGAGGTGATGGGGCGGAACGCGGGGTGGATGACGGCGTCTTCCGCGCTGGCGAGGCGCGCGGAGGGCGACGCGCCGAATCTGATCTACGTTCCGGAGGCACGGTGGAACCGGGAGCGATTCCTGGAGGAGGTGCGAAGAACGCACGCCAAGTATGGGTGGTGCTTCATCGCGGTCTCGGTTGGGACAAAGGATGAGGCAGGCGAGTATCTGGCGACTCAGAAGGGCGAGTTCGGGGAGGACGTGTTCGGGCACGTGCAGCTCGGGGGGGTGGGGCCGTTCCTGGAGGGTCTGGTTAGAGGCGAACTGGGCCTGAAGACGAGGCCAATTCGCATGGGTCCGGCGGAGCGGATTGCGATGCACTTCGCGTCGCTGACGGATCGCGACGAGGCGTACGAGCTGGGGGGGTTCGCGGTGCGGTCGGCTATCGAAGGTGTGACGGCGAAGATGGTGAGCCTCAAGCGTGTGAGCAATGACCGCTACCAGTGCGAGCTGACGCTGGCCGATCTCGAGGTGGTTGCGAACGAGGAGAAGCTGATACCGCGGGAGTGGCTGAATGAGGCCGGCAACGACGTGACGCAGGAGTTTCTCGACTACGCGCGGCCGCTGATCGAGGGGGAGGTGCCGACTCCGATCGTGAATGGGCTGCCGCGGTATGCGCGGCTGCGCGAAGTGGCGGTTGAGAAGAAGCTGGGGGCGTGGGGATGATAGTGGCCCTTTGGCAGGAGGCAAGTGGCTAGGTCTGCCTGCGGCAGAACGACACCCCGGTCGCCGAGGGCGACCTAGGGGCTCCTGCCGAACCGACAGGTGTGATAGGCGCGCGGGTTCGGAACCTGTTGTAGCAGGAGGCGGCGGAGCAAGGCAGCCCCGCTCTACAGGAGGGCAGCGGCCCTGGGAGCTTCGACAGGGTGCAGCACCTGTGCGACACTCGGCTTGGGTGAGGGCTATGGCTGCGAAGGGTAGACGCGCGATAGCTACCGCGACGGAGCGCTCCCGCCCGACGACCTTCCACTTCTCCTCATCGCGACGGCACTTGTGCGCCTTCTCATACAAGGATCTCACCGCTGACAGAGGTTCGGCCCCACGCCTGACGTAGGGAGTGAGCCGTGTGAGACCTAGGCGACACAGGAGGCAGGCCAGATGGCGAAAGTCGCGCGAGAGATGGTGGAGAAGGCCGGTGTGAACGTGGACGAGCTACTCGAGCTGCTGGTGAACAACGCGGCGGCCGAGTTGACCACGTTCTACTACTACACGATTCTGCGGGTCAATCTCATCGGCATTGAGGGTGAGGGCGTCAAAGCGATCGCGGAAGATGCCCGGATCGAGGACCGGAACCACTTCGAAGCTCTGGTCCCACGGATCTACGAGCTGGGCGGGAAGCTACCCGACGATATGAAGGCCTTCCACGACTGCTCAGCGTGTCCGCCGGCGAAGCTGCCGAAGGACCCGACCGATGTGAAGGCTCTGCTCAGTGTGCTGCTGGAGGCAGAGCGCTGCGCGGTGCGCGGCTACACGCACATCTGCAACATCACGGCCGGCAAGGACCACCGCACCTACGACCTCGCGCTCGCCATTCTCCACGAGGAGATCGAGCATGAGGCCTGGTTTTCCGAGTTCTTGGGCGAGGGCCCGTCGGGCCACTTCGGCCGCCGCACGCCCGGCGAGTCCCCGTTTGTATCGAAGTTCCTGCATCCGTAGCGATCTCTGCTGCGATTCGGTGAGGGCGGCCGGGTTGCGTCCGGCAATCACTGCCGCCCTTACACACCGCATGTAGCAGGTCGGGAGAACTATGATGCGCACCTTCACGAGAGAGGAGCTCCGCAAGCATAGGGGCCAGAACGGTGCTCCTGTCTACTTCGCCTACAAGGGTAAGGTGTACGATGCCTCTGCCAGCTGGCATTGGCGCAAAGGAAAGCACCAGGTGATTCATGAGGCTGGCCAGGACCTCACGGAGGCCCTGGCCAGCGCGCCACACGGCGAGGACCTGCTCGCCCGTCTGCCTGTCATCGGCGTGCTGGTGGACTGACGCTAGTGCGCGGTCCGCGGGTGAGCGGAGGGCCGATCTGATATGTCCACGGTAGCCCTCGCACTGCTCCTCACGACTCTGGCCGGCCTTTCCACGACCTTGGGAAGCCTGCTCGTGTTCGTGGTTCGGAAGCCCGGGCCTCGGTTCATGGCGCTCTCGCTTGGCTTCGCGGCTGGGGTGATGATCCTGGTGTCGTTCGTAGAGCTGCTGCCCGCGAGCATTGAGGTGTTAGGCGCGGGCTGGGGATACGGGGCCTTCTTCGTCGGCCTGGCAGTGATGTTCCTGGTGGATGTGGCGATTCCGCACTCCTATGAAGGGGTGGTGGATGGGGGCGCAGGAGACCCCGAGGTCGAGGGCCGTCTGCTCAGGCTGGGCCTGTTCGTTGCACTGGGGATCGGGATCCACAACTTCCCGGAGGGGATGGCCACCTTTGCGGGCACCCTCGCTGACCCGCACATGGGGGCCGCGATTGCGGTCGCCATCGCAATACATAACATCCCTGAGGGGCTGGCCGTCGCAGCGCCGATCTTCGCTGCGACCGGCAGCAAAGGGAGAGCCTTCTGGTGGTCGTTCCTTTCCGGAGTGTCGGAGCCCCTGGGGGCGGGCCTGGCAGCGATCTTCCTGTTGCCGTTCCTGCGGGATACCGTGCTTGCCGCGGTGCTGGGAGGGGTGGCCGGGCTCATGGTGTTCATCTCACTCGACGAGCTCTTGCCAGCGGCGCGGGAGTACGGCCAGGAGCACCTGGCCATCGTTGGTGTCACGGCCGGCATGGGGGTCATGGCTGGGAGTCTCTGGCTGTTGATGTGATAGCCTTCGGCAACGTGGCTACGGGTATGCGTGGCGGCCGAGCAGCCCTGATGGCGGTCCTAACGGTGCTCGTCTCACCCAGTATGGCATTATCCCGTCGCAGCAGGGCGGAGCGCATAGCGAGCAACGTCTGTAGGTAGGGAAAAGGAGAATGATCTGCTACGTCTGCGCCCAATCGGGCGAGCGGTCGGAAGCGGTGGCGATCTGCATCATCTGCGGAATGGCGCTCTGCAAGGAGCACCTGGTGAGAGAGGAGTTGCCTGTCTGGGAGAAGCTGCACGACGGGCTTGTCGAGAGGCGCCAAGAACTGCCTGCAAGGCTGCCCAGGTTCCTGTGTGAGGATTGCCGCCGAGCGCTGCACCAGCCTGGCACCTAACCTGTCCCCGTTAGCTCGTTAGCCTGCCGCCGAACCGGTCCGGAAAACCTGCTTCCGCACTTGGCGGGAAGGGCAGAAGGAGGTCCGCTGGGCTGGAGCCCACACCCGGATTCGAACCGGGGACCTTGTCCTTACCAAGGACACGCTCTGCCACCTGAGCTATGTGGGCCCGCTCTTCAGTTCGTAGGGTAGGAGCTCTTCTCCTGCCCTACCGCCCATCTCGCCAGCCGGAGCCCTCAAGAAGACTGGTGGACGGGGGAGGATTTGAACCTCCGTAGGCATACGCCGGCAGATTTACAGTCTGCTCCCTTTGGCCAGCTCGGGCACCCGTCCGCCCCAGACAACTACAGCCGCGAGTTGTGCCTCGCGACCGGTCTGATGGTAGCATGGCCGCGCGGCGGCGTCAAGGTCGGCCGTATGCCGATAGCCTACCACTCCCACTGCCCCAGCAGAATTCCCCCATTCCCCACCGCTCGCTCTCCGATGTAGCTCCCCAGCGCCGCCCCGCCGATCACGTCCTCCCAGTCGTGCGCCTCTCGCTTGACCCGCGACCACGCCACTCGCCCCGCGATCAGATACCACAGCATCCGCTGCTTCGGATGATACTGGCTCGCCACCCGCGCCAGCGCAGAGGCCAGCGCCGCATCGCCGCTGGGAAACCCATAGTCGCTTGCATCCGGCCGGGGATCCTTGAATGTTCGTTTCAGGGCTTCCACGGCAATAGCCGTCGTCAGTGTCACATCGAGCGCGAGCTTGAGCTCCGGCAGACGCTCCGGTGGTTGCTGGGCGTCCTCACTCCAGGCCACGCTTGCGCACAGCAATGACAGTACCAGCGCAGTCCCGACCGCCCTCACGGTCCGTTCCTCGGCCGCGGCCGCGCCTGGACGCGTATCGTACCCACTTCGGACCAGCCCTCATACTGTCCCTGATATACCGGCCCCAGCGCAACGACGACTCTGCAGGCACCGGGGGGCGTGTTAGTAGGAATGATGAACGACCCGCGCTGCTCGTACACTGTTCCCTCCGGCGAGGGACCTAGATCGCGCAGGCCGCAAAGGATTGGGAATGCCTGCACGAAGTGACCCTTGCGAGAAAGGGTGTGCTTGTAGAAGTCCGGCGATACCGTTTCGGGCGCCAGTCCGATGCCGAACTGCAAAGGGGTTGAGATCGGCTTGCCCAGCCGCCACTCGGCCCGGAACTCCACCACCTCTCCCGTCTCCACCTCTGTCCGGTCCGACTCAAACGCGACCAGCTCGACGCCCTCGGGAAAGCCTGCAAGTGCTGGCCCACCCATCTCCTCGCGGGTAAGCTGGGGCACTCTCTGGCGCAGGGCCACCAGGTCTACACTGAGCCCGACGAAGTGGGGCGGCGTAGGCAACTCCCACTGTCTCTGCGCAGCGAGAGTACGCGGGAACGGCCACGGCCCGTGCAGGGCATAGACCGGTCTGTTTCCTCTCAGGCGCTGTGCAAGCCGGTAGGCGAAGTGAGCCGTTCGGTCCCACTGCATCTCAGGTGGATCGCGGGGTCCTGCCTCCCGCAGCGCGACCGGCGTCTCCGCCCATGCCTCGCGCACGGCCTCCCGCACCTGCGCATCCTCGATCAGATCGAGATACCAGTTGGTCCGCAGCGGTACCACACGCACAAGCGTGACATCCTGGCGTATCTCCTCAACGTTCTGAAGATACATCGTGGCAAAGCTCGGCACGTCGTTGTCGGAGACGAAGACCGCGTTTGGCTCTAGCTGTGACAGCATCGCCACCCACCGGTCCCGATGCTGCCAGAGATCGCTGAGGTCGGAGCGCTCCCAGTTCACCCTCAACAGCGCGCCGCAGATCACGACGCCGACCAGCGCGATCGTCCCCCATTGCGCGACGGACGACGAGAACCGCCGCCCCAGGCAGGCGAGCCCCACGGCCCCGTAGAGGGCGAGCACCGCACCGAGTGGCTGCAGGAAGACCTTCAGGTCCGTCGTCTCCCCCCACTGCAGCACCCAGAACACGAGGAGCGCCGCCCCCACCGCCAGCGGGCCCGCCACCCAGGGCTCCCGTCGCACCCACCACACCCCGCCCCAGACGATCAGCGGCAGCCCAACCACAGCCAGCAACACCGACCAGCCAACCGCCGGCGCGAGCACCTCGGGCGCCAGCTTCGCTGCCTCGTGCGCCATCCGGCCCACGTTGTGGGCGAGCGCGTAACCCTGATACTGGCTAGCCAGCACGTGGTCCCAGAAGCGATCCCACGTAACCGGGTTCGTCCAGTTCACCGGCGGCCGCGCAGCCGCCCGGATGGGCAGATAGAGATAGCAGAGAAAAGGCGCGACGAGCGAGAGAGCTGCGGCCGCGTAGGTTCGGGCACGCCGCGGCCGCGTCAGCGCCAGGCCGACGACGAGCGGCGGCAGCGCCGCCAGCATCGCCGTCCTGTGGTGCATCGCCACGAATCCGCAGGCCAGCGCGAGCCAGTACAATCGAGGCGGCGACCGATCCTGGCCCCAACGCCAGAAAGCAGCCAGCGACAGCGCGAACAGCAGGCCGGTGAGACCGTAGACCTCCGCCCTAACCGCCTGGCTCCAATTCGGGAACCACAGGCCGAATGCCAAACCGGCGACAAGCGCGGGAAGCGCCCATCCGACGATCCGGAGAGCCAGCGCGGTTACCAGGGCGCCCGCGGCGGCGGCACAGACGGCGGAGAGGAGCCCCACCCGATAGGCGCTGGTGCCGCCCACGGGAAGGAGGTCAAACGCCCTGCCCATTAGCACCCAAAGGGGGTAGCCGGTCGGATGGGCTATGCCCAGCACGTGACAGGCGGAAACCAACTCCCCGCTGTCCTGATCAACAACCGTCGGGAGCAGGGTTGCGAGATAGACGAGGAAGAGCAGCGCGAAGACGGCCAGCGCAGTCGCGAGGGCCGCCCGAAACGACAGGGGAGTGATTTCGGTCTGCTGGGACTCCCGAGCATGCCGGGGCATAGCGTCAGGAGGGTTCGTGACGTCGGTGCAGCGGTCCTCTCGACACGCCGGATCGTCGCTGGCCAAACATCCGCCGGCGGCCGAGGCGCCCACGGGACAGTGTCGCAGCCGAGGCCATCATCCCGTCCGGTAGTTGACGCCGAAGCCGCCTCTGGGATAACTCCATTCGAGGTTCTCGCACTCGGCGCAGGCGATACGGCAGGCGCCGCATTCGAGACATCCCTCGAAGAAGACGGTGATCTGGTCGTTCTCCCAACGGTAGGTGTTGACCGGGCAGATGTAGGTGCAGGGCTTCATCTCGCACTGCCGGCATTTGTCCTGGTCGATGATACGCAGGTGGGACTCGGCGTCGGGCCGGAAGCCCACCAGGAAGAGTTTTTGCTCCAGGGTGAGCTTTTTCATCTCAAGCCTCGGCGGAGGCAGGAGACTCGCTCCTGCCCTACGCGATAGCAGCGGAAACGGCGGGATTCTTCGCTTCGCTCAGAATGACAGCCCAAACTCATGCGATTGACCTCCAGGCCTTGAAGAAGTCGATGGCCGTGGTCCAGGGCTTGCGCTTGCGCATCGCATCCCAGAATATCTTGCGCTGTTTGGCGCGCTTGGATTCTCCGTCCACAGTGAGCATCTCCCGGGCGGCCTCGTTCAGGAGATCCGGGTAGAGGCCGAAGAACTCGGGGTGGGTCTCGAAAAAGCGTGTCATATTGCGGTATTTGTAGAGGTCCTTGTAGATGTGGCTGTCGCGCAGCAGCCCGTCGTAGTGGGAGAGGCTTCCGGCGGAGAAGTCGTTGCGCTCCTTTGCCCGCAGCACCGCCTCCGCGGCGAACTTGGCGGAGGTCATCGCCAGGTTGGATCCCTCCCGGTGCATGCTGTTGACGAGCATGGCGGCATCGCCCACCACCAGCATGCCGTGGGTGGAGAGCTTGGGCAGGCCGTGGAGGCCGCCCTCGGGGATGAGATGGGCGAGATACTCTCTGGTCTCGCCACCTTCCAAGAGGGGAGCCACCACTGGGTGGGACTTGAAGCGCTCCAGCAGGTCGTTGGGCTGGACGCTCCGTTCCATGAGCTGAGAGAGCAGCGCGCCGCAGCCCACGGAGAGGGAGTCGCGGTTGGTGTAGATGAAGGCGGTGCCGGGCATGCCCCAGGTGGCGTCGGCGTAGAGCTCGATGGTGACGCCCTGGTCGCCGGTGATGTTGAAGCGGTCTTCGATGGTCTCGCGGGGCAGGGTGATCACCTCTTTCACTGCCGCGGCCACCTGGTCGGGTGGGATCTCGTCGCGGAGCCCTACGTTCTGGGCGAGCAGGGAGTTGACGCCATCGGCGGCGATGACGACGTCGGCATAGAGGTCGCCGTCAGGGCGTCCGGTGTGGACGCCAATCACCCGCTCCCCGTCCATGAGGGCGGACTGGACGACGGTCTCGGGGACGATGAGGGCCCCGCCTCCCGCACTTTCTGCCCCATCCACTTGTCGAAGCGAGCGCGCAGCACGCTGAACGAGTTGTACGGTTCCTCGCCGAAGGCCGCGTCCCGGTGGGCGGCCTTGAAGGCCGCCCTCTCGGTGAGGACCCAGGTCTGGGTTTCGACGATGTGGCGCTCGAGGGCGCATCGCGCCAGAAGTCGGGGATGATCTCTTCGGTCGGCTGGCGGTAGAGGATGCCGCCCATGACGTTCTTGGAGCCGGGGAAGTCGCCGCGCTCGACGAGGACGACATTTCGTCCCGCTTTGGCCAGCAGGTAGGCGGCCGAGAGACCCGAGGGGCCGGCGCCGACGACGATGACATCGAACTTCTCTCCACGCTCACTCATCTCTCATCCGTCCTCCCCTGCCGGCGCCGCGTCCGCTCTTTTCGCGGCGGAGAGGCGAGCCCTACAGGCGCGCGTCAGCGCAGGTACAATCTCGTTCACATCGCCCACTATCCCATAGGTGGCGACACCGAAGATAGGGGCATTGGGATCGCTGTTGATCGCCACGATGATGTCGGAGGTCTGCATCCCCACCAGGTGCTGGATCCAGGACAGTTTTCACACATGTTATCTTATGCTATCTGAGGTTGGCCGCGCCGTCAACATACTGCTGTCTGGCGCTCCCTTGATTGCCGACCAGCCACGTATGGATGCACTCCAATCGTCGCGTCGCCGCGGTCGCTCCATGCTGCTGCGCCCACAGCACCGCCCGAAGTCGTTCCTCCACCCGTCCTCGCTGCTTCGCCCGACTCACGGCCATCATCCTCAAGGGATCTGTTCGCCTATTGAGTTACAGCTTTGTCCATTCCTGGCAGTTACGGCACATCCCCGGATCGAGAGGAACATCGCCACTTCATGCGGAACGTCGCGGCTGAGAGAGGTGCGCGGTGACGGAGACTGGCGATGCAATCACAATTCGCGTCAACGGAGTCGAGCACAGCCTGAGGGTGGCCGGCTCCCGCAATCTGCTCAGCGTGCTTCGCCAGGAGTTGGGCTTGACGGGGACCAAGTACGGCTGCGGCGCGGGAGAGTGCGGCAGTTGCACGGTATTGGTGGACGATCGGGAAGTCCGATCCTGTATGGTTCCTGTTTCCGCGGTCGTCGGCCGCTCGGTGACCACCATCGAGGGCCTCGGCGCAGACGGTCTACATCCTGTGCAGGAGGCATTCCTGGAGGTGCAGGCTTTCCAGTGCGGTTACTGCACTGCGGGCATGATCATGGGCGCGGTGGGACTGCTCCGTCGGAACCCCACTCCTACGGAGCTGGAGATCCGGGAAGCTCTGGCGGGCAATCTCTGCCGGTGCGGAGTCTATCCACGCGTCATTCGCGCCATTCAGCTCGCCGCGCAGAAGATGGCGAGATAGAGGCGAGATGGGTGGTCCCTCGACTCACTCGCTCTGCTTGTTCGCTCGGGATCACTACTGTCATCTGCCCAGGCAGATGACAGTAGTGGAGCCGGCGGCAGGATTCGAACCCGCGACCAACTGATTACAAATCAGCCGCTCTTCCAACTGAGCTACGCCGGCCCAATGTCCGACAATGTCCGATTCCACGAAAACGGCCCCCTACATCATTGTGGGCCGAGATACCAGTCCGCGTCTCGCGCACCCTCTTCCCCCACATTCTGCCAGTAGGACTGCTGATGCGGAATCAGTTGATCGCCTTCAGCAGGCTGAAACCAGCCCAATTCTAGCAGGTAGAGGGCGGGATGTCAGCATCTGTTGGCAACCTGTAGACGCGTTTGATATGCAGAGACTGCTAGTGGTAGAATGGCCACTACCCGCAGTCGTGGGGACAGGTCCCTCTGCATATGGAACGTGAACCGACGAGGATCAGCTCTCTCGTTAGCCGACAGAACCGCGGTGGGGTCGTTGGCAGCGGCGGATATGGATTCCAGGCCATGTACCTCTGCGCCCAGATCCCGCTCTGGCTCGCAGACGAGGCCTTCGCCCAAGTGGTGCAGGAGGGCGCTGACGATATCGACGCTCGCATCGTCTCCCAGGGAGAGAGTCAGTATGGTCTAACGCAGGTGAAGGACCACCACGTGACTCCGGCCGAATTCGGGATCGTGCTCACCCGGTTCGCCCAGATGGAGGCCGCCACCAACGGGTCGTTCTCGTGCTTCACATTGGCGTGTCCCTCAATGAGCAGCGACCTCGCGACTCTGTGCTGCAAGCTGGATGAGTGCCGTAGCATGCTGGAGATGTACCCGGAGACGCACCCGGTCACCAAGAGCACGTGGGCCGACCTCCGGGCCCAGGCCGAACGAATGGGTCTATCGGTGGATGTAGGCTTCCTTGTGCGGAAGGTCTATATCGACCGAGCCGTACCAGGCCTGAATGCCGAACGTGTCAGCCGTGCCCTGTTCGCGGATGCGATGCGCAGGTTGGAGCGCTGGCGAGACGCCTCTGTAGAGGCACTGGACCTTGCCTATGAGGCGCTTATCGCCAAGGTCCACCACTCCAGAAGGCGGCCACTGGGTCGCAGCGAGATAGAGTCCTTGCTGGACGCGCGCATAGCGTTAGTGGAACGGCCGGCCCACGAGGCGGCGTCTGTCATCCATCTGCACAACTGGAGCGTCGAGCTTTTCGACGGTCCGGCGGATTGTTCGCTTGACTGGTCACAGCACTTCGAGCGGTCCACACGAAAGGTGCCACCGCAGCGGGTCTGGCAGGGCGAACTGCTTCCTGAACTAGACGCGACTGAGCGCGAACTAGCGCGGTCGGGGATGCCGAGACTCCTCCGGTTGCGAGCCTCAGCCTGCCTGTCTTCCGGCTTGGCGTTCGGCCGATGCTTCGCGGAAGTGGCGGGTTATGTGGTCGAGCTGCAGCAGAAGGGCCAGGTGTGGCGGTCGGACGCGCAGCCTGAGGATGGTTACGAGGTGCACGCAACCGTCCAAGACGGGAATGACCGGGCCTGCGAGGACATGTTGGTCGCTATCGGCATAACGACGGACCTGTGGCGGGATGTTGCCAGGTATGTCGAGGAGATAGGTCTGTGCTACCGGACGGCCGTTAGGATCTACCCCCGGACCGGGACTGGCGAGTTCGCTCTTGCGTCAGCGGCCCAGGCTGTCGCATTCGCAGCGCAAGCGAAGCAGACAATCAGGAACGCGCGTGACTCCTACGATGTGCGGGGAGCAAACCATCTCTTCCTGAACGGGCCCATCGGGTTTGCCGTCTTTCTCGGACAGAAGCTGCGGTCGGCCGGAGAGTTCCAGTGCTACGAGTATCGCAATACCGGCTACTCCCCATCATGCCGGCTCCCGGCATAGCTGTCCTGGACTTGGCTGGGGGCCGCGCCTTGCCGTCGGTGGCGGGCCAACACGTGCCGCGATCACGCGAACTGCAGGTCTGGGGCCTCGGCATGGAGTGTCACCGCACCAGCGCGTCCGCGACGGAAGGCATATGCCGAGGTCGTCCATTTCTCGCGTGCCGGACGGTCTACGATCAGCAGCACCGGCACCGGGCAGTGGTAGGGAATGGAGTCCGCGATACTCGTCATCTGGACGGTATCGTTTGGGCTGGGCAAGGTGGCAGCGTCCGGGTGATAGTGCCACTCTCCCAGATAGTACTGCTTATGCCTGCGTTCCCAGAGCGCGTCCAACCATGCCTGCAGCCCGCCGACCTCCCTCACGAAACGCGTCCTGCCACCCTTGGAGCCGGAGGGCTTGCCTGACGCGTGCTTCACCACGGCACAGTGCCTGTCTCCGCTGTAGCGCCCAGCCAGAATGCCGCCTGTCTCTATGTCCCCCGACTCCACACATAGCCTCACAATGTGCCTCATCTGCGAAAGCGGGACTCTCAACCCGAGGGCGTACTCAGACGACCAGAACTCCAGAGCGTCACCCACTCTCGGCCACCTTGCTCACGCGCCAGATGCCCTGGGACTCGCCACTGTCCCAGTGCCGCTCGAAGACGTCCAGCCGTGATGCTTCGCCCGGCTGCGCAATCCTCGCTTCAATGCATCGCACCACGAGGGATGAGAGTGCCCATACGTCGTCTATCCGCGCTGGCAGAATAGGATCCCAGCAACCGGTTCCCTCACGCGGCAGATCAGCCTGCTCGTACTCCTTTCGCTCATCGGCCAACCATGGGCGTAGCACATCAGTGAAGGCCTCATGCGGAAACTCCTTGCCGTACGCAGAAAAGACGAACAGACGCTTCGCCCCAAATCCAGTCGATAGAGAGAAGAAGTGCCTCGGGCCGTCCCACCCAGCCGCGTTCAGGCGCGGCAACACGTCGTCACTGGCCGTGCAGTCTAGGATGACATCGCATTCCCGCATAGCGCTGATATCGGCACCCCGGGTCGGCGGGAACGAGACGGCGATGGCCTCCACGTTGGCATGAGGGGATACTAGGTTCAGCTTCGCGGCAGTTGCCGTGGCCTTATCCTGGCCGATACTGGCGAGAGTTAGTGTGTGTCGAACGAGGTTGCCCGCGGCGATTGCGTCCGAGTCCATTAGCACCATCTGGCGAACGCCGGCGCGCACGAGCAATTCGGCAACAACTGACCCCACCGCGCCAACGCCGATCATGAGGACTTTCTTGGATGCTAGAAGGTCGGAGACTCGTCCTCTGACCGAGACCTGATCGCTTGACCAGTTCTCAGACCGCACCCAGTCCAGCGCCTTCCGTCCGCTGAGTAGAGAACCTTTATCTTCCAGCCAGTAGCCCAGTTCCGCTTTCGTGCTGAAGCCACGACGGACACGCTTGCCTCGGGACAGCACCGGGAGCAGCATCGCCTGCCAGTGCATTGACACAGGCGGCTCGCCCACTCTGGCAGGAATGGGAAAACCCACTAGCAGAGGGTGCCTGTCCCCATCTCTCAGGGCCGGCACAACCGGCCGCAAGAGGTCATGCACGTTGGCTCCCTGCGTAGCGCACACCTCGGCAAGCTCACCCCAGGTGGCCGGAGCCTGATAGGGTGTGAGTACCGGGAGCTTCTCTAGGGACAGCCATGCCCCCGTCCATGTCTCCTTGGCACTGCTCACCGTGTGCCCCCACTCAGGTTCCAGCAGGCGTGTCCGGTCTGGCGCAAGGAACGCCGTAACGACGTTAACCTCACGCGTCGCAACTAGCCGACGGCCCTCCACCATACCGCAGCGGTGGTCGAATCCGGCCCATCGCCCGAGCGACTCCCGGTCTTCGGAGAAGGCAATCAAGCCCAGCCCACGAGCGATTGGGAAATCTGGCAGTTCATACGGCTCACCAGGAACGATCAGCGCGTTTCGAGAGGCCCTCGACAGCCAGTCCAACGCCCTCCGCAATCGCCACAGCAGGCGAGTGCTAGCGCCACGTGGCTCATCATCGTGTCCATGCCTTCCCAACACGCGCACCGTGGTGTCAAGGCATATCTCGCCGCGCCGCCACGCGTCGCTCTCGTTCTCGGCGTTGCTAGCGTTGTACCTTTGGTGCTGGAAGGTCAGGGCAAGCCCGCCCTGCTTGGCCGGAAGGAGCTTGATCCTGCCGTTCGGGTAGTCGCCATCGACCAGCACGTACCACTCGGTGGATGGGGAGACACACCCCCCTTCCAGGACATCCGCTGATAGGCGACAATGGAGGACCCACTGACCGTACTGGGGATTCCAGGTGAACCCGTCCCGTGCCGTCAGTGCGCGAATTCCCTCCATGCCCATCCATCCGTCCCACAGGGCCTCTGGAAGCTCGGGTGCCATCAGGCAAACCGGCCTCTGCCCAGCACCGTCTTGCCGTTCCGCTCGGGGTACTTGCTCTCTTCGTCCTCCGGTGGCGCAGGAAACTCCTTCTCACCGAACAGCTCTCGCCAGCCATTGGCGCTCTCTGTGACATCTTGAGAGTCGAGCGCCTTCCGCGCGATCTTCGCAGCATCCGATACCTGGGCATGGAACTTGGCGAAGTCCTTCCCATCGACCCGGCGAAGCACATCATGCTCCGGCACGCCGTGATCGGGCAACACTGGCTTGATCCCGAAAGAGTACCAGTCGCCAATCGCCTCCAGCGTTCTGGTCACGCCCTCTGCGACCGAGGCGATGCCGTCGGGGCAGCAGGTCCAGATCAGATGCTCCAGCGGGTAGCTTCTAGGGTCCTCTGGAGTCGGGTGCTTCAGCCGTCGCCACCACTTGATGGCTTTCACGACGTTCACGTAGTGACCACTGCAGGCCTTGCTCTTCGCCCACGTCTGCTTGATCTGTTCGAGCGGATGGGTGGGGGTCCAACACTTCGTCTCGCGGTCCGGGATGTAAAGCGGCGACAGCTTCCAGTCTGGCACGCGCGTTGATGCCTCCAGGAGCGTGGTGACGTTTTCCAGACTCTCGGCGTTGTACCCGAGGACGACGTTGTAGGACTTCAGCGTCTCCCGCTCCACTTCTGACGGAGCCGACGTGACGACGAGGTCCAAGCTGACGTACGAGAGGTCGATGCCGAATGACCGGCCCTGGGGCCGGTACTTGCCTTCATAGTGCTTCTTCAGGAATGGCACGAACTTCTGAAGAGCAGCGGCCGGGGAATACTCCGACTGGTCGAGGTCCGTCACTACGATGATGTCCACATCGGACCGCTCTCCCTCGCCTGCACGGATGGCCGTCGCACGACGGTAGCTTCCTTGCAGGAACGTGCTGACGATGATGGGCGCTAGGTCCTCATCTCTCGCCAGTCGGTCCCGCAGCGTCGTATGTCCCGTCTGGCAATCGCCTCTTTGCTGTGGCGTCGGTCTGATCAGGGTGAGGAACTTCTCGAAATACGAGTTCAACACCATGGCTGCCCTCCTACGGGGCACTGCTGGCTCCTGCGTCGAGTGCTATGCCTGGATCGGCGCAGGGCATATCCGAACGAACACCCATCTGTCGGCGCGGTTGGCGGACCCCCAAACATCCTCAACAGATCTCTGTCGATTGTATCAAACATTAGTTTCACTGTCAAACGTGACAGCACCTGGTAGTTACCCACTCTGAGCTGGTTCTTGGGTGGTCTTGCAGAGGCGTGGTTCGGCGCAGACCCATCACAGGGTAAGCGGAGAGGCAACTGAACGCGCGACCCCAAATCAGATGGGGATCGGATGGCCGGCAGGGAGGCTGATCCCCTTGGTGATGTCAGCCCGGGCGAACGCCCACCTCCGCTCGGCATCGGCGAACTCGGAGTAGCGGGCCGTCATGATCGGGCTTCGATGACCCATAGCGCGCATCAGCGCCGTTGTAGGAACCCCAGCCATCGCGGAGGCGAGGCCGAAGTAATGACGCAGCCGATGCGGCGTGACCAGATGCGGGTCCACTCCTGCCTCGACAGCAGCTCGCTTCAGGATTGTGCGCACCGCATCGGTGGTCACACGCTCTCCCGGCGGCCTGGCATTGGCACCGGTGTGCCCTGTCTCGCGCGTCCCGTATGCGAACTGGTTTGGCCCAAGCCTGACAAAGAGGGCATCTGCCTCCCCCAGATGAGGGCAGGCGTGTGACCGCAGCCTCAGCCACGACGCCATCAGCTCGGCCACCTCAGGCTTGACCACTTCCCTCCCGTCGCATAGCATGAGGGGCAGGTCAACGAACCTGGTGCGCCGGACCTTGCTCGTCTGGGCTCTTACGCGGACCCGGCCCTCTTCCAGGGAGAGGTCATTGGCGTTCATGCCCACCATCTCCGATACCCGCAATCCACAGAACGCCATTAGGTGGATCATCGCCAGGTTGCGGACGCCCGTTGGCCTGCTGAGGTCCAGCGAGGACAGGACCTTCTCCAGATCCGCACTCGGAGTGGCCCTAGGCTCTGAGTCCGTGTCCAAGCGATAGCTGCCAACGCGCGCGGCGATGTCTTCGGGAAGCAGCCGTTCCTGGTACAGCCAACCCAGGAATCGCTTTGCGGTGGCCAGGGCCATGTCCTTGCCCCGTGGTGTGAGCGGCCTTCCATTCATAGTCACGAAGCTGTCCAGCCACACCACGAATGCGCGCAGGTCGTGTCGGCTGAAGTCCTGCACGCTTGCGACCCCTCGTTCCTTGGTGAAGGCCGCGATGCGGTTGACCAACTGCTCGCGGTAGTGCTCTAGTGTCCCTGGCCTGATCCCCGGGTGGTCGGCGGCCCAGCCCTCCACGAACAGTCTAATCGCCGCCTCCCAGCTCAGCTCCTCCCCCGCCTCGTAACGGGGCGCCGTCGCCGGCCTTCGCGAGCCAGGGAGAGTCGCCTTTGCCAGCCTACGTTCAGCCATTGCCATCGTGAGTTCACCTCCTGACGTGCTGTCCAGATTGCATCCGTCAGGTGGTCATTCACGCTCTCTTTGCCAAGCCTGTCAAGACAATCTTCTGCCCCAGACGCGGGGAACGTGGGGCAACGTCGGGCTACCTTGGGCGGGTCGGGTCTGGTCGCGGTGACGTATTCCGGGACACCCACAGGAGGAGCTATTGACACGCCCCCCTATAAGGACAAGGACACCGGGCCACAGTCGCGATGACCGGCAGGCCCGCCCATCCCAGCCCGCGGTCGGCATCCTCTCCCGTCCTCTGCGCCCTCCCATACAGAGATGTCAGCGAGTCCAGAGAACATCACGAGAGAGGCTGCACGAGCATCCTGGAAGCCAGATGAGTTTCTGGACAGCACGGGGTCCATCCTCTTGCGAATCGGAAGCTCTGGATAGGACAGAGAACCCATGAGAGCAAAGCTAGGGCGGTTTCAAGGCGAAATGACCACTACATGTGGTACTACTTACGGCGGCAAGGTCACAGGAGGTTGAAGGCGCGGGAGATGAAGACGGCCATCTGGTCGCGGGAGACGGTGATGGTGGGAGCGTAGGTGACGGGGTCGTAGCCGTGGACGATTCCCTCGGCCGCGCAGTATTCGACGTACTTGAATGCCCAGTGGTCGGTGGGCACATCGTCGAAGGTCGCGACGCCGGGGCCGTCGGGAACGTTGTCGTCGCCGCCGGCCACGGCGCGGGAGATGAAGACGGCCATCGCATCGCGGCTAACAGCGACCGCCGGGCCGTAGGTGACAGGATCGAAGCCCTGGACGATATCGTTGGCGACACAGTACTCGACGTACTTGTAGGCCCAGTGGTCGGTGGGGACGTCGTCGAAGGTGGCCTCGGCCGGGCCGTCGGGAACGTTCTCATCACCCCCGGCGAGAGCGCGGGAGATGAAGACCGCCATCTGGGCGCGGGAGACAGACCAGGTGGGCGCATATGTGCCGTCCGGGTACCCGTGGACGATATCGGCGCCGACACAGGCAGTGATCTCCTCGCGGGCCCAGTGGTCCAGCGCAATGTCCCAGAACCCGGTCAGGGATTCGAGCGTCAGCTCAATGTGATACCAGCTCGGTCCTGGATACCAGTCCCTGAACTCCAGGATGAGAGTCCAGTTGTTACTGGCAGCGGGCGCCTGCTCGATCGTGACTTCGTCAAGTCCCTCAATGAGACTCAGGCCTATGGACACGTCCACGACTGGGAATGGGGGCATCAAACCCCCGAAAACCGATGACCAGGCTTCGTATCGAATCTCCGCTGGGGGCGGCTCAGGCCAACTCGGTATCCAGTTCACGTCGTCGAGCAGCGGCACTCCGTTCAACGTACTGGAGATGATCGTCGGCTCATTTGCTCCCCCATGGCGACCGGGAGCCGCGCCTTCCTTGTGATGCCACTGCATTGTGGTCCCGCGGAACACGAGTTCGTCGCGGCTGTCGATGTAGGCTTGGATGTCGTAGGTGATCGTGCCTGCAGTGGCACTTGGCGCTGCAATCACCAGCAGACAGCTCGTGACTGCCAGTGCCGACAGAAACAGACCGATGAGTCTGCCTGCATGCTGAATGCACAGGCGCTTTGCGTTCATCGGGGCTTCCCCCTTTCCTGTCATCCGTGGCATATTATCCTACTCCGCCACAGCGGCTGCTTCCTTCTGTAGTTGTTAAGTAGGCTTGCGACGCCGCTGGGTGCTGGCGGGTGTGTTTCGGCCGGTCGACATCTCTAGCCTTCCAAAGACCCGCGCCCACGCGCCCTGGCCGCGAGCTTGACTCTGCGGACCGGCCGCGGATCGACAATCTTACATGGCGTAGCGGTCCGCGCGCTCGTTCTCCTAGTCGCTGGCAGCACTGGGCGCCGGAGTACTATCCCAAGGGAGCGAAAACGGTCTGCAGCTCCTGCGCTGTCATCTGC
>Ga0114922_10000097_pt1 | contig 76129 bp, 60 predicted proteins | sample AartaG_FD_100975 | JGI IMG/M metagenome (GOLD analysis project Ga0114922, IMG submission 100975) | Deep subsurface microbial communities from Aarhus Bay to uncover new lineages of life (NeLLi) - Aarhus_00045 metaG | ecosystem: Environmental > Aquatic > Marine > Oceanic > Sediment | place...
ACCGTTGTACTCATCGGTGATCTTCTCCGGGATGTCGCCCTTCGAGATGCGATCTACGTACTCGGCCGCCACGTTCAAGGGCCCGATTACCGCATCCAGGGTCTGGTTCACTCCCTGCACGATCCGCCGGTAGTTCCCCTCGAACTTCTCCACATCCGCCCGCGCGGCAAGCTGGCCTTCCACCGCGGCCTGCACCAGCTCGACGACGCCGCTGGTGACCTCCATCTCCTTGCTGATGTCCAGCACGTACTCCAGGCCGCCGGTGATGTTGCCTTCGGCGTCCTTCAGCGGCGCTCCCGTGTACCGAATGGGCAGCTCACCGGACGGCAGCCTCGCCACCGTGTCGTCGGTGAAGATGCCATTCTGCTGCATCGCCTTCGCCACCTGACAGTTGGCCGTGTTGCAGTGCGCGGTGTTGAAGAGGCTGAAGCACTTCTGCCCCACACACCCCTCCGGCGTCCTGCCCACCGCGGCGGCCCCGGCATTGTTCATGTAGAGCACGTTGAACTCCCGGTCCACCGCCATCACCGGCGTGGGGACATTGCCCAGTATCTCCTCACAGCTCACGGTGCTCTGCGCTTGTCCCATCTTCGCAGTATCCGTCTCTGCGGCCACCTTCTTATTGGTGCTTCTCGTTGCCATGTCTGCTCTCTCCTCTTCTCAGTCCGGATTCTCTCATGAGTAAGCGTCTTGCGGGCCGCCGACAAGTCTCGACCCGCTACCCGCGTTGAAACACCTGGCCGTCGGCGGCCACCCGCCGAAACCAGGCCTTTGCCTGCCGAGGCATCTTCTGTGTCTGCTCCGTAACAAAGAAACCTCCCTCGTCGAGCGCGTCGTGAAACATCTTGATCACATCCACAACCTGCTCGCGCCGGAGATGAAGAAGCACATTCTTGCAGACGATCAGGCAGAGCCCCTCCCGGATCGGCTGCAGCGAGGTCAGATCGTGACGACCGAAAGCCACCGCGTTTCTGAGGGGTTCCGCAATCACATAATGACCGGGCTTCTCGCCGAGCGCGAAGTACTTCTCCAGCAGCTCGCGTGGTATTCGCTTCACCTCCTCCTCCCGATACAGCCCCCGGCCGATAATCGACCCGAAGGTGCCGTTGATGTCCGTAGCGTGGATCCGCAGGTTCCGAAAGAGAAACTCGCTCATGTTCTCCCGAAAGACGATCGCCAGCGAGTACGGCTCTGCCCCGGTCGCGCAGCCCGCATCCCACACATTCAAGTACCTCCGGCTCTTGAGCTGCGGAAGGACGTGCTGTTCGATCAAGCGGAGAGTGTGCATGTCTCTGAAGAAGTACGTGAACGCCATCTCTGGGCTCCCGTCGCACTCTTGCTTCCCGCCAGATGCGGCTCCGTTCCCGTTGCCGCCACTCCCCTCCCCACCCCCTACACGGGCGCCGCCGCCGGCATCTCTACCTCCGTCTCCGCCTCCGCCATGGCCGCACCGACATCCCGAAGCTCTTCGCTCTCGGACTCGCCGAAGATCCTCTCCAGATCGAGTAGAATGATCAGCCGATCCTCCAGCTTGGCAACCCCCCGAAGATAGTGCGAATCGGCCGTGGTTACGATAGACGACGGCGGCTCAGACGCATCCCTCGCAAGAGACAGCGTCTCCGTCACCGCGTCCACCACCAGCCCGATCAGCCCCGCGGCAGTCTCCACCACCACGATTCGGGAAGCCTTAGTCTCCTCGAAAGCCGCCAGCTCGAACCGCTTCCGCAGATCGATCACCGGAATGATGCTCCCACGCAGGTTGATCACGCCCTCCACGAACTTCGGCGCCCGCGGCACGTGCGTGATTCTCTGCATGCGGATGATGGTGTTGACCGTGCCGATGTCCACTCCATACGATTCCTGCGAAAGCTCGAACACAACTAGCTGCTCTTCCTCCGTCTCCGTCGCGACATCCTCCATCACTGTCATCTTGTCATCTCCTTTGCCGCGCTCGGTGCCGCGCCCCGGAAGGCGAACCGCAGAGCGCCGCTCATGATCACCTGCCAGCTGTCCTCACCCTCTGACGAGTGCGCGAGCATGCGGGACACGCAGAGGAAAGCCCGGTCAGTCAGATCCACCCCAAGCCCCACACCACTGGCACTGTCGGTTCCCGTCACCTGATCGATCACTGGCGCAGCACCATCGACCACACCCCACTCGAGGCCGGCCATTGCCTCCCTCTCGCCATCCACCCGGATAGCTCCAACGTGTAGCCGCCTCCCCGCGGCATGCTTCTGCAGAGCGAGATGCGGCCGATCCTGCTCCTCCGCTGCTGCGCCTTGCACTCCCATCGCTGCCGCCGGCCGCCGTTGCTCCTCTCGAAACGCGAACGTCGCCGCGGACACCAGCCACAGCGTCGCGGGGGAACCGCAGCCCCTCTGAGAAGCCACTGTCCAAGCGTCGTACATCAATATCGGCAGCCCCGGCCTCCGGCTTGAATGAGCGCGTGCTCTGGCGCCGGCCGGCCCGCAAGCACGTCCCGGGTAGGGCTTGAGTCCGCCTTAAGCTGGGCCGGTGGGCGGCCGCGGCGCGGTCTTGTGCTCACGTGGACGGCGCACGCAACCCTTCGACCTGCATTCCCCCAAGTGGAGGTCGCCAACTCGACCTGCATTCCCCCAAGTGGAGGTCGCCAACTCGACCTGCGTTCCCCAAGTGGCGGTCGCCAACTCGACCGCCATTCCGCAAGTGCAGGTCGCCAACTCGACCACCATTCCGCAAGTGCAGGTCGCCGGCGCGGTTCCGACGAACACCACCAGAGCGCATTTCATGACCCTCACTCGCCTGGCTGTCCGCTGGAGACGCTGGCATGAAATGCGCCTGCTGGAGCCTGGCGGATTGTGCTGCTGTTTCATAACCTCAGATGGAGGTTATGAGACAGCTTCCAGGCCTTCGCTGTCGATCGCTGCCATAGGAAAGGGCCGAGCCCATGAAGATCACTGACCTCACGACATACGCCGTAGCAGTCCCGCCGCCCCACAAGGGAGGCATGCACTGGGTGTTCCTGAAGCTCACGACCGACGAGGGCATCGTGGGCTTCGGCGAAGCGCACTGGGTGCCATTCCGCCCACCCAGTGTCGTCCAGTTGATGAAGGACATGGGCGAACGATTTGTCGTCGGGTCTGACCCATTCAAGATCGAGAAGCTGTGGCAGACGCTCTACGCCAGCGAGTTTGGGCAGCACCCGGACTTGACCAAGCTGGGAGTCATCACTGCCTTCGAGATGGCGTGCTGGGACATCGTAGGCAAGGCGCTGAACCAGCCGATCTATAACCTTCTCGGCGGACAGCTCTGGGATAAGATCAGGTCGTACACCTACCTGTACTCCACGCCTGAACAGCCCCCCAACGCCAACGTGCACGCCGATCCCAAAATGGCAGCGGAAAGCGCGATCTACTATGTTGAGCAGGGCTTCACCGCGGTCAAGTATGACCCCATTGCGCAAGGAGGTATCACCCCCAGGCAGCTCTCCCTCGAGACCCTGGATAACGCGGAAGCTGTCACCGAAAGTGTAAGGAATGCCGTCGGGAGCAAGTGCGACATACTCATCGGGACCCACGGCCAGATGACCACCTCCAGCGCCATCAGGCTGGCGAAGAGGCTGGAGAAGTACGACCCTCTCTGGTTCGAGGAACCCGTTCCCCCCGAGAACGTGGACGAGATGGCAAGAGTCGCCCGCTCCACCAGCATTCCCATCGCCACCGGAGAGAGGCTCTCCACCAAGTATGAGTTCGCCGAATTGCTCGTCAAACAAGCAGCCGCCATCCTCCAGATGGACCTCGGGCGCGTCGGCGGCATCCTCGAGGCGAAGAAGATCGCCGGCATGGCCGAGGCGCACTACGCCGAGATAGCGCCCCACTTGTGGTGCGGCCCGATAGCCTGGGCGGCGGCCCTACAGCTCGACGCCTGCAGCCCCAACCTCCTGATCCAGGAAGGCATAGAGACGTGGGACGGCTTCTACGCCGAGATCGTGAACGAGTCTCCCCGCTGGGAGAACGGCTACATCATACCCCCGACCGGCCCCGGTCTGGGCGTCGAGCTCAATGAGGAGGTAGCCGTTAGCCACGCCTACCCCGGGACGTAATGAGGATCGCTGGCCCGTCCTCCCCGCAGGGAATCCGCCCGCCACAGCGAAGAACCTAGCTCTGGGTGCTTGCCGGCCGCTCATCCTCAGGAGAGGAGCAGCCAATCTCCCCGTGAGGTCACTGACGTGAAAGCGGAACTCTCTCTCTGCAGCCGCATCGTAGTTGCCGTCCTTCTCGCGGCCCTGCTACTCCTTCCCGCCGGATGCGGAGCGCCAAAGCAAGACGCCGCCCAGTTCGTCGGTACCTGGGACCGATATTACGGCGAGGACATGCCCCTCCCGTCCTACCCTGAAACACTCAAGTTCCGCGGCGATGGCACCGCCGTCAGGAAGGGCGGCCCCAGCCCCCACGCCGAGGAACTCACATGGACCCTCTACCGCGACAATCTCGTCCTCACTCCCCGCGGTGGAGCCACCAAGACCACCTGGGACTACCGCTTCGACGGCCCTGACGAGCTCATCCTCATCTTCGAGGGCAACGAGATCCCCTTCCGCCGCGCCCAAGAGTCCGCCCCTTCGCCTGAGCCCGAACAACCACCCGCCGAACCATCCAACTAGCCCTGCTTCCATTCCTCCCACCTCGTAGGGCACCCCTGCCCTCAGCCCCTCACTGTCATTCTGAGCGCAGCGGAGAATCCGTTTCAGTGTCTCAAACCTATCTGCGCAATTGTGAGACAGCCACTGAAGTCCCGAAACCAACACCGCCCCCGCGTCCCTTACACCCTCCCCTGCGTCACCAGCGCCACCACCGCCCACACGCCCCCGTTCAACAGATCGCCGACGATCAGCCCGATAGCCAGGGGCACCGTGGTCCGATACAGGCGCAGCCCGCCGTAGCGTATCACCAGCGTCTTGCACGCCCACCCAAGGAAGAACGGAATGTAGTACCAGTGCAGCCCCCAACACATCGCGGCCATGTACCCCACTGGATGGAAGGGCCACCACCAAAACCGAAGTCGCATCACTCCCAGCAGCACGGCGACGGTCGCCCCCGAGAGCATCGCGATCACTCCGTTCACATCCGTCCCCGACGGAGTCGTGACTGGCCAGACTATCCTGTTTCCGTCATTGATGCTCTGGCTTCCCAGCCACCCGGACGTGCCCGCCTTCAGCCCGAAGAAGCCATACTTGTAGATCCCGCTGAGGAACACGAACAGCCCCAGTCCCAGCGCCAGCAGGAAGCCGACCACCATCGCCGCGCTGAGGCGTCGCGTGTTGATTCTCGCAGCATCGGCGATCTTGAACGCCTCCAACGTATTGCCCGTAACCACCTCGTACGAGTAGCCGAACCCCGGGAAGAATGACCAGCGCGTCGAGATCATCGCAACCAGCTCGCGCGTGCGGAACACCGTGGTGCCGAAGGGCACTTGCATGGCGGTCTGTATCTCGAGGGGGAAGGGCAGGAAGCCAAGGCCGGTCTCCGCCCGCAGTCTCGCCCACATCACGTAGTAGCCGATTATCAGCGCCGCCAGCGTGACGCCAACAACCACGCGGCATCCCGCCAGCCAGCCGAAGTACACAAGACCGACGAACGACAGAACGAGACCCACCATCGCCAGGCGGTACGGCAGCGGCTCCTTCGCGCCCGCCACTCCCGGCCGTCTGCTCAAGGCAGCTCTGACCTCGCGAACAAGATGCTTGCGCGCAATCCACAGCACCCATATCCCCAGCGCCAGCACCGCGCCCCCTCCCTGATACCGCGGCGCCGGAAAGGAGCTATCGAACCATTCCTCCGGCCTCTGAGGTTCCGCGCCGGCGGCGATGGCGATGATCGTCAGCCCAACGTTAGCCAGCCAGAAGAACCACGCGGAGAAGGAAAGCTCCTTAGGGATCAGGTACGCGATGGCGATCATCCAGGGCCAGAGGACAAGGTCGATCTGGCCCACTCCCGCGAGAGGCCCCACTCTCTGCCACTGCATGAGGGCGATCGGCCCCAGGGGGACCGCGGGAATCGCCGGGTATCTCTGAGACAGGCCGTTGACGAAGGTGAGAGTGAGAGAGACCAGGATCCCGATCCAGAACATCCATGCAATTGGCAGCCTGCCGGCCCGCCCCTCCCGTGCCGAGCCCGGTTCCCTGACCAGTTCCAGGGGAACCTGAGCAATGGGAAAGCTCAGGCGTTCACTGGCGATCCACTGCCGCTGCACCATGACGATAACGCAGAACGTCGCCACGAAGAGGCAAACGGTGAAGAACGTCCACGCCCCAAGCGGAACCCACCATTCCGACCAAGGCACCCCGGCGCGGCCCTCGAAGAACCCCTCCGCCGCGGCCATGCTGGTGGGCGCGAACCACGTCGGCACCTGATCCAGGAAGGTGTCCTGCCATATCACGTTCGCCCGCGCCATGTAGTAGTAGGCGATGCTCTTCACCAGCATCCAGGCCATGATGCTGTGGCTCGCAACCGGCCCGCCCACCAGTAGGATCGAGTAGACGACCAGCAGCTCGCGCCGGCTCAGGCCCGTGCGCCGGAGAAACGGGGTGCCCATCGCGGCCGTGAGGAGGAAGAGTGAGACGACGGGCGCCATCGCCGGAATGCCCACGAAGATGGAGGCCTTGTTCCACGCCATCTCCACGTAGAACGCCACCGGCACCAGCAGCGCCAACAGCCCCAGCGAGATGAGAACCGCTCGCCAGGTCACACCCGCGGCGCGCGCGCGCGCGTCTCCACTCTCGCCGGAAGATGTCATGCCACCCATTTCTTCTGTCGCGCCTCGTCACGGTCCTTTTCACCGGCAAGCCGCTGCTAGCTAGCCTCCTCTGATTGCAGTGCGGTGTTTCGGGACTTCAGTCCCGAAACCGCAGCCCCGGCCTCCATCCCCGTAGGAGCGACATTCTTGTCGCGACTGTAGGGCGGGCATGTCTCGCCATGCCCGCCGCCTCCCTCCCGTTCGGCAGGCCTGTCCCGAGCGCAGTCGAGGGAAGCTTGCCTCCTGCCCATCCACTGCGAGAGCCCACCCACCGTCCTCCGTCAGCCAACGCCAAACGCGAGCGAGGGGGGCGCGGGGGGACGGATCGCCGGCCGGTCCCCCCGCATTACTCCGTTCGCGAGGGCGAAGAACTTCGCCCTCCGATCTTTCGCCGTTCCTCCCACTTCCCGCCACACCCCCCACCACCAAAACCCAGCCATCCCCTGCCTTTTCCCCGTTTCCTCTTGACACGGTATGCTATAATGGACCTGGCAGCGTGGTGGGGATCGCGCCTTGGTATACTATGCCCGTGAGATGGCTTTGAGGGCACTCTGGCGAGCGGATGAGTTCTCGGAAACCACGCCGACGGCTTCGCCACATACGGCCGGGTCTACTCCCAGCGCGGGAGTACCGTACGACGCAGGCCAGCTCCTACTCGGGCTCCTCAGGTTCCACTTCTGAGGCAGCACCTCCCGGTCCCTGCCTTTCGAAGTCGTCGTAGACCTGCCGCGCGCGTCCCAGATCTCCGCGCCGCACGTAGATTCTGAGCACTATGTCAAAAGAGCTGCTGACCGGAGCCGGCATGGCGGCATGGCCGTAGGGACTGTCCCGAATACCTCCGAGTTGCGCTCGCGAGAGAATCCCCTGGGAGCGAAGCCTGTCCCGCAGCAGGCCCGCCTGGATTTCTCCTTGAACCGTGCAGAGCAGGACTTGCACAGATTCCCCCTCACGCGATGGCTCAGGCTCCACAGGCAACTGCGCTACAAGGTCGCTTCCGCAGTCGGGACAGCGACGGATGGTCGATCCGTACTCGAACTTGCACGTGGGACAGAAAGGCATGGTGGCGCCCGTAGTGTACCAAAACTAATCGATGGCGCCAATGGTCCTTGTCGGGCGAACGTGAGGCCGGCCTGGAACGCCCCGAGGCTTGCGCGGCTCTTCTGGCCGCCTTCCGATCTGAGACCGGTGCCCGCGGCGGCAGGTGAAGGGCCGGGAGTGGCGTAACGTCGGCCGTCAGAGAGCGCCGACATCGATATCAGCGCGGCGAGGCAGACTGTCGCGCCGGATGCTCCTGTATAGCAGTACAGTGATGCTTACTCGAGGGAGAAAGGAGGTTGTCGCAATGCCCGGATTTCTGAGACGAAAGGGCTTCGTCCTAGTTGCGCTGTTCGCTGCACTGGTCGCCGGGACGATGATTATGGCTGGGTGCGGATCGCAGCCCGCGGCCGAGCAGGAAGGAGCCGGCGTCAGAGGCGAGACAGCCGAGATCGCCGAGGAGGAGGCGACCGGAGAGGGCCCGGCTGGTGAGCTGGCAGAGCCTGAGGGCATTCCATCCGAGGTCCCGTCTGCGCAAGCCCAACCGGGAGCAGAGGAGGCGGCGCCGGGCGAGCCAGCGGCGGAGCCGGCTGCTCCTGTCGCCACCGCGGTGGCCGCTGCGGCGGCCGTCGACTGGGTCGGCACTTCGCAGAAGTGGGTCCCCATCTTCAGCCTGGAGACCGAGGGCGTGTACGTGGGAGCGGCGCAGGTTGCCGGACCGACCTCGCAGGTCGGCAAGGTCAAGGGCGTTGCCGAGGTGCGGCTCGGCTTCAAGGATATCGGCCGCATCTACGCTTACGTTCCCGTCTCCACGATCAGCCTCACGAAGCTGAAGCGCGTGCAGGGCGTCAGTGTGTGGGCGATCGGCGATCTGCAGATCGCGGAACTCTGAGCGGGCAAAGGGAGAACGCGAGATGAAACCAACGCGTATCAGCATCGGCATTATCCTCGCCATCGGCCTGGGGATCCTCGCGCTGTCGGCCGGCGCGGCTCTCGGGATCGACCTCGGCGATGTTCTGAAGGTCGGAGGCATCGCCTTTCTGGTCGATCAGTACGACGAGGAGATCGACAGCTTCATCACCAGTGCGCTCGGAGAGCGAGAGGCGGCGGCGAAAGGCGCCACCAAGGTCGTCCCCATTCTCTCGCTCGGAGGCGGGGGCTACGTGGGCGCAGCTCAAGTAGTGGGCAGTCCCGAGCACGTGCAACGCGTCAAGGCGGTCGTTCAAGTGGAGGCGAAGTTCGGCGACTTCCGTGCGAAAGTGCTGGTTCCGACGACCACTGACAAGGCTTCGGGCAGCCCCGACCGCGCGAAGGGAGTGGGCGTGTCAGCGGTGATCGAGTTCAAGATCTAGCACAGCCAGAGGCCGGTTCGCCGCTCACAGCGCCGCCCATTCGCACGCCTCATCGAATGGGTGTGTGGCCCCGTACGCGCCGTTGTGAGCACACAACGCGCGAAGCATGGCTGGGGCGCTCAGCTGTTGCCGGGAGGCAGTGAGTGCGTGTGTTCCGTTGCTTGTATAGTTTGCGGTGAGGGAAGCTAGTCTCCTGCCCATCCACTGCCAGAGTCCACCCACCGTCCTTCGTCAGCCAACGCCAAACGCGAGCGAGGGAGATCGCGGGGGAGAGCTTGCCCTGAGCGAAGCGCTCCGAAGCCTTGGCGGAGGAGGGCATAGTCGAACGGGCCGGCCGGTCCCCCGCATTACTCCGCCCTCCAGTCTTTCGCCGTTTCGTTGCTTCGGGAAGGCAGGCGGCAAGCGGCGGGGAATATGCTCTGACGTTCGTTCCATCTAACGCGGTCCGTCGGCCGCGGGCCGTCAAACGCGGTCCGTCGGCCGCAGCCGAGGCCCGAAAGGAGCAGGGAGTGAGCGGCAAACTCGCGTGGGGGATCATAGGTGCGGGCCGAATTGCGGGGACGTTTGCCCGGGGAGTGGCCGGCTCCAGCACCGGCCAGCTAATCGCCATCGGCAGCCGCGCGCAGGACAGCGCCGACCGGTTCGGCGACGAGTTCAATGTCCCCCGCCGCCACGGCAGCTATGACGCGCTCCTCGCCGATGACGCGGTGGCAGCCGTCTATGTGGCGACGCCGCATCCCATGCATGCGGAATGGGCGATCAAGACCGCGGAGGCGGGAAAGCACGTGCTCTGCGAGAAGCCCCTCGCCCTTAACCACGCAGAGGCGATGGCGATAGTCGAGGCCGCCCGCGCCAATGACGTCTTCCTGATGGAAGCCTTCATGTACCGCTGCCACCCCCAGACCGCCAAGCTGGTGGAGCTGATCCGCGCCGGCGCCATCGGCGAGGTGAGAGTCATTCAGGCGACTTTTGGTTTCCACGCCGGCTTCGACCCCGACGGCCGGCTGTTCAGCCAGGAGCTGGGCGGCGGCGGCATCCTCGACGTCGGCTGCTACGCGGTATCGATGGCGCGGCTGGTGGCGGGAGCGGCCGCGGGCGAGGACTTCGCGGAACCGGCGGAGGTGAAGGGGACCGCGCATATCGGGGAAGTCAGCCGGGTGGATGAGTACGCGATAGCTTCTCTCAGATTCCCCGGCGGCATCATCGCACAGGTCGCCACGGCGGTGACCGTTAACCCGGAGAACGTCGTCCGCATATTCGGGTCCGAGGGATGGATGTTCATTCCCAACCCCTGGGTGCCGGGCCGCGACGGTGATGCCGGCAACATCGTGGTGCACAGGAATGGCGAGGAGAGGCCGGAGGAGATCGTCGTGGAGGCGGACCGCGGGGTGTATTCGCTGGAGGCCGATACCGTTGCCGCCAACATAGAGAATCGGCAGGCCCAGCCCCCCGCCATGACCTGGGATGACTCTCTCGGAAACATGAGGACCCTCGACCTCTGGCGCGAGTCCATCGGGCTCGTCTACGATTCAGAGCGGCCGGCCGCACAGGTGCTGACGGTAAGCAAGCGCCCTCTCAAGGTGAAGGAGGATAGCAGCATGGAGTACGGCCCCGTTGGGGAGCTGGAGAAGCCGGTGTCGCGGCTGGTCATGGGGGTAGCGGATCCGACCTCGATGCCGCACACGGCGGTGATGTTCGACGACTACTTCGAGCGCGGCGGCAACGCCTTCGATACCGCCTACATATACGGCGGCGGAGCCTGCGAGAAGATGCTGGGACAGTGGGTGAAGAACCGCGATCTGCGTGATAAGGTGGTGATCATCGACAAGGGCGCACACTCGCCTTTCAACCAACCCGAGGCCCTCGCCAGGGAGCTCCTGATCAGCCTGGAGCGGCTGCAGATGGATTACGTGGATATCTACATGGCTCACCGCGACAATCCCGACATCCCGGTGGGCGAATGGATCGACGCTTTCAACGAGCAGTTGGAGGCGGGACGGATTCGCTCGTTCTGCGGCTCCAACTGGTCGCTGGATCGCATTCAGGCCGGAAACCACTACGCGGCGGCGAAGGGGCTGGTGGGATTCGCGGCGGTGAGCAATAACTTCAGCCTCGCCCGCATGGTGAACCCGGTTTGGGGAGGGTGCATCGCGGCTTCTGACCCGGAGTCGCGCGCGTGGCTGGCGAAGACACAGCTTCCTCTGCTCGCGTGGTCCAGCCAGGCGCGCGGGTTCTTCACCAAGAGAGGCGACCCCGACGACCACTCGGATGAGGAGCTGGTGCACTCCTGGCACAGTGAGGATAACTTCAAGCGGCGGGAGCGGGCGACGGAGCTGGCGCAGAAACGAGGCGTGCTGCCGATCAACATCGCGCTCGCCTACGTGCTGTGCCAGCCGTTCCCGACGTTCGCGCTGATCGGACCCGCCACGCTCGCGGAGACTGCGAGCTCGTTCCGCGCGCTGGCGGTGGAGCTGACGCCGAAGGAGATGCGCTGGCTGAACCTCGAAGAGTGACTGCCTCCACCTATTCGGGATTGCTTATAACTCAACAGAGTGATTGATCTGTCAACAGGTATGTCGCGGCGCGTTCGGCCTCCCGGAATGGTGCAGCCGGGAGGCCGCGTTTTGTGCGTGTAAGTGACTACATCGGGCGGACATTCAGGAATGTCCACGTGGCCGATTGTGCAGGCCAACGCACTCGACTGTCCCCGGGGCAGCACAGGATTTGGCTCTTTTCCGCAAGCCTTTGCTTATACTGCGAGCAAGCTCGGATGTCCGATGTCTCGCTACCTCCACACAAAGATGTCCGGGGGGACAAATTCGGTCATTCCAGAGGGGGGAAGAATGTCCAAAACCCCCGTTCGGCGGACATTATCTTTGTCCACATGTCCGGATGTCGGCGTTTCTGAACACAGCAAAGCGGCCGCGCCGGAGAGTCGGCTTGTGCTTATGTGGGGCCGCGTCGGTGGGTGGTTGGATTGGTAGGAGGATAAACGAGCGAGAGACTCTTGTGCTAGCTAAGGAGGTATGGTCCTACTAGCTATCGTACGCTAGTATAGTGAGCAGGCGGGAGGAGTGACGTCGTTCCGTTCGGCCGCGGGGTGTGGGAGGTAGTCGCGGGTTGGCGGATGGAGTCGTTGACTGGTGGGAGGGCAAGCAGTAGAATTGCGGTGGACACAGTGAGCGGATGAATGGCGTAGAGGAGAGGGGCGTAGTGCGTCAGTTCCGAATCCGGGATGCCGACCTCGAAGAGCTGATAGCGCGTGGCCACGAGTCGAAGGACTTGGAGCACAAAGGCCCTATGGCCTGGCCAGCGGGGGACAAGAGGGCCTGTTGCGAGCTGGTGAAGGACATCTTGGCGCTCGCTAATCATGACGGGGGCGGATACTTGGTGATCGGGGTTGCCGAAACCGAAGACGGCCGGTTCGAGCCACGCGGGCTTAATGAGGAGCAGCTGAAGTCGTTCGAGACCACGCGGCTGAATGAGTTTGTAAACAGCTACGCCCGCCCCCCCATAAACGCAACGCTGCGCAAGGTCACACATGAGGCGCGGCGCTTTGTGATTATTGCGGTTCCCACCTTCCCTGACATGCCACACATATGCGTGAAGGACTTCCCGGGGGTGCTTACTGCGCCGACCCTCTACATTCGTACAGACGATAACGCAAGCGCACCAATCAGCCGGAGCACGGACCTGCAAGACCTTGTTGAGAGCGCAATAAGAAGGCGCTCAGACAAGTTGCTGGAAAGCTTTCGGACGATCCTCCGAGGATCAGCTGTGAGACCTTCACCGAGCGCCGAGGAACGGTTTGCCGCTCAGATTGAGCAGGCAGAGCGTCGCTTCTCGGAGGTTGACCCGTACGCCCAAAAGGGATACGAGGGATACCTAGAGGTCATACTGCATCCAGCGGTTTTCGATGCCGAACGGTTCGGTTTGGCACAGCTTCGTGCGGCCGCTGAGGCTGCCCATGTCCTGTACCGCGGATGGTCCTTCATGTACACGACAGACCGTTCCGATCAGATGTACGTGCTTGGGGACGCGCGAGAATGCTCTGTTCATTGGGAGTCTATGGAGGGTGACACGCATACCTTCTGGCGGCTCCATAGATCGGGCCTGCTCTTCCACAGACGGCTGATGTACGAGGAGGCGGATAGGGAGGCCAAGTATCTGGACTTCGTGGGCTTCACACATCATGTTGCAGAGGCATTGGACTGTCTTGTCCGCTTGTACACTTCGTTCAATGTTGAGGCTGATGAGGAAATCGCGGCCTCGTTTCGTCTGACTGGTTCGAAGGGAAGGACTCTAACAACCAGGGATTCGGGGAGAATGTGGTACGACGACGGTCAGTACATATGCCAGGCTGAGCCTATTGAGACGAGCCATAGCAAGTCCTTCGCTGAGTGGCGCGCGGGGCGTAGAGATCACGCGGTTGCCGTTGCTCGGGAAGTGTTCATGCAGTTCAACTGGGAATGCCCCAGTCCGGAGGTATTGCGTGACATCGTGGACAAGGTCTTGGACCGTCGCCTTTAGCGGGGATTGCACCCAGTCGGGACGATCGCCAGCGTACGCTATGAGATGGCGGGTGAGGGAGATCGAGGAGGGGGCGGATGAGTGTGTAGCAGAGTTGTGGGGGATGACCGGGAGGGAGTTGGGGGTGATCAAGGAGGCCCTTCGGCGCTGAAGCACCGAAGCAACGGAAGAACGCAGTGCGCAAGGGTAGCTCGGTATGAGCGGGGATTCGCGACAGGCTTACTGGTTGGCAGTGTTACCTTGGTTGCAGTTGTCATCGGAGGTGCGCCTGGGCGATGTTCGCTTCGCACCTGTGCACATCGCCGACCTAGGCGAGGTGGTCACGGAGCTCAGGTCGGTCTCTACGGACGCATCCCAAGTACTCAAGAGCTTCCGTCTGAGCTACCAGTGTCCCATCAACAACTGCACACTCCTAGTCCCCGATGGCTATGACCCGACCGTGCCAGCCGATGACACGGCGAGGGCACTCTTCTACCAGACGCGCGACCTTCTGATGCTCTGCGCTATCGCCGCGAATAGATACGGAGAGCACAACACCTGGAACGCGAACGCCAGCATGTTCAGTCTTCGAATCGCCACCTTTGTGTCCCCGCTCGGGGGGCACCTGCCTCTCTATCAACGGCGCCATGACGGCTCCGCGGTCACTGTCGGTGCCAAGTGGGGCAATCCTCTGTTCTACATTCCTGATGAATGCAACCCGCCTTACCCCCCAAGGTCAGTCGACAAGAACCTTGCTTCGGCTCTCGGCTCCCTTGACAGCGCTCACCCTCTCGCGCAGAGACTGAGACTGTCGCTGCGGTTCTTCGCTGAGGCGAATACCCTGGCCGATACGTCCTCCTGGGAGATGGAGATCATTGCCCTGATCACCGCACTTGAGGCATTGCTCGGCGTCGGAGGGAAGTATACACTTTCCTGCGGGGTGCGACGACTGCTGGAGCCCCACGGGCGCATTCGAGTCAGGGATGCTCGCAGAACCCGTCCGAACCTCAGGCCCATGGGCGATCATGCAGTACAGCAGGAAGACTGGTTTCTGCATGGCTTTCTGATTCATGAACTCTACGGCATGCGCAACGACCTCCTGCACTCGGGTTTCTGTGACACCAGCAAGCTAGCGTGGCGGCCAGGCGAGCACCTCGCCATGGGGGCATTCTTGCTCCCTCTTCTCGTGAAGCTGCTTCTGGCCCAAGAGGACCTGTATGAACTAGCCTGGGATGACAAGGCAGCATGCGACGCAGTTGATATGCTGTTGGCGGAAACAGATTGGTTCATCCTGCGCGATCACGAAGACAGCACGTACTCCTTCGAAACGCCCAGCGTCTGGGCTGCTACGCTGCTGGAGGCCCAACGGCAGCGATACTTGGAAGAGGCGGAAGCAGTTGCCCGGCGGCTACATGAGGAGCATTTTGGCAGTCAGGACAACGAACCGGAATAGCGACGTACGGTGCTCTTGCGTTGCGCAGACCCCTTCCTCCTGCCCGGCCGTGTCAGCCCCCCTACCCCACCCCTCCCAACTCCTCCGCTAGTGCCTTGAGGGTAGTGGGGTCAGGTCTGGAGCAAGATCCCGTTCGAGTACCTCAGGGCAGGCCTTCGCCCCTAAGTCCGCCGTAGGCGGACCGGGATGGCGGCCGCCAAAGCCGGCCTAGCCACTGCGCTCAGGATGACAGTAAGGAGGGAGGCGCGTGGGGTGGAGGCTTGGCAGGAGGGCGGTACCTGTTGAGATCCCTCCGCTTCGGTCGGGATGACACTAAGGGGAGGGACGGCCGGCGGGGTTCGGTGACCCCGCCCTACACTGGGCCAGGAGGCGAAGCTCCCCTCGACTCCGCTCCGGACAGGCCTGCCCAACGGTCACTAAGGGGAGGGACGGCCGGCTGGCATCGGTGTGCCCGCCCTACACTGGGGCAGGAGGCAAGCTCCTGCCGAACCCAGCGGAGTCGGAGCTTCGGCGGGACGGCGAACGGCTGCAGGCTGAAGCCTGCGGTACCCGGAACGGCAGGGCCATCCGCGGATGGACGCGGACAGACGGGGATGGGAGGCGGCGGGGGAAGGTAACGAGGGAAGGCAGAAGAAAAGTGGGGGGTTGGTCGGAGAACGTGGGTCAGGAGGCAAGCGAGATGGGCGCGGCGCGGAATCCATTTCACTGGCGCGGGACGGTGGCAGAGGCGGAGGCGTTTGTGGGGCGGGAGCGGGAGCTGGCGAACGTGTTTGCGCGGCTGCGAACGCTGGGGTGTGTGTCGATAGTGGGGGAGCGACGGATAGGGAAGTCATCGCTGTCATATCAGGCGAGCGCGCGCGCGGGGAAGGAGCTGGGGCCGGAGACACGGGCGGTCTATATCGACATGCTCAGCGCGAAGCATCACAGCCTCCAGGGCCTGCTGTGGGCAATCTTGACGGGCCTGGGGGGACAGGTGGGGCAGGTGGAGGCGGAATCGTCCGACGCCGCGATGGCGGTGTTCGAGGCGGAGATCCAAGAGCTTCGCAGGCAGGGCTGTCTTCCGGTGGTGTTTCTGGATGAGTTCGAGGCGCTGGGGTCGCGGACCGAGCAGCTTGGGGATGATCTGCTAGAGTCGTGGCGCAGCTTGGGCAACGGCGGGCAGATGGCCTTCGTGGCCACGTCGGCGCGGCCGTTGGATGAGGTGACGAAGGAATCCGGCTTGACTTCGAGCTTCTATAATATCTTCGCGCAGATGGGGCTGAAAGAGTTCGCAGAGGAGGAGGCGAAGGCATTTATACGGCGGGCGGTTCGCGTGGGGGGCTTCGAGCCATCAGATGAAGCGTTCATCGCACGGGTGGGAGGACAGCATCCGCTGCGGCTGCAGGTTGCCGCGTGGCATCTGTTCGAGGCGAGACAGAGGGGGGAGCTGGACTTCGGGCTGTTGGGGGAGCAGGCGGAGGCGGAGATAGCGGGGATGATGAGGAAGAAGTAGCGGCGGTGCGCGGCGGGGTGGGGGCTGTGGCGGGAAGTGGGAGGATGCTTCGGCAGCGCTGGCCGGGCAGGCAAGCTACCGAGGCAAGGAACGGCGAAAGACCGGAGGGCGAAGTTCTTCGCCCTCCCGAGCGGAGTAAGGCGGGGGGACCGGCCGGCGATCCGTCCCCCCGCACCCCCCTCGCTCGCGTCTTGCCTTGGCTGACGGAGGACGGTGGGTGGGCTCTCGTAGTGGAGATGGGTGATGTGGGAGAAAGAGAAGACGGGCCACCGGACTCCACCGCGCTGCCAACTCCATTATGGCATACCGTGTCAGTAGGAAACGGGGAAGAATCAGGGACTTGCTGGGTATTTGTGGGGGGAGGCTGTGGCGGCGGGGCCGCGAGGGGGAGCTGGAGAAGGTAGATGTATGAGTCTGTCGTGACCCTCTACCGCGTGTTCTGCCAGCCGACAGCGTTCTTGGCGGAGACGAAGGGGTGGCGCTTCGGCCGGCGGCTGTGGTTCATGCTGCGGATGACGCCGGCGATTCTGCTGGCCCAGTTGGCGATCATGGCGGGGGTTTCGCTGATTGCACTGGCACTTGGGGCGGATGGTATCGACGCGCGGGCGGCGGTGGTCTTTGCCGTGCTGAGCTTGCTGGGGGGCATGGTGTGGGGGGCGGTGTGGAGCGTGGCGATGGGGGTGGCGTGGGGGGCGGTGTGGGGAGCGGCTGAGAGGGTGATCCGGGAGGGTCTCAGGTTCGCGGGGCCGATGGAGGCGGCGTGCAGCGCCGTTGCTCTGCTGCTCTCAGTCTCCATGGCTTTGGCGAAGGCTGGGCATGGGGCGCCGCTGGGACTGGCTTTCGGGGTGGGCCTGGGGGTGACGCTGCGGGCGGCGAGGGGTGCGTGGTGGGGAGTGGCTCTGGGGATAGGGTTTGGCGTGGTGTTGGGCGCGGCGGGCGGGGGTGGGGGACTGGTTGCGGTAGTCACTCGGATCGTGGTCGGGTACTCGGGACTTGCGGTGGTGGTGGTCAGCTTCCTGGTGGGGTATTTCCGGGTTGAATGGTATCCGCTGGATGCGGCGGCTACGCTCTGGCAGCTTGGGAAGGCGCGCAGGAGGCCGAGGCTAGCGCGGGCGCTGCTCCGGAGGTCGCCGATCTACTGGCGGGAGCCGATTTGGCTGCCGCTGATCGGGCTGAAGTCGTTTCTGCGGCTGGTGGATGAGGATGATCCTCATGCCGCGCTGGAGGAGTGCCTGTTTGTGATGCTGGAGCGGCCGACGCAACGGCGAGTGGCACGGGCGACGCTGATGGAGACTACGGCGAGGCACATGGCGGCGTTGGGTTCGGTGCAGGAGATCGCGGCGTCGGCAGAGGCAATGAGACGGGGACAGGAACGGGCGGAGCAAGTGGCGGAAGGCCGGCCGATGCCGCTGCTGCCAGACGATGTGGGAAGAGGGGGGTCGGCGCTGGCGGAGCTGGCGCGGCTTGCGGAGCAGCATGTGGCTGCGACACTTCCGCACAATCGGAGGCGAGCGCTGGAGCGCCTGCGAGATGGGGCCGAAAGCCTGCAGCGAGAGCTGATCCTTTCGGGGGCGAGCTTCTCGGGAGTGTGGGCGGGGGCGGCGAGCAGGTGGCGGGAGGTGGCGGAGTCGGCACTGGAGGAGATGGGGGAGGCGGAGCAGGCGGCCGGGTTCATCTACAACCCGTTCGTGTTCGGGCAGCCGATCGAGGAGACAGAGACGAACCTATTCGTGGGCCGCCGCGACGTGGTGCGGGAGATCGAGGTGAGTCTGCTCGGTGCGGCCCAGAAGCCGACGCTGGTGTTGTGGGGTCCGAGGCGGATGGGGAAGACGTCGGTGTTGAAGCAGCTTCCGAGGCTGCTGGGGTCGGAGTTCGCGCCGGCGTTCATAGACATGCAGGCGGTGCAGGTAAGGGAGAGCGTGCGGGCGTTCTTCAGGGGAGTGACGCAGGCGGCGGCGGCGGGGCTGCGGCGGCGGGGGGTGGAGGTGGAGGAGCTGGGAGAGCCGGCACTGGGGGAGAGTCCGTTCGGCGCTTTTGCGGAGTGGATGGAGAAGGTGGAGGAGGGACTCGGGGAGGGGCGCTATCTGCTGCTGTGTTTGGACGAATTCGAGCGGCTGGAGGCGTCTATCCGAGAAGGCAAGCTCCCGTCGGAGCTGATGGATCAGATCAGGCACGTGATCCAGCACCATCCGCGGATAGTGCTGGTGTTTGCCGGCTCGCACAGGCCGGATGAGATGGCGCTGAACTGGCCGGATGTGCTGATAAGCACACGGCTGATAAGGGTGAGCTATTTGCGGGAGGAGGAGGCGAGGCAGCTTATCACGGAGCCGGCTCCGGATTTCGGGGTGAGCTATGGGGAGGGGAGTGTGGAGCGGATACTGGAGGTGACGCGGTGCCAGCCTAACCTGGTGCAAGCGGTGTGCTATGAGCTGGTGAACCATCTGAATGTGGAGGGAAGACGGGAGGCGCGGAGGGAGGATGTGGAGGGCGCGGTGGGGCAGGCGCTGGAGAGCGCGCACCTGTATTTCGCGGAGATGTGGCAGCAGGTTAGCGAGACGCAGAGAAGAGTGTTGGCCGAGATCGCGCGGGCGAGCGAGAGGGCACAGGTCGAGGAACTGGTGACGGCCGCCGGGGCTGCGCGGGACAAGGTAGAGGCCGATCTGAGGGTGCTGGAGGGGCGGGGCATCATTGAGGCGGCGGATGACAGGCGGCGGTTTCAGGTGCCGATGGTGGGGGAGTGGGTGCGGAGGCGGGAGGGATAGGGGGGAGGCGGCGGGCCCATTCGGCTGCGGGGAAGGCGGGGCTTGGGTGGGAGGGAGGAAGTCCCGGGACTGAAGTCCCGGAACACCGAAGGTTGGCGAGGGGGGAGACGCGTGAGGTGGAGGGTTGGCAGGAGGGCGGCACCTGTTGAGATCCCTCCGCTTCGGTCGGGATGACAAGAGGGGGGAGGCGGGCGTGGCAAGGGAGAGCAGAGGTGGACGGCGAAGAGGCGGGGCTGGGGTAGTGGCAAGTGCGGCGGGCATAGCGGATGCCCGCCGTCCAATATGACAGGAGGTAGTGATGGCACGGATACCGATAGGGCTGCAGCTGTATTCGGTGAGGAAGGACTGCGAGCAGGACGTTGCGGGGACGCTGAAGGCGGTGGCGGAGATGGGGTACGACGGGGTGGAGTTCGCGGGGTACTACGACCGTTCGGCGGAAGAGCTGCGGAAGATGCTGGATGATGTAGGGCTGAAGGTGGCGGGGAGCCACGTGGGGCTCGACGTGCTGCAGGGCGAGGAGCTGGCCAAGACCGTCGAGTTCAATCAGACGCTGGGCAATACGCGTCTGGTGATTGCCTGGTACGATCCCGAGAAGATGGCGACCCGCGCGGATATAGTGGAGTTCGGCCGCGCGCTGAACGAGGTGGCGGAGAAGCTGAAGCCGCAGGGGATGCAGACGGGGTATCACAACCACGCGCACGAGTTCAAGATGTTGGATGGAGAGACGGGGTGGGATATTCTGGCCGCCAACACGAACGACGAAGTGGTGATGCAGATCGATCTGGGGAACGCGATGAGCGGCGGCGGGGATGCGATCGCGGCGCTCGAGAAATGGGCGGATCGCGGGTACACGGTGCACCTGAAGGAGCATTCGAGCACGAAGGAGGCGGTGGTGGTAGGTGAGGGGGACGTGCCGTGGCAGGAAGTGTTCAGGATCTGCGAGTCGGCTGGCAAGACCGAGTGGTATATCGTCGAGCAGGAAAGCTACGCCTATCCGCCGCTGGAGTGTGTGGAGCTGTGCCTGAAGAACCTGCGGGGGATGGGGAAGTAGGGCTCGCCGCGTTTCGGCAGGGAGAATGCCGAAGGAACAAACAACTGCACAGAGCGAAGTTCTTCGCTCTGCAAGCAGATTCGACGTGGGGGGACCGGCCAGCGATCGGTCCCCCCACACCCCCCTCCCTCGCGTTTGGCGTTAGCTGACGGAGGACCGAGGGGTAGCGCGCGCAGGGCAGGGGTGAGGGGCAGCGCGAGGCAAAGCGCTGAGGCTTGGAGTGCAAGGCCGAGGGCGGCGATGGACTGCCAGTTGAGGGAAGGGGGACTGCCGTGAGTCTGATGGGTGTCGATATCGGCTCCAGCCGCTGCAAGGCAGTGGTGTTCGAGTCCTCGGGGCGGGTGGTGGCGGAGTCAGTGACGGAGTACCAGGCCGAGTTCCCGGGACCGGCTATGGTGGAGATGGATGCCGAGGTCCTGTGGCAGGCGGCGGCGACGGCGGTGCGGACGGCGGCATCGCAGTCCGGGGACGATCCGGTGGAGGCGGTGGGGCTGAGCTCGCACGGGGAGACCTTCGTTCCGGTAGACGCTCGGGGGGAGGCGATGGGGCCGGCGGTGCTCAATGCGGACAACCGGGCGACGGCGGAGAGCAAGTGGTGGGAAGAACTGCTGGGCCGGAAACGGATCTTCGAGATAACGGGGATGATCGCGCACCCGATGTACCCGATGGCGAAGATCCGATGGATGAGGACACACCAGCCGGCGCTGTTCGCATCGGCCTCCCGCTTCGTGGGCATAAGCGAGTATTTCCTGCTCAAGCTCGGCATGGAGCCCATTGTGGGATACTCGCTGGCCTCGCGGTTCATGGCTTTCGACGTGCGGGCGCGGGAGTGGTCGGCGGAGATGCTGGAGGCGGCAGAGCTGTCGGCGGAGCGGCTTCCGGTGCCGGCGCCGGCGGGGACGTCGGCGGGGAAGCTGTCTCGGGCTGCGGCGGGGGAGCTGGGGCTGCGGCCGGGAACACCGGTGGTGGTGGCGGGGCACGACCAGCCGTGTGGGGCGCTCGGGGTAGGGGCCATTCAGCAGGGGATGGTGGCGAACTCGATTGGCACGTGGGAGTGCCTGACGGCGGTCGGGGAGGAGCCGAGCCTGGACGAGGCGGCGCTGGCGGGGAGCGTGAACTCGTACTGCCATGTGGTGCCGGACCAGTACATAACGATTGCGTATTTCCCGTCCGGGATGATGGTGAAGTGGTTCTGCGACAACTTCTGCGGCGAAGACGCGGCGGAGGCGCGGGAGCGGGGAGTGGATCTGTATGGGCTGCTGGAGGAGAGAAGCCCGGAGGGACCGACGGGGCTGTGTGTGACGCCCCACCTCGTCGGGTCGGCGAACCCGCATTTCGATCCGCGGGCGACAGGTGTGATTGTAGGCATCGGGCAGACCACGGATCGGTACGCGCTGTATCGGGGGATTCTGGAGGGGCTCGCGTGCGAGCTGGCAATCGTGTCGGAGATGCTGGCGGGGGTGGTGGGGGAGTTCGACACGATTCGATGTACGGGGGGAGGGGCGCGATCTCGGCTGGGGCTGGAGCTGCGGGCCGCGATGACGGGGAGGCGGATGCAAACACTGGAGATTGCGGAGGCGGTGTGCCTGGGGGCGGCGCTGCTGGCGGGACTGGCGGCCGGGGCGTATGGGAGTCTGGAGGAGGCGGTTGGGCAGGTAGTGAAGGTGGGGGAGACGATCGAGCCGGATGGAGAATTGAGCGCGGCCTACGGGAGGCAGATGAAGCAGTACCGTCTGCTGTATCCCGCGCTGGGGGCGCTCCGCGAGGTGTGAGCCGAGAGCGACGAGCGGGGGCGTTCTTCGCGGTGGGGTTAGGGTCCGGGAGGAAGGCCAGGAATGGGATTCCCGAGTAGCATTGCGAGTGCGGAAGAAGCGCTGCGGAAGCTGAGCGTCGCGGAGCTGATGCGCCGGGCGTATGAGAGGCGGATTCTGGTTCCCGCCTTCAATGTCGCCTATCTGCCGATGGTCGCTCCGATAGTGGAGACGCTGAGAAGCTCCCGTTCGTTTGCGCTGGTGGAGGTGGCGAGGCCGGATATCGAGCGGTTTGGCGCGGAGAGCTATGAAGCAGTTGCCAAGGAGTTCGAGCGACATGCCGATCGGGCCTATGCGCGGCTGCATCAGGACCATGTCCCGGTGATCGATGAAGAGGAGAGGCGGGTTGACTGGAAGCCGCTGATCGAGGAGGCGGTGGGGCTGGGATACGATTCGGTGATGATAGACGGGTCGCGGCTGCCGCTGGAGGAGAACATCGAGGTCACGCGGGCGGTGGTGGAGATGGCGCACCCGGAGGTGGCAGTGGAGGCCGAATTGGGGGCGGTGTTCGGGCATGAGCCGGGGCCTCTGCCGCCGTATGAGGAGCTGTTTCGGTCGGGAAGGGGATTCACGGATGTCGAGGAGGCGGAGCGGCTAGCCGGAGAGACGGGAGTGGATTGGCTTTCGGTGGCGGTTGGCAGTGTTCACGGCGCGATCAGCGGGGCGGCGACACGTGAGAGGAAGGTGGAGGCTCGCCTGAACATCGAGCATCTGACGAAGCTCTCGGAGAGAGTGGCCATTCCGCTGGTGCTGCACGGTGGGACGGGGATAGGGCTCGAGTATGTGCGGGAGGCGGTCGAGAACGGGATCACCAAGATAAATGTTGCGACTGCTTTGCGGCAGGCGTATGAGGCGTGCCTGCGGGAGGGGAAGGAGGCAGCGTCGGCGCAGGAGGCAGTGGCGCGGGTCGTTAGACAGCATCTCGAAGACTACGGGGTGGTAGGCAGCTCGGCGCGGCTCGCCGCCGAGCCCGGCAGGGACAGCAATAGGGCGCGGGGGCGAATGGGCTGATTCTCGACCCGCTCGCCGGCGCACGGCGAACGCTTTGGACGATGGGAGACGATAGGAGACACTAGGTGGCGATGGCTGACCGATCACGATCATGACAGATGTAGGTAATGGGCAGGCTCGGGATCTCAGGCGCGAGCTGACGCTCTTCTTGGTGGTAATCGCCGCCCTGGGCGCGGCGGGCGGGATATTCGAAACCACGTTCAACAACTTCCTGAACGATACCTTCGACATGGGGGCGGAGGCGCGGGGGAGGTTGGAGTTCCCGCGGGAGCTTCCCGGGTTCCTGGTGACGGTGCTGGGTGGGATGCTCTTCTTTCTCTCTGAAGTGAAGCTGGGGACGTTGTCGGCGGTGGGAATCGCGTTGGGCATGGTGGGGCTCGGCCTGCTGGGGACGGATTACGGGCTGATGATTGGGGCGATGGTGTTGTGGAGCACCGGCAATCACTTGATGATGCCGGTGAACAACACAATCGCGCTGAGCCTCGCGCCGGCGAATGCCCGCGCGGCGCGGCTGGGGCAGATCGGCGCAGTGGGGATGGCGGCCACGATTGTCGGTTCGGTCGTGGTGTGGACGGGCCTGCAGTACCTGGGAATCGGGTATCGTGCCACCTTCCTGATAGCGGCCTGTGGCGCCGTCGTGGCGGGAATCTTCGTGTCGCAGATGAGACCCCTGTCAGCAAGGGCCGCAGCGAGGCCCAAGCTCGTCTTGAAGCGGCGATACTCCCTGTTCTACGTGCTGAACGTGTTCGCGGGCGCTCGCAAGCAAGTGTTCTTGACGTTCGGTCCGTGGGTCCTGATCAAGGTGTTCGGCGAGCCGGCCCCCACGTTCGCCAAGCTCTGGATAGTGGCCTCGTTGATCGGGATCGTGTTTCAGCCGCAGTTGGGGAAGCTGATAGATCGTGTGGGGGAGCGAATCGTGATGATGGTGGGGGCGGGGCTGCTGGTCGCGGTGTGCCTGGGGTACGGCTTTGCGAACCAACTGCCGCTCGCCAATCCGGTGCGCCTGGTATACGTGTGCTACGTGCTCGATCACGTGCTGTTCGCGATGGCGATGGCGCGATCTACCTACCTGGCCAAGATCGCGGAAAGCGAAGAGGACATCCACGCCTCGCTGGCGCTGGGGGTGAGCATCGACCACGCGGTGTCGATGTCCATCCCGACGGTGGGAGGGATTGTGTGGGCGAGGTATGGGTATCCGTACGTTTTTGTGGGGGCGGCCGCGATCGCGGTGCTGAACCTGGTGGCGGCCGGGTTCGTGCGGACGCCGGGGGAGGGTTCGGCGGGGGACGACGAGGACGGGCCGAGGGAGTAGCTCCCGCGCGGCGTTGCTGTAGGGCGGGCAGGCGCGGTCGCGGGCTTGTCTGCTGGCGGGAATAGTCGTATAATCCCGGGTGTGCGGGCAGCTTCGGGGAACGCCCCCGGAAGTGTGCCCGTTTGAATGTGTCTGGCATCGCCCCGCCGCCCACTGCGAGGTGTTCGCGCGGGCAGCGCGCGGCCGGGACAGCGCGCGGCGGGACAGCGCGCGGCCGGGACAGCGCGCGGCGGGGCCGAGAAGCCTGCGGTGGCCACAGGAAGTATGATGACGATGCAAGGTGGAGATAGACTGTCGTCTTCGGAGCGGCCAGTGTCGCGTTCGGATGCCACCGGTGCGGCGACATGTGGGGGGTGCTCGGTTCGGGATTGCCCGATGAGAGTTGACCCGAGCGCGGGATGGCCCCATGGGCGGCGCCTCGGCCTGGCGGCCGCCGGTATGTTTCTTGGCCCTGTCGTGCTGGCGATGGCGGGGGCGATGTGCATGGGCGGGAGCCATGGTGCGAGACTGCTGGGCGCGCTGGTGGGCCTGGGTGTGGGCATGGTGTGCTCGGTGATGGCGGCGAGATCGCTGGGTCGAAGAGATACGGAAAGCTCGTCAGCACGATGACAGTGGCGGTGACGCGGAAGCCGGTGAAGCAGAGGCGGACTTTTTCCGGCGGGGTGCATCCTCCCGAGCGGAAGGGGCTCGCGGAGGAGGCCGCGATCGAGGTGCTGCCGACACCGGCGCAGGTGCGCATTCCACTGCTTCAGCACCTGGGGGCGCCGTGCAAGGAAACGGTGAAGCCGCGGACCGAAGTGGCGCTGGGGGACGTGGTGGGGGAGTCTACGGGGTTCGTGTCCGCCCCGGTGCACGCCAGTGTGAGTGGGACCACAGGGCGCCTGTCGGTGACTACGCTGCCGAACGGCCGGCACGTTTCTGTGGTGCCGATCAAGTCTGCCGAGGCGCAGCCCCTGTCGGGCCGGGCGCTCTTCGACGACGTGTTCGGGGGGGAGTGGCCGACCGACGGGCTGGAACGGCACGAGCCGAAGCAGATCGCGGAAGCCGCTCACGAGGCCGGGCTGGTGGGGCTCGGCGGGGCCGCCTTTCCGACACACGTGAAGCTGACCCGGAATGAGAGCAAGCCGATTCAGACCTTGCTCATCAACGGGTCGGAGTGCGAGCCGTACCTCACGGCGGACTATCGGCTGATGCTGGAAGCGCCCGCGCCGGTGATCTCGGGCGCGCTGCTGGCGCAGCGGGCCGTGGGCGCTGAGGATGTGATAGTCTGCGTGGAGGACAACAAGCCGAAGGCGGCGGAGGCTTTGAGCAGCGCGGCGGAGGGGACGGGGGTCGAGGTGCGCGTGCTGAAGACGAAGTACCCTCAGGGCGGGGAGAAGCAGCTGACGGTGGCGGTGCTGGGCAAAGAGGTCCCGACCGGTGGGCTTCCGCTGGATGTCGGTGTGGTGGTGGTGAACGTGGGCACCGCGGCGGCGCTGGCACGGGCCGTTTTCCGGGGCAAGCCGCTCACGCACCGAGTGGTGACCGTGTCCGGTGGGGGGATCAAGCAGCCGAAGAACCTGTTGGCGCCTGTTGGGGTGAGCTACCAGGAACTCATCGACTACTGCGGCGGCCTGACGAAGGAGGCGGCGCGGGTGGTGGCGGGGGGCCCGATGATGGGCTACACGATCGGCAGCCTGGACATTCCGGCCACCAAGGGGACCAGCGGCCTGACCGTGTTCACGCACGGGGAGGTGCGCAGGTCCGAGGAGACTGCGTGCGTGCGGTGCGGCCGTTGTGTGGATGTTTGCCCGCTGAATCTGGTTCCGACCAAGATCGGACTTGCCGCCCGCGCTCACGATGTGGATTTGGTCGAGCGGTACTATGGCAGCGCCTGCATGGAGTGCGGCTGCTGCGCCTACGTCTGTCCGGCCAGCCTTCCTCTGGTGCAGCTCATCCGGCTGGGGAAGCTGCTGCTGCAGAGGGCCAACAGATCATGACAGATTCGCCGACGAAGGTGTTCGACCGCTGATGGCACAGGACGCGCCAGACAAAGCCGAAGCAACGGCCGCCGGGGCGGAGGAGAGCGCGCCCGCCGTTCGCGTCGCGCCTCCGCCGCACCTGTCGAAGGCCGCCATTACCACCCGGTGGATGATGATGGACGTGCTCATCGGGCTGGCGCCGGTCATTGGCATGGCGGTGCTGATCTTTCGATGGCACGCGATCTTCCAGGTGGGGCTCTGTGTTGTGAGCAGCATCGCGGCGGAGGCGCTGTTCACCCGGATGCGGAACCAACCCCTGCGTATCGGAGACGGCTCCGCCGCAGTCACGGGCGCGATCCTGGGGCTGTCGCTGCCGTGGAGCGCCCCGTGGTACGTGGCGGTGATCGGGTCGGCGGCCGCCATCGGGCTGGGGAAGGCGGCCTTCGGGGGACTCGGATACAACATCTTCAACCCGGCGATGGTGGGGCGGGCGTTCGTGATGCTCAGCTTCGCGCGGGAGCTGGGAGCATCGGCCTACGTCTCAGCTCAATCCGAACTGGAGATAATCACTCAGGCGACGCCGCTCACGGCGGCCAAGAAGCTCGCCGCCGACCTCGCCGCGGGGACGGTCAGTGCGGCCGATGCACCGATGCAGTTGGGCCGAGCCGGCGAGTTCTGGCCGCTGTTTGTGGGTCAGGTCAACGGCTCGCTGGGCGAGACGAGCGCGCTGGCGGTGTTGATCGGCGGTCTGTACTTGTGTCTGCGCCGGTCGGCCTCCTGGGAGATTCCGGCGGGGGTCGTGCTGTCCGGATTCATCCTTGCGGGGGCGGCGAACGCGGCCGGCCTCACACCCCTGACCGCGCTGCATCACGTGGTCGGTGGGTCGCTCCTGTTCGGGGCTTTCTTCATAGCTACGGATCCGGTCTCCAGCCCTTTGACGCCGAAGGGCAAGTTTCTGTTCGGGCTGGGAGTCGGCGCGGTGATAGTGCTGCTCCGGGTCTTCAGTGGGTATCCGGAGGGGGTGATGTTCGCGGTGCTGCTGATGAACGCGGTGGTGCCGCTGCTGAACCGGTGGACGATCCCGCGGCCGGTGGGCGGGCCCGTGCCTCGGAAAGCATGAGAGCGGACGATGGGTGAAACGCGCAGACAAGGGAGCTATATCGCGCAGGCTTGGCTGGTGATTCTGCTGGCGCTGCTTTACGGGGGCGCGCTGGCTGGTGTGCAGAGCGTGCTGAGCGACAAGATTGCGGAGAACAAGAAGAGGGAGACCTATGACGTGATCCCCCTTCTGGTGAAGGGCGCGGACAAGGAGAAGACGGTCGAGCTGGTGATCGAGGGGAAAGACGGGAAGCCGGCGCGGGTGTACAAGATCATGGGCGGGGACGGCGGGCACGAGGGCTGGGTGGTGTCCGGGGATGGGCAGGGATTCGCCGACCGCATCGAGGTGTTGATCGGTCTCGATGCTCAGGTTTCCGCGATCACGGGGCTGTACGTGCTGGCTCAGAAGGAAACGCCGGGGCTGGGCGACTACATCACCGGTGAGAATTTCCGGGGCGGCTTCGAGGGGAGATCGGCCGATGCGCCCTTGGTGGCGGTGAAGGCCGATCCGCAGGCGGCCAACGAGATACGGGCGCTCACGGGGGCCACGATCTCGTCGGAGAGCGTCTGCTCCATCGTGAACGGGACGCTGGAGAACCTGAGGGACAGTCTCAGCAGCGAAGCCGCGGCGGCCGCGGGCGTGGAGCCCAACCTCCCCGAGCCGGCGGAGTGACTTCAGATATGAGAGATTCGGGCTAGCGATGTCACAAGAAGGACCAACGGTCCTCGAAGGACCGACAGCCCTCGAAGGGCCAACGGCCCTCGAGCGCTTCATCAACGGGGTGCTGCCCGAGAACCCGGTGTACCGGCAGTTGCTGGGGATGTGTCCGGTGCTGGCGGTGACCAATGGCATGAAGCCGGCGATGACGATGGCCGCGGCAACGGCCTTCGTGCTGATCTGCGCGAACATAATGATAAGCGTGATGCGCGGGCTGCTGAAGCCTCACTTGCGAATCCTGGTGTTCACGCTGACGATCGCGACCTTCGTGACTATCGCGGACAGGTTTCTGGCGGCCTATGTGTACGAGATGAGCAAGCAACTGGGGCCGTACGTGCCGTTGATAATCGTGAACTGCCTGATCATCTCGCGCTGCGAGATCTGCGCCTCGAAGCAGAGCATTACGGTGGCGCTGGCCGACGCGGTCGGGATGTCGTTGGGATTCGCGCTGGCGCTGGCGAGCATCGCGACGGTGAGAGAGATACTCGGGTCGGGCTCGTGGTTCGGCCTCGCGGTGCTGCCGGGGAGCTGGCCCGGCTGGGGCATTATGGTGCTGCCGCCCGGCGCTTTTCTCACCCTGGGACTGCTGCTCGGCATGGCCGAGTGGGCGAGCCGTCGGAGAGCCGCGAAGCTGAGAGGGAGCGGCTAAGGGCCTCTCGTCATGGAAACTGTTACCAGCCTGATATTGATCTTCATCGGCGCGGCGCTGATCAACAACTTCGTGCTGCACTACTTCGTCGGGATCTGCCCGTTTCTGGGCGTCTCCCGTCGGGTGGACACGGCGTTTGGGATGGGCTGTGCGGTGACGTTCGTGATCTCGATTGCGGCGCTGTTGAACTGGACGTTCACTTACTTCATCCTGCGTCCGGGCGCGGTCGTGCCGGCCTGGGTGTGGCAGACCGCCGGGGGCGATCCGGCGACCCAAGTCGATCTCTCCGTGCTGAGCTATATCATCTACATCTTCGTCATCGCCTCATCGGTGCAGTTCGTCGAGATGTATGTGCGCAAGTTCTTCCCGCCTCTCTACCGGTCTTTCGGGGTGTTTCTGCCGCTGATCACGACCAACTGCGCGATCTTGTTCGCCTGCCTCGAAATCATGAAGCACTTGCAGGATCCGACGAAGCTGTGGGGTCTTCACGAGGCGCTGGCGCTGGCGCTGGGAGGGGGAGTGGGATTCACGCTGGCGATCTCGCTGATGGCGGGGATCCGCGAGGAGCTGGATCTCTGTGATGTGCCCGGGCCTCTGAAGGGGGCTGGAATCGCCCTGATCGTGGCGGGTATATTGGCGATGGCGTTCATGGGATTCATGGGAGTGGACAAGGGCGTGGCGGGGGCGCTCGGCTCGCTGCTGAGGTAAGGGGAAACAAGTGAGTATGCTGACAACGGTTGCGCTCATTCTGGCGGCCGCAATACTGGCACTGCTGGCGGTCGGCATGGGCTACGTGCTCGGCTGGGCAAACCGCCGCTTCCACGTGGAGGTGGACCCGAAGGTCGAGGCCGTGCTGGGCGCGCTGCCCGGGGCCAACTGCGGGGGCTGTGGGTTCGTGGGGTGTGCCGCCTATGCCGAAGCAGTGGCGAAGGGCGATGCGGACATCAACCAGTGCGCGCCGGGGGGCAGGAGCTGTGCGGAGAAGCTGGCGGAGATCATGGGGGTGGAGCTGGAGGAGAGCCTCCCGTACCGTGCGGTGCTGCACTGCTCGGCGGACTGGGACCAGCGTTTGCAGCGGATGCAGTACGAGGGCGAGCAGACCTGCGAGTCCGCCAACCTGGTGGCAGGAGTGCAGGGGTGCACGTACGGCTGCCTCGGGCTGGGCGACTGCGAGCGGGCCTGCGACTACGATGCGATCCGCATAATCAATGGGCTGGCCACTATCGACAAAGAGAAGTGCGTGGGCTGTGGGGCCTGCGGGCGGGCGTGTCCGCGCAACATCATAACTATGGTCCCCTTCAAGGCCGAGCGCATGCTCGTGGTTGCCTGCGCCAACCAGGACGCGGCGGCCGATGTAAGGGCAGTGTGCGCGGTCGGGTGCCTTGGTTGTAGGGCCTGTCTGCGCGTGGCGCCGGACCTGATTTCCATGGAGGGGGCGCTTCCCGTAATCAATTACGACAACTACGATCCGACGGACGAGACGATCGAGAAAGTGCTGGAGAAGTGCCCCAGGAAGAGGTTAGTGTTCGTGGGGAAACCCAGTGAGGAACATCTGGCCGCCGTCGCCGAGGAGGAGCTCCCCGAGAGCGTCCAGGCGGACTTCAAGACCACTGTTGACGACACGAAATGGCGGGGGTAGCAGAGAAGGGTAGTGTCCTAACTTAAGTAGTGAAAACTGCCGAAACTTATAGAGGAGGGGATGACAATACGGAAACGGCTGTTTCCTGGGAAGGGGCCAAAAAGTCTCATAATAATATTGAATTAGAGTCAGTGTTGTGGTAGACTACCAGCAGACTTGGGTAACGGGCGGAGGTGTCCAAACGGACTACCGCTAATACGCCCGTGACACCCGAGTCTACTTTTGTCCTCCCCGCGGCCTCCAGTACCAGACATTGAATCTCGGGTAATGTGATTCAACATATCCCTTTGAGTAATGCGCCCAGTCTTCTGGGCGCAGAGACGCGACGGGCAGGCGGCCCACAAGGTATTCTCGAAGCTGGTTCTTCCATGCGTTTGCGGTCGGGAACAGGTTATTCAGGACGCAGCCAAGGAGCAAGTCACACACCTGAAGCACCTGGTAGTTCTCCGCGGCTGAGTCGACCTCGGTTATGTGGCGAAGAGTCGGTGCAGCTTTCCCGACAGAATGGCCACCTTTCGGAGTGGCGAACACATCCCTCATACGCTCCAGAAACTCGTCCCCGTGGCACCGGACCATTCTGTCGGCCAAGAGTACCCCTCCCTGAAGTCGCTCAGTGTTGTGGCCGATCAGTAACTCGGAAAACTTCTTATACGCCCGGGCCTTCTTGATCTTGTCCGACTCATGCGACTTGCCGAACCGCCCGAGATCAAGCTTGGCTTTCTCGATGGCGATACAGCGGAACCAGCTTGTGCTGTCGAAGAAAGCATCTACCACATCCCGCGCGACATCATGTTCGAGCTGCCTTCTGCAGTCTCGGTATTTGATCTCGCGAAGACTCCCGTTAGGAAGCACGAAGCCGCGGGAGGTCTTGATCTCGCTCATCCGACGATGCAAATACTTCGGGTGCGGATTGAACAACGCACCCAGGAGCAGGTAGGTACGCTGATTATCATATGACTCGTCGAGGTAGATAAGCATCTGATCACCCATCCTGTGGCGAGCGCTTATTCGAGACCACGGACGGCCGCTCGGCCAAGTGGGGCCGAACCTAGCTCTGGGCTTGCTCTATCCGGACGAGCGCGTCTTGAGTTACCAATCCGTCTGTCGTTCCCCGCATGATGATGTATGGCTGCATTAGAGGATTGAAAAACCGGTAGCGGTAACGACGCGGGCTGCCCGTCTTTTGCAGAATGGGTCCTCGTCCATGCCCACAGAAGTCGGAGAGATGGCGCGCAAAGCCGGGGATGTTGTAGTCTTTCCCCTTGATGATGCTGAGGGGGTCCCTAATATCACCTGCCGCGAAGTACCCTAGGTCATCTGTCTTCGCGAGAGCGCACGCGAGCAGTACCTCCCGAAACATGCTGTCCGTCCTTGCGCTCATTGTCGCCTTGTGGTAGGCGCTTTGGGTGGTATGCTGTGCTTCGTCCAAGGCGTTTGAAGTGGCTGCCCGGACGTGGTCCATGCCTATAGTCAGAGACTCGGCGTCAGCCGCCGCCCTGGCGGCATGACGCCCCAGTAGATGCGCGTAGTGTGGTAGGCCCTTGGAAAGCGAAGCTATCTCCTGCTTTGCTTGAGGGTCCATGCTCATGCCGAGCACCCGTAGTCCATTGTCTAGAATCTCGTGTAATTCTCCAGTTGACATCCTCGGCATCCGAATCTGTACCAATGCACGCTCAATTGACTGATGCTCCTCGATAAGCTCATCAACGCTGTCCGCTACACCCACTAGAACAATCGTCGCGTCTATCGTGTGGTCAGATAGAGTCTTTATGGTATCTGCGATGGCCGTTCTCACTCTCGCATTCGAGATTCTGTCAAACTCATCTATGACGAGTATCAGAAGGACGCTGGACAGCGCCTCCAGTATCGCAACAACGTCATCAGGCCCAATATCATCAGGGAGCTGCTCCGCGACAGTTCCGCTTGTTGTGGTGGTAGTAGTCCCGAGGCCCATGCCGGGAAGGGATCGTTGAAGGGTGATCTGCCTGAACATCTTTCGCCACAGACTGGAATAGGTGTCGGTGCCGTCACAGTTGACACGGGGTGCGAAAACGCTTCCACCCCCCAATGTCGATTCGATAATGTTGGCAAGCGATGTCTTCCCAACCCCCCGCTCGCCGAACACTATGGCGTGCTGGCCTTTCTGGTTTACCGCGTCTACTACCTGACGCAACTGCCCAATGCGACCAGCGAAGAGTGCTTTGGCATCAACGGGTGCCGCTGGCGTGAATGCCATGCCAGCCCTAATAGACAGCGCCTGCCAGTCTGTCTGTGCCACCTGCTCTCTCCTCACAACGCTCTGTGAATCATCTACCACTTATGGGGTAGGTTTGTCAAGTAATGGAGTGAGTTTGTCTAGTTCGCCCGCGAACGCCCCTACAACGCCTGCACTAACTGGGTGCTGGGGGGTGTTTCTAGCTTGCTTGTTGACGCGGTGGTGGGATGGTGGTATACTATTAATGGTAAGGAGGTGACTGCAATGGAGAACGGGCCACTCAAAGGACTCAGACGGGACTTGGGATTCAGTCAGGCTGAAATGGCCACGGCGCTCGGCATGAGCACTTCACAGTACAACCGGGCCGAGAAAGGCTTCACTGACATTCCACGACGAGTCTGGCCTCGACTGGGCGAATTGGGCCTGCCAGTGCAGGACATTCTGAAGCAACAGGAGGATTTCAAGGCCAGAACCACTGCTCGGTTGGTAGAGCAGATCAAGGAGAGCGTCATAGGGAAGCGCCGCAAGTAGACGAGAGGCGGCAGGCCGGACCACCCAGTGGTGGACACCGTTTTAGAGACGGATGAGGCCTGCCCAGGGCTTTCGGTGCAACTCCGAGGCCTGCCGCCAGGACTAGGAGGTCCCTGACAGGGCGCGTAGCGTGCGCAGGTTGGTCGCGACTCACGCGACGCGGTAGGAAGGACCGTGGATACTCTATTCCACAAAGCTCTACCTGTCAAGTGGCCGACCACTGCAGACCAGGTCGGCAATGAACAGACTGAGCGAGAAGGAAGAACCTGCGCGCACCCCTCCTCTACTCCGCGGGAGCCGCCTCCCATATGGTCAGGCCTTCGGGGTCGGGGAGAGGCTTCTGCAGCAGATCCCGAAAGTCGGGCGTGCAGACGAGGCGGTGATCTTCCGCGCTGCCCAGGATCAGCAGCGCCTCGACGTTCGCAGGCAGCAGCCGGAGGCCGTCGATTCCCAGCACACTCAGCGCGGTAGCCCAGACGTCGGCGGTCATAGCCGTTTTGGCCGTCACGGTGACCGAGGCGGCGGCGTCGGCGGGCCGGCCCGACCGCGGGTCGATGATGTGGCTGTACCGCATGCCTTCGATTACGGCGAAGCGGGCGTAGGCGCCGCTGGTACAGACAGCGCCGCCGGGGAGACTCAGCTTTGCCAGAGCTCCTTCGCGAAACGGATCCTTGACATCGACGCTCCACGGCTGTCCCTCCAGCGAACGTCCGAAGCAGGCCAGGTCGCCCCCGACATCGACCAGCCCGCCGGCCATCCCAGCCTCCTGGAGCGCGGCGATGGCCCGGTCGATGCCGTACCCCTTGGCGATGCCGCCGAGGTCCACACAGGTGGCCGAGACGTGTTTGACGGCGCCGCGGTCGGTGAACTCGATCAGGTCCCAGTGGGAAGCACTGCGGGCGTCATCGATCTGGCCTTCGGTGGGCAAGCGGTCGCGCAGGCCGGCGCGCTTCCAGAGCTCGACAAGGGGGCGGCAGGTGGCGTCAAAGGCCCCGTCGGTCTGCACTGCGGCCTCCCGCGCGGCATGGAGCACCTCCAGGGTCTCGGGAGAGAGCGGCACCCGCTCCCCTGCGCCGGCCGCGTTGAGGCGGGAGAGCTCTGAGTCGGCCAGCCAGGTGCTCATCCCGGCTTCGACCGCGCGCAGCTCGGCCTCGGCGAGGCGGACAGCGTCCTTGGAGCGGACCGTCTCTCCGCGGGGCACGACAGCGGCCAGAGTGCAGGTCGTTCCCATCACTCCCTGCGGGTGGACGACCGTCACGACATATCCGCCCGCCCGCCGGCTGTGCGTTCGCCACATCCCAGTGACAGCCACCGCGATGACGGCGATGATGAATACGGCGCCGATCAGTTGCTTGTTGCGCATTGTATATCTCATGCCGGGTTCCACAGTGCTTCGAAGCGATGCTCGTGCATGACTTTACAGGCACCCGGTGTGCCTGGCAAGGGCCGCGGGCGCGCTTCCTGCGGCGGCGGCCGACAGGGGCAAGCGCAATGATCGCAGAAGAGCAAGAATGGGAGAGTAGGAAGAGTAGGCACAGTAGGCAGAGTAGGTGGAAGCGTGCGGGAGCGGATGGCGCAGGATGGTCCGGCCCGGCGGCCGGGCCGCCGGGGTGTGGCAAGGAGAGCTTGGATCATGAAGGCGTTGGTGCTGAGAGAGTACGACAAGCTCGTGTACGAAGAGGCGCCGGATCCAGACGTGCAGCCCGATGAAGTGCTGATCGAGATCAGGGCCTGCGGCATCTGCGGCAGCGATGTTCACGGTATGGATGGCTCAACGGGTCGGCGGCTGCCCCCGGTCATCATGGGGCACGAAGCGTCCGGCGTGATCGCCGAGACCGGCGGGGAGGGCTGCCGCCTGGAGAAGGGCGAGCGGGTGACGTTCGACTCGACCGTGCACTGCGGCCGATGCCATTTCTGCCGACGGGGCCAGATCAACCTGTGCGACAACCGCAGCGTGCTCGGGGTGTCGTGCGACGAGTATCGCCGGGACGGGGCATTCGCGGAGTACGTGGCGGTGCCGGAGCGGATCGTGTACCGGCTGCCCGAGGAGCTCTCTTTCGAACATGCGACGCTGGTCGAGCCGCTCTCGGTGGCCGTGCACGCGGTGGAGCGCACGCCGCTGTCGCTGAATGACACGGCGGTGGTGGTAGGGTCGGGCATGGTGGGGCTGCTGGTGGTGCAGGTGCTGCGGGCGGCCGGCTGCGGAAGGGTGATCGCGGTTGACTTGGCGCAGGAGAAGCTCGATCTCGCGCGCACGCTCGGGGCGGACGTCGGCCTGAAGGCGGAGGCGTGCGATGTGGGGGCGGAGGTGCGTGAGCTGTCGGAGGGCCGGGGCGCCGACATCGCGTTCGAGGTGGTCGGGGCGACGGCGCCGGCGAAGACGGCGGTTGGGTGTCTTCGCAAAGGTGGGTCGCTGACACTCGTGGGCAATCTCTCGCCCGCGGTGGAGCTGCCGCTGCAGGCGATCGTGTCGCGCGAGATCTCGCTTTACGGGTCGTGCGCGTCGCGCGGCGAGTATCCGGCGTGCCTGGACATGATTGCGAGCGGAAGAGTCAGTGTGGAGCCGCTGATCAGCGCAGTCGCGCCGCTGTCGGAAGGAGCGGAGTGGTTTGCGCGTCTGTACGGCAAGGAGCCGGGGCTGATGAAGGTCATTCTCAAGCCGCAGCCGATAGCGGCGGCGGGAGTGTAGGGATGGAGGAGAGCCTTTTCGACCTGACCGGCAAAGCAGCGATCGTCACCGGCGCCAGCCGCGGGCTCGGGCAGCAGATGAGCCAGGCGCTGGCGCGGGCGGGAGCGGACCTGGTCATCACCAGCCGGAGCAAGGATCGGCTGGCCGACTCTCAGCGCGAGATCGAGGCGATTGGCCGGCGGGCGGTGCCGTTGGAGCTGGACGTGAGAGACTACGACAGCATTCAGCGCATGGCCGACGACGCCTGGGCTGCATACGGCAAGATCGATATCCTGGTGAACAACGCTGGCTGCAACGTGCGCAAGCGCGCGGTGGAGGTGACGTGGGAGGAGTGGAATCTCGTCCTCAACACGAACCTGCGCGGCCCGTTCTTCGTGTCGCAGGCGGTGGCCAAGAAGATGATCCCGCGGGGCTATGGCCGCATCATCAACATCGGCTCGGTGACGGCCGTGTTCGGCTACTCGGGGCTTGCTCCATACGGGGCCAGCCGCGGGGGGGTGAAGCAGCTCACGATGAGCCTGGCCGACGATTGGGGCAGCTACGGCATTACCGTCAACTGCCTGGCGCCGGGGTGGTTCAAGACGGCCCAGAGCGCGGCGCTGTACGAAAACAAGGCGTGGGTCGAGTATATCTGTGACCGGATTCCGCTGAAGCGGCCGGGCCGGCCGCGTGACCTGGACGGTGCGGTGGTGTTCCTGGCATCTGAGGCGAGCGAATACGTGACCGGACAGACGCTGCTGGTCGATGGGGGCATCTCCACCGGCGCGACCAAGGCTCTTCCGGAGGAGTTCGAGGAGGGGGAGAGTTGAGGGCCGGCCGGTTCGGAAATGACCCGGCGGACCGTCCGGCCGGAGGCCAAGTTGCGCCGTAGTACGGATCGAAAGGGATAGGCAATGTCGGGATTCAACGGACTCGGGATGCACCTGGGCAACCTTTCTCGGTTGTCGTCGGCGAAGACGCGTTCGATCAGCGCGGAGAACATGACCGGCGAGAAGGGGAAGGGCGGGATGGCGACGGAGGGCACCGGCGCGGAGTGCGCGCGGGATCTGGGCCGCGGCTGGAAGATCTCGCCGTCGATAAGGATCCAGCCGGGAGAGTGCCGGGTGCTGGCGGAGATTGACGGGGCAGGCGCGATTCAGCACATCTGGCTGACACCGGGCGGGCACTATCGGTTCAGCATTCTTCGCATTTACTGGGACGGGGAAGAGACACCGGCGGTGGAATGCCCGGTGGGAGACTTCTTCGCCTGCGGGTGGAATGAGTACGCGCAGGTATCCTCACTGGCGGTATGCGTGAATCCGAGGAGCGGACTGAACTGCTACTGGGAGATGCCGTTCAGGAGGAAGTGCAAGATCACGGTGGAGAACATTGGGCCCGAGGAGACGGTGCTGTACTACCAGATAGACTACACGCTCACCGAGGTGCCGGAAGACGCCGCCTACTTCCACGCTCAGTTCCGACGCGTGAACCCACTGCCATATAAGAGCGTGTACACGCTGCTGGACGGCGTCAAGGGGCAGGGGCAGTATGTGGGAACCTACATGGCCTGGGGTGTAAACAACTGCGGGTGGTGGGGAGAGGGAGAGATCAAGTTCTACCTGGACGGGGATGGCGAGTTTCCGACAATCTGCGGGACGGGAACGGAAGACTACTTCTGCGGCTCCTATGACTTCGACCTGGGCAAGGAGAGGGGGGGATACCGGGAGTTCACGACGCCCTATGCGGGGCTGCCGCAGGTCATCCGTCCGGACGGGCTGTACGAGTCACAGACGCGGTTCGGCATGTACCGATGGCACATCGCGGATCCCGTCCGGTTCGAGCAGGATCTGAGAGTTACCATGCAGGCGCTGGGATGGAGAAGCGGGCATCGCTACTTGCCGCTGCAAGACGATATCGCCTCAGTCGCCTATTGGTATCAGACCTTGCCGACGAGCCCGTTCCCGCCGCTGCCGGACCGTGACGCGTTGGAGATAATCTAAACATCGTCGCGGTGAACATCAGAAAAGGCATAGACTCCGTAGGGCAGGAGCTTGCTCCTGCCAGAGAACATGGCACAAGCAAGCTTGTGCCCTACGGGAGGGACTTCCCTCCCTTCATTCTTGATCGCGAACATGTTTAGCACTACCACAAGCGCTGAGCAGGGGATGGGTTCGCGCCACGCCGCGAGGAGGCGTGACGCGGCGGAGAGGACGGAGAGGCGCCTGCGTCGAACTACCAGGGCACCCCGTCAGCGGGTCCCGCCGGGTCCCGCAGTGATGGTTCGCACCGGATGACCTCTGCCAGGAGATCACCTGGCCTGAAGTAGTCCATGAAGCTGAGACTGCTAGCAGTTACAGTGTTGCTTGCGGCGGCCGGGGCAGTAACGATTGCTGCCGTCCGGTCGGCTCGGCCGCGGGTGCTGTCGGAAGTGGGAGGCAGGGTCCTGTCGCCGCCGACGGGGAGCGACAGGTGGGTCGCCTGGGTCGAGGGGGACCAGGAAGAATCTCGCTTGATGGCGGCGCGGCGGCATGGTGGACGCCCCCGAGTGGCGCTGATCGGAAGGGGCCTCTCGGGGCTTGCCGTGGCCGAGGACTCGGCCTTCGTCACGAGGGCAGATGAGTCTGAGGAAGACGAGGCCGGAGCTTCGCTGCTGCGGGTGGACCTGAGAACCGGCACCTCAGAAGCCCTGGCGAGGCTGACGACGGGAGCTGAGCAGATAGCTTTCGGGGATGGCTGGCTGTGCTGGCGGGAGGAGCGAGAGGCAGCGCTCCCGGAGGTGCCCTTTGTGGTCGCGGCAGCGCCGCTGACGGTCCTGCGGGCCCGCTCGACGAACGGATCCGGTGATGTCCACACGTTAGCGATCATGGGCGGCCGACCGGGTGAGGGCAAGGGTCGGGCCGAGCTCGTCGGTGTCGCTGAGGCGGAGGCCTATTGGCTGGAACGGAGAACGTCGGGATCATCGGAGACCACGGTCTTCCGTCGGGTCGCTCTTCCCCGGGGGGAGCCGGAGACCCTGATTCGCGAGGCCGGTCGGCGAGCGGCGGTGCTGACACAGGATGCTCTGGTGTGGACGGCTCCGTCGCTGGAGGGCGCGGAGTCCAATCAGTTTGTGGCAGTCAAGCGACGTTCGCTCAGGAACGGAGCAGTGAAGGTAATCGCCGACTGGTTGAGCACTACCGGGGAGCTGCAGGCCTCGCACGACGAGGTGTATGTGCAGGGGCGCAGTTGGCTGTGGCACCTGGGGAGCGAACGCGGAGAGCAGCGGCGGCTGCGCCGGCGTCCGGGCCGCTTTGTCACGGGTCGGGTGGTGGGGGATGAGCAGTATCTCGTGCTGCGATCGCGAGATCGCCTGGCAGTTGCCGCGAGGCCGCTCACGTGGTGGTCCAGGATTCGGAGTTTCATCCCTCTATGAGAGGCATCGTGCGCGGCAGATGAAGAGAGAAGTGCATCCTATCATCGGCCTTGTCGGCATCTTGCTGGCCCTCACGATCGTTCAGGTGCTCTACTGGCGGGGCCTGATCGGAGAGCCGCCGGAAGGAGTGAGAGGCGGCGCCGAGCCGAGAGGAGGCAAGGTGGCAAGCGGGGCGCCCTCCGGACTTGCGGAGGTGAGCGTTAGCACTATTGCGGGCGAGCCAGCTCCCGGGTATCGCGATGGCCCCTCGGCGGAGGCCCGCTTCGATGGGCCGGCCGCGGTCGCGGTGGGCGCAAGGGGCGACATCTACGTGGCGGACAGCCGCAATCACTGTGTGCGGGTGGTGGGAAGAAGCGGCCAGGTGGCCATCCTGGCCGGGGCTGCGGGCGAGCCCGGGTACGCCGACAGGGCCGGGGTGGAGGCGCGCTTCTTCGCGCCCGCCGGCATTGCCGCAGCTTGGGATGGGAGCTTGCTGGTGGCCGACACGGGCAACCATCGCATCCGCCGCGTCACGCTGGAGGGCCGGGTGTCAACCTATGCGGGGGCCGACACGCCACTCGATGATCTGGAGCGGCCGGTTGGGGGATATCGAGACGGTCCGTCGGCGGGGGCGGAGTTCCGCTATCCCGTCGGTCTGGCAGTTGACGAGAATCGAGCGGTGTACGTCGCCGATTCCGGCAATGGCTGTGTGCGGGTGATCTCGGCCGGTGGTGAGGTGAGCACCTTGCCCGTCTCGGGAGAGGCAGAGCTGGGGACGCCGACCGAGCTTGCGCTGGGGCCGGGGGAGGAGATCTGGGTCGCCGACACTTCGACCGGAGGCGTGTGGGCGGGTCCGCGGGAGGGCCCTCTGAAGCGGCTGGGAGAGGAGGTGGAAGGCCTCGCCGCACCATCGGGGATCGCGGTGCTGAGCAGAGGGTCAGACGAGGCCGGGGTCTATATTGCAGATGCCGGGAAGCACTGCCTCTGGCAGATCCGGAAAGAGGGATTGCTCTTGATCGCCGGGCAGGACGATGGGTACGGCGGCGGGTGGGAGGACGGACCGGGGTACGCGGCGCAATTCTCGACGCCTGCGGGCCTGGCCGGCGGCGGCGCGGACGAGCTGTACGTAGCGGACTTCGGAAACAACTGCCTCCGGCGGGTCACGCTGAGGGGCGGTGGCGAGGAGGCAGACTGAGTGCAGATTGAGATCCGGGGGTTACGCAAAGTCTATCCAGGCGGCGTGACTGCACTGGAGGCGGTAGATCTGACCATCCCGCCCGGGGTGTTCGGCCTGTTGGGTCCCAATGGGTCCGGAAAGACGACGTTGATGCGGATTCTGGCGACCCTCCTGGAGCCCACTGCGGGCGAGGCGTATGTCGATGGACACGACGTCCGCCACCAGAAGGCGGCGATCCGCCGCATGCTGGGCTACATGCCTCAGGAGTTCGGATTCTATCCCAGTCTCACTGTCTACGAGACGCTGGACTACTTCGGCCTTCTCTGTCGCATCAACGATCCAAGTGAGCGCAGGTCGCGCGTGGAGCAGTCTCTGGGCCGGGCCAATCTCGATGAGGTGGCGGGGCGGCGCGTGAGCACTCTGTCCGGAGGGATGAAGCAGCGCCTTGGCATCGCCCAAGCTCTTCTCAACGATCCATCTGTGTTGATAGTAGACGAGCCCACGGCTGGCCTCGATCCTGAGGAGCGGCTCCGGCTGCGAAACCTGCTGGTGGAGCTCGCCGCCGGGCGTATCGTAATCCTCTCCACGCACATTGTCAGCGATGTCTCGGTTACCGCGGAGAGGCTCGCCATACTGGACCGGGGCCGGCTGCTCTTTGCCGGTCCGGTGACCGAGCTGCTCGCTCCGCTCGAGGGCAGGACTTGGATCATAGACATTGAGGAGGAAGAGCTCGGCCCGATCCGCGAGCAGTACTTCGTGACCGGAGTGTTCCGCTCGGCGACGGGGATGCAGGTGCGGGTCATCGCGGATGAGATGGCGGACTCGCGCGGGTATCCGGCAGCCCCGACGCTCGATGATGCCTACGTTACCACCATGAAGCAGGAGGCGCGGCTGGATGACGTGGCCTGAGCTACGGGCCAGCGCAGCTATTATCAGGCGCGAGCACCAACTCGCCTGTCGCAGCGCTGCGTTCTGGGCGATGGTCGCGCTCGGCTCGCTGCTGGCCCTCTGGCGGGCGACTGTGCCCGGCACCTCCGCCGCGCTGGCGGCGTACCAGACGAGGCAGACGATAGTCCTCGGGGTAGGCGTGCTGGCGATTTTCCTCGGGGGGGCGGCCGCGCGAGACCGCCGCTACGCGGTGTCGGAGCTGGTGCTGGCGAAGCCGTGGGGCAGCTCCCCGGCGCTGGTGGTGACCCGCTTCCTGGGCGTGTGCTCCTCCCTCCTCGGCGCGACAGCGATCATGCTGCTTCTTTCCGGGGTGGGGCAGGGGGTGCTGGGGGGGACGCCGTGGCGACCGGGGCCGTATGTGGTTGCCCTGCTCGTGTCGGCGATACCGATAGGCCTTGCCACGGCCTTGGGCTTCTCGCTGGCCACCCTCTTCACCACGCCGCTGGCATCGGGAATCGCGGCCCTGTACTGGGTCGTCATTCCGCTCACGCGCGCGCATCTGCCGATGGCGTTCGATGTGACTCTGTGGCAAGACTGGCCGAAATCCTTGCTGCTCGGGGCCGCCCTGGTGAGCCTCACGGCGGCCCTCTATGCGCGGCCGGCGCGCCGGGAGGGAGACAGCGGACGGCGGGCGGGATGGACAGCCGCCCTCCTGTTCGCTGCTGCTCTGGCGGCCGTTCTCGTTGTCACCGCCCGCGGAGATGACGGGCTGCTGGAGCCGGACCCGGTCCTGTCGGCGATGGCGAGTCAGGTCGCGGTGGAGGATCGAGGCGCTCCCGGGTTCTGGCTGACGGACTCGGAGGGCCGGCTGGTAGGGCTGAGTGACTTCCGCGGCCGCCCCGTCGTGCTTGCGTTCTGGGGTCCGGGCGCGCCGGATTCGGCGAGCGCCCTCACACTCCTCGACGAAGTCGCGCGGGAGTTTCAGCAGCAGGAGCTGGCCTGCATCGCCGTATTGCTGGACAGGGACGCGGCCGCCATGCGTTTGCTCGGCAGAGAGGGAGAAGATGGTGTGCTGCTGCTGTGGGACCGCGGCCGACACTTCGGAGATGGCATGGAATGGTCTGACTCTCCACTCGCCGTCTCCTACGGAGTTACGGCGGTCCCCGCCGCCTTCCTCATCGACCAAGAGGGAACGCTGGTCGCGCGATTGCACGGCGAGAGCAACTTGCACCGTGTGCGACCTGCGATTCTCCGTTTGCTGGGCGAGAGATGACAGATAATCGGCAGAACTCGGCGGCCGGGCGGCGGCGAGCCGGGCTGTGGGCCTACAATGTCCGAATACTGGTGGGCAACACGTATTGGCTGATCGCCACGCCGATCGCGGCGACTCAACTGGTCCTCTTCTGGAACATGGCGACGGCGACGCTGTTCTCGCCGACGCGGGCCGCACAAACGATCGAGCTGCTGGCGCCGATTCTGGGCGCGTTCCTCTGCGCGCACGCGCTGGCGCCGGAGCAAGACGGAGTCGGAGAGCTGGTATTCGTTCGGCCGATATCGATCGAGAAGGTGCTGCTGCTGCGGCTGGCGGTGATCTTCGCGTTCGTCCTGGTGGTGTTGATTCCCGCTTTTGTGATCTACCAGGTGGGGATCGACGATTTCCCGTTGGCTCTGACGGTGGCTGCCGCGGCGCCATCCGTGCTGTTCCTCTCGCTCCTGGCGATGGCACTTGCGAGCGCCACTCGGCACCCACTGATCGGCTTTGGCGGAGCAGGCATCTTCTGGGTGCTCGACGTGGCCGTTGGCAGCTACTTCAACCCGCTGGTGTGCCTGCATGGCTTCGCCGGCAACCTCGCCGGCCGGCCGATGGCCGAACAGTGGATGATCGGGAAGCTGGTTCTGTTGGTCCTGGCTGTCCTGCTGTACCTGTGGAATCGCAGCCTGCTGGGTCGCCCCGCGGCGCCGCGGCGCTGGGTGGGAGTGGTGCGGCGGGGGCTCTTGATCTGCCTCCTCCTGCTGAGTTATGTCGCAACAGGCGCGGCCTATAAGGTGGCGTACGGGATTCGCCACGAGCGTGACTCCGGCTATCGCACCCGTCTCTGGTACCAGCAGCAATTCCGCGGCTACGGCCCGCTTCCGGTCGCCTGGATGTTCGGGCCGGCGTTTCCTCTTTACGTCCAGGCGGAACTCGGGCGCGGCCTCCCAGTGGGCGGGACGGGATCGGGTTCGTTGTGGACACGGCTGGATGCGACTCGCATGGAACTGCTCCTGGAGCGCTACCCGGATAGCATATGGGCCGACAACGCCCAGTTCGAGCTGGCGACCTACTGGCGCCGACGGCGAGCGGTCCAAACCTGGGAGGTTGTTAGCTATCGGGCTGGCGCAGGCAGGCCGGTACGGACGCGGATGGCGGAGAACGTGGAGCGGGGCGCGGACGAATTCCAGAGGCTGGTCGATCGCTATCCCGACAGCCCCTTTGCACCCCTTGCCCTATCGGAGCGCGCGCACATCGGCCTCAGCCTTCTGGACTTCGGCATGGCGATCGCAGCCTACGAGCGTCTCGTCACAGAGTACTCACGTGTCCCGGAAGCCTACCGGGCCGGCACGGCCTTGAGCGCCATGTACTCCCGGGAACAGAGATACGAGGAAGCTCTGAGAGCGGCCGATGTCGCCGCTGAGGCAGCGCCGTGGCATCTGCGAGCAGAGCCTTTGCTGGCCGCAGCACAGTCGGCGATGCAGTTGGGGAGCAAGGAACTCTCGCTCCGGCTCTATGAACGGGCGCGCGCGGCCGCGGTAGATGCCGTGGAGAGAGCTATAAGAGGGGAGAGGAACCCGACGAGGATGGCAAAGGGAGAGCTATTCGAACGATCCAACATGGTGATCCGAGCTTGCGAGTCGGCCCTGTCGGGGCGTGCGACGCATCTCGCGCCGATTCGGGCGGGGGCCGAGGTCCTGGGGAGAGTGATGCGAGATGGCCAGGGAGTGCCAGGGGTGCGAATAGCGATCGGCGCCTCGTCAAACGCCCAGGGCCTGCCAACGCCTTTCTCAGATGGAGCAGTTATGAGCGCGACGACTGCTCGGGACGGCGGGTTCCGTCTCTCATCGGTGCCGCCCGGGCGGTACCCGCTCGCTGCCTTCGCACTGAGAGTGCCCGAGGATGAGCAAGACTTGGCGGTGGACGGGCTGTCACTTCCGATTCTGGTGGAGAGCGTCCCGGTGATGCTCCCGGACCTCAACCTGAGAGTCGCAGGCCCAGAGGAGGAGGAGTCAACGTCCGCCGCAGGGCCCTCCTGGGGCGAAGCCAGAAGGTCCCGGGGCGAAACCAGGGGGTCGCGGGGTGAAGTCAGGGGGTCGCGGGGTGAAGCCAGGATGTCGCGGGGTATGGGTGGGAGGTCGCGATCCGCGGGCAGGGGATCCGAGCGGGAGGGCCGTCGCGGCGGCGGGAGGGGAGGACGCCGACGGTAGCAGGGAGGCGGGTCGAGCCGGCTGGCGCTAGAAGCAGTCTCAAAAGTCTCGAAACCAAGACCCTTCGCTACGCTCAGGGTGACGGCCTTGCCGCCGGGCTCTTCTATGTCATTCTGAGCGAAGCGAAGAATCTTGCTCGCAGGCCAGAGCAGTTTTGAGATGGCTTCTAGCGACCCAATCTGATGACGTACGTGCCCTGCCTATCGCGGAGAGTAACAGAGGTTCTGTCTACGGACTCCACGCGAATTCGGTCGGTTAGCAGGTTGCCCTCTTGTACGACGTGGTGATCATCCCCGATGCGGAGAACCGCGGTGTTGGGGCTACCAAGGATTATGCCAGTGACGCGGAGGGTATTCCGAGAGCTGGCGGTGGCGCGCGGAGTCGGCGGCAAGGACGGCACCAAGGGGTGCTGGTCGACAGATGGGGCACCGGATGCCTGGGCGGCGCCGCGCCTTCGAGGTGCGATCACGGGATGGAAGGGGTCGCGCTCGGGCGGCGGGACAGGTGTGACCAGGGCGGCCAGGCGAAGTGACGGCCCAGAGGGGTCGGCGACAGCGGCCGGGACGGCCGCGTGGGCATGGGCGCGAGACTCCTCGGCCTTGGCCTCCCAATGGCGATGCAGTATAACGTAGTAAATGCCAATGGCCACCCACAAGCCGAGCAACGCGGCGGCGAGAACAATAACCTTGGTCTTGTCTTTCTTATCGTACTTCATGGCCGGCTCCTCTGAGGTCGGTCCGGGCTAGCTGGCTGAGGCGGGCCCCACGGGCGGAGAAACGGGAGCCTTCACGAGGTAGAGGTCAATGGTGATGGTACCGTTGACCCGCGGATATCCGAGTTGGGTGTCTGCGGAGACCTCCATACGTTCGACGGTCAGCAGTCGTTTGTAGGCCTCCAGCCTCCGAAGCAGATGGAACGAAGACAGGAAAGTGCCGGAGTAGCTGACGTTGTGAGGGACGCGCTCGATGACGGGCGGCGGCGGCTCGTCGGCGCCCGAGGAGCCCGCGCCTTGTCCTGAGGCCCTTCCCCGCTCAGCGTCCTCGGTGGTTGTCCTGGCGGGCCGAGCGACATCGGCGCGGCGCACCAGGTTCAGAGTGTTGTTGGTCTCGGTGCAGAAGTCGATGAGGTCGCTGAGGAAGAGCTGCTCTTCGTCGGTGGCCAATATGCCGAACTTCTCGAACCGGGCGGTCCCAACGGCAGGCGGCCCCGCGATGCTGGCGTTCTCGATCTCGCGCTGCATGGCGGCGAGCTGCTGCTTGGACTGGTCCACCTCCTCCGTCAGGCGGCCCAGCCTCGTCGTCCTCGGCCAGACCGCGATGAAGAAGCAGAGAACCAGCCAGGCGACGACCGCGCCCAGCGCCGCGAGTTGTATATGCAGCTTCGTGCGATCCTTTGGAGTCATTCTTCTTCCTCTTGCGTGCCTGAAGTCGCGTCAGCTTGCTCTTCTGAGGCGGACTCGGATTCCGCCGCCGCAGCACTGCCAGTCTCCGCCTCGGCCGCCTCGGGCTTGGAGGCATCTTCCGCTTCGAGCGGAGGCGGAAGGAGGCCCCTCAGCAACTTGGCTTTGATCTGGTAGCGGATCACGTTTCGTCCCGGCGCATACGTATCGTCCTTGGAGAGGGAGCCGAGGACAGCATTGTCGAGGTAGGGAGAGGTGGACAGGGCCTCGATGGCGTTGGGAATGGTCTCTCGATTGGTGGCAATGCCGTTGAGGGTGATCCTGGAGCTGTCCGGGGATGCCATCCGCGTGAGCCACATATCTCGCGGCAGGCGCTCGGAAACATCGACAAGGATCTGAGACCAGCGAACGGCCCTCTGCTTGGCGATGCGAGCGGTCTGGCGCTCCACCTCGTTGCGAAGGGCGATTTCGGTGGCCTGGGCCGCGCGCAGAGCCGCCAGTTCGGGCTCAAGCCTTGCGATCTGTGCGCCGAGAGAGGCCTGTGTTTGCTCCTTGCGAGTGATCTTCTTGCTCAGGGACAGGGCCCAAATCACAGTCAGCGCCAACACCACGGCCATGATCGCCACGGAGGCCTTGATATAGGGACGCGCGGGCAGCCAAAAAGTGCTGACCTCGGGGAGCAGGTTGATGGGGAACAGGGCGTCACCGTCGGTCAGCGCGGAGAGCGCGCTCCCGTGGATGAGAGCGAGGGAATATGCACGAGAGACAGCGGCGGCGCCTTCATTCACATCTGTCGGGAGTCGCAGGCGGAGGCCGGACCGGCCCAGTTCCACCGGGAGCTGAAGCTGTTCGGCCAAGTGGGAGGCAAGGGCTTCAGCTTTGGGGTGATCGACCGCGATGAGGACGCGCTGGACGGCTCGGCGGGGGAACTGGTTCTGGAAGAAGCGGAAGCAGTGGGTCAGCTCGGAGTACAACTGGGGCGGGGGAACGAAGGGGTCGTGCTCTGAGGGCGCGGGGGTCATCCAGTCTCCCCCCGCCATCTGTTCAGGCACGCCGACGTTCGCGCTGTAGCAGATGCGACATATGCCATCGTCGAAGATCATCACGTCGGTCTTCGTTTCCCCTATCACGGCGAGAGCGACGACCTCAGAGGGGGAAAAGCGATCCCGGCACGCCCTGGCCACTGCGGCCGGGGCGGCTTCGACGGATATGAGCTCCAGGCCGGCGGCGCGGGCGCACTCCTGACACTGCTCGACATTGGCGTCTCTGGAGGCGGCAAACAGCACGCTCAACATCTGCTTGCCGTCTTCGTCCAGCTCCTCCGCGACGGCGCAGTCCACGGCAATGCTGCGCTCGGCGAAGACGGCGTAGCGCTCCGCGACTGCCCGCACGGCGCCGATCAGGTCCTCGCGCGGCATGTCCGGGAGCTTTATGAGCTGAGTGATGGCGGCGGCCTCTGGGAGGAACATGACTGCGTCTCGCGCGGTGATGTTCTTCTCCGCCATGAATTCGGAGATAGCGCGGCCCAGGATCTCACCATTGCCTACTTGAAAGCCGTCGAAGGCTCCCTCCGGAGGGGCGATGTCGCCGAGAGCCGAGACCTCGACCTCACCGTCGGTGAGCCGAAGCTCGGCGGCGGTCACGCGCTTGGGAGAGAGTACGATTGCCAGTAAGTAGTCGCTTTGCGCAGCCATCAGCGTCCCTTTCTGGGAACTAACCGTTCCGGAGCCAAACCGCCGACCTCAAGCGGGACGAGTGGCCGGCGCGTTCCACCGTGAGCGAGACGACGACGGCGGCGGTATCGCCGGCGGCGACGACCGGGGTGCCGTCGGAATCGTAGTAGTCGAAGCTGATGCCGGACACGTCCTTGGCGAAGGACAGGCCGCCGGAGTAGCTGCCGGGGTCCGGCGAACGGTAACGGAGCAGTTCTCCCCCGCTCAACCAGTAGCGTACGTTCAGGCCGTCCTGGTCTGTGAACCAGATATGATCGGCATGGGCTTCGATGACGTCGGAGCCACCCCGAAGCCGACTCATCATGTCATCCATGGCGACTTGGGCTCTCCGGTTCAGTTGGGTCTGAACGCTGGTGGTGTTCTGCGTGGTGAGGCCGGCGACGAAGATTCTGTGAAGTCCGGCCACCACCAGCAGCCCCACAGCCAGGGCCACCAGAAGCTCCGTCAGGCTGAAGCCCGTGAGGCGGGTTGTGTCTCTCAGGTTTGTCACACTAGCAGTTTGTTCCATAGTGTCAGATGCCATATGGCGTGAAGTAAGTCGTAATGCCGGCAACGGGAGCGGAGCCGCCGGCGCGGTAGACAGACACCTCAGCCTTCTTCAGCCCCGAGTGGGCAGCGTCGTCCGGTCTGACTGTCTCGATTGTGACGGCTACTTCGAAGAACCCGTCTTCCGGGTTCAGGTCCCTGGCTTCTCTCGGCTGGCTGTCGAGCTCCTCGAACTGCTTGCTCTTCAGCTCCTCGGCTTTCTCCCGGGCGATGCTGGAGGCGGCGGCCGTGATAGAGGAGTTGCTGGTGGCGATGAGGGCCTGTGCGAATCCAAGCGCGATGGGCAGCAGGACCATGGCCAAGATGGCCAAGGCGGCGAGCACTTCGACGAGCGTCAGCCCCCGCGCGTGGGTTGCTGTTGGGTAGGTCATCTCACAATCCCTGCTCCCGCCAGGTTCGCGGGATCGGCTGCATCTCGCCGCGGTCGGGCTCCCGGAACCAAGGGGGAGGAGTCTCTCCCGGCAGATAGGTGCAGCCGTCGACGTCCATTATCCCGTATCGCGTCAGGTAGTTGCCGCCGAGCCTCACGCTCGGGGAGACCACGCAGCCCTCGATGTTCGAGGCCTGGCCGGTGTAGCTGTTCCCGGCCCAGACTATGCCGGATACCCGCAATCGCTCCCGCAGGTCGTCGTCCCCGACGCCCTGGTCGCGGACCAGGACGTCAGCGCCGGCGATCATAGCGGGATAGTAGACGCGTTCATCGCAGGGGTCCTCGGGATTGGCGATTTCCGGAGTGATGGTGCAGTCCTCGACGCCGTAGAAGGTGATGTCCCCGGTGGCGATGATGGTCCCGTAGATGTGAGCGCGGCTCTTGACGTGGATGTCTCCGTGCACGTAGTAGTTGCCGAAGTAGTCCCCGTTCGAGAAGGTGACCGTGAATCGCTTATTGCTGGTGTTGCAGACGTAGGCGTCGGGGTTGTCCTCACCGTACCAGTCGGGCATGAAGAAGTTCTCGTCGTAGCCGGCGTGGCCATCGGCGGCATGTGCCGCGTGGTCAAGCGGGGTGGTGGCCGAATCACCATACCAGTACATATGCCGTGTCGGATCCGCGTCGGTCGCCACGCTGGTGGAGGCGGGGAGGGTGGCCTGATCGGGCCATCGGGGATCGGGGATGCCGTCCCCGTCGGGGTCACGCGGGAGCTGCTCATTGGTGACCGGATCACAGGTTAAGTCGAGACGGACCCATTCATGCCACAAGTCCCACATCGGCGAGGGCAGCGTAACGCCACCGGCGGGTCCATTGGGATGGTCGAGGAACTCGCCCGGCTCCCCAATCTCCCCACCAATGTCCACCTCTCCCGCTCCGCCCTTCACGTCTGCATAGGGGGGGTCCTCCATCCCGGGCATATCACTATCGGAGTAGTACACATGATTCCAAGCCCAGTCGCCGTCGCTGTCCAGCGTAACCTCCACGGTTCGGGCCAGATGGTAGACGGTGCCCTGGAAGTCAGGATTGACCGTGCCCTGGGAGGTTACAATGATCCAATCGCTTCGAGCCGGGTCTGCGGCCCAGGTCACGCGGTAGGAGCCCGCTGCGAGCGCGCTCGCCAGGTCGCCCTGGTAGGGCTGTGGGGGCGGACTAGCCACTCCGTTCGCACGCCATTGGGAGATCATCGCGTTGACGCCGGCTTCGGCCAGATAGACGGCCTGGGTGTAGTCCTGGCGGGTGGCGGACAGGGTCTGTGCGTTCATGGCCATCGTGAGAACCGCCGTCACCAGGATGGCGACGACCAACATGACCATCAACGCGGCCACGAAAGCAAAGCCGCGCTGCCGATATCCCGTGAGTTTAGCAATCATCGCCATGTCACTCCTTTCGTCCTGCTTCGGGAAAAGAGCAAGAGAACGGCCACTAGATCGATCCATGTCCGGAGCCAGGCATCGGACAAGTCAGCGTGATGCCCTCTGGGCCGGAGTCGGTCGCCGGGTCGTAGGTGTATAGGTAGTGCGTGGCCCGATCTTCGTCCAACGGGCACCGCGGCTCTTCAGTGAAATAGGCCGGGTCTTGCAGGAACTGCTCGAACGCGGCCTGATCTGCAGGATAAGTGCGGTCGTTCTTCGTCCAGTAGATCTCGAGAGCAGAATGGATGGCCCTCATGTTGTCTTGGCAGGCGAGCTCGTCTGCGGTGGCTTTGCCGCGGCCAACGGAGAAGAGCGCGATCAGTATGACCACGGAGACGAGCAGGACTACCGCGATCAGCTCGAGGAAAGTCACGCCCCGGCAGCGGGCGCTGCTCCTCCGGTCCTCCATTCCTTTACTCCGCAATAGGTAGAGCATCAAGACAACCTGCTGGGATCATGTGCGGTAACTCAAAGGGCAGTTACCCAGGCCTCAGGGCCGGTGGTCCACGGCGGTCTTCCAAGAGCCATCGAAGTGGTCCCAGGCATTGACCGTCACCCCCACCTGAGGATTGCCCGGGGTGGGAGGAGCTCCCACGGTCCCGTCCTGGAGGGTGGGCACCAGTACGTAGGGCACCCCAAATGGGCACTGAGGGACGTCGTCGAGCGGCGGGCTGATGACCCAGGCGGGAGCAGTGCTGGTGCACATCTCCTCCACGGTGGTCGGCCAGACTTGATTCCTGGCGAAGAACGCTTGCGTGCTGGTGTTGATGATGGTGATCTGTGCCTGACAGCCTCGCACCCGCGACCGGTATACGGCCTGGAAATAGCGGGGAAGGGCAATGACCACGAGTGCGCCCAGTATCAGTATCACGACCAGCAGTTCGACAAGGGTGAAGCCACGGGGCCGATGGAGCACGCGTCCGCCTCTCTCGAGTCTGTTAGCACTGCCAGTTTCAGGATTGACCATAGTGGTTAGACCACCCCCAAGATCAGTCTCCGAAGAGGTCCGTCAACGACAAGGTCCGTGGGAGGCAGGGCAACTGCCCTGCCTCCCGTCCAACGATAGTGCTATGGCAGGTGCTCGTCGGCGTTCTGCCACTGCTGGACGGCCCAGTGGCCTGCCCAGTCTGTCTCTACGCCGACCTGAGGCGAGGTCGCATCTGCCGGGTCCTCGTAGAGCGGAGTCAGATCGTACGGCTTCAGGCTGAGTGCCGTCTCGAACGGGCAGATCGGGAGCTCAGTGAGCTGTCCGCCCTTCATGCCCGCAGGTGTGGTAGCTAGAGGATCTCCTGGCGTCAGCATGTCACTCACGTCTACGGGCCATTCCTTGTTCTGAGCGAAGTAGGCCTGCACCGCGATGTTGATGATCTTGAAGTTCGACTGGCAGGCACGCACACGCCCTTGGTAGATGGCAGCGAAGTACCTGGGCAGAGCGATGGCGACCAGCACCGAAATGATGATGATCACCACCAGCAGTTCGACCATCGTGAAGCCCCGCTTGCTGCGCATCCTCTTCGTCAATCCGATCATCTTCTCACCTCCTTTCAGGAGTCAGAGTGGTTATATTAGCGGTGGCCCGTTCAGGGGTCCGCACCGCAGAATTGGCAGCTCGAGCGCTATCGCGATTATCACGGGCTCTGCTTCAGCAGAGCAGTCAGGTTGAATATCGGCATGTACATGGAGATGGCGACGAATCCCACGATGATGCCCAGGAAGATCGTAAGCAGCGGCTCCATCATGGTCGTCAGACGTTTCACCGTATACTCGATGTCGCGGTCGTAGAAATCCGCCACCTTGTTCATCATGCCGCCGAGGTCACCGGACTCCTCGCCGGCCGCCACCATCTGTGTGACCATGGCGGGGAACTCGCCGCTGGAGTCGAGTGGCTGCACGAGCTTGTCACCCTCGGTGACTCGAACGATGGCGAATCGGAGGGCAGAGGCGATTACGTGGTTGCCGGCGACTCGGGCGGCGTCCTCGAGCGCATCTACGAGGGGAACGCCGGTGCTGATCAGGGTGCCCAGCACGCGGATCGACCGCGCGATGGATACCTTGCGCAGCAGGCCCCCGAACAAGGGCAGCTTCAGCTTCAAGGCGTCGGCTTTCGGTCTGCCGCGGTCTGAGCGAGCCCAGGCCCGCAGTCCCATGACACCGCCGACGAGGACGAGGCCAACGGCCCACCAGAAACGGACGAAGAAGTCCGAGATGGAGATGAGAGCCTTGGTCGAGCCGGGCAGGTCGAGACCTGCGCTCTGGTAGACGCCGGCAAACACCGGTATGATGAAGAGCAGCAGGAAAGCTACTATCAGGATCGCCATACCGACGACTATGATTGGGTAGACGAAGGCCGAACGGACTCTCTGGCGCAGGTCGGCATCCTTGTCGAGCTGGACCGCGATGCGTTCCAGGGAGAGTTCGAGGAATCCGCCGGTTTCGCCGGACCTCACCATGCTGATCATGATGTTGGAGAAGATATGCGGGAACCGACTCATGGAGCCGGAGAGGGACTGTCCGTCCTGGACCCGCTGACGGATCTCGCCGATGGCGCGGGCGAGCTCCGGGCTCTCCGTCTCATCCCGCAGTGCCCCCAAGCAGGGAATGAGCGGGATACCGGCCCCCATCATGGCCGCGAACTGCCAGGAGAAGACCACCAGGTCGTCGTGCCGCACGCGGCGCGGCAGGATGCCGAGGGCCTTCTCGCCTCGCTCCTTGAGTTCGGTCACGCCGACGGGGAAGTATCCCATCTCGGTGACCCTGAGCTTGACGAGACGTTCGTTATCGGCCACCAGGGTGCCGCGCACCAGTGCGCCGGAATCGTCTCTCGCCCTGTAACGGAAGGTAGGCATGGGGTGGGCTTACTCCTCCTCCACGTCCACGTAGAGGATACGCATCACCTCTTCCGGAGAAGTGACGCCCTCTAACACCTTACGCACCCCGGACTCTTGCATGAGGATCATGCCTTCACCAACAGCGGCTTGTCGCGTCTCCAGTGCCGAAGCCCCGTCCATCACCAGTCGCTTGATCGTGTCGCTCACCCTCATAATCTCGAACACGCCGGTTCGGCCCTTGTAGCCGCGACTGCTGCATGCGGGGCAGCCGGCGCCGCGAGCGAACTGGATTCGTCCTCGTCTGCTGTCTTGGGGCACGCCGAGTTGGTCGAGCACCCGGGCGTCGTCGGGCTCGTAGGTGGTCTTGCAGCTCCGGCACACCACCCGGACCAGCCTCTGTCCGATCACGCCGATGACGGAGGAGGCGATCAAGAAGGGCTCCACGCCCATGTCCACCAGCCTGGGCAGAGCCGATGGGGCATCGTTGGTGTGCAGGGAACTGAATACCAGGTGGCCGGTCAGGGCAGCGTGCACTGCGATCTCGGCCGTTTCGCGGTCACGTATCTCGCCCACCATGATCACGTCGGGGTCCTGCCGAAGGATGGCGCGCAGGCCCCGCGCGAAGGTGATGTTGGCGGCGATGTTAACCTGGCTCTGGTTGATATTCGGCAGTTGATACTCGACAGGATCCTCGATGGTGACGATGTTGCTGTCTTCCCGATTCACCGAGTTGAGAGCGGTGTACAGGCTCGTCGTCTTGCCGGAGCCAGTGGGCCCGGTCGAGAGAATCATGCCGTACGGCTTGGCAAGCAGAGATTCCACCACCCTCTGCTGTTCCGGCAGAAAGCCCAGATCTTCCAGTCTAAGCAGGATCGATGACTTGTCGAGGATTCGCATCACTACCTTCTCGCCGAAGACAGTGAGCAGAGTGGAAACGCGCAAGTCGTATTCCCCGCGACTGCTGCTCACCGAGATGCGGCCGTCCTGAGGTAGGCGCCGTTCCGCGATATTCATGCCGGCCATGATCTTGATGCGGGAGACGACGGCCGCCTGCAGGCGGTTGGGGATCTGCATCATGTCGTAGAGGATCCCGTCTACTCGGTAGCGAACGCGAACATCGTGCTGCCGCGGCTCGACGTGGATGTCACTGGCATCGCCAGTGATTGCCCCCTGGATGATGGAGTCCACCAGGCGCACCACGGGAGCATCTTCCACCATCCGTTCCAGCTCTGTTACGGTGACCTCACCGTCATCCCCCGGGCCCGTGCCATTGGTGTCCTCGATGGCCTTGTAGGCCGCGACCCGGCCATCGAAGAGCTGGTTGGTGGCGAGCAGGACATCGTCTTCAGGGGCGAAGAAGGCTCTCACTTCCAGGCCCGTCACCAGACGCATGGACTCGACGGCGGTGAGGTTCAGCGGGTCGGTCATGGCGACGTGCATGACATCGCCTTCCAGTCTGAAAGGCAGCGCCTGATGCTCTCGAACGAAGTTCTCGGGGAGCAGCGCGGAGAGCTCAGCAGGGATCTCAAGCTCGTGCAGCTCCACAGAGGGCACGCCCAACTGATCCTCGAGGGCTCGTGCCAGATCGTCCTTCTTGATCAGCCCGCGGTTGAGCAGAATCTGACCAAGGAATCCCTTCGTCTGGCTCTGCTCGGCCAGGGCCTCATCGAGTCTCGCCGGGTTGAGAACGCCCCGCGCGAGGAGGATTTCGCCCAGTCTCTTAGCCTTCAGTATCACAAGTGCAACGCCCCAATGACCATAAGTGCGGGATGCAACGCAACCGGATGACGGATCGACCCCCCCCTGCCAATCGGCCCGCCGCCGTGGGCCTGCCAGGGCCTGCTGTTCCCGCCGATTTACTGGTGTCCGCCTGGGTGTCTGCCTGGGTGTCCGCCCCTTCGACTGCCCCCCTAGGTCTCTGCTCTGATATGAGAGCTAGGTTCCGCAAGTCGAGACCTCGCAATCGCACGACTCACGCATCTATCCAGGGGCACGCCGAATGGTACCCACAAATCTACCCTGACTATACCTATGGCCTTTCCTCAATTCTCGCTTACACTATCCTAACCACATTCCGCCGAGGAATTGCGCCTTTTGTCGCGCATTTTCGCACAACTGGGCACTGCGCAGCCCACAAACGAGATATAACTCTCCAGGACCGCTGAATTCCCCGGGGGACATGTGCTCGCATCCTGGCGTGTGACGAGGCCCAGCTGCGGCTGGCGCCTTCGTGCGGCCATGAGTGCCCAAGCTCCTGAGCCAGGTGGACGCCGGGGCCTGACTCCGTCGCGATGCCTGCTGTCCATGTGGTATCGATCTGTGGTTCATCATTCAGGAACCCGATGGATGTGACGCAAGCGCCCGAAGGTCCGGTGGCAGGGGCCACCTCCGGCATGGGGGAGACGACAACCGGGGGCACTTGCTGGTCTACCGATCTGTTCGGTTGGCACGGGGGGAGAGAGCAACCGGGGAGAGCGATCAACCGGGGAGAGCGATCAACCGGGGAGAGCGATCAACCGGGGAGAGCGATCGATGACAGTCGTCGCAGAAAGAGCCGCTGCAGAAAAGCAGAGAGCGTCTGACTCCGCCTGCTACGAGGTGCGGTACCCGGAGACCGGGGAGGTCATGGGTTACCTCAGCGCGAGTGGTGGGAGGCCGGGCGATCCCTTGGGGGCTGCGTTGGCGCAGAACGGATTCCGCCTGGTGTCCCCGGCAGTCGGGCCCGGCGAACCAGGGCGCCACGCCTTCGGACGATAGGTCCCGCCGGGTCGCCGTCCGACTGGAAGTAGCCGTCTAGCCGCAAGCATACCGGGGGCCCACACGCAAACCGGAGCTCCCGCCCCCTCAGGTAGCATACCCCGGGGTACGTTGTGTGCTTTCCCCTTGGCCCGTGCCGTCGCCACCGGCCGCCCGGCGCGGCCGCGGTGGAGCGCAGCACGAGGTGTCTGTCCGATGGCGGCCTCAGCGGGCCTGCGTCATGTCGAGGTTGACGCCGGAGATGTCTGCGGTAAGCCAGACGGATTCCCCTTCGGGCTGGGCCGGCAGGTAGACGACGCTGCCATCGTCTCCGGCGAAGATCGCCCGATACTCGAGCAGGTCCGCGTCGCCGGGCGTGCCCGCGACAGCGTAGGCGCCCTCCCGGGGCAGGCGCCGCATCGGAACCCTGTTGGCCGTCGAGAGGTCGAGCTCGTGGGTGTAGACGAAGCCCTGGAAGCGCAGCACTATGCGGCCGCTGCGATAGCCGATCCACTGGCTCAGTTCGGCCGGGGCGACGGGGACCTCTATGATCTCCGAGCTGCCGATGTACTGGTAGCACAGGGAGCGTAGGAAGCTGAAGAGTATGTCCGGGTCGGCGCCGCCAACGTCCTCGGGAGCGCTGGAGGGGCCGATCATGTCATCCGTGAGGGTGACGGCCAGGTTCTGATAGTCGCCGGAGCCCATGGCGGCTTTCAGCTCGGCCGACTCGGGCGCGGCGATGGTGGCGGCGACGCTGCCGCTGGCTCCCTCGCTCTGGTCGAAGGAGGAAGCCGATCCGACTCCGGGCAGGGGCACTTCCTGCCCATCGAACCACACGTCGGCGGTGGTCTCCTCCTCCCCACTGACAAGGAAGCGCAGGCCCTTGATCTCCAGGGGCTGGAGGCCATAGTTGTCCACCGCGACTTCATAGCCGCCACCTTCGGCCTCGTAACTCTGGAGGCTCGGGACGACAGGGCCTCCCATTGTCTGCAGCAGGTCACCGTTGAGATCGAAGGTGAGCTTCTCGGCCATCCCGGAAGTGGCGCCGGTCAGCACTCCGAAGTCCCAAGTGCCCAGCTCGCCGAGCTTCATGAAGAGGGTGAAGGAGGCCCAGTCGTCGATGGGCATGTCGACGGTGATGCGGAACCAACCATCGTCGATCTTCCGGGGCGAGAGCTTCGTGATCGAGAGGCGCCCGTCGGCAATGAGGTCCTGGACTGTCTGATTGCCTGAGGAGAGCGCCATCTGGTTGGCGTCGATCACATCGGTGAAGGGAAGCAGGTCGATCTCCTCCCCGGTGCGCAGGGAGAGATCGGCGACGGCCGCGGAGAGCCCGCGCACGGAGAAATCCGGATAGAGATCGTAGGAGATGTGGGCGATGAGCTGTCCGTCTTCGCCGGTAGTGAGGGAGAAGCGACAGGAGGGCCGGAGGCCGGACTCGATGTCCCAGCTCAGGCGAAGCCCCCGCGGGGCGGGCCAAACGAGACGCTTCCCAAAGAAGTGGCTCTCATACCAGTAGCCGGTGAACTCCCCGGGGGGGTCGGCGCGTAGAGGCCGGTCTGGCTGGGAGGAGGGCTCGAAGTAGGGCCCGCCAAGCCGGCCGGAGTCGGAGAGGAAGTAGTAGTCGTAGTGGGGCGTCGTTGCCTTCGCGTAGGTGATCGGGAGCCGGGCAACGATCTCCTGGTCCCCTGAGTAGGTATAGTCAATATCCTCGCGCGGCTTCAGGGTGCCGATGACGCGGATGAGATCGGCGCGGAGGAGAGGCGGTTTCGCGATGACGGTGGAGGGCTGCTTGACAGTGGCGGCGGGCGTCAGGATGAGGCGAGGGGGCGCGGTCCTCACTTCGCCTCTGAGGGTGGGCGCAGCGGCGACCACCATCGGCTCGCCGGAGAGCTTCATGATGGGGAGGCGAAGGAGGCGGGACTTGGTGCGCGGAGTGGCCGTCCGGCTGGAGGTGTCGGAAACGGCAGGCGCGAGCTGGATGGCCTTGAGGGGGGCGGCGCGGATGATGCCGCGCAGTATGGGAGTGGCGCCTCGCCACCCCGGGTAAGTCGCCCGCACCTCCAGCATTGGCTGGAAGGAAGGCATGTCGGCGAGATCTGACATGATGAGAGCAGTGAAGTCTCTGGCCTTTGCTTCGTTTAGAGTGTCATTATCTTCGTCGGTGAGAAGATCCGGCGGAGTCGGGTGCGTATTGGTGGAGAGGTAGTACCACTTCAGGTCGTCGGCGCCGCCCGAGGCCTCCAGCTGGGAGAAGGTGACCGAACGGGGCGGATAGGGGATGGCCATGCCCACGCCGGTGGATGCGTCCAGCTCGAAGGGAAGTGCGACAAGACGGGTGACGTCGCGCCACCGTTCCTGGACGTTCTCGAGGGTGGCCTCCTCGGGCCGCTCGGCGACGATGACGACGTGCATGTCGGCCCACTTGGGCATCCCGCCGGACTCGAACTTGTAGTAGCGGAAGAGGAAGCCGTCCAGCTCCGCCGCGAGGTCGCCCACTCCCGCGGCGAGGGGCGTATCCGTTCGCCTTCCGAGGCGAACGATTGGGCGGTAGTAGGCGAGCGTGTGGTCGAGCGCGTCGCGGTAGATCTCCGCATCGCCGAGCTTGAGGGTGAAGTAGGGATCGGGACTGCGGACAGGCCCGGGCTTGTCCATCTTCGAGGGTCCTGTCTCCGGCGAAGTCACCTTGGGCCGGATCTTGACCCCGGTGATCAGGGCGCGGCTGGGCAGCATGCGGATGGCGCCGCCCAGGGCCGGAGTTGCGAGCGCGGCAAGCAGAACGGGAAACAGGGCGTGACGAAGTGTTTTCATGGGGACCTCCGTTTGGCCACCCCCGCCAAGTGTGAAGGGGGAGCGCATGACAGCGCTCCCCCTGCTGGTTGTCAGAATATGTCGTCTATGACGACAGGGCCGGCTGCCGCGGGAGCAGCGCCGAAGCTCGGGTCTATGGGTATTACCAGGCCGCCCTCCTCGGATATCCAGTCGCTGGTGTAGGGTGGTGCATCCGCGTAGAGGATGGTGTACTGGTACCTGCAGGGAAGGTTGGTCTTCGGAGCGTCGTCGTAGAAGTAGAGCCGCTTGTCGGGCCCGCCGGGCCGTACCTTGGTGGACTTGATGGTTTCGGCGCGTTCGTCGCCCCGGTGCGGCAAGGAGGAGATGTACCTGACCTTGACGAGGGCCCCGGAGACGCGCGCCATGCTGAGGCCGTCTGCGGACACGGTGAAGACGGCCACCTTTGGTGGAATCGTCGCGGTGAGGACCGTCTCAGAGTTGATGTACTCTGACGAGGTCCAAGAGGGCGGGAAGTCGATGTCTTTGACGCTGGGCCGGAAGAACACTGTGTACTTCCAGCGGTGGGTGATGCCCTTGACGGCGGAGCCGTCTTCATGGGTGGGCCACTCGCGGGAGAGGTAGGAGAGGCGGCGGGCGGAGGGGTCGAGGATGTTGAACGAGCCGCCGATGGGTCCCTGGTAGAGGTTGCCCTGGAGGAGGCCGCCGAAGCGCATGTTCGGAGGCGGGGCGGCGCCGAGGAGCCGGCCGTATTCGTCCAGGTTGTCCTGGGATTCGAGCAGAAGCCCGGGGACGCTGTAGTTGGCGCCGTCCTTGAGCTTGAACATGTCGGTGAAGACCACCTTGTTGAAGGGCCCGCTGGCGAAGTCGAGGTTGGCGGTGTAAGTGATGTCGAGCTTTTCGAAGAAGGGGTCGTTGAGGGCCAGCTTCTGGGCATACATGGAGGCGTTCTCCCGGATTTCCTCGACGATGGCATCGTCGAAGATGGAGGCGCTCGGGGAGAACTGCCAGGTCACCGCGATCTGCTTGTTCAGGTCCACCGTGAAGGAGGCGGCGTTGGCCCGGTTGAACGTCTTCTCGTCGAAGAAGCCGTAGTAGGCCTTGCGGCCTGGGTTGCCGCCGGGTTGGATGATCCCCCGAGTCCACATCCCTACGGCATAGCCCCAGATGCCAGGCTTGCCGACACCGGAGGGCAGGCTGGGATCCTTGAGCTCGCGCTTGGGGTCGATGAGCTCGTCGAGCGCAATTGGGGCACCGAAGCGCGCAATGGCCTGCTCCATAGCATACTTCGCCAGCGCCATCAGGGCATCGTCGTACCCCTGCAAGTCACCCTCGATCTTGATGGCGGTGTTGAGAATCTGCGTGACGTCGATATTGTTGACCTGGCTCTCCTCGAGGCGGCTTGAGGCGGCCCTGCCGCCGATGTCCACGATTCCGAAGAGAGAGACGCCGCGCTTGCCCGGTTTTTCGGTCTTGGTGGCAGAGCCCTCCTGCTCCTGCATGAAGTTGAAGACCTCGGAGGTCTTCACGGTGAGCTTCGCGTTGCACTTGATGTACCCGCCCAAGTCGCCGCTGAAGAAGACGTTGAAGGGCTCGACCGCGGACGGGTTCATGATCGCCTGGTAGAGGGCGTGGGCCTGGGGCCCCGAGAGGTTCATGGCGAAGGTGGTGGTGCCGCTGGCATCGCCGTTGGCAGCATACCAGTCGGTGTCGGTGACATCGCCCGCCAGCACGCCAGGGATACGCGCTTTGGCATCGAGGTTGTGAATCGGGATGGGTGCGAGGCGGACGTTCTTGGGCTTGGCCGCGGCGCCGAACTGCTGGTGGAAGGGGTGGAGGGCCGTGACCCGGGTGGCGAGGAAGCGTGACGTGTTGAGCTTGCTGGCGGAGAACCGCTTGGGCGGGTTGAGGAGCTTCTGCTTGATCGCCTTCTCTTCCTCGGCAGTGGGCGACATGACGACATCGAACTGGAGATAGCCGCCGGCAACGTCCGCGCTCCCGACCTGGTTGCGATTCTCGGCCATCGCGTAGTCGAGGAGCCGAAAGACGAGCCGCCCCTCTTCCGTGCGCGCGACGCGGGGCTTGGGGACATAGTAGAAGAGGTCGGGACTGATCAGCGACGGGTAGATCGTGAAGCCCTCAACGATGTCGTAGGGCTCGGTGAGATTGACCTTCGTGTAGACATCCTGGGGAGGTGGGGCAGCGCCGACCTTGAAGGCGATGCCAGCGGCGAGGACGGGACGCTCATTCGGCGCCAGGGCGACGAGGCAGGATACAAACAGCACCAGCAGGACCAGCCGAGCACCTTTCACGGCAACCCCCTTGTAGCCGCTGCGAGATCAGCGGGACGGCCCGCTCCAGCACCTACAGTGACTGCGGGCGCTGAGGCGCGCTATTCTCCGACGCCATCGCATACTCCTCTATGGGTCGGGCCGCTTCTGGGAGCGGATGGGGAGGTCTCCAGAGCGGCCAACAGGATCAGGGCCAGATCGAGCGCTGGTACGCCATCCTCACTGGCCCCATCGTGGGCCGCCTCCGGGCACAAGCAGAGTGCTTGCGATGAGGAGAGGTGGGTCGGGACGACGGGGCGGTCCCACCGCGCAGAAACGGTTGGCGGAGCGCCGCGCGAGCTCTTCCTATCTGCCATCCGACCAGTCCGGCCTCCGGCGACGGCGCACCTCTAGCACCACGCGGTCACGGACCTCACCGAACGTAGCGACATCTCCCGTCTTCTCTGAGCCGGCCGCACCCGCCGCCGAGCTTCGCTCCCATCATGAAGTGGCGGCATCCCGCCTTCTGCTTGGCGCCCCGCGCGGTGCACCGGCCGTCACGATCAGCGTAGAATGGCTTGTAGAAATGGCCCCCGAAGTATATGAGCACCGCCAGGGCCGCCACGATCAAGGAAGGTAGTGCGATCTTCCCCGGCACGCGGAAAACGGTATTCAGCAGATAGTACAACAGGCCGAGGACAGCTAGGGGTCCGAGCCTGAGTCCGATCCCGGCTACCCAGGGCGGGAGAAGCGGCTCCTCTTGTCGTTTCTGGCTCATAGGACAGTTCTTCCTCCCTGAAATGGGAAAGGTACATCCTTCACGTATATAGCATACTACGCTAATCCCCGCAATCCTGTAATGACCAGCCGGTGGAAACGTATTGGAAACGTATCGAGGCCATACTTCCGGCGGCGGCCGGAGCTTCCGCTGTGGGCACGATGAAGCTGGGGAGCGTGCTGCTGGTTGCGTGTGTGTGCTGCACGGCGCTCGCCTCGGATGAAGACAGGAGCAAGCAGATGGATGTCAAGCATAGTGGCTCGGGACACACCGGAGCTCCTTCCGCGCCGTTCCACCCATTCCCCTCTCTCGCTGGTGCGTTGGACGGGCCTCGCAGCGCTTTCTTCGGCGTCACGCCGGACCGAAAGCCCAGAGATCCCAACACCCGGTACCAGGCGGGCGGCGTCAGTGGCGCGGAGGAGCCTCACACCTTTCACCTGACATTCGAGGTTACGAACAACCGGATCCTCTGCTCCACCACCTCCACCGGCCTTCTTCAGAACCCTTGCATCTTCTCTCGTCTGGTTCCCGCCGAACGCAGGGGCCGCCACTTCCTCGGAGAGGAGCTCCTGGGCGGAAGTCCCTGGTCCTTCCTCCTCCGCCGCGGGGATGGGATGCCGGAAAGCCTCCACCTGACGCACCGCGCGAGCGTCGAGCTTCTCGGCACACTCTTCCCGTTGTTCACTTACGAACACGAAGGCCTCCGCACGCGCCTCCTCCTCTTCGCTCCGGAGGTCCGCGAGCCGGAGCCGATTGCGCCCCGGGCCATCCTCGCCATCGTCCAGGTGCACAATCTGGAAGATGCAGCGGTTGACGCGGCACTCCTGATCCCGCACATCAGAGACCTGAGCGACGCAGACCTCGCATCGGCCGCCGCCGCCCCAAGCGAGAGCCCCCATCCGCGCTTCACCGAGCACGCCGTGCCCATCAGGCCCGGATACGAAGCGGTCACCTGCCTGGGTGATGCGGCCTGGCGTCCGGGCTTCCCTGAGATCAGCTTCGCCCTTCAGCCCGGTGAGGACGCCATCTTCTCCTTCGCCTTCATGCTCGGCGAAAACCCGGAAGAGCTCCGTCAGACGGGTGAGCTGCTTCGCCGGCGCACCGCGCTCGACTGGCTGAACGAGACATGGCGATCGCAGGTCTACCGGTACGGACGACTCAGCATTCCCGATGATCCCTACTACGCCGAAAGCTACATTCGTCTCGTCGAGGAGGGCCGCTCAGCCATCCTGTGCTCCTCCGACGGGCTCTATTTCGGGGGCGGCCCCGGTGGGTACTCCGACGTCGGCATGACCCTTTTCCAGCCGGAGTTCGTGGCCGAAGCCACCGCGCGCTCGCTGTCCGGCTACCGGCCGCGCAGGCCCGATCAGTCGCGCCCATCGCGGCTGACTCATTCCCTCGTAGGCGCGCTCGGGCCGCTTCCCCTGGCCGGCGTTTACTACCGGATGACCGGAGATCGCCGGTTCTTTCGAGAGCACCCCGAGGTCCTCGACTTCGCCCGGGAACAGCTTGCCGACATCCTCGAGACCCGCGAAGGGCAGCCTTTCCTGTTCCCCTCAAAGATGCTCTGGGACGGTCCCTCTCGGGGCGACTACCACACTGGGTCCAACTTGATGGCTTGGCTCGCCTTTCACGGCCTGGCGCGGGTGGCGCGCGACGCCTGCGACGAACCCGAGCTTGCCGATGAATGGTCCGCCGTCGCCGACAAGGTCAAAAGAGACATCCTGAATCACTGCGTCGGCGAGGGCAGCCTGGGCCCCCGCTTCTTCGAGGGCGCCAACGCAGACGGCGCCTTCGTCCCCGGTCACGACGGCGAGGAAGCCTTCACGACACTGATGCCCTTCTTCGGCTTCTGCGAGGCCGATGATCCGGCCTACATCAACCACGCCAAGCTCGCGCTGTCGCCCGAGAACCCGCTCTACGCCCCCGCGGTGGACGGCATCTGGTGGGTGGACGCGAACTGGACAGACGCCACTCGCCCGGTCGGCGAGGGAATGCCCTGGAGCGGGACAACCATGCCCGGACAGATGGCGATGCTGGCCGGCATCAGAAACGAACGGGAGCTGCACGACCGCCTCGAGCAACTGCGCGGCCTCACCGATCTCGACGGCTCCATCTGGTGGTGGCCCTATGCCTACCCATGCACGGACCCCCAGCTCGTCCGGCGCAGGGACTCCGGCTGCGACGTGAGCAAGTCCGGTTACGTGGCTGCCATCTACCTCTGCATGTTCGTGAACAACATTCTCGGGCTCCGCGTCGATGTGCCCGCCCACCAGGTTTCTCTCCGGCCGTTCTGTCCCTGGCCGGAGTTCACGTGGGAGAGCTGCCGGCTCGGCCGCTCGGCCTTCGACTTCGCCTATGAGCACCGCGACGGCCGCATGGTGGGCCGCATCACCAACCATAACGACAGCATCTTCCAGGGCATGATTGAACTCGTTCTGCCTGATGGCGCGGCCGCTGGGGTATGCGAAGTCAACGGTGTGGCGGCCGACGAGATCAAGCATACCGAACGGTACCGCCGGCCGGCGGTTCGAGCCACCGCGGCCGTCCCCCCCGGCCGGGTCCTGCAGCTTCAGGTGGAGTGTGCGGATAGATAGCAGGAGACACCTGACGTGGCCGCCAATGCCCCGCTCGGGCAGCCCTAGACGCCCCTTCCTGACCTCCCCGGACAGTCGCGGGGCCCAGGCGACGCCGGCGGCGAGCCGATCAGGCGGGATCCCTTCCCCCGCGCTTGTCTCGTAAGATGAAAGGGTTGAGTCTCGATGAATCGCACGGGGCGGTCCCCTTGCGTGGCACCCTCGGTGCGATGTGCCCCTTCACGAACTCCAGCGCCGCGGCGGGGCTTTCGTCGAGAAGCACCTCGTGCAGCTCGATCAGCGCCTGCTCATCCAGGATTATGGAGACCTTGTTCACCCTGCACACTCCTACTCGGGCTCTCGCGCCTCTGCTGGCAGCCACGAGCGCCCGGCATCCAGACCGCACCCCTCTTCTGTCAATCATAGCATAGAAACACAACCTCCGCGACGTGAGGGGGAGCCCCCTCATCCCTCCCCGCCCCGGTGCGCCTGCCCTGCCTGCCCCCCATAGCCCTCGTGCTACGTAGCGAACCCTACTCCGCAGAGTAGTATTGGCGACGGCGGGAGCGAAGCGAATGGAATCTCGCCGCTCCGTTCGGCGGCGGCTTCCGCATACGCCACACAGCCGCCCTCGCCCATGTCCCCTCAAAACCCTCCCCGCCTGTGGAATAAGCACCTGCGGCTTCCGTCAGGACAGACTGGGGACAATCAGCGCGGGAGAGACTAAGCTGCAGCCACGCTTCAGCATCATCGAGCCCAGACGGGCTAACCTCGTCCGGGCGGTCATCTTCTTTGCCGCCAGCGCCACCGCCGGCACCACCGCCGCAGCCGATGGCAACACCGTCTTGGGTCTACTCCTGGCCATCGGCGGCTCCTTCTACGTCCTCTTCACCTCCTTCTCGGGCATCCTCGACCAGGCGGACTCCCCCCACCACACCGCCGTTACCGCCGGCGACATCCTGCTCATTACCGCCATCGTCTGGCTCACCGGCGGCGTGCACAGCGAGTTCTACCTCCTCTACTACCTCCCCGTCCTCGGCGCCGGCCTCCGCCTCAATGCCCGCGACGGCATCGCGGCCTGCCTCCTGGCCGGCGGTTTCTACGCACTCGTCTCACTCGCCGGCCAATCCCACCCCAGTCTCGTGGTGCCCGCTGCTTTTCGCCTGCCCACCGTCTGCGTATCCGCTGCTGTCGGTGTCGTGCTCTTCGCCCTGCTCAACCGGCAGGTCCGCATCTGCGACAGCCTCGGCGACACTCTTCATTCCTCCCTCGGCCGCGTCGCCGCCATCTACGACGTTGCCCACGCCGCCAACACCGGCGCCGAACTCGCCTCCCTCCTCTCCATCCTCCTCGACCATGCGGCTCGCATGACCCGAGCCGCCAACGGCTGCATTTTCCTGGTGACCCCGGAGCGAACGCTCCAGCAGACTGCTTCCCTCTCTTCCCCTGCCGGCGATGACAGCCCCGTCATCACCTTTCCCGACGAGCCCGCGCATCGCGCAATCGCCAACGGGTCTCCCGTCATCCTCGGCCCTGACCGGCAGACCCCCGGGCCGCACCCGCCCGCCGATCGCACTCTTGTCTACGTCCCCCTCGGAACCCCCGCCCGCCCCGTCGGCGTCTGCGCCCTCGCCTCCCGCGCCGGTCGCAAGTTCAGCCGCACCAATATCGAGTTCCTCAAATCCCTCTGCTCCGAGGCCGCCCTCGCCATCGAGAATGCCAAGCTGCGCGCCGACCTCCGCCGACTGGCCATCACCGACCACCTCACCGGCCTACCCAGCCGCCGCGAAGTCGAGCGACGCCTGCTCGCGGAGCTGAACCGCTCCGGCCGCTCCCGCATACCCCTCGCCCTCCTCATGATCGATGTCGACAACCTGAAGCCCGTCAACGATGACCTCGGCCACGCCGCGGGAGACGAGCTGCTGCGCGTTCTCGGCCACACGCTGCAAACCGGCATCCGGGCCACCGACGCCGCCGGCCGCATCGGCGGGGACGAGTTCATCGTGGTCCTCCCGGACACCGACGCAGAGCAGGGCCAGGCGCTCGCCGACCATCTCATCGAGGCCTTTCAGCGGGAGATTTCCGAGTTCCAGGGGCCGGATGACTCGCCGCCCCTCCCTCCCGCCGTCGGCATCAGCGTCGGGGTCGCGGTAACGAGCGACGGACGAACCTCCGCAAAGGCCTTGATCGATTCCGCTGATTCCGCACTCTACCAGGCCAAGGGCGCAGGCAAGAATGTCTCCCGAGTCGCTGCTGAACCGGAACCCGTGGCTGCCCCAGGCCTGCCCCCTGCCGACGCCGTCACTCTCTAAAACGCCCCCCTCCACCCAACCCTCCCTCCGGCGCAACTGTGCCCTCCGCCTCACCACTGTAGGGCTAGCGTGCCCACGCCAGCCCAGCCGCCGAAGGCGGCTCCTGTCGTGCGTCCGTTGGGCAGGAGCTTGCCTCCTGCCCGGATCTCCCTCATGTCATCCTTGAGTCCGCCCCGGGTGGACGAAGGATCTCGCCGCTCCGTTCGGCGGCGGCTTCCGCACAAGCTCGTAGGGCAGGAGGTGCCCTCCTGCCCGGTTGTGGGAGCCGGGTCCTCCCGGCGACGCGTTGCCCTCCAGCCGCCCCTCCCGCACCCTTGACACCCCCTCCGCGCGTGGTATTCTTCTCACAGGAGCCCACACGGGAGGCCTGAGCGCATGGCCGACAACAAGCTCTACTACGGCGATAACCTGGATATACTGCGGCGCTACGTGGAGGAGAAGTCGGTCGATCTCGTCTACCTCGACCCGCCCTTCAAGAGCAACCAGGACTACAACGTCCTCTTCAAGGAGCGCAATGGCACTCGCTCCACCGCCCAGATCAAGGCCTTCAAGGACACCTGGGTTTGGGACGAGGAATCCTCCCGCGCCTACCACGACATGGTCGAGCACGGACCGGAGGATGTCTCGAAAGCCCTCCGCGCATTCCACACCTTCCTCGGCCCAAACGACATGCTCGCCTACCTCTCCATGATGGCCCCCCGCCTTGTCAAGCTGCGCCGCGTCCTCAAGGACACAGGCAGCATTTACCTCCACTGCGACCCAACCGCAAGCCATTACCTCAAGATGCTTATGGATGCGGTGTTCGGGCCGGTCAACTTCCGTGGTGAGGTCACCTGGCGACGCACGACAACACACAGCGATGCTAAGCGCTGGAGTCCCGTGGCCGACATTCTCCTCCACTACTCGACCACCGACACCTTTACCTGGAACCCTCCATACGAACCGCACTCAGAGCAGTACCTTGAATCCAAGTACCGGTACCGGGATCCAGACGGCCGTCGCCACCGGCTCGACAACATCGTGAGCCCCAAACCCCGGCCGAACATGATGTACGAGTGGAAAGGCCACGCCTCACCACCCTTCGGGTGGCGGTACTCACGCGAGACAATGCAGAAGCTCGACAGTGAGGGCCGCATCTGGTACCCGGACTCCAAGTCGAAGCGGCCGCAACTGAAGCGCTATCTAGACGAGATGCCCGGCGTCCTCCTCGGCAACGTATGGACGGATATTGCTCCCATCAACTCCCAGGCCGCCGAGCGCCTCGGTTATCCCACCCAGAAACCGGAGGCCCTGCTGGAGCGCATCATCCTTGCCGGCAGCAACGAAGGCGACCTGGTGCTCGACCCGTTCTGCGGCTGCGGGACCACGATCGCCGTCGCCCAGCGCCTCAACCGTCGCTGGATCGGCATAGACGTGACCTGCCTCGCCATCAACCTCATGCGGCGGCGGCTCGAGAACACCTTCGACGGCAAGGCCGAGTTCGATGTCATCGGCGAGCCCACCGCGTACTCCGAGGCGAAGCAGCTCGCGGCCGAGAACCCCTACCAGTTCCAGTGGTGGGCGCTCGACCTCGTGCACGCGCGCCCCGTTGTCGAGAAGAAGGGCGCTGACAAAGGCATCGACGGCCGCCTCCTCTTTCACGACGACAACACCAACGAAACAAAGCAGGTGATCTTCTCCGTGAAGGCCGGGAAGCTGGCCCTCTCCCACGTGCGCGACCTCCGCGGGGTCATCGAACGCGAGAATGCGCAGATCGGCTGCCTCATCTCCCTCGAAAAGCCCACAAAGCACATGCGGGAAGAGGCCGCCGAGGCCGGATTCTACCAACATCCCCTCGGCAAGAAGACGTACCCTCGGCTCCAACTCATCACCGTCAAGGACCTTCTCGAAGGCAAGAACCTCCAACTCCCCGAAGGCCGCATTGACGTGACCTTCAAGAAAGCCCAACGCGCCAAGCCGAAGCAACGCGCCCTGGGCGACACCGAAGGCCCCTAAACCCGTTGGGCAGGAGCTTGCCTCCTGCCCCCTGTAGGGCGGGGTCACCTCTCCCATGATACGAGCAACGAAAGGTGAGTAGATGATAGGGCGCCGATGGACTAAGCTGCTGTGGCCCGTCGTGGTCGGCCTAGGCTCGCTCGATTTCGTCATGCTGGTCAGGATTCTCCCGCAGGAATGGCGCCAAGCATTGGCTGGCGCAAGCACACTGGGCGTCGTGGCTCTGACCGGAGTCCTGGTTTGGGTCACCTGGCTATATGTTGAGCGCGCGGACAGGCAACGTCGGGCGATAATCCGGCCGGTTATAGTTTTCAGGGATGACTTCGCGCCCATTCGCAGGCTGCCAAACCGGGAGGGCCGGGCCCAATTCGTGCGCGCGCTCCTGTCACAGGGCAAGCGCATCGACGAAGTGCAGTTGGCAGCCAAGGTGGCCGGCCGCAGTGCTGTACTCGTCAACGATGGCATGGGTGTAGCGCTCAACGTTCATGCTTGGTACACCGACGAGCACGGGCCACACGACTTCGCTCATGCTGCGTCCATAGCGTCGGGTGGCTCTCACTTTACCGAGGCCTGGTATGCCGATCTCATCCTCGGTGAGCCAAAGGAGTTCTGGGTGAGATACGAGGACGCCGAAGGGACGCGGTACCGCGGCCACTGCGTTTATGCCGTGGTCGACGGGCGTCGCATAGAGAAGTGGGATCGGCCAGAGGAGGGCGAGGGCCCGGCCCCGCCGCAAGGCGATCCCTACTGGGACTAGCCTTTGCGGGTGGGCCCGCGACTGGGCAGGAGGCACGCTCGTGCCCTACAAGATTACCGAAGCAACGGGAGTGCCCAATGAAGATGCCATTCTGGAGAGCGGCCGGCTACACAAGCTGGCTCGAGTATGCCCAGCGGTGGTTGGAGGAGAATCACCCAGGCGTCAGGATATCCTACTCGCGGCGTTACATGAGATACGTCTTCGAGGACGACGAAGGGCGAAGGCATTCTGTCCCTCGTCTGGTGTTCAGCGATTGCTTCTACAACCAGAAGAACACTCAACACTCGCTTGCCTTGGCCGTGAAGCGGTTGCTGAACAACGCGCCCGGCGAAGGAGCAACGGAGTGAAGGCCAGGCGGCAGCATACCTTGCCTATGGGTTCGTAGCGCAGGAGCCTTGAGCGCCTCCGGCGCCTTGCTTCCTGCCCCTTCGCGCCCTCTGCGTCTTTGCGGTGAACTGCTGTTCCCCTGTCTGCTTCGTGCCTTCCTGTCTTTGTGGTTCCAGCCGTTCCTCCCCACCCACAAAGGACACCATCATCGCCCTCCGCGAGACCGTCCGCCTCATGAACGAGATCGACGCCCTCATCCCCTCCTGGCCCCTCGCCTGACCCCCGCCATGGCGGTCCGCCTCTGGCGGACTTAGCCACGAACAGAAGGACCCCGCCTTTCCCCCTCCCTCCTCTCCCCGCTCGCGTCAATCTGCGTCAATCTGCGTAATCTGCGGTTCCCCTCCGCCAGCAACACCCTCGCCACCCCCTTGCCTGCCCTACGTAGCCTTGGCGCAGTAGGGTCATCCTGAATGGCTAGGCGGCGCTCACGCGCCGCCCTCAGTACTGCCTCGCCACTTCCTGCGCGACCGCCTTCTTCAACTGATCGGCCGTCCAGTGCCGCCCCATCTCCTGCACGAAGTCCACCGTGTACGGATACGGCTCCGCCTCTATCGTCGCTGCGTTCTCCGCGTTGATCAGGACGCAGTTCCCCGTTACCCCCGCGCGCTGGAAGATCCCCGCGCCCTCGCGCGTCCGCCGGTCCACGTACTTCGCGTACACTTTCCCCGGATACTCCTCTGTGAACCCCTCCATCATCTCCAACAGCCCCGCATGCGCCTCGTCAATGGAGAAGAACGCCACCACCCGTACCTTCGCCTCGGGATCACCCCACTCCAGAACACCCTGCTCCGGCACCGGGCTGTCGGCCGCAGGCGATGTCTTGGTCTCTGGTATCTCACCGCTGAACTGCTGACCTGGCAGAGACGGCTTCCCGCACCCGGCCGCTGCCAACAGCAGCACCGACAGACCGAACATCAACGCACAGTGATGAGCCCTCATTCTCAGAATCCTCCCGTCCCCGACGCTACTTAGAGCGCATTTCATAACCATCACTCGCCTGACTGTCCGCTAGAGACGCTGGCATGAAATGCGCCTGCTGGAGCCTGGCGGCTTGCGCTGCTGTTTCATAACCTCAGATGGAGGTTATGAAACAGCTGCTAGTCAAGTTCTCCCCGTCATCGAGTTTTCCCCGTCTCTCCGCGACTGTCCTGCCTGCCGCCGCCCCCCGACCCACCCGTCGGCGCCGGCCGACCTACCCGTCGGCGCCGGCCGACCCACCCGTCGGCGCCGGCCGACCCACCCGTCGGCGCCGGCCGACCTACCCGTCGGCGCCGGCCGACCCACCCGTCGGCGCCGGCCGAACTGTGTCCCGAAACCGCCGAATGCTAGCCCCCAAGTGCCTGTGCGCGCACCCGCCTCGAGTGGTACAATCGACGGAGACCGGACGGCGCGGCCGCACTGCTCAACCGTCCGATCGGGTGGCCGATCAGGAGGCGCCTGTGCAGCGCGAATTAGAGACGAAGTACCAGAGACTGAAAGAGATCCTCGCCGACATCGGCGGCGTGGTCGTCGCCTACTCCGGCGGGGTGGACAGCACACTGCTGCTCAAGGCCGCACTGGAGGCGCTCGGCGACCGCGCCTTCGCCGTCACCGTCGCCTCCGCCATCCATCCCACCGGAGAGGTGGAGGAGGCGGCCGCGCTGGCGCGGCAGCTAGGCGCCCGCCACAGCACCCTGGAACTCGATGTGATGGAAAATGAGCAGCTTGTGAGCAATTCGCCGGAGCGGTGCTACCACTGCAAGAAGGAGCTGTTTCGGCGGCTTCTGGGCATCGTGGAGGAGGCCGGACTGGAGGCGCTGGTGGAGGGGAGCAATGTGGACGATCTGAGGGACTACCGGCCGGGGCTGAGGGCGCTGGAGGAGCTGAAGGTGCGCAGTCCGCTGCGGGAGGCGGAGCTGACCAAGAACGAGATCAGAGCCATCTCAAAGGCGCTGGGGCTGCCTACGTGGGATCGGCCGTCGCTGGCGTGCCTCGCCTCCCGCTTCCCCTACGGGGACAGGTTGACGCCGGAAAGGCTGGCGCGAGTGGAGGCGGCGGAGTGGTTCCTGCGGGGGCTGGGGATACGGCAAGTTCGTGTGCGGGATTACGGACAAACAGCCCGAATCGAGGTGGACATCAGCGACCTGAAACGGACATTAAGCCCCGAGAATCGCACACGGATAGTAGAGGAACTGCACAGACTTGGGTACCTTTACGCAACCGTTGACTTGGAGGGCTATCGAGCGGGAAGCATGAATGTGCCGCTGTCTTCACAAGAAGTGGACATCACGGACAAGTAGTGGACATCTTCGGTCATGATGGACATCTTTCGCCGTCGGGAATGGCGGTGAGATGGCCGGAAGATGACCGAGAGATGGCCAATGTCGCGGTTTCTGAACGTGGTTTATGGCCGCTCATCCGGGTTCTCCTCCCTCCACTCAGCGCCCACTGACATTGCTATGTCTTCTGGCTATCGCTTTGCTGTAGATTAATCATGGGCTTGTAAGTAGAGATGGCAGTGGGTCGATCTCCGTTAGGTGGGGGAAAGGCCGCGGACGAATGGGAACCGCGGATTGAGGGCGTCCGCCGATGGACGCGGATGAACAGGGATGGAAGGGGCCAAGATCCCCATTCGACTCCGCCGGGCAGGGCAGGGCTTCGCTCAGGGCAGGCTCTCGTCGCTTCGCTCCCGCGGGATGACAAGAATGGGGTGAGGCGGGTGTTGCTGAGTGGTGGACGGTGCCAAGATTCCTCGCTTCGCCGCGGAATGACACTAGAGACCATCTCAAAACTGCTCCTTCCTGCGAGCAAGATTCTTCGCTTCGCTCAGAATGACATGGAAGAGCCCAGCGACAAGACTGTCACCCTGAGCGCAGCGAAGGGTCTTGGTTTGGAGACTCTTGAGACTGCTTCTGGGGGGGGGTAGTGCTCGGCGGTTTTCCGGCAAGGCCCTGGTTGGCAGGCGGGTGAGGGTGGTGTAGAATGCGGGATGTGGGAGGCGAGGGGAGGCTCACTCTCGCCGCGAGAAGAGGCGCACATGGTTGGGGAGGCGCGGCCCATGTCAACGGATGCGTTTGGCCACTTGCGGTACTTGGTGCGAGGGCGCGTGCTGAGCGTGTTCGGTGCGGTGCGAGTGTACGATGTGGTGGGGGAGCCGATGTTGTTCGCCGTGCGGCGGAGGCAAGAGTTCGGCTACGACGTCTGCCTGTATGCGAGTGAGGATAGGCGGGTCGAAGTCCTGATTGTGCGGCCGAGGCAGAAGTCCCACATATCGGATGTGGTGGACGCAGCAACGGGCCGGAAGGTCGGAGCGTTGAAGAGGAAAGAGTGGATACCATTCGCACGGGACCAGTGGACGTTCTTCGACGCGGAAGACAGGGAGATCGGCTTCCTCCGAGAGGAGAGTGTGGCGCTGACGTCGCTGAACCGGTACCTGCCATATCTCGTGCCCAAGAGATTCCGGGGTGAGGTGGATGGGCGGCCGGTGGGCACTCTCAGGCAGCGCTTCAATCCGTTTGTGATGAAGATGGACTTGGATCTCACGGAGGACTTCGCGGGGTTGCTGGACCGGCGGCTGGGTATCGCGGCGGCAGTGCTTGTCTGCGCGTACGGACCAAAGGGATAGGCAGCGGAGGAGGGAGGAGTCGCCCCGCAGGCGGCGGCCGGTGAGCGGTCGCTCGGAGGGTATGAGCACGGCCGGGATGTGGGAGACGAGATTCCTCCACTCCGCGCGCCTTCGGCGCGCTCCGGTCGGAATGACAAGATGGGGGGAGGTGAAGGCGGAGGGTTGGGAGGTTGGCGAGAGGTGTTGAGGTCCCTCGTCGCTTCGCTCCCGCGGGATGACAAGACGGGGGAGGGATGACAGATGGGGGGGAGGTGAAGGCGGAGGGTTGGGAGGGAGGCGAGAGGTGTTGATGGTCTCCGTTCGACTGCGCACTCTTGCGAGCGCTCCGCTCAGGACAGGCCTCACCCGCCTGCGGCAGGATTCGGGATGACCCTACTTCGCTGAAGCTACGTAGGGCAGGCGCGCCGGGGCGGGGGGTAGTGCTCGGCGGCTTTCCGGCAAGGCCCTGGTTGGCAGGCGGGTGAGGGTGGTGTAGAATGGGGCGGAGGACAGCGCGCCGAACGCGATTGCGAAGGGGGATGCCATAGAGCCCGACGATATTGGGGGACTGGGCAAGCCGCTGGACAGGGCCCTGAGATGGATAGAGGACGGGGCGCGCGCGGCATGGGGTCGATTAACTGGCCGGCGGGAGGCGCGGTGGCAGCGGGTGGTGATGGCGCGGGATGTTGCGAATCCGCAGAGGTTCGAAGGCCGAGAGAATGACATTGCGCGACTTGGGGAGCTGTTCGAGTCGCGCAATGTTGTTTGGATCACAGGACCGCCGGGGATTGGGAAGACGGCGCTGGCGGGGCGGTTCCTGAGACAGCGCGGGCTGGAGGGGAAGGCGAGGTCGTTCGACGTGCTGGCCGGGGCAACCCTGCAAGACTTGATGGAGGGAGTGAACACGTTCCTGGTGGAGCAGGATTGCCGGGGATTCGAAGGAGTTCTGAAAGCACCGGGACTGAAACCAGGGCAGCGAATCGCGGGCTTGATGCGCGCGCTGGGGACGGGCCAGTGGGCGGTGGTGTTGGAGTCACACGAGGAGGTGGCGGAGAGAGAGGACTTCGCTCAGCTTCTGACGGAGGCAGAGCAGCACTTGAGCGGGAGTAGGATGATCCTGACGAGCCAGCAGCCTCCGGGATGGGCGATAGCTGACCGGGAGGTGCAGGTGCGCGGGCTGGCGCCGGAAGCATCGAGGAAAGTGTTGGCGGCGCTGGGGATCACGGAGGGATGGGAGAGGATCCACGAGGCGGTGCAGGGATGCCCGAAGGGTCTGGAAGTGGCCGCGCCACTAGTAAAGAGGGCTGGGATAGAGGTTGCTCTGCGTGCGGCGAGCCGAGGAAAGCGGCCGGCGTTGGGCTTGTATGAGGAGGTGTTCGCGCGCGTGTCCCCCGCGGCGAGGCGGATGTGGGTGATGCTGGCGATGCTGCCCGGGACGGTTGCACGCGATGCTGTGTTGGAGATGTGGGGGAGCGAAGATGGGGTTGAGGCTTGGGCGGAGCTAGTGGAGTGCGCGGTGCTGGACCCGCGCAACGGGCGGTGGGAGATGCACTCGCTGGCGCGAGCCACGGGGGAGCGGAAGCGATGGGGGCAGAGGCGCTGGCGGAAGGAGTGCGGGCGGCGTATTGCGCGGTTCTACGCTCGGTTTGCGGCGGAGAAGCGCGAGGACCGGGCGGCGGTGGAGGGGGAGCTTGAGAACGTGCTGGCGGCGGCGCGGCTGGCGTTTCGGTATCGAGAGTGGGAGGTGTTGTGGCAAATCGGAGATCGCGTGGTGCCGCTGTTGTTGCTGACGGGTCGGTGGGCTACCGGTGAGGACTTGGTGCGGCTCTACGGGGAAGGTGCGCGGGGCGCGAAGGAGCCCGCTCGTGAGCTGCTCTCTCTCGGTGAGCTTGGGAACCTGGCGTATAGGCGCGGGGATCTGGCGGCGGCAGAGGAGAGGTACGCGGCCGTGCTTACCGCAGCACAGACCAGGCAGATGCGGAAGGAGGAAGGCAAGGCGCTGCACCAGTTGGGGATGGTGGCGCAGGATCGGGGCGAGCTGGAGGAGGCGGAGGGCTACTACAACCAGAGCCTGGAGATCAAGCGGGAGCTGGGGGACAGGCCGGGGGAGGCGAAGACCCTGCACCAGTTGGGAATGGTGGGGCAGGACCGCGGGAAGCTGGAGGAGGCGGAGGGCTACTACAACCAGAGCCTGGAGATCGAGCGGGAGATCGGGGACCGGCCGGGGGAGGCGGAGACGCTGCATCAGTTGGGGACGTTGGCGGAGACCCGGGGAGAGCTGGAGGAGGCGGAGGGGCTGTACAAGGAGAGCCTGGAGATCGCGCGAGAGGTGGGGGACAGACCGGGGGAGGCAATAACGCTGGCGCAGATGGCGCTGCTGGCGGAGGAGCAGGGGGATTTGAGGCTGGCGGTGGAGAGGATGGAGAGGGCGTGCGCGATGATGGAGGAGATGGGGTTGGGGGAGAGGGAGGAGGCGAGGGAGCATTTGGAGAGGTTGAGGAGGAGGTTGGAGGAGGCCGCGGGGGTGGCGCCGGACGTGGTCAGCTACAGCACGCTGATCTCGAAGGCGCCGAGCTATGAGGAAGCGGAGCGGTGGTTTGAGGAGATGAAGGCTGCGGGGGTGGCGCCGGACGTGGTCAGC